>Ga0210402_10003055_pt1 | contig 15910 bp, 16 predicted proteins | sample IncBWC7MmetaG_FD_161055 | JGI IMG/M metagenome (GOLD analysis project Ga0210402, IMG submission 161055) | Forest soil microbial communities from Barre Woods Harvard Forest LTER site, Petersham, Massachusetts, United States - Inc-BW-C-7-M | ecosystem: Environmental > Terrestrial > Soil >...
GGACTGCTCCCACAGCGACGCCGCCCCGCTCCGGGCCAACTCTACGCCGGCGCCGACGCGAAATTCTTCATCCACGCCGCCTGCCGTTGCTCCATTTCCTGGGGGCTCAAGTCTTCCTTGCGCGTTGCGATCGTCCACGTGTACCCCTCCGGGTCGGTGAACGTCCCGCAGCGATCGCCCCAAAACTGATCGGACATCTGGCCCATGGGACCGCCCGGAACCTGCGCACCTGCCGCGACCGCGCGTTGGAACAGGGCGTCACAATCTTCCACGTAGATCCAGAGCGACGCCGGCGAGCCGCCCATCGCCCTGGGACCCTTGCCGCCCATCATGGCGTCGTGAAGCATGACGCGCGACGTGCCGATGCGCACTTCCGCGTGCAGGATCTTCCCGTCTGGACCGACGCTGCGCGACATTTCTTCCGCGCCGAGGGCTCTCTTGTACCAATCGATCGCCCCCGCGGTGTCGTCGAGCGTGAGCATCGGGGTGACTGTGTGGTGACCTTCCGGGACTGCGTGCTTCGCCTTCGCCATTTCGACCTCCTCCGCCTCAGAACTGAAAGCTTAGCAAGCCGCATTCCAACTGCAGTCCAAGGAAGCACGGGTCGCTCCCACGCATCCTGGTTTGGGCGACTACTAAAACGGCCGGTTCGCAGATTTCGTTACGCCACGCGACCCCCGATCGTTACGGTTGCTATGATCCGGCTTCACGGAATAAGGAGCCATGCGAGTCGCCAGTGGGAGCGCGGCGCCGACACGCGAATCGAGGCGGACCCGCCGGGGACCCGTCCTCCTCGCGGCCGGCCTCCTGTCCGCCCTGGTCGCCTGCTTTTCCACGAAGCCGGCGACGAAGACGCCGTCCGGCCAACCCGATTCGAGCGGCTCGTTCACGGTGTCCGCGAAGGCGCTCGGGCGCGTGACGATCGCGCCGTCCTCGTGCGTCGCCGGGGACCGTCAGCTCTTCCTCGGCGCCGATTTCCCCGACGAGACGGCCGGCGCCGTCGTCCGGCTCGTCGTGGATCCGCTCGATGGTCCGGCCGTGCGCGTCTTCTCGAGCAGCGCTCCCTTCGACAAGAGCGTCGTGTTCCGGCGTTCCGACTGCCCGGTCTTCCACTTTTCGCTGGACCCCACGGACTGGCGGATCAATCACGTTCAGGACTACCAGGTCTCGCTCGAGCTCCGGTGCGCCACGGCGGAAGGCGACACGATCGAGGGCCGGGTTGCCGTCGAGCACTGCCATTGAAAACGCTGGCGTGCGCGGCGCTCTGTGCCACGGCTGCCCTGCTCTCGGGGTGCGCCACGGTTTGGAGCCGCGGCGTGGTCCAGGACGCCGGCGGCGCGAGCATTCAGAGCGCCTCGATCCGCGTCGTTCAGGCCGGGAGCTCGAAGCCCGCCGCCGTGATCCCGGTGGATCGCAACGGCTGTTTCATGGTGGGGCCCTTCGTCGCCCATGGCGAGCACCGCTTCGAGCTCGAGGTCAGCGCGCCGGGCTACAAACCGGCAACCTTCGAGTTCGATCTGCAGACGCCGGTCCTGTTCGGCACGCTCGTGCCGGCCTCCGCCGGCGAGTCGAGCGAGATTCGTCCGGCAACCGCCACGGAGCGGGAGGGGACGTGGGCGCCGCTCTGCATTCCGCCGATGCCTCCCGGGGCCTCGCAGCTTTCCCCCTGACCCGCGGGCGGTCCTAGTCCCGGCGATCTCGCAGCGGACGACCGGAGATCGACGCGTCGAGGATCTCGATCGGATGCGCGGCGGACAGCGCGATGCCTCGTTCGCGGAGGACCTTGCCGATCTGCAGCGTGCAGCCCGGATTGGCGCTCGCCAGGAAGGCGGTGCCGGTCTTCAGGACGTTGTCCGCCTTGCGCGCGCCGATCTCGTTCGAGCTCTCGGGCTGGACCATGTTGTAGATCCCGGCGCTCCCGCAGCACTGGTCGCCGTCCGGGATCTCGACGAGCTCGATCTCCGGGATCGCGCGCAGCAGCGACCGCGGCGCCTCGCGCACGCCCTGCGCGTGGGCGAGGTGACAGGGATCGTGGTACGCGATCCGGGCGGCGATGGGATGCCGCAGCGCTGCCGGCCCGAGCGCCGCGAGAAACTCCGTGACGTCCCGGACCTTCGCGCCAAACGCCGCCGCACGCGCGGCCCAGGCGGGGTCGCCGGCAAACAGCCGCCCGTAGTCCTTGAGCGACGACCCGCAGCCCGCCGCGTTGACGAGAACGGCGTCGAGCTCGCCGGCGGCTTCGAACCGGGCGATGAGGTCCCGGCCGAAGGTCAACGCCTCGTTCTCCCGGCCGGCGTGGAGCGACAGCGCACCGCAGCAGCCCTGGCCCTCCGGCAGGACGACCTCGCAGCCCTCGGCCGCGAGCACGCGCAGGGTCGCGGCGTTCACCTCCGGGAATAGCACACGCTGAACGCACCCGGTCAAGAGTCCCACGCGGGCGCGGTGCGGTCCGATCGGCGCGACGCGCCCAGGCATCCTGCCGGTCAGGTGCTGGCGGCCCATCCGGGGCATCAACGCGTCCAGCTGCGCGAGCCGTTTCGGCAGAAGGCGGAGGACGCCGCTCGCCCGCACGAGCCTCTGGAGGCCCGTGCCCGAGTACACGAAGAGCGCGGCGGCAAGCGCTCGCAGCCGGCTCGGATACGGAAGGAGCGCGAAGATCGTTTCCCGGTAGAGTCGGTCGAGCAGGCCGCGCGGGTGCTTTTCCTCGAGCCGCGCGCGGGTTTCCTCGATCAGGACGTCGTAGCGGACGCCCGACGGGCAGGCGGTGACGCACGCCATGCAGCCGAGGCAGCGATCGAAGTGCGTCGCGACCGAGTCGGTCCACTCGAGCTTGCCCTCGGCCAGCCCGCGCATCAGATCGATCCGCCCGCGGGGCGAGTCCATCTCCTGGCCCCACGACACCCAGGTCGGGCACGCCGGGAGACAGAACCCGCAGTGCACGCAGTCCTCGACGAGCGCGCGCCCCGGCCTCGCGTGCTCGGTCCCGGCCGGCGGCTCGACCGTTGCGCTCATCAGATCCCTCCGACGAAACGGCCGGGAGACAGCCGTCGCCCGGGGTCGAACCGCTCCTTGACGCTGCGCATCAGATCGAGGGCGGGCGGCGGCGGCCCCCAGACGTCCACGAGCCGGCGCACCCCGGCCGGCGCGCGGGCGAGCACGAGCGTGCCGCCCGCGGGAAGGCTCGCCCGAGCCGAGCCGACGGCCGTAGCCGCGGCCTCGAGCGAGGCCGGAGCTCCCGACACGAACCCGAGACCGAGCGTCGGGTACCAGAGAAACGCCGGACTCTCGAGCGCTCCGAGCAGCTCCGGAAGCGACTCCGCGGCGAGGGTCTCGATCGACGCCAGCGGCGCCGCCAGCCGCGCCACGAGGGGCGACGTCGTCCGTGCAGCGTCGTGGGCGCTCCAAAAGGCGGATTCGGCGGCGGCGCCGAGAACTTCGCCCCTCTCCTGGAATCCGGCCAGCGTCTGGAAGCGGGCGACCTGCTGGGCAACGCCCGCGCCGAACCCCTCGAACCTCACCGCGACGTCGAAGCCGGCCGCGCCGCGCCAGACGGCGGCGACCGCGGTGGGCTCGAGCTGCGCCTCCCGCATCCCGGAAACGAGAAGGCGAACCTGCCGGGCGGTCTGCCCTGCAAGGCGCAGGGTCGCGGACGCTTCCGGCAGAGGGTGAAGGCGAAAGGTGACCGACGCGATCAACCCGAGGGTGCCGAGCGAGCCCACGAGCAGCTTGGGCAGATCGAATCCCGCCACGTTCTTGACGACCTTGCCGCCCGAGCGCGCGAGCGTGCCGTCGGCGCGCACGAGCGAAACGCCGATGATGAGGTCCCTCACCGATCCGAACCGGGCCCGCCGGGGACCGAAGGCGTTGGCCGCCACGATCCCGCCGAGCGTGGCGCGCGAGGCCAGGGGCGGATCGATCGACAGCCGCTGTCCGTGAGCGGCCAGGCGTTCCTGAAGGCTTTCCAGCGTCATCCCGGCCTCGGCGACGACGATCTGGTCAGACGGGGCGTATTCGACGACGCGTCGAAGCGCGGCCGTGCGGACGACCGCGTCGAGACGCTCCGGCGGCGCGCCGAGCTCGAGGTCCGTGCCCCCGCCGACGAAGGCCAGGCTCTTTTTCTGGCCGAAGGCCGAGCGGACGATCTCGATCGCCTCCTCGACCGACGCCGGCTCGTAGACGACGTCGGGCCGGATGTCCAGAATCGCATCGGCGTCCGTCGCGGGCCGGGGAGCGCCTGCCGTCACCCGCGCCACGCCTGCCCCGACACCTCGGTCGGGTGCGCTCGATACGGACCCGGACGGTCGCCGCACAGGCGCGGCGTCGGAAAGACCTTGCCCGGGTTCAACCGCGTCTCGGGATCGAAGGCGCAGCGCACGAGGCCCATCGTGTCGAGGTCGTCGGGCGAGAACATGTCCGCCATGTACGCGGCCTTGTCGGCGCCGACGCCGTGCTCGCCCGTGATCGAGCCGCCGTAGCGCACGCACATCCGCAGGATCTCGCCGCCGAGCTCCTCCGCCGCCTTCTCCTGCCCGGGCAGGGCGGCGTCGTAGAGGATGAGGGGATGGAGGTTGCCGTCCCCGGCGTGAAAGACGTTGGCGACGCGCAGCCCGACCGCGGCCGCCAGCGCATCGATCTCGCGGAGCACTTTCGCGATCTCCGAGCGCGGGATCACCCCGTCCTGGACGATGTAGTTCGGGCTGATCCGGCCGACGGCCGCGAAGGCGCTCTTGCGTCCCTTCCACATCAGCGCCCGCTCGGCCTCGTCGCGCGGCCGGCGAACCTCGAGGGCGCCCGCCCGGCGCGCCAGCGTGACGGCGTTCTCGGCCGTGTGCTCGACCTCCGCGAGCGGGCCGTCCACGTCCATCAGCAGCGCCGCGCCGACGTCCGGCCAGTCGAGCCCGGTCGCCGCCTTGGCCGCCACGATCGCGAGCCGGTCCATCATCTCGATCGCCGCCGGGACGATCCCCGACGCGATGATCGCCGACACGGCGTCGCCCGCCCCGTCCGTCGACGGGAACGTCGCGAAGAACGTCCGGGTCGCCTCGGGCTTGCGCAGCAGGCGCAGGACGACCTCCGTGACGATTCCGAGCAGTCCCTCGCTGCCCACCAGGACGCCGAGCAGGTCGTAGCCCGGCGCGTCGAGGGCCGGGCCGCCGAGATCCACGACCCGCCCGTCGGCGCGCACCACGCGGGCGCCGAGCACGTGATTGGTCGTGAACCCGTACTTGAGGCAGTGCGCGCCGCCCGAGTTCTCCGCGACGTTGCCCCCGATCGAGCAGACGCTCTGGGACGAAGGGTCGGGAGCGTAGTAGTAGCCGGCCGGTCCGACGGCCTTCGAGACGTCGAGGTTGATCACCCCCGGCTCGACGCGGATCCAGCCGTTCTCCAGGTCCACCTCGAGGATCCGTTTCATCCGCGAGAGCGCGACGACGACGCACCCCTCGACCGGCAGGGCGCCGCCCGAGAGTCCCGTGCCGGCCCCCCGCGCCACGATCGGCAGGTCCGCTTCGCGGGCGGCGCGCACGACGGCCGCCACCTCGCCGGTCGTGCCGGGGAGAACGACGAGGCCGGGGCGCACACGAAAACTGAGCAGGCCGTCGCATTCGTAGGTGGAAAGGTCCGCCTCGTCCGCAAGGCAGTGACCCGGCCCGACGATGGCCGCCATTCGGGCGGCGACGTCGCGAGGCACGGCCGTCCGCGGAGAGCTCATGACGGCGTGGGGCAACCCGGCCGCCCGCTACCCCAGGTACGCGTCGGCCGGCAAGGTGAGGAACTCGGTGAAGTCGGGTTTCTCGACCAGGCCGTCCAGAATCGCGACGGCGTCCCGCAGCCGGCCGGTCTCGGGCCCGCCGAGCCGGGCGAGCTCCTCCGTGCGGATCGTCTGGTAGAGCGCGTCGGTCACGGCGCGGCCGTCGTCGATCGCCGCGGCGTTGTGGATCCACTGCCAGAGCTGCGAGCGCGAGATCTCGGCGGTCGCGACGTCCTCCATCAGGTTGAAGATCGCCGCCGCCCCGTTTCCGTTCAACCAGGAGTTCAGGTACTGGAGGGCCACGTTGACGTTGCCGCGGACTCCGGCTTCCGTGATCGTGCCGCCCGGCACGCGCGTGTCGGTCAGCTGGGCGGCCGAGACGGACACGTCCTCCCTCAGGCGGTCTTTCTGGTGCGGCCTCGCGCCGAGCGCCTTTTCGAAGGCTTCCATCGCCACCGGAACCAGGTCCGGGTGGGCGACCCAGGTCCCGTCGAAGCCGTCGCCCGACTCGCGCTGCTTGTCCGCGCGGACCTTCGCCAGCGCGGCCTCGTTGACCGACGGGTCCTTGCGGTTCGGGATGAAGGGCGCCATGCCCCCCATCGCATGCGCGCCGCGGCGATGGCAGGTGCGGACGAGCAGGTCCGTGTAGGAGCGCATGAATGGCACGGTCATGGTCAACTGGGCGCGGTCCGGCAGGACGAGATCGCGGCGGCGGCGCAGCGTCTTGATCAGCGAGAACAGGTAGTCCCACCGGCCGGCGTTGAGGCCGCTCGCGTGCTCCTTGAGCTCGAAGAGGATCTCGTCCATCTCGAAGGCCGCCGGGAGCGTCTCGATCAGCACCGTGGCGCGGAAGGTCCCGCGCGGAATGCCGAGGGTGTCCTGGGCAAACAGAAACGCATCGTTCCAGAGGCGGGCCTCACGATGGCTCTCCATCTTGGGCAGGTAGAAATAAGAGGCGGTCCCCCGTTCGAGGCGCTCCCGCGCGTTGTGAAAGACGTACAGGGCGAAGTCGAAGAGCGAGGCCGAGACGGGATCTCCGTCCACGGCGACGCGCCGCTCGACGAGGTGCCAGCCGCGCGGCCGCACGACGAGCGTCGCGACCGTGTCGTTCATCCTGTACGCCTTGCCCTCGGGGCTCGTGAAGGCCAGCCGGCGCCGGACGGCGTCGACCAGATTGGCGTGGCCCTGCACGACGTTTCCCCACGTCGGCGAGAGGGAGTCCTCGAAGTCGGCCATGAACACCTGGGCCCCCGAGTTGAACGCGTTGATCATCATCTTGCGTTCGACCGGCCCGGTAATCTCGACCCAGCGCTTTTCAAGATCCGCCGGAGCGGGCGCCACGGACCATTCGCTCCTGCGGACACCCTCGGTCTCGGCGAGAAACGCCGGCAGCGCCCCGCCGTCGAACTCCTTCTGCCGTTCCGCGCGCCGGGCGAGAAGCTCGCGGCGGGTGCGTTCGAATTGCCGATGGATCTTCTCGACGAACGCGAGCGCCTCCGTCGAGAGGATCCCCTCGGTGCCGGCGGGCGGCCTGGCGAGAACGCGGATGCCGTCTCCCATCGCGGCGGTCACTTGCCCGGCAGTTGAGGGATCGAACCCGGAAACACGTAGGCCTGCAGGAGCGCGATCAACCCGATGACGGCGGCGCCGGCCACCGAATGCCACCACACCTTCCGGAAGATCGGCCCGAGGGCGTGCGAGCGCTGGTGCGGATCCTCGTAGCAGGCGGCGCACGCGACCATGATGGACTGCGCGTCGATCATCTTGCCCATGACGCCGCCCGTCGAGTTGGTGGCGACGATGAGGACCTCGTTCAAGTGGAGTTGCTGGGCGGTGATCCGCTGGAGGCTGCCGAAGAGGGCGTTCGAGGCCGTGTCCGAGCCCGTCAGGAAGACGCCCAGCCATCCGAGGTAGGCCGCGAAGAACGGGTACATGACGCCGGCACCCGTGAAGGCCAGGCCGAGGACCGCGTCGGTTCCGGCGTAGCGCGTCAGGAATCCGAGGCCGAGGACCTGGCCGATGACGAGGACGGGGATCTTCATGCGCTGCGCGGTGCGCCCGAGGGCCTCCTTCCACTGATGGGCGCTCAACTTCAGGGTCAGCCCGGACAGGAGCGCGGCGAGGAAGACGCCCGTGCCGGCCGCCGAGAGCCAATTGATCGTGAATTTCGCCGCTTCCGGCTTGGCATCAGGCGCGACGACCGGTGGCGTCCGCTGCACCTTGTTGTGGAGGTGCGGCATCTCCCACGCCGGCAGGGACAGCGTGCCCGTGAACGGGCTGCCGAGAAGCGTCGTCTGGATCTTCACGTTCTCGAACGTGTTGTTCAACTTCGTCTTCCAGGCGGGCATCCCCCAGGCCGCGCAGCAGAGGATCAGGATCGCCCACGGAGTCCAGGCATAGGCCGTGGCGCGAGCCGTGTGCGGATACGTCCAATCCGACCGCGTGGCGCGTCCCGGCCCGGCCGCCATCGGCGCTCCGCCCGGCGCGACCGCGCGCTCCGAGCGCAGCAGGAAGCGCGTCCTGGGATGCCAGACGAAGCGCAGGAAGAGCGCCGTGCAGATCACCGAGAAGACGCCGGCCACGACGTCCGTCATCAGGTGCAACGCCTGCGTGCCGGAGGCGTAGTACTGCATGCCGGCAAACGAGGCGCCCGAGACGAGCGCGCCCGGCCAGACCTCCCAGATCTCCTTCCACGTGCCGCCCTCCATGAGGACGAAGGTGGCGATCAGCCAGAACGGCACCAGGAGGGATACGAACGGGAGCTGGTGGCCCGCCATGGTCGAGAGGGTCTTCTGGTCCAGGCCGCTGACCGCGGCCAGCGTCACGATGGGAGTGCCGATGGCGCCCCATGCGACCGGAGCGGTGTTGGCCAGCAGGTTCAGCACGGCCGACTGGAAGGGCGAGAAGCCGAGCCCGACCATGACCGCTCCGGCGATCGCGACCGTAGTCCCGAATCCCGACGTGCCCTCGATGATCGCGCCGAACGAGAAGGCGATCAGCAGCACCTGGAGCCGACGGTCGAACGAGATGTGGACGATGGAGTCCTTCACGATCTCGAACTTCCCGGTGATCACCGTCATCGTGTAGAGGAACATGGCCGCCAGCACGATCCAGATGATCCCGAGAAACCCGGAGAGCGAGCCGAGGGCGAAGGCCGAGATCGCCGAGGTCAGCGGCATTCGGAAGACCACGCACGAGACGAGGAAGGCGGCGAGCACGCCGAAGAACGCCGCGTTCGGGGCGGCGATCCCGAGATGCCGGACGCCTTGTTTGTCGCGATGGGGATGGAGGGCGATGAAGTAGAGCAGGACGAGGATGGGGACCGCGGCGACGAGGGTCGAGAGGAGCTGGTTCCCGAGCGGGTTGTAGTTTTGAAAGTACATAAGCCCTCGCTCTGTTTCAGAAATGCGTCTACGACAACTCTGAAAGCCGTCACGCCAGATGCAAAGAACCGGGGCTCCCCGAAACGGGAAGAGTCTATCTGCTCGACGGGCCCCCGCTCACCCGATTTCGCGAGTGACCGCGAAGACCGCGCGCCGCTTCGGGCCCCGGACCTAGCCAGAGTCGTTCGCTGTCGGCCGTCCCGGAGGTCCCGGGATCAGCCGGGCGTTGGGCGGCGTTTGGACCGCCCGGCCTTCGGTCCGTCCCGGCGAGGCGGCCCTTGTCCGCCGGCGCTCCCGTCCCGAGCGCCTCCCGACCGACTCAGAGCTCGCGGGACGGAGGCCGCGGCGGGTCGTTGGGAGGAGCGTCGGTCGCGGCGCCGAAGCTGGCTGAGACGGCATCGAACGGCGCGCGGCAGCGGGCGCACATCGCGGGACGCCGGCGATCGCCGACAACGAGGGTCGTCGCGGTGCAGACGCGGCAGGGAATCAGGACGAACCGCGGACTTTCCATGGGTGTGGCCTCCACCGTCGAGGCTACGGCCGCGTCATGAATTCAGTTTGAACCCACCTTGCAGACCCGGCGATGGCCGGCCGCCCGAGCGCGCCCGAGTCCCGTACGAAACGGGCGCAGAGTCTCACGCCGGCGGCGGGGACGGCTCCTGGTACAGGCCGATCACGTTGCCGGCCGGATCGCGAAACCGGGCGGTGATCTCGGGCGTGTCCACGCCGACCGGCTGGACGATCTCGCCGCCCCGCGCGACCACGGCCGCGATCGCCGCCGTCATGTCGTCGACCATGACGTACAGGAGCAGCCCCGGCTGCGTCGCCGCCGGCCGGCCCGTCACCCATGCGCCGCTGACCTGGCCGACGCCATCGTCGAAGGCGGTCGCGCCGTCGCCGCGCGTACGGATCTCCCAGCCGAAGGCCCCGGCGTAGAAGGCGGCCGACCGGGCGACGTCCAGGGCCGGGATCTCGACGTAACAGATCTTGCCGTTGCCGAGCGTCGGTGGCATGAGCCCTCCTCCCCGTGCGAGGCGCAACGCTATCGCATCGGCGGCGACGGCGGCCATAGACTCGGTCCGCCCATGATCGTCCACCTGCTCGACGGCACCTACGAGCTCTTTCGTCACTTCTACGGGATCCGGCGCGGCCGGGGCGAGGACCCGCCGTTCGGCGCGGTTGCGGGAGTGCTGTACACGGTCGCCCAGATGCTGGAGGGCGACGCGACGCACCTCGGGGTCGCGACGGACCACGTCATCGAGTCGTTCCGCAACGACCTGTGGCCGGGCTACAAGACCTCGGAAGGCATGGAGCCGGGGCTGTACGCCCAATTCCACCCGCTCGAGGAGGCGCTCACGGCGATGGGCGTCGCCGTATGGCCGATGGTCGAGCTCGAGGCCGACGACGCGCTGGCCTCGGCCGCGCGCCTGGCGGCAGAGGACCCGCGGGTCGAAAAGGTCTGCATCTGGACGCCCGACAAGGACCTCTCTCAGTGCGTCGTGGGAGACCGCGTCGTGCAGGTGGACCGCAAGAGCGGCCAGATTCGCAACGCGGACGGCGTGCGCGCGAAATTCGGCGTGCCGCCGGAGCTGATCCCGGACTACCTCGGCCTCGTCGGCGACGCGGCGGACGGATTTCCGGGGATCAAGGGCATCGGCCCGAAGACGGCGGCCCGCCTGCTCGAGCGCTACGGCCCCATCGAGAACTTTCCCGCGGAGGTCCTGGCGGACCGCGAGAGCGCCCTGCTTTTCAAGAAGATCGCCACGCTCCGCGCCGACGCGCCGCTCTTCGCGGACGTCGAAGAGCTGCGGTGGCGCGGGGCGACGAAATCCTTCGGGGAAACGGCCGCGAAAATCGGCGACCCGAGGCTCGCACCCCGTGTCCAAGCGCTGGAGGAGCGGCTCGGCGCGAAGCGGCCCTAGTCGAAGAGCGTTCCCTGGATGAGCTTCGGCAGGACCGGCATCCGCTGGCGCCGGAAGTTCCCACCCGCCCTTCCGGCGAGCGGGGACATCCGGTCCGCCGCGACGCATTCTTGCCCGCGCGGGTCTAACATGACGGCATGGACGCGGTCTCGGCGGCGCTCCGGCGCGCGGCGGAGGAGGGGCTTCTGCCGCGGGGCAGCGCCATTCTGCTGGCCGTCTCGGGCGGCGCGGATTCGATGGCCCTGCTCCACGGAGCCGCCGCGATCGCGGAAGACACCGGCTGGACGTTGTCCGTCGGCCACGTCCACCACGGCTGGCGCGCGCGCGAGGCCGACCGCGATCTGGCATTCGTGGCGGAGCACGCGCGGCGTCTCGGTCTGCCTTCCTACTCCCTGCGCCGTGACGCCAAGGCCGTCGCCCGGGAGCTCGGCCTGTCCCCGGAGGCGGGCGCGCGGCACGTCCGCTACGCGGCGCTCTCCGAGATGGCGCGCGAGGCGGGCGCGAGCCTGATCGCCACGGCCCACCAGCAGGACGACGTCGTCGAGTCCCACGTCCTCGCGCAGGAGCGCGGCGGCGGGATCGCGTCGCTGGCCGGACCGCGCGAGGCCCGCGCCGACGGCGTGGTGCGGCCGCTGCTCGGCGTCGCGCGGGAAGACATTTTGCGGTTCCTCGACGAGCGCGGCATCGCGTTCCGCCGCGACGCGTCCAACGGGAACCTGAGGCTCTCGCGCAACCGCGTGCGCCGCCGGCTCGCCGCGCTGCGGAAGTCGCCGGGAGGTCGTGCGGCGGTCCGCGCGATCGGCGCCGAGATCGCGCGGCTGGGCGCGCAGCGGCTCGAGCTCGAGTCGGAGTTCGAAGGGCGCGTGCGTCCGGCCGTCCGAACCCTTCCCGGCGGCGTCGGTGTGGACGCGGCGCTGCTTGCCGGGTGCTCCGCCGAGCTCCAGCGCCTGGCGCTCGCGCGCCTGGCCGCCCCGTTCGCGCGGCCGGGCCGTCCGCCCATGACGGGCCGGGAACGCGAGCGGCTGCTGCTCCTGCTGGCCTGCGGCGCCGACTTTCGCTTCGAGGCCGGCCGCCGCATCCGCTTCGAGCGCCGCCGGGAGACGCTGCTCGTGGGATTGCGCGATTCCGAGCCGGTGTACGATCCCTCGGGGAAAATCTCGACAGAAACCGGGATCCGGGAGGTCGTTCCGTGAGACTCGAACGGCGCCATGAATCGCGCCAGATCGCCGAACGGGTGGAGGCCGTCGCGGGGGCCGTGGACCGGGACCTCCGGGACCGACCGCTCATCGTCGTGTCCATCCTGAAGGGCTCGGCCATCTTCATGGCCGACCTCGTCCGCAAGCTCCGGGGGCCGTTCTCCTGCGAATTCCTCCACGTGCGCCGTGCGGAGGGAGCTCGCGAAGTGCTCCAGATCGATTTCGCGAGCGGGTTCACCGTGAGGGACAAGCACATCCTTCTCCTCAAGGACGTCGTTCACACGGGCGTCATCGAGACCTACCTGATGGACCACCTGAAGGGGGACGGCGCCGCCTCGATCCACCTCGGGGCCGTCATCGACAAGCCCCTCGATCGCAAGACCAACGTGGCGGTGGACTTTTCGCTCTTTTCCGCCGAGGGCGACGGCCTCTTCGCGGGCTACGGGATGGAACACGAGGGGCTCCACGCCCACCTGCCGGACATCTACGAGGTCGTCGCAGAGCAATAAATGTCCCCCGGAGTCCGTTAGACTGGGAGACCTGGGTCCGGACCCGGAAGGAGAACCCGCTTTGAACGCTACGATCAAGAACCTGCTTCTCTGGATGGTCATCCTGGTGCTGATCATCCTCGCCTGGAACGTTTTCAAGACCGGCGCCACCACCGTCGAGGAAGTCACGTTTTCCCAGTTCCTGGACCAGGTCGGCCAGGGCCACGTCCAGAAGGTCAAGATCCGCGGCGAGGAGATCAGCGGCCAGTACGCGCCCTCTGCCGGAAAACGCGATCCGCTCTTCAAGACCTACGCCGCCAACTACCCCGACCTCGTGAAGGACCTTCGCGCCAAGGGCGTGGAGATCGAGATCACGCCGCTCAAGGACTCGACCCTCGTGTCGGCGCTCGTGATGTACGGGCCGCTGATTCTGCTCGTCGCCATCTGGTTCGTGATCATGCGGCAGATGCAGTCCGGCGGGAACAAGGCGCTCTCCTTCGGTAAGTCGCGGGCGAAGCTGCTGACGCCGAACCAGAAGAAGGTGACGTTCAAGGACGTCGCCGGCGTCGAAGAGGCCAAGGTCGAGCTGCAGGAGATCATCGAGTTCCTGAAGGATCCGCAGAAATTCCAGAAGCTCGGCGGGAAGATCCCCAAGGGCGTCCTGCTCATCGGCTCGCCGGGCACGGGCAAGACGCTGCTCGCCCGGGCCGTCGCCGGCGAGGCGAACGTGCCGTTCTTCACCATCTCGGGCTCGGACTTCGTCGAGATGTTCGTCGGCGTCGGCGCCTCGCGCGTCCGCGACCTCTTCGAGCAGGGCAAGAAGAACGCGCCCTGCATCATCTTCATCGACGAAATCGACGCCGTCGGGCGCCACCGCGGCGCCGGCCTCGGCGGCGGGCACGACGAGCGCGAACAGACGCTCAACGCCCTGCTCGTCGAGATGGACGGCTTCGACACGAACGAGGGCGTCATTCTGGTCGCCGCCACGAACCGGCCCGACGTCCTCGACCCGGCCCTCCTGCGGCCCGGACGCTTCGACCGCCGGGTCGTCGTCGACCGGCCCGACCTGCGCGGCCGTGAGCAGATCCTGAAGGTGCACACGCGCAACACGCCGCTCTCCGAGAACGTCGACCTGACGATCATCGCCCGTGGCACGCCGGGCTTCTCGGGCGCCGACCTCGCCAACCTGGTGAACGAGGCCGCGCTGAACGCTGCGCGCTTCAACAAGAAGAAGGTCGAGATGATCGACTTCGAGTACGCCAAGGACAAGGTCATGATGGGACCGGAGCGCAAGTCCATGATCATGACCGAGGAGGAGAAGCGCAACACGGCGTACCACGAGGGCGGCCACGCGCTCGTCGCGGCGCTCCTGCCGGACGCGGATCCGGTCCACAAGGTCACGATCATCCCGCGCGGACGCGCTCTCGGCCTGACGATGCAGCTGCCCTCCGAGGACAAGTACTCGCACACGAAGGAGTACCTCGAGGCGACGATCACGGTCATGATGGGGGGCCGCATCGCCGAGGAGAAGTTCCTCGGCCACATGACGACGGGCGCCGGCAACGACATCGAGCGCGCGACGGACATGGCGCGCAAGATGGTCTGCGAGTGGGGCATGAGCCACATGGGCCCGCTGACGTTCGGCCGTCCCGAGCAGGAGATCTTCCTCGGCCGCGACTTCGGGCGCACCCAGGACTACTCCGAGGCCACGGCCAACCAGATCGACGCCGAGGTCAAGCGCATCGTCACGAGCTCGTACGACAGCGCGAAGAAGCTCATCGACGACAACGAGAAGGCGATGCACCGCCTCGCCCGGACGCTCCTCGAGAAGGAAGTCCTCGACGGCGACGAGGTGCTCCAGATCATCGCCGACGAGTCCGGCACCGACATTTCCAAGCTGCGCAAGTCCGGCCCGCCGAAGCCGCCGATCATGCCGGGCCCGACGCCCGAGATCGCCGACGGCACGATCGGGCCGCTCGTGCCGGAGCCGGCCTAGGCGAGATCCTCGCGTGGCGAGAACCGGACCCGCCGCCGATTTTCCACCCGAAACCCTGAACCCGGCCTCCGGCCTTCGGCATAATTCCGAGCATCATGAACATCGCCGAATCCTTCCTGCCCGAGTTCGACGCCGAGATGACCCGGACCCGCCGCCTGCTCGAGCGGGTCCCCGATGCGCGCTTCGACTGGAAGCCGCACGAGAAATCGAGGACCCTCGGCTCCCTGGCGACCCATGTCGCCGAGCTGCCCCGCTTCGGCCTTCGGTTCGAGTCGGACACCTGGAAGGTTGGGTCCGAGAAGCCGCCGGAGCTCAGGTCCTCGGCGGCCCTGCTGGCCCGCTTCGACGAGAACGTCCGGGACAGCCGCGCCTCCATCGCCCGCAAGACGGACGCCGAAATGGAGGCCGACTTCGCCGTCCTGCGGCCCGACGGGCAGGTGCTCTTCAAGCAGTCTCGCCGCTCCCTCGTACGTTTCATCCTCCTGAACCACCTCATCCACCACCGCGGCCAGCTCTCCGTCTACCTTCGCGAGAACGACGTTCCGCTTCCGTCGATCTACGGCCCGAGCGCCGACGAGGCGATCTGACGGCGTGACCGCCGCTCCGCTCACGTCTTCGGAGCCCGGAGCGCCCGTCATCGGGTCCGAGCGCCTCGTCCTGCGCCGTCTGAGAGTCGAGGACGCGCCATTCATCCTCGAGCTCTTGAACGACCCCGACTGGCTGCGCTTCATCGGGGACAAGGGCGTGAAGACCCTCGAGGACGCGCAACGGTACGTCCTGAGCGGACCGATCGAGAGCTATGCGCGGCACGGCTTCGGGCTGTTCGCCGTCGAGCGCAAGCCGGGCGGCGCGCCCATCGGCCTGTGCGGCCTCCTGAAGCGCGACGTCCTCGACGACGTGGACGTCGGCTACGCGTTCCTGCCGGAGTTCCGCGGACGCGGTTACGCGCGCGAGGCCGCGGTCGCCACGCTGCGACTCGCGAAAGAGACGATCGGCCTCGACCGTGTCGCGGCGATCACCAACCCCGACAACGCGCGTTCGATCCGCATCCTCGAGGGCCTCGGCTTCGCCTTCGAGAAGATGGTGCGCCTGTCCGAGGACGCCCCCGAGATCCGCTACTACGCCCGGGCCCTCTGAGCCCGCCCCGGTTCAGCGTGCGAGGCGCCGGAGCTGCTC
>Ga0210402_10003057_pt1 | contig 15903 bp, 14 predicted proteins | sample IncBWC7MmetaG_FD_161055 | JGI IMG/M metagenome (GOLD analysis project Ga0210402, IMG submission 161055) | Forest soil microbial communities from Barre Woods Harvard Forest LTER site, Petersham, Massachusetts, United States - Inc-BW-C-7-M | ecosystem: Environmental > Terrestrial > Soil >...
ATGAGATCTTCGATCAAGCTCGCCGGAGTAATATTGTGACGGAAATCATAAATTTTGGGCGAGATTACCCTAACGCAAAAGTTATCGTCACTACGCGGGTGATGGGGTACGCGGTCGGTTCGCCAAATCCGGATCAATTTTCAGCCGCAGGTTTTCGCCAGTTCACGCTGCAGGATTTTGACGATCCGGAGATTCGCGAGTTTATCCGGAGATGGCACGCCACAGCCATTTCCGACAGCCCGCAGCGTGAGAAGCTTACGGGACGGCTAACGAGCGCCATAGCCGAGTCGAGGGCGATAAGGGAACTCGCGGGAAACCCCCTCCTTCTGACGATGATGGTTTTGTTGAACCGACGAAAGCACCTTCCTCGTGAGCGATTGAACCTATACGACTCTTGTGCCGAGCTGTTAGTCGAAGGGTGGGACGCGGCGCGCCATCTCGATCACTCGGAGTATCTGACCCACGATGACAAGATCGAGATCCTCCAGCGGGTTGCATTCGAGATGCAACACGAACGCGACGGTCTCGGGGGCAACATGATTTCGGAAGCGCGGCTCAGGAGCGTCTTGATTTCGGCGCTGCTGGATCGCAGCGTCCCCGGCCCAAGAGTGGCAGCGCAGAAGATAATAGGGGCGCTAGCGGAGCGGGATTTCATGCTCTGCTTTACGGGCGACGACCAGTTTGCGTTCGTGCATCGCACTTTCCTTGAATACTTCTGCGCGCGGGAATACATGAGCCATTTGGCAAATGCAGGAAGCAAGGACGAATTGATCGAGCTCTTCCGGACGCGCTGGCCCGACGATGCGTGGCACGAGGTACTCCGTTTGATATGCGCGATGGCGGGGCCCGACTTAGCGGCGTGCTTGCTAAAAGAACTGCTCAACGCCGGCGCGAATCGGCAAGGATGGCGCGCCACCTTCCTCGCTGGCGAGTGCCTTGGGGAAATCAGACAGGCGGGACGTCTCGAAGCAGTGCGAGCCGCCGTTCGCGCGGAGCTGTTAGGGTTGCTCGATTTTGCAATTGAGGATGAAAAAGGGGAGGATGCCGACGCAGAGGACAGGGAGGAAATTTCGGTTCGACTGGGGGCGCTTGACCGGCTAGTGCGTTTCTGGCCGGGGGAAGAGTCCCGAGAGGTGCTTCAGGCCGCGGCCCGGAACCAATACTGGAGGGTACGTTTTGCGGCTGTGGAGGGGCTAGTCAGATATTGGAAGACCGACGCAACGAGGCAGTGGTTAGTGAACCTAACCGCAGACCGGTCCGGTCTCGTGCGACAGGCTGGCGTGCATGGTTTAGCTGTGGGATGGCCGGATGAAGCAACACGAGAGTTACTCCTTGGCTTGCTTGGATCGCCCGACATTCACGCTCCGCGCGGCATGTACTGATCCAGGAGCTATCCCAGCGCTGGCCTGAGCAGACGACCTGGCAGTGGCTGGTGGACCGAGCGATCAGAGACACCGACAGCGTTGTTACGCACGAGGCAATACGCGAGTTGGCACGTCGGTGGAAGGATGAGTCCACCCGAGAATGGCTTTTTAATCGAGTTGCTAGCGACGGACGCGCAGACGTCCGGCGGGTTGCTGCAGAACAGCTTGCCGGAAGCTGGCCCCGCGATAGCGTCGAGAAGAAGCTAATGGATTTAGCCAGCCAGAATGATGATCCCGCTGCCCGGGATGCTGCTCTAGTGGGTCTGGTGCGACTACGGGACGAGGGCGTTCGAAATTTCGTGATTCGCGAGATGCGTTACGTCGAAGATGCAGACGCTCGCAAGGATTTCATTTTTGACCTGGCGTGGAATTGGCCGGACAACACCACGATGCAACTCCTCCTCAGGTACGCGACCGAGGAGAAACACGCTGAGGTTCGCGGTGCCGCGATCCACCAACTAATACGGCAGTGGAGGAGCGAGTCCACACGCAGCCTGCTTCTAAGCAGCGGCGGGGAAGTGGACGAGGACACCCGTATCCGGTTCATGCGCGAACTTGTGCGGCAGTGGAAGGACAATAGAACAAAGAAGGTGCTGGCAGAGTTGGCCGCACGGGATAAGAGCGCGGAGGTCAGGCAGGCAGCGCTGGCAGAGTTAGCGCGTGCATGGCCAGATGCGCCAACCGCTCAGAACAAGCCCGACACCGCTACTAAGGACTCCGGCGACGACAGACTCCCGCGATATGAACCACCGATGGATGGCGTTGGTACCGGGTAGTCCAGATCTCGCACTCCGTTATTTGTTTTCTTCACTACCCCTACTCTGCCTCATAATCCCCGTTTCCTGAACCGTTGCCCGCATGGCCTCCGAGATGGCTTTGGGACACTTTTTCCGGCGCCTTCCGTTAACCCCGTCAATGCACCGTCGAGGTAGTATGCATAGGGCAAGAAAACAACACCCACCTACCCCCTACTTACCATATTTACTGATAAGTTAACATGAGGCGCACTGCGTGAGCCGGGAGCAGAGTGCGATCGAACTGCGTGCGGAGAGCGGGGGGTAGCGGTTTGCACCCGGTGCGAAGTCAATGGCTACTCGGTGATCGGCACATTGTCCAGCGCTTGGAACTCCTTCTCGCAACGCTCACAGGTGAAGCGTCCAACGTCAATCGAACTCTTCCCACTGTTTGCATCGAGCATGTTATAGATATAGCATATTAGCAATGTCTGTAACGCATACAAGCGCGGTACCGTGGCTCCTGCTCATGTTCAGCCTCCCGGCCAAAAGAGCGAGTCAGCGGGTAGAAATATGGCGAAAATTACAGAGGCACGGAATGCTGGCGCTGCGTAGCTCAGGGCATGTGCTTCCAAATTCAGCGATCAATCAAGAACGCATGGAATGGCTCGCCACAGCAATTCGCACCTACAAGGGGCAAGCGTCCGTAGTTCAGGTACAGGGTTTCGATGATCTGCAAGCAGAACAGTTGAAGCGGCTTTTCGTGGAAGCCCGCTCCCGCGATTACCAGAAGCTAATGCATGAAACGAAGCGGCTTCTGGCACTGCCTCCGGCGCGGAGACCTTCAGGACGGCTGAATCGGATTCGCCGTCGATTTCTGGAACTCATGGACATCGACTTCTTTGAGAATCCGTTACGTACCCGGCTTGAAAAGCTGCTTGCTCAGGCTGATGAATCTGAGACCTCAAAGTCTAGTCGAGACAAGAAACGGAAATCTCGGGAGTACCTCAATCGCGTTTGGATGACCCGGCCTCGTCCGGGCATTGACCGGGTCTCCTCGGCATGGCTGATCCGGCGGTTTATCGACCCGAAGGCACGGTTCGTTTTCGGCGCTGAGCCAAACGTCCATCCCGACGCCATTCCGTTTGACATGTTCTGCGCGGAGGGCTTCGGGCATCGGGGAGAAGATTGCACATTCGAAACCCTCTACAAGCAATTCGCCATCCGAGATGGCAAGGTGAAGCGCATCGCACAGATCATTCACGACGCCGACCTTGGCGACGAAAAGTTTGGTCGCATCGAAGGGCAAGGATTGGACAGAGTGCTGAATGGCTGGGCGAAGCAAGACTTGCCAGATGATGAACTGTTGCGGAGAGGGGAGGAGTTGATCGAAGGCTTGTACGAATCAATGATCTAAACGTTTGGAGATGGAATGATAAGTGAGATTCTGTTGTTAACGCCGCGAGAGATTCGAGGCTTGTTGTCCATCGATGAATGTATCGCCGCGGTGGAGCAGGCATTTCGCTTGTATGGAGAGGGCAAGGCGATTCCGCCAGCGGTCGTAAGTATGCATGCGTCGCACGGCAGCTTTCACATAAAGACCGGATTACTCAACCTCGACAGACAATATTTCGCTGCAAAGGTGAACGGGAACTTCCCAGAGAACAACAATCGATTCAACCTGCCCACCATTCAGGGAGTCATCGTCCTCTGTGATGCCGAAAACGGCTGCCCTCTGGCATTGATGGACTCCCGCGAGATTACCTCACTGAGAACCGCAGCAGCGACAGCAGTCGCGGTGAAGCATTTGGCACGCAGAGATTCAAGGACCGTCACCATCTGCGGGTGCGGCACTCAAGGGCGTGTCCAAGTCAAGGCGCTCGCCCGAGTCTGTCGTCTTCAAACAGTCTTCGCCTATGACCAAAGCGAAGAGCGGGCGTCAATCTTTGCGCAGGAGGTCACACAAGAGCTGAAAATCACAGTTCGTACAGTGACCGATCTTGCTACAGCTACCCGGCAGAGCGACATCTGTGTGACTTGTACAACTGCACGACGCCCCCTCCTCTGCGCGGCCGATGTCGCGCCAGGAACGTTCATAGCCGCAGTCGGCGCGGACAATCCTGAAAAACAAGAACTTCACACCGATCTGATGGCTAAGAACAAGATTGTGACCGACCTTATAGAGCAGTGCGCGGTAATGGGAGATTTGCATCACGCCCTTGAGGCGGGCGTGGTAACGCGATCAGATGTGTACGCGGAACTGGGTGAAGTGGTAACGGGAAAGAAGCTAGGGCGCGAGTCGGAAGAGGAAATCATCATCTTCGATAGCACTGGAATGGCGTTGCAGGATGTTTCTGCGGCCGCCATCGTATATGAGAAAGCCGAGCGCCACGGCTCTGGCATTCGATTTAGCTTTGCAGTCTGACCTTGTAAATTGCAGCGCGGACTGTTGCCTCGTGCTCGTTCAAGGCAGACGAAGGGAAGAAAAATGAGAGATGCAAACATGCAAAGGAACAGCTTAAGAGGTAGTCCGTTTACCCACATTAGCATCACGCTGGCGACCATCGCGGTCGGGGTGGTGATCTTGTTCGCCTGTTCTCTTGCAACAGGTCAGACTGGCAATTCAGCCTCCTCAAACGACGCTGCGAGTGGATGGAAGCAGGTAGAGGATGCGATGGGTCGTGTGGGACAAATGCAACCTGGTGACGTTATCAAGTTCGGTATGCCGAGGAAAGATTTGCATGTTGCGCTCAATGGCGTCGATGTCAAACCGGGGCTAGCTCTGGGTTCGTGGGCAGCGTTCAAACGGGACGCTATGGGAGCAATGGTGATGGGCGACTTGGTTCTCACAGAGGACGAAGTCGAACCTGTGATCATGAAGCTGCAAGAAGGTGGCATACAGGAATCAGCCCTTCATAACCATCTGCTAGGAGAGTCGCCACACGTAATGTACCTGCACATTGCCAGCCACGGCGATGCGGTGCAGATGGCTAAGGCGATCCACGAGGCGCTGGCATTAACCAAGACTCCCGCCCCGGATGTCAGTCCGGCGGCGCAAGCTCCGACCGAACTCGGATTCGACCAAAAGCAGGTGGAGGGAGTTCTGGGGCACACCGGGAAGGTCAACGGCGGAATCCTTCAGATCGGAGTGCCAAGGTCGGAGACAATCACCGACTCTGGCATGACGGTCCCACCCTCAATGGGTGTCGCAACGGCGCTGAACTTCCAGCCCACAGGTAACGGCAAGGCAGCGATCACGGGAGACTTCGTGTTGCTCGGAAGCGAGGTCAACCCGGTAATGAAAGCCCTGCGCCAAAACGGAATCGAAGTGACGGCTCTGCACAGCCATATGCTGATGGAGGAGCCTCGCCTGTTCTTTATGCACTTTTGGGCGAACGACGATGCTGTGAAACTCGCCAAGGGACTAAGGACGGCGCTCGATCACACCAACTCGGCAAAATGAATTCGGAAATCAACTCGTCGGTGCGGCACCCAAAGAGTGTCCCCCTAACGCGATTCGTCGGGTATTTCTTGTGGCTCGGAACAGTGGGCTTTGGAGGTCCGATTGCCCTCGCAGGTCACATGCAGCAAGATCTTGTCGACGAGCGCGGTTGGGTCAGCAAAGAAGACTACGTTGAAGGTCTCGCGCTGGCACAACTCGCACCGGGACCTTTGGCGGCTCAACTTGCGATCTATCTCGGCTACATTCGGGCGGGCATTCTGGGCGCTACGGCAGTGGGAATCGCCTTCGTCTTGCCTTCATTTCTAATGGTGTTGGCTCTCTCCGCAGCTTACGTTCGCTTTGGTGGGCTGCCTTGGATGCGGGGTGTGTTTTACGGAATCGGCGCCGCCGTAATCGGCATCATTGCGCGGTCCGCGTTCAAGCTCACCAAGCTTACGCTCGGCAAAGACAAGTTGCTTTGGGGAATTTTCGCCGTTCTGGCTGTCTCCACCGCGTGGACATCGCAGGAAATCGTTTGGCTTTTTCTGCTAGGCGGTGTAGTCGCTCTGATTGTTAAAGCCTACCCCGCCCAAGCACGGGTGAGAAGTACCGTACCGTTGTTATTTACCGCAGGAGCACTTGGCGTGGGCGGGACTCTCTTGCAAGTTTTTCTTTACTTTGCCAAGGCTGGAATGTTCGTATTCGGAAGCGGCCTCGCGGTTGTGCCGTTTCTCTATGGCGGAGTAGTGCAGGGGCATCATTGGCTGACGGATCGCCAGTTTGTTGATGCGGTCGCGGTCGCCATGATTACTCCCGGCCCTGTCGTCATTACGGTTGCATTCATTGGGTATCTGGTGGCTGGTATCGCGGGTGCAACGGCTGCGGCATTGGGTATTTTTCTGCCCGTGTATCTCGTGGTCGTGGTACTCGCACCCTCGTACAAACGCTGGGCTAAAAACCCCCAGTTGAATGCTTTCGTTCGAGGCGTGACGGCAGCCGCAACAGGAGCCATCGCGGGCGCGGTGATCGTCCTTGCTCGTCGCTCGGTCTACGACCTACCTACGGTTCTGATCTGTATCGTCAGTTTTTTCGTACTTTTTCGATGGAAGATTCCTGAGCCGATTCTGATTGCTTGTTCCGCCATAGCGGGATTGATCTTGCACGCCGCAAAAGGCTGAAGCCTCAATAGGTCTGGGCCGGGTGCCCGCTCCTTGCGTTTGCAAGGGGCGGGCGCTGGCACCACTCATTCCACTGGGTTGGCGAAATCTCTCATGTAATGAGTTCCCACACTCCCGCTGCCGTGGCCGGGCCACCGATTTTTGGCTTGACCCTGCATTTCTACTCGGATAACATATAAGAAAACACATTAGCTGTTCGATAACAGCAGTGGGCGATTACGGCTCTTTGACAATTCGAAGTGTTTTGCTGCAGCCGCGTCCTGCCTCGCAAGAACGCTGACTTTCGGCTGAAAGGGCCCCGCTAAGTCCTTTGGAAACGGTGAACATCCACGGGGATACTTCGTTTACGACGGAACTGGGCACGTGCACATTCAGATCATGAAGGTTCCGCCGCTGGCGCCCTTTCCAGAGGCGAACTTCGATGCTGGTAACCTGCCCTCGCCCGAGCATGCCCTCGCCGCCTGCAACGACTATCTCGCGTACTTCGGTACCTACACCGTGGACGCGGAGAAACACGTGGTGACTCATCATGTCGAGGGTAGCCTGGCGCCGGATTACACGGACACTGACCAGCCGCGTTCCTTCAAACTGCAAGGCGACCGGCTGGAAATTGGTGATGGCAAAACCGAACGGCGTGTGCTGGAGCGTGTGCGCTGATCTTATGGACTTCTGCGAAGCAGCCCGTTTGGGAAACGACCTTTGCGATGGTTGACGTAACATCGCCGGGTACTCCGCTCTTGCGTTTTTTGCAAGCCGCACCCACGTTTGCGCCGAGCGCCAGGGGACAACGGTCGGCGAAGCTCGATATCAGCGATGATGGAGGCGGCAGTCCGCAGCACGTCCTTCTGACAGGAACGGGGACCTAGGGGTCGCGTTTGATTTCGAAGACGCGCTCATCGTCGGTACCACCGCCGCGCACTGGAACCCTGCTGCAATCGTTTAGCTTCTTGAGAATGTTTTCGGTGACACCTTTAGGATTGCTGGAACGGGGTGGGGATGCAAGCTAGAAGCGATCTGAAAGTGTGTTCCCCCGCGCGGCAGGTGAGCCAGCCAGGAATATGGTGAGATGGAATGCAAACCACATAATTTATATCGCCAACAAACGGGGAACCGCAGTCTCGCGCCTTTCGCAAAAAGGGGCGAAAAGGGTAGGGCATGTGGCCAGCCCTGTAGGCTAGTGTCCGAGGGTCGGAGCGCCGGCGGTGTTTAGGACCACCAGTACACCGAATGGGTTGCTGCTTATTGCCAAATCAAGCTTGCCATCGCCGTTGAAGTCTGCGGCAGCGAGGTACGAGGCCCCACTCGCAGGGTAGTTAACCTGGGGTTGGAATGTTCCATCCCCGTTCCCCAAGAGAATGCCGAAGCCGGTGCCAGTGATGGCCAAGATATCGAGGGTCCCATCGCCATTAAGATCTCTTAGCGTCCACTGCCCGACGAATCCAGACCCGTAAGTTTTCCCTGACTGAAATGTCCCGTTGCCGTTGCCTAAGAGAATGTTAATGCTTCCGTTAGTGAATATTGCCAAGTCGAGGATTCCGTCTCCATTGAGATCTCCTATGCGCACGGAACTACCGGCAGGAGCAACCTGTTTGGCATTTTGAAACTTCCCATTGCCATTGCCAAGCACGATATATGTGAAATCGCCTTCAACCACCAAATCCTCTTTGCCATCGCCATTGAAATCGCCTGCTACAACATAGACAGCATTGGTACCTTGGCCTGCGTTGGTTGGAAACTTGAAAGTACCATCCCCGTTGCCTCGCAGAATATTGACCAGACCTCCAGTGGGCACTGCCAAGTCCAGATTGCCGTCGCCGTTCAAGTCACGAATGTCCATCTCGTTCGTACCTCCGGCAAAAAACAGCATTCCAGATTGAAATGTCCCGTCCCCGTTGCCCAGACAAACACCGATGTCTTTGCGGTCATCACTAGTAATATTGCCTACGGCGAGATCAAGGTTCTTGTCGTGATTAAAGTCCGCAGCCCTTAAAGCCAGACCCGGCGTGCCTCCAAGTCCACAGACGCCCGCTCGACTGGCGTTAAAGGTACCATCGCCATTTCCCAGGAATACGAAAGTGTCGCCCTCGGTCACGGCGACATCCGCCTTGCCATCGTTGTTGAAGTCCGCCGCGATGATCGGGTATGGCCCCCCTCCTATACCGACCCACTTCGCCGCATGCAGCGTTCCGTCGCCATTCCCCAGAGCAACGCCAATGTTGCCACCATGCGTATTGCTGAATGTGACCGCATCATGTTTTCCGTCACCGTTTAGGTCCAGAGCTCCTACTGCGACGGGCACTGGCCCCACATCGTATGAAATGGGTGGTTGGAATGTTCCATCTCCATTGCCCAGCATCGTCTGGGTCTCACTGCCTGCCACGGCCAGCAGATCGAGCTTGCCGTCGCCGTTCAAGTCTCCAACCGCAGCAGACTCGAAGCCAAAACTCTCAATGACAATCGAAAATGTTCCATCTCCGTTCCCAGCCAAAAACACCCCACTGCCGGTGAGAAGGTCTACGCGGTCATCGTTGTTGAAGTCTCCCGCTACCATCGTCAGAGACTCATACGGCAAATCCGTGACAATCCCAGATTGAAACGTCCCATTGCCGTTGCCAAGCACCACAGTAACGGTATGGCACGTCCGACAAGGCCCCCCGTTTAAAATCGCCAAATCCTTCTTGCCGTCTTGGTTAAAATCCGCCGCCAAGAACGACTTAAAGTAGCCAGCCACGGTATACCGTGCCACGCTTCGGAACGTTCCTTTACCGTCGCCAAGAAATATCCTGAGCACAGGAGTCGGTTTAATCGTGACCAAAGCCAGATCCGGATTGCCATCACCGTCAAAATCGGCCACTACAAGCTTGGCGGGAAAGATTGAGCCCACGTTCGCATGAATTGCTTTGCGAAACGTGCCATTCCCATTCCCCAACAATATGCCCACGTCTCCAAACTCTGAGATCTTAGGATCCCCGCCATTTGCGACCACGATGTCGAGTTTTCCGTCCCCGTTTATATCTGCAACGGCAATGGAACTTGGGTTTACTCCGATTGGATAGGTGACAGGTTTCTTCAATGTACCATCGCGGTTTGTGAGGACGACGGTCACATTCCCGTCTGTGGAATTAAGAACCGCGAGATCGGGACGTCCATCTCCGTTGAAATCCCCGCTGGCGAATGCGAAGGGGGATCCGCCCGGATAGCTCGTATAAGTGAGGAATTGGCCGGCGAATGATTCGCTGGGGAGGGCTAGTAGAAACACGATGGATAACGACCTTATCCAAACGAAGGTGTGTCGCATAGGGCGCTCCTGGAGGTACGGTGGTAGGACTCGAGCTGGACTTGGATCGATCCGTCTTGAAGTTCCAACACGGGGCATCCTACACCCCATGGCCTTTCCCGAATGGGATGAATTCTGGGCGCGCTTTGCCGCTACGAGGACGGCGCCACGGTATTCCTAAACGTGAAGAGAAAGACGGCTCTGCAATGATCGTGGCGCGGTCAGAAGAGCCAACTTCTCAGATCCCTCGGTTTGTAGATTAGGTCGATTCGACTGATGGAACACCCACCAACTGCGCCAGAACCTGCCAATGCCGGAGATGCGGGCGGTGACGGCGGGTGGCCCAGCCTTTCGCGTTCTTTGCGAAGGCTGGGGCCTTTATCACACCGGCCCCCAGGCTCGCGTGGACTGCAAGCCGCACCCGCTGGCGCACCACTCATTCCACTGGGTTGGCAAAATCTCTCATGTAATGAGTTCCCAATCACTCCCGCCGCCGTGGCCGGGCCACCGATTTTTGGCTTGACCCTGCATTTCTACTCGGATAACATATAACAAAACACATTAGCTGTTCGATAACAGCAGTGGGCGATTACGGCTCTTTGACAATTCGAAGTGTTTTGCTGCAGGCGCGTCCTGCCTCGCAAGAACGCTGACTTTCGGCTGAAAGGGCCCCGCTAAGTCCTTTGGAAGTGGTATTTTAGAGGATATCCCAACCTCGCTTCCTGTTTTCAATGACTTACGAAGCAGAAGAGCTCGGGGATGTCCCCTCCGTAAGTCCTTTAGAAGGGATATTTTACGACGGTATCTCGAAAACAGCGTCTTTGTTTTCATAGATCTGGCAAGAAAACGTGTTTTTTCGGTATATACCCTTTACTGAATAGTAAACGTCAGCGCGAGGTTTAGCGACCGAAGCCCACACGCGACCAGCCGACTCAAGGTTTTGTAGATCCGGTCGCCGGGTCCAGGGTAGACGCAGCCAACTCCAAACAGCGCCTTGCTAATCCTGCAAACTTCTGCAAAAATAACTGTTTGTCTAACCCCTGCCAGAAGAACTAGGAAAGGAACCAAAGTTCTGTGTTAATGATTCGTCTGTCGCGCACCGGTGCGCGTAAACAACCGCAGTATCGAGTGGTGGTAATCGAAAAGGAACGCGCCCGCAATGGCCGGCCGGTCGAGGTCGTGGGAACGTACAATCCCCGCACCACCCCGGCCAGCATCGAGCTCAAACGCGAGCGCATTGATTACTGGGTATCCAAGGGCGCCCAGATGTCGGACCGGGTTGGTAAGATCGTGGCCAAGCCCGCTCCCAGCGCCGTTCCCGCCGCCTGATTTCGGCGTGCGTGCCAGCAACGATTTCCAGCCCACCCGATAGGAACCGCGTATGAGTGTGCAAAGCGGCGACGTGCGAGCCCTGGTCGAGCAGATTGCCAAGTCGCTCGTCGACGAACCCGATCAGGTTTCGGTGAGCCAACTCGAAGGCGACGTGCTCGAACTCAAGGTTGCTCCGAACGATGTGGGCAAAGTGATTGGAAGCAAAGGCCGCGTAGCCCGCGCCTTGCGCGCCGTGATCAGCGCTGCGGGAATTCGGTTGCAAAAACGTTTTACGCTGGAGATTTTGGAATAGTAGTGCCTGGAATGGCCGGCGAGTTCATAACTCTGGCGCGGGTACGAAAGACGCAGGGACGCCGTGGCGAAGTCGCAGTCGAGTTGCACAGCGATGTTCCCGACCGATTCAGAGCGGGTCTGAGGTTGTTCGCACTGGCGCCAGACAACAGTCGGCGCGAACTGCATGTCGAAGAACTCTGGCCGCACAAAGGCCTGCTGGTTTTGAAGTTCGCGGGCATCGATTCGATGTCGGACGCGGAAACGTTGATTGGATACGAACTGCAGGTTCCGCGAAGCGAACGGGCACAGCTTGAATCGGGCTGGAACTACGTCAGCGATTTGGTCGGATGCGTAGTTTTCGACGCGGATCGCGAGATCGGCAAGATTGAAGATGTCCAGTTCGGCACCGGCGAAGCGCCGCTGCTGATTTTGGTCGAGGGAAATAAGCGATACGAGATCCCCTACGCCGAGGCGTACATAAAAAACGCAGACCTCGAGCACAAGCAGATTCGAATGCAATTGCCCGAAGGCATGCTCGAACTAAACGCGCCGCTGACGGCGGAGGAAAAGCAGCAGCAACGGATGAGCGGTAAGAGAAACACAAAAAAATGACTTCCGTAGCCTTCCCCGGCAAGGAGGTGCTCTGTGCAAGTGTTCAGCCGACGTTTTCTTCAGGTTGGAGTTTTGGGTCTCCTGATAGTCGCGCTCGCCTTGTCGGCGCAGGCTGCGAACTTCAGTAATGCAAGCCTGAAGGGCGGCTACAGCTTTTTGGCCAACCTGCGGACTGCCAATGTGAATACACCGCAGTTTGCCGCGGTGGGAGTGATGACATTCGATGGCGCGGGCAATGTGACCGGGTCGTACACATCGATTTCAGACCACGCGGTTCAGAGTGGAGCCTTGGGCGGGACTTACCTCGTAAAGTCCAACGGCACTGGCACACTGAACCTCACAACCGGCTTGACGGTTCAGTTCGCAATTACTCTGAACTCGCTTGCGGCTGGGGTAGCTCAGGGAGTGCAATTGTTGCGGACCGACGACACGAGCAACGAGGTGGTCAGCGGTACTGCTTTGCTGCAATCCAGCACCGCGGGAAAATACACGGTGGCGAGTTTAAGAGGGAATTTTGCCCTGCAGTACAACCCATGGACCGCCGACGCAAGTCTGGCGGAGGACGGCGGGGTGGCAATATTCAGTTTTGATGGCAAGGGGAACATCAAGGGTTCCGTGACCATTATGTTCGACGGCAGGAAGGTTGGTGGCTCCCTCAAAGCCACTTACAAGGTGAACTCGGACGGCAGTGGCACGATATCGGTAGTCAGCAAGCACAATGTAGAGTTTGCGTTTGCCTTGAACTCGGTGGCAGCAGGGCAAGCCAAGGGGTTGCAGTTTCTGGATGCGAACACAGGCGATGGCAACGGTAATTTAGTTATCACTGGAAACGCGCTGAAGCAGTGAAGGCCTGCAACGTTTTTGATCTGGTCACGCGATGAAGATCGACATTGTCACGATCTTTCCTGATTTCTTTCGCGGACCACTAGATCACGGAATCATCCGCCGGGCTCGGGAAGCCGGCTTGGCGGCAATCGAAATCCACGATCTGCGGGCGTTTGCACATGATCGCCACAAGACCGTGGATGACCGCCCCTTCGGCGGCGGCGAAGGCATGGTGCTTAAGCCGGAACCGATCTTTGAAAGTATTGAGGCGCTGAATGTTGAGGCCCGCGAGGGACGTGCCGCGGCCAGCCAGAGTGTTGTGCTGCTCTCGGCGCAAGGCAAGCGATTCGATCAAAGCGTAGCCAATGAACTTGCTGGGCTGGAACGAATCGTCCTGATCTGCGGCCGTTACGAAGGCGTAGATGAGCGCGTAGGCCAATACTTGGCGGACCGCGAGTTGTCCATTGGAGACTACGTGCTGAGCGGAGGCGAACTGGGGGCGGCGGTGATCGTGGATTGCGTCACGCGCCTTATTCCCGGTGCAGTCGGCAATCAAGCCTCGACACAGCAGGAATCGTTCACGACGTTCTCTGAGGCGCAAACCGGGAGCGGTCCGAGTTCCACTTGTACCTCGGGCGGATTGCTAGATTACCCGCACTACACCCGTCCCGCGGATTTCCGTGGAATGGGAGTTCCGGAAGTGCTGGCGTCGGGCAATCACGAAGAAATACGACGTTGGCGGCGGCGTGCAGCGCTTGAGAAAACGCTGCGCAATCGGCCCGATCTGTTGGAGAGGGCTGCGTTCAGCGATGAAGACAGAAAGTTGTTAGGGGAACCTGATCGCGGATAAAGTGCAGCACGGGCGTGGGCGACCGCGCCACACGTCAGAAAAGAAATCTTAGAACTTAAGGACAAGATTATGTCGAACCTCATCATTGAAAAACTGCTGGCCAAGACCAAACGCACCGACCTTCCCAAGTTTGTTCCGGGCGATTCCGTCCGCGTACACGTCAAGATCAAGGAAGGCGACAAGGAGCGTCTGCAGGCCTTTGAAGGCGTGGTCATCTCGCGCTCGCGAGGTCCCCAGGCGAGCTTCACGGTGCGCAAAATCAGCTTCGGCCAGGGAGTGGAGCGTATTTTCCCGGTGAACTCCCGCGTCATCGACAAAGTGGAGTTGGTGCGTTCGTCGAAAGTGCGGCGGGCCAAACTCTACTACCTGCGCGCCCTACGCGGCAAAGCCGCTCGGCTGAAGGATGTCGACCGCGAGCACGCGACCGCGGCCCAGTAATCTTGCTCTACGAATTTGGAGCTCTGGTTCGGTCGTCTGATAACGAACGAGTCAGAGCTTCGTCTATGTAGGCTTGAACCATTCTGATTTGAACCATCCCCGCTTGTTCCGCGTATCAGTATCCGTTCCAATCCATGAATTTCTGGAGGTCTTATGTCTCGCTCTGCGCGCGTGTTTGTCGTAGGCGTCTCGTTCGTTTTTCTATGCAATTTGCTGGTCGCACAAAAGAACCCAAAAGAGAATGCGGCGATCGCAGATCAACTGGCGGCCGAGTCCATTGATCTCAACATGTATCAGCAGATTCGCGAAGAAGGATTTCACCATCCCCACATCATGGAATATGCCTCCGGCCTGTTCGATGGCATTGGACCTCGCCTGACTGGCTCGCCCAACATGAAGCGAGCCAACGAATGGACTCGCGAGCAACTGACCGCGATGGGCTGCTCTAACGCGCATCTGGAAGATTGGGGCGAATTCGGCATGGGATGGCAACAGCGCAATACTTGGATCCGCATGGTCTCTCCCGATACTGCCGTTTTCATCGCGCAAGCCACTCCCTGGTCGCCTTCGACGAATGGGCCGATCACAGCTCCGGTGGTCGCCGTGGTTGCGAAGGAAGAGAAGGATCTCGATCAGTACAAAGGCAAGCTCGCGGGGAAGATCGTGCTGCTCGGCAAGCTTCCGACCCCCGGCAAAGACGACGTTCCGCTTTCCACCCGTTATGACGACAAAGCGCTAGTCGATATTTTTCATTACGCCTATACCGATCAAGACTTGGAACCGCAACATGTTCTGCCTTTGGACCAAATGGAGGAAGTATTCGACAAGCAAATTGCCTTCAAGGAAAAGATGGCGAAGTTTCTGGTTGACGAAAAAGCGATCGCCGCCATAGTTTCCGGCCACTCTACTGGTGGCACTCTCGGCGACGATACTGGGTCAAGCCTCGGCTGGTTTGTGTACTTGCGCGATCACGCTTCGCCTTTGCCTATAGCGACCATGGCCCTCGAGAATTTCGGACGGGTTTCACGCCTGCTTGCCGCGAATGTTCCGGTCACAATTGAAATGAACGTGGACACCATTTTCAGCGGCGACCGTGAACACGGCTTTGATACGATCGCCGAAATTCCCGGCACCGACGCCAGACTGAAAGATCAAGTGGTGATGGTGGGCGGGCACCTGGATAGCTGGATCGCCGGCACAGGAGCGACCGACGACGGTGCAGGCGCAATCATCGCGATGGAAGTCATGCGCATCCTGACTGCCCTGCATGTGCAGCCACGCCGCACCATTCGCGTTGCGCTCTGGAGCGGTGAAGAGCAAGGTCTCTTCGGCTCGACCGGCTACGTTACCGCTCACTTCGGCAGTTTTTCCCACTCGACGACTCCCGGGCAGCTCAAGCTGCCCGAGTTCGTTCGCAAACCTGCGGGGCCGCTCACACTTAAGCCTGAACATAAACTCATCTCTGCCTACTACAACATCGACAACGGAGGTGGCAAGATTCGCGGTATTTATGCCCAG
>Ga0210402_10003058_pt1 | contig 15901 bp, 17 predicted proteins | sample IncBWC7MmetaG_FD_161055 | JGI IMG/M metagenome (GOLD analysis project Ga0210402, IMG submission 161055) | Forest soil microbial communities from Barre Woods Harvard Forest LTER site, Petersham, Massachusetts, United States - Inc-BW-C-7-M | ecosystem: Environmental > Terrestrial > Soil >...
CACGAGTACCAGTGCCGATGATGCAGGAATGCTATGTCAAACCGTATGACGCCAGAGCTGGCCGAAGGAATCGATAGCACACTGGTAGTAATACTTTGGTTGGGGGGTTCCGTTGCATTAGCGGGCGATATCGTGTAATCGCGGGCGTCCAGGGACGCCAAATGACCAAGGGGCGATATCGTACAATTCCGGCGTCCACGAGACGCCCAATGACCAAGCCAATTGTCCGAGATCCCATTTACCGACGGCGCCGGTTCGATGCCGAGATCATCGAGCTATGCGTCCGCTGGTACATCACCTACCGATTGAGTTATCGGGATCTCGTGGCGATGATGGCCGAGCGCGGTATTGTCGTGTCGCACACGACGATTCATCGTTGGGTGATAGGTATCTGCTGGAGTTCGAGAATCGATGGAACCGCTTCGCACGGCCGGTGAATACTTCCTGGCGTGTGGACGAAACCTATACAAACATTCGTGGGAAATGGAGTTATCTCTATCGCGCTGTCGACAAGCACGGCAAGACGGTAGATTTTCTACTTCGGCCGGATCGCGGCATCGCCGCTGCACAGGCATTCTTTCGCAAAGCTCTATCGACAAGTCTGCCGAGGTGGCCGCGCAAGATCACGCTCGATGGACACTTGCAGAGCCACATGGCACTTCGGATTCTGCGGCGCGAGGATCCGAAGTGGAAGTACGTTGAGGTGAGAAGTAATCAGTACCTCAATAACATCATTGAACAGGATCATCGAGCGATCAAACGCCGATGCGCGGCGATGGGAGGAGGGGGCTTCAAGTCTTTCGGAAGTGCGGCCATTACATTGGCCGGTATCGAGCTTGCCCATCGGATTCGTAAGAGGCAATTCTCGTTCGGGCGCGGTCGATATCAAAACTTCGGGTCGCTAAAGCAAATCTGGGATCGAGCCCTCGCGTAGCACTTCTCGGGGGTAACTCATCGAATCTGCCGGCCGGGCTGGATTTCCACCTGCAGAGCGCGATTTCGAGAGCCTTTAGTGCACCAGTTCCGTTCAAGAGTTTTTCAACGGAATAGGCCAACTCCGGCCGTTCACATTTTCTATTTAATTCTCTGATAGCGGCCATTCGTCGTAGACTGTGATTGCCGAGTGACTCAGGACACACACTATGACAACTGCCACGCGCAAACTTTCGACCGTGCTCGCTACTGCCGCCGTGTTGACTTCCCTGTGGGCTAACAACATTCCGGCGGCGCAGAATGATGCGGAAGGCGTGCGTAACGTTCTCGCCGGGTTCGCAACAACTTGGAACCGCCACGATTTGGATGCCTTCGGTAAGCTCTTTGCGCCGGACGCCGAATTCGTCAACGTCGCAGGTGTCTTATGGACAGGCCGACAGTCCATACAGGCGCAGACTGCCTACAGCCACGGCGTGATTCCGGCAGAATCTCCAGGATTCGGCGAAGCAGATCGGCCTTATTACGCGATCTTCAAGAACAGTACGCTGAAGTTGGACCAGGTTGATGTTCGCTTCCTGCGCAACGACGTCGCCATCGCTCACGCGCACTGTGAACTGCTGGGCGATGCCCGAACGCAGAACCCACGGCGCTGTGTGCTGCTGTTTGTGCTCACCCGGCAGAGTGGTGCGTGGTCGATTGCCGCCGCTCAAAACACGGAAATCAACCGCACAGTAAAATAGGCGCGGCCGGTACCCGAGCGAGGCAAAAGACGTCTTGCCAGGAATGTCCGCACAGCCGAGGTTGAAACTCTCCTATCGGGCAGCGCGAATGGCTGTTCGGGGTCCGACTCCGGCGCTACTGTGAATCCGGCTGCAGCCGGCCAAAAGCCGTCAACGACTGCACAATACTGGGAGGTAAATAGCGGCCCTTCGCGACACGCCGGACTTATTGCACAAGCACGGGTAGCATGAACGCGAACGCACCTCCCAACAAGAAACTAGCCAGCGCGATGGTGTAGACGATTGCGCTGATCCGTCGCAATCGCAGGCACGAACGCGCAAGCTTAGGGTCTGCGGGGCACGGTGCGCGCCGACCAACCCAAAGTGCGATGCCACTGATCGCCAACAGTGCGCCGGCGCTAGTAAACACCAGCGGTTTGTGCTCACTCAACCAGATCAGCTGCGGGATTGCGGTGACAAGGCCTGCGAGCGCCGCGCCAGCACCAATCGCAACGAACACCGCCGGCAGCACACAGCACACCAGCGTGGCGGAACTCGCGAGTAATGCACCGGCCGCGAGACCCGCATTGCGCGCGAATGGTGGTTTGCTCACGGCTTTCCCGCCTTGAGCCTTGCGCGCACCTCAGCGATCGGCGTCTCGGTACGCGCGATCGCCTTCACGGTGTAGCCCGCATCTTGTAGTGCCTTACGCAGATCCGCATCGGAAATGTCCTGACCGTCTTTCAGCGCAACCGCGACAAGGCGTTGCTCCAGGTTCACAACAACCTCGGTGGTCGCCGGGAATTTCTTCAGTTTCTTCTCGATGCCTTGTGCGCAAAAGGCGCAGACCAGACCATTGACGGTCATCTCGATCGTGGCAGCGGTACTGGTTGCTGCCAGAGCGAGCAGAATCACAGTCAAACAAAATTGAAAGCGCTTCATGAGATTTCCCAATTAAAAGTTGAACATTGCCATGGCCTGCAGTTTCCCGGCGTTGGTCACTCCAGCCTCGACCCACGCGCCACCCTTGAAGAGCCGTAGCAGGGCTGCGGTCTCGATGCCAGAGTGAAGATTGTCGGTGTAATGGCGCGCCTGGAAGACGAACCAGGTCGCAAGACCCCCATAATCATGTTTGTAAGGGGCTATCCCCAACTGCAGCGTGTCAACGCGGTCTGAGAATTCGGAACTTCGCTGCAAATCGGTTTTTAAAGAGGCGTACACACGCCGCGTTTCGAAGTCCAGCTGCGCCCCGGTGTTCCCGGTGAAACTCGATCCGCTGAAAGAGTTTCCGGTGGCAGATCCGACACCACCCCACACGAACACATTGGCCTGTGCGGTATCGAGATTCCAGCGATGGGCGAGCCAATTCAGGCGCGCATAGGTGATGTGTGCGGTTTTGCCATCCTCATCGCTGGTGAAGTCGACATGTCCGCCGCCGACTGAGTAGTCAAAGCGCGGCGCATAAAAGATTTGCAGCTCCTGCATGGTGCCGGCGCCGTACTCGGCCATCACCGTGCTGCCGTCAGCAAACGCAATCGGCTTAGCCATCGCGGGTGCGACCATCACGAGCGCGCATGCGCCCAGATAATAACGAAACATAGCCATCTCCAAAGCTCACCGGCAGCGTGAACACACGCGCCAACACGAGCGACTCTTCGAGGAGGCGCCGAAATGCCGTTGTTTAGACGGACCTTTAAGGAGCTTTAGAGAATGGGTGGACGAATCAGCGGCGAGTCGGCGCGGGAGGAGAAGAGCGCGGTGCGGAATGTCTGGGCTCGCCCCGTACGGCTATACCAAACCAAGGATGCGGGTGACACCGTGACAGCTACAGCCGACAGGCAGGCATCCAAGCAGCAGCTCGCCGTGTGAAGACCGCTCGGACAACAACCCTTGTGGGCGACGCCCTGACTCTCGGCAGGGGTTTTGCAGTTTTGCATCTGCGGCTCAGCTGCAGCCAAAGCAACCAGCGACCCTTGCAGTCCGAGGGCAAGCATCACAATCAACGCAATAAGCCGGCGCTTCATGACTTTAAGATAACCCTCGCAACGCGCCAGGGCAAACTGTCTGAATAGACAGACTTCATGGAACCGTGCAAAAAACGGACATTCACGCCTCACTCTTTACCGTTAGACTTCCAGCACCTTACAAGTCATCCATGAAAAGAGTAAACCAAAGACAATGCAATTCAGCATTGCGAGTGTGCTTGCTGCGTGGCGGCGCAGTGACCAGGCCGTTTGTCCTCCCGTGACGGATGCTGCTCACGTGAGAGCGAGGAAATCGGAGCTCCCTAAATGAACTACCCGGCACACGATGATCATGGCCAGGCGCCCGACCCACACGCCAGTCACAAGATGGCAGACATGCACGGGGGCCACGATCGCCACGCCGGGCATTCGGTGGCCATGTTTCGAGACAAATTTTGGCTGAGTTTTGCCCTGACGATTCCCGTCGTGATCTGGTCAAGCGAGATTCAACATTGGTTTGGATACACAGCGCCTTCATTCCCAGGCTCGAAGTTAGTCCCCGCCGTCCTCGGAACAGGGGTCTTCATCTATGGTGGCCTGGTTTTCATCCGTGGGGCACGGCGCGAACTGGCGGATCACAAGCCCGGCATGATGACCCTCATCAGCTTGGCGATCATTGTCGCTTTTGGAACCTCGCTCGCTGCGACATTGGGCCTCTTCGAGATTGACGTTTGGTGGGAACTCGCGACGCTGATTACGATCATGGTCCTCGGTCACTGGCTGGAAATGCGAGCCATTTTCCAAGCTCGTGGCGCGCTGAATGCACTCGCCGCCCTGCTGCCGGATACCGTTGAACGCGTGACTGGCACGGACACTCAGTCTATTCCGCTGTCAGAGTTAAGGCCCGACGACATCGTGCTCGTCCGGCCCGGAGGGCGAGTCCCGGCAGACGGGAGTGTCATCGAGGGTGCTGCCGATGTCGACGAGTCGATGATTACCGGCGAGTCCAAAACGGTGCCAAAGGGGGCAGGTGCCCGAGTCATTGCGGGAACAGTTGCCAGTGGGGGCAGCCTCCATGTGCAAGTGACCGCAATCGGGGACCAAACCGCGCTCTCCGGAATTATGCGGCTCGTCGCGGCGGCGCAGGCGTCGGGCTCTCGCAGTCAAGCGCTTGCTGACCGGGCAGCCGCGATTCTTTTTTATGTGGCAGTCGCGTCTGGCGCGCTGACTTTCACTTACTGGTGGCTTGCAGGGGACAAAGAACACGCCCTGATTCGAACGGCAACCGTCCTCATCATTGCTTGTCCGCATGCGCTTGGACTGGCGATTCCACTTGTAATCGCCATCGCGACCTCGCTGGGGGCTCGCAATGGACTCCTGGTCAAGGACAGACTCGCGCTCGAACGCGCCCGCAGTTTGGACATGGTCATTTTCGATAAGACAGGTACTCTGACACGCGGTGCTCCTGCAGTGTCGGATGTCGCGGCTGCGCCTGGAGTCACCGAAGACGATCTGGTGGCTCAGGCAGCCGCTGTCGAATCCAATTCCGAACATCCGCTCGCCAAAGCAATCGCCGCCGAAGCCAAACGCCGACGCGTGACCCCGTCGTCAGCCACAGATTTCAAGGCTTTGCCCGGTCGCGGAGCGGAGGCGCTCGTCCAGGGTAGGAGAGTCGCGGTCGGCGGCACGCGTCTGTTGAGCGAGTTCAATGTACTGGTACCGTCGGAAGTCGAAAAGTTGACAGCCGCGTGGGTATCGAAGAGCAAGACGGTTCTCTATACCATCTCTCAAGGACGACTGCTCGGAGCTTTCGCGGCCGAAGATGAGATCCGACCCGAATCTGCTGAAGCTGTTAGCGAACTCCACCGGCTTGGCATCCGCGTCGCGATGATCACAGGAGATTCGCAGGCAGTGGCCGATTCAGTCGCCAGGCGACTCGGAATCGATGAAGTCGCAGCTGAGGTTCTCCCCGCTGACAAGGCTTCGGCGGTGAAGGGCTTTCAGGCCGGTGGGAAACAGGTCGCAATGGTGGGTGACGGTGTAAACGATGCTCCGGCCCTGGCGACTGCGAATGTAGGAATCGCCATAGGCGCCGGGACCGACGTGGCGATTGAATCCGCCGGAATCGTACTCGTGCGTAGCGATCCTCGGGACGTAGTCGGGGCAATCGAGCTTTCACGCGCCACCTACAGAAAGATGATCCAAAATCTCGTTTGGGCAAGCGCTTATAACCTGCTCGCCATTCCGATCGCGGGCGGTCTTCTGGTTCGCTGGGGCTTTGATCTCCCGATGAGCGTTGGCGCAGTCGCGATGAGCGCGTCAACCATCATCGTTGCCGCGAACGCGCAACTGCTTCGCCGAGTGAAACTGCAGCGCGTGGCCCGCTGATTGGGATTCAGGCTTTGGCGATCACGCGGCGCGAGACGGCGGCGAAGCACGCGACGTAAATTAGGTCGTCTGATAGCAGACGCTCGTCATTGTCGGCAACGGCCCGCGGACCATTTGCTCCGCAGTATTGATCGATATTAGTTCGCGGCCTGTATCGATTTGGCCTCGAACAAAAATCCAAACCCAAGGCAAGGAAGAAGAAAAGCATACCTAATGACGGTGGTTCGGACGGGGCGAAGTCTGGCAAAGTTGGAGGAAAGAAAACGCCCAAGAAGAGCGTGGTGCAACTTGTAGGTCAAGGGTTTTTCAAAGAACGAAGAACTGTACCCCAGGTTCAAGAGCATCAAAAGACAAAACTAGCCGCAAATTTTGCGGTTTCGTCGTTGCAGAACGCTCTTAATAGCCTTTTGCACGATGACACTATCAAGCGTGAAAAGAACAAAGAAGATCAATATGAGTACTGGACATAGCCAACCTTGGTCCAAACCGAGCGGCCACGAGGTGCGCGCGCAATAACCGGCTCTTTTGTATGGTTGCCTATTGCGGGGTATGAAATTGGAGCATTTGGTGGAAGGCCAATTTTTGTGTTTGGCCCGTGATAGGCCCTACTACTCCGTCCGTGGAACAGTCTTGAGTTTTTTGTCGCGTGCACGTTTCTTCACTTGCGCGAGTACTAGGCGCATCAGTCTCTCGGGTAGATAGCCGTACAGGTACTCGCCGGAAGGCGTGGGTCTGAGGTCAGGTCCTGGCCAAGTGAATTGATTGAGTTCAGTAGTGATGATCCAGGACCTTTCGGTATCCAGGCGGAGACGATGCTTGGTGGCAGCGGGAATTTCTATCCCGTCCTCGTCAGTGAGTGGCGGGGTATGTGTGATCGGCAGGACATAGGCGATCGTGTTGCCCGACTTCACTACGCGAGCAAGGATAATGCCGCACGGACGATCCTTGGTGGCATCCTCGCGACCCACGCGTGCGTCATTCCACCACAAATAAGCGTAGCGAATGACTTGGCCGGGCTGGGGAGGGACGAGAGCCATCCAATGGCGGTTAAGTCATTTCGTGATTGTAGAGAGCCGCTTCCGATGGAATTTCTACATTGTCCAAAGCGGCTAACTCTTCGTCAGTCAGGTCAGACACATGCATGGCTCGCCGATCCAGACTCCGTAGACGCTGATATTCTTCCGCCGAAAGGAGCACGACATCGTCGCGGCCATGGCTTGTTACGATCACTGCCTCTCGATGGGCCACGCCACGTAAGCGGCCAAATTCTCGCTGAAATTCGCTGGCGGGCACTCGTGCCATAGGGGTTCACCGGAGCTAAGATACCTCGCATTATACGCAAATTACGTATTTTACGAAGTCCGATCCATTCCATCACCCCCGATTGGGTTTTCCTCTATTGTGGACAACGGGTTAGGCTCGCTGGCACGATCGGCAGCGCAAGCGAATGAGTGATACAAAGATCAAATCCTCCCCCGCTACCAATAATCCCTTCTATCTCAATTGGTTAGCGTCGACTTGAGCGCCCGGGTTCCGTTGCATTAACGGGCGATTTCGTGTAATCGCGGGCGTCGACGGACGCCTAATGACCAAGCCAATTGTCCGAGATCCCATTTACCGACGCCGCCGGTTCGATGCCGAGATCATCGAACTGTGCGTCCGCCGGTACATCACCTACCGATTAAGCTCCCGGGATCTCGTGGCGATGATGGCCGAGCGCGGCATTGTCGTGTCGCACACGACGATTCATCGTTGGGTGATTCGCTATGTGCCGGAGTTCGAGAAGCGATGGAACCGCTTCGCACGGCCGATGGATACTTCCTGGCGTGTGGACGAAACCTATATAACCATTCGGGGCAAGTGGAGTTATCTCTATCGCGCTATCGACAAGCACGGCAAGACGGTGGATTTTCTGCTTCGGCCGGATCGCGGCACCGCCGCTGCACAGGCATTCTTTCGCAAAGCTCTATCGACAAGTTTGCCGAGGCGGCCGCGCAAGATCACGCTAGATGGCCACTTGCAGAGCCACATGGCACTTCGGATTCTGCGGCGCGAGGATCCGAAGTGGACGTATGTTGAGGTGAGAAGTAATCAGTACCTCAACAATATCGTTGAGCAGGATCATCGAGCGATCAAACGCCGATGCGCGGCGATGGGAGGAGGGGGCTTCAAGTCTTTCGGAAGTGCGGCCATTACCTTAGCCGGCATCGAACTTGCCCATCGGATACGCAAGAGACAATTCTCGTTCGGGCGCGGTCGATATCAAAACTTCGGGTCATTAAAGCAAATCTGGGATCGAGCACTCGCGTAGCACTTCGCGTGCGGGTGAGTCCTCGAATGTACCGCTCGGACCAGATTTTCGGCCGGAAACTCCGAATTCGAGTGCCTTTAATGCAACCAGTTCCGCCTGTAGCTTGATCGCGTCCGTGCGCAAAAACTGGCCCTAAACTGATTCGAGCCGGTTTGAAAAAAATACAATCGGTCGCTTAAAGTTCGATGCGCTTGCCTTGGTCGCTGCAGCCGAGTAAAAAAAACACATGAGCATCGCCGGTAAACACGTTGAATTCGGTGATCCGGGAAATTCGTTGTTCGCAGCCACCTTTAGAAAGGCCTTGAAGAGATTCGAGATCTGCGACCTCCCGTATACAGAAGTTCAATTTGAACTCAAGCGATTACTTGCGGGTGTTTCTCGCCGCGAGCTGGGTGAGCTTCTACGCCGCAGCGAATCGATCGAACCGCTTCCAGGGTACGCATACCGCGAAGTTCGGCGCTTTCTCGACGAAACGATCGAGCAGGACGTGGCGCTGCAGACCGATCCGGGCGGCGTTCGCGAACAAGAGGAGGAATTAGATCCCGCCGCGCTAACAGCCGAGTTGCGAAAGAGCCGCGAAGCACTGGAATCGGAGCGAACCAGGGTTCGAGAGGCAGAAGAAGCCTTGTCGGAGAGAATCGTCGCCGAAGAGGCGGTGCGATCTCGCCTGGGCGTTACGCTGCGCGAGTCGGAACGCCACCAAGCGGAATTGCGCGCGGCGCGCAATTCTATCGCGAGCCGCGACCAGGTCACTGCGCAAATTCGGCAGACTCTCGATGAGCGCGATGCGCAGCTCGCCGCGATACGCCGCGAGCATGCCGAGCTCACCGCGGCTTTGGATTCGCGCTCCACCTCGGGCGAGCAGTTGACCGCGGAGCTGCAGGCTTTGCGTGGCCAAGCCGCTGACACTACCGCGGAACTCGCCGCGTCCCGCGAAGCGGTCGAGAAGGAGCGACGCAAGCGTGAAGAAATCGAACGAGCGTTGACCGAGAGCGTTTCGCTGAACAGTGCCGCGCGCACATCGCTGCAATCGAAGGACAAAGCTCTTGCAGAGATGCGCCAAACGCTCGACGAGCGCGATGCGCAGCTCGCCGCGATGCGCCGCGAGCATGCCGAGCTCACCGCGGATTTGGATTCGCGCTCCACCTCGGGCGAGCAGTTGACCGCGGAGCTGCAGGCTTTGCGCGTCCAAGCCGCTGCTGCTGCCGCGGAACTCGCCGCGTCCCGCGGAGCCGTCGACAAGGAGCGACGCAAGCGTCAGGAAATCGAACGAGCGTTGACCGAGAGCAATTCGCTGAGCAGTGCCGCACGCGAATCGTTGGCATCGAAGGACAAAGCTCTTGCCGAGATGCGGCAGACGCTCGACGAGCGCGATGCGCAACTGGTCGCGCTGCAACGCGACTTGCAGGCGGCATTACAGGCTGAGGAAAAATTGCAGGCGGCGCAAAGGCGCGTGGTTGGCGCGAATACGGATCTCGATGGTTTGCGCGCCCAGGTTGCCAACCTGCAAGCGAGGCTGCGGGACAACAACGCATTAATTGAGAAGTTAGGTGCATCGGTAAGAAGCGAGGCTGAGCGTGCGACCCAATGGCAAGCGGCAGCGCAGCTGCGAGAATCCGAAGCGACCGTAACATCGGCGCGAGTGGAAGCTATGCCGCAAGTAGAAGTCCTGCCGCGAGCGCAGGCTGCACAAGCCTCAGCCGCGCTTGCAAAGCCTCTCTCAGCTGTTCGCGGCTGGCGCTGGAATATCCGCACGGCGCCGCGACCGATATGGATCGGTGCCGCGATCGTGTTGCTCGCCACGGTGATCTGGTTCGCCGCTCATCGACCGTCGCAGATGCCGAGCAGTCCGGCCGCGTCGAGCGCGGCCATGATACAGCCGGCCACCTCGGCCTTGGCGACGGAGAGTGTCGAACCAGAATCGGTGTCGACTGAAAATGTCTCTGCGATTGAAGCGCCGCCGCATGGAGCGGCAACACCCGCTGCGAGGAAACCAGTGACGACGGGCGTAAAACTGAACACTGACTTTCGGCGCTGCCGTGCAGGCGGGATTGACGCCTGCTATGACGCTATTCGCTATAGGCCCAGTGATCCGTCGCTGCTTTCTGCTTTGGGCGATGCGCTGCTGCGCGCGAATCGCCCCGCGGATGCGCTCCGAGCCTACCAGCGCGTCGCCATCCTCGCGCCCAATATGCCCGACGTTTTCGCCAAAATCAGCGCGCTTGAGGCGAAGCTATCCGCCAAGCAAGCCTCCGGAGGTGGATCGGCGCACGCGGCCGATGCCATGCGCAACTCGAACGCCGCGCCGCAGACGCAATCGCACTGAAACTGCTATAACGGCACCATAAGATCGATTATCGAAAAAAGGCGCTAAGAGGTCGAAAAGGGCACCAAAACGCAAGCATTGGATTCCAAAGACATTTAAGTATAGTTGGCAGCGCCAACCGCTTCCAACTAATCCAGCCGCGAGGTTTGACTGAGATACACAGGCCATGCATGATCTGTGTATGGCTACCAAAACCATCTCGATCGAAATCGACGCGTACGAGCTGCTGGTACGGGAAAGAAAGGATCCTAAGGAGTCCTTCTCACGCGTCATCCGCCGGGTGCTTTCGGAGCGACCCGCACTGACCGCCGGCGATCTGCTGGATGCCATGAAGGCCTTCGAGGGCCGAGGCGCTGGGCCGCGGCGGCGCCGATCACGCGATGCTGCTGCTTGATACCAGCTTTCTGGTCGAGTTCGAGGATGAGCTGGCCCATCAAAAAATAGGTCCCGCACGCGGCGTGTTGACGGCACGACGGCGCGAGACAGTGGCGATCAGCATCATCTCGTTCGGCGAGTTCGCGGAAGGCTTTACCGATCCGCGCGCACTCGTTGAGTTTCTGGCGCCGTTTCGAGTCGTAACTCTCTCACGTGCCATCGCATGGCGTACCGCGGCGCTGCAGAGCTCGCTCGCTCGGCGACTTGGGGAAAATGACGCATGGATCGCGGCGACCGCGTTATCCCATGAAGCCACCCTGATCGGCCGTGAGAGAGCGTTTGAGCGAGTGCCTCGGCTCGACTACCTGTCGTTCTAGGTGAGCCGCAGTAGCCCCTCAAATAGGGGCTACAACTTGTTCTTCACCTCGCGGCGAAAGAGCTAACGCGCAAGGTCATTGGCGCACACCAACTGCCATCGCGGGTGCCTCACCACTGCTGATGTTGCCGAGCACGAAGGCATTGCCGTCTGCGCTGATCTGGCCGCTCGATGAGACGCCGCCCTGCGTTGTGACCAGCAGCGCGCCAGCGTCGCTGACTGTGTAGGTGCCGGTAGCAGTGGCGGTGGTAACGGTTCCGGCGGCATTTTGCGTGTAGTCGACGGTGAATGTGCCGTCGCCGTGCGCATAAACAGTCTGTACCAGTCCGAACGAAGCGCTCGGAGCGGTGCCGCCTATTGCAACGACCGCGTAAACGCCATTGAGCGTCGCCGCAGTCAGTCCGCTGCTTTGTTTGATGGCAACACTGAGCCCCGGAAGGTTGTTTGTGCCGGTGATGTAGGTCAATACCACAATGTTGCCGTCAGCACTGAGGTAGCCGCTCGCTCCGCCGCTTCCGCCCGCACTGATCGCGCCGCCGCCGCCAACTACGAAAGTGCCGGCCGGGTACGAATTCGAAGTGGCACTAGGCACTCCGGTCGCGCTAAGGTTTGTTCCGGTCTGGGAAGCGCTGCCGTCGGAATTTACAGTGGTTGTACCGAGCGACCCGTAGAGTGGCGATGCGCTGGTCATTGATGCAGCGACGTAAGTGCCCGTCAGCGAGGCAATGGTGGCAGTGGTCAACGGCTTGACGCCCACTGCCATCGCGGGCTGTTGCCCATTGGTGGTATTGGCCAGCCAGACAAAGACATCTCCATCAGCACCCAAAATGCCGCCAATGTTGTTGCCGCTGTCCGTCAGGATCGGAATCTGCGCAGAGTTCGCCGCCACCACATAGGTGCCCGAGTCCGCAACGCCCGAAGTGATCGTGGTGCTGATGTTGGTGGTTCCCGTTCCGCTACGGTTTCCCGCGCCGTCGAATGCTTCGGTAAACAGACCGTCTTTGTCGAGACTGATGTTGTAGCCGGCAAGGTCGAACGTGCCGCTGAGCGTCGCCGCCGTTACGCTGTAGGTGCAGTAGATCACGACGTCGGTGATGTTTGCGGAACCCGCCGTGCCAGCGGCATTCTGTACCCCGCAGGTCTGGCCGGCAGGCTGCGTCCCGACGGAAACACTATAGCTGGCTCCGCTGGCCACGGCCGTGGGAAGTGTGAAGGAACCGTTCGCGGTGACCGGCACATTGTCGGCGCCGTTTACAATCTGCACGCTCGCGCCGCCTTTGAGCCCGATCACGACGCCGCCGACCGTGGGAGAGCTGGTTGCAGCACCCGTGGAGACGACGATACCTACCGCTGAACCGCTCGCCACACTGGTACCCGCGGCAGGATTTTCGCTGATGACATTTCCGGAGGCCACGGTGGCGCTCGACTGCGTGGAAACCGTGCCGAGTGTGAGCCCCGCTCCGGTGATCGCGGTCGTCGCGGCCGCCTGAGTATTGCCGACGACATTCGGCACGCTAACCATCGCGGGGCCTGAGGAAACAGCAACGGCTACCGCGGAACCCTTTGTCGCGCTTGCGCCGGCCGCAGGGTTCTCGCTGATGACATTTCCGGAGGCCACGGTGGCGCTCGACTGCATGGAAACCGTGCCGAGTGTGAGCCCCGCTCCGGTGATCGCGGTCGTCGCGGCCGCCTGGGTATCGCCCACAACATTCGGTACCGTGACCATCGCGGGACCGCCGCCGCCACTTCCACCACCGCCGCTGCCGCTCCCGCCGCCGCCGCAAGCCACCAACACCGCCATGGCGGACGCAGCGACACCCCAGCGAATCATCTTCGAGCATTCTCGGTATTTCATAGTGTTCTCGTGTTCCTCATCCGGTCTATCGACCAAAAGTGATCTCTTTGTCCATGTTTAAGCATGGTGTTCGTCGGGTCATCACCCGTTTGGGTGATGAGTTGGCCAAGCAGGAATCGTTTCAAGAGCTCTTCTCGCAGCGGTCCTGAAGCAACGCCAGCCTGTGTGCCAGGGCGAGCAACGTGACTTGAGAGCGCAGACCTGTCTTGCGGAACAGCGACTTCACTTGCGTGCGGATGGTGTTACGGCTCACCAACAACTTCTCGGCGGCCCGACCCAGGTCGTTCTCGCTCGCGAGCTGCTCCAGCACGCGCCGCTCGGCGGGGGTGAGTAGATAGAGTTTTGCGATGAGCGCAACACTATCGGTGGCCGGCGCCAGTGGCATCACCCAGAGCAGACCGATGGTAGTCGGTCCGCGCACTGCCTCGAGCGCTAATGTCAACGGCACAGTTACGAGCACCGCCTGCTGACCCGTCGCGCGATCGGTGAGCCGAAGCTCCGACGCCAGACCGCGCCGCAGATCACGCAGGGCGCTGGTTAGCGCGGCGCGCTCATGCACTCGTGGAGACGCGCACAGGCGTCCGCTGTGATCGCTCAGCCATTGTGAAACGCGCAGTGTTCGGGCCGCGGCGCGGTTGACCAGGATCAGTCGACCGCCCGCGTTAACCGCGAGCAAAGCGACGTTCACCAGATCTAGTGCCCGTTTCGAGACCGAGAGTCGCAGGGCGAGGTTGTTGACGTTCAATGGGTGATTCCGGCACACAGGAAGTTGCCGAGCATCATCGGGACCCGGAGCCGTGCATGCATCACCCGTCCGGGTGACGGCCTATAGCTATAATGATTCCATGAACGAAAACCAAACGCCGGCCATCGCTGCCTTGTCGGATCTGATTGCGCTGGTCTACGATACGGCATCGGATCACACGCTCTGGCCCAGGCTGTTGCAAAGCGTTGCCGACTACTTGAGCAAAGCCGAACTCGACCCAGCTCTGCCGTTGCGCACGCTCGAGGCCGAGCGCATGGTCTCGAGCTGGTTCGATGGCACCGGCACACCGCAGTCCTTTCATCGATCCGCAGCCGAGGAATATGTGTTCACGTGCCTGGCGCCGCACTTCATTCGGGCGCAGGCGATGCAACGGCAATGGGCAGAATCCGACCAGCACCGGCGCTCACTCGAGGGTGCAATGGATGCGCTGCCCCTCGGTCTCGCAGTGGTCGAAAGTTCTGGAATGATCGTGAGCATCAACGGCGCGATGCGGTCCATGCTGCGCCAGCAGGGAGCTTTGTCGATCGAGGCCGGCAGGTTGCTGTCACGCCCACGCAGGACTCTGGACGCGGCATTACGTCAAGTCCTCGGCGAGAGCGGTTCCGACGTGTCATTGCAGCTGGGTGGTACCGGGGACAGGCTATCCATCTGGATAAGCCGGATCATTGGCGGACAGGAGGAGATCGCGCAACCGCGCGCCTTGGTGTGGGTCGCGAGTCAAGATGAGCCGGTCGTCTCCGAGTCAGGCCTGTGCGAGCGCTACGGGACCACCCCGGCCGAGGCGCGCCTGATCCAACAGATCTTGACGGGTCAATCGCTCGCCGAGATCGCACCGAAACTTGGCGTGAGCCTGAACACCGTCAAAACGCAGTTGCAGTCGGTGTTTGCGAAGGTCGGAGTCAATCGACAGAGCCAGCTCGTCCAGGCCGTCTGCTCGCTGCCCCCGTGGCTTCGCAGGGACGGCGCGGCGCCGATCAATGCTTTTCACTCGCTGCCTTCGAGCACGATGTCGCCCGTTTCGAACGACGGTCAGCGCATGCGACTTCCCGACGGCCGTCGGTTGGCGTGGTCCGATAGTGGCGACCCCAACGGCCTGCCGATCCTCTACATGCACGGCATCTCCGGCTCACGACACCTGCGTCATCCGGACGACGGCATCCTGCACGAGCTACGGATTCGACTTATCATCCCAGAGCGACCGGGCACCGGGGACTCCGATCCGCTCCCCGGTCGGACGGTAATGGACTGGCCCAAGGACGTTGCCGCCCTGGCCGACCGGCTGGAGCTGCAGCGCTTCGTGGTTCTCGGCAATTCGGCGGGTACACCATACGCCCTCGCCACAGCGCATGCGTTACCGCAGCGCATAGTCAGCGTACACGTAATCAGCGCAACACCGCCGATCGAACGCATGGAAGACCTCAAAGCCTACTCGCCTCAGTTTCGTATGGCGATGATGGTGGCGCGCTATTCGCCGAGCCTGTTCCCGCCGTTGATGCGATTCGTCGTGCGAAGCATTCGCAGCGACCCGTACGCCTATCTCGAGGGAATCATGCGGAACATGACAGAGCGCGACCGGGCCGTGTTTGAGGACGCGACACTGCGCGAGAACTATGTCTTGGGGCTCGTGGCGGGCGCCAAGCATGGGACGCAGTATTTGGCCACCGAAGGGTTGCTAGGCGTACATGGCTGGAGCGCTCGTAAGCTGCAGATCTCCGCTCCAATCGACTTCTATCACGGTGACGCCGATTGGCAGATCGCGATCGATGCTGCGCGCCGATGGGTCGCCCAGATTCCGGGCGCCCGCTTTCACGTCATCCCCGATGCCGGGCACTTTCTGATCTATTCACACTGGCGCGAACTGCTCAAAGGCATTCGCGACGCGGCTATC
>Ga0210402_10003059_pt1 | contig 15899 bp, 31 predicted proteins | sample IncBWC7MmetaG_FD_161055 | JGI IMG/M metagenome (GOLD analysis project Ga0210402, IMG submission 161055) | Forest soil microbial communities from Barre Woods Harvard Forest LTER site, Petersham, Massachusetts, United States - Inc-BW-C-7-M | ecosystem: Environmental > Terrestrial > Soil >...
TCCGCAAGCCCCTGCGCCGGCGCCAGTCGCTCGAGCTCCGGTGCGCGGTCCTCTGACTCCGGGAGCTCTGACTCGTCCGCGGCCCGCGGCTGTTCCCGCGTTCGCGCCGTCGCCGGCTACCGGCGGTCCTGGCCCAATGGATCCGAGCATCATTGCGCGCCAAAGGATGAGGTTGCCGCGTACTCCTGCCGACTACGGCGACATGACTTGGCTTAACGGCACACAACCACCTTTCTGAGGGCCGCCATGAGCCGCTACGAAGATTTCCAGACCGCGATCAAAAAGCGCGTCAACAAATTCACGGTCCATCCCAACTGGCAGACCGAGCTCCAGGCGATCTCCACAGCGCTCGACTCGGACACGACGCTGCACGATCAGACGATCGTCGCCCGACAGCCGGCGCTGACGATCGGGCCGGACAAGACGCCGTTTCAGAACCAGATTCTGCATGTCGTCAACAAGGGTTTTGCCGGCAACATTCCGCCGTCCGACATGGCGGACGGCATCAATAGCGTGCTGGGCATAGCCTTGCCGCCTGGGCGCATCGATCTGCCCTACGCGAGCGGCGGCGAGGATCCGACCAACACCGTCCACTGCACATCGGGCAATTGGACGAATAGCCCAACGTCCTACGCCTATCAGTGGTTGAGCGGGCCGCTTGGCGGCACGCCGACAACGCCGATCGCCGCCGGAACGACAGCCGATTATCCCTTCACCGCGGCAGAAGACGATCACACGCTGCTGTGCCGGGTCACTGCGGTCAACGCCGCTGGATCGGCGGAATCGGATTCCAACACGGTCGATTGCTTCCTGTTTGGGTCTGACGGTAAAAAGCGCCATGCCAAAAATTCTCGATGAGGCCGTAAAGCAAATCAAGAAGAAGGGGCACTCCACCTCGAGCGCCTACGCGATCGCCACGGCTGCGCTGCAGAAGAGCGGGAGCCTGAAAAAGGGCCACAACACACCGACGAAGAAAGGGGTCAAGCGTGGCAACATGTCCCAGGCCCAACGGAGGAGAACAGCGCCATGACGGCTTTGAAGGGACCATTGACGCCGCCGCTGCACCGCAAGCAGGGGCCGCAAGGCGTTCAAACCAACGTCAACACCGCGCGCCCCGAAACAAAGACGAGCTCGATGCCCATGCGGCCCATGGGCGGGACACCGAGGGGGTTCCCGAGCGCAACGCCGCGCCCCAAAAAATGATCGAAGGCGACGGGATCGGAATATCCCGTTGCGACGGCTGTGGGGCGTTGAGCCTCGCCATCTTCCAGAGCGGCCACCCGGTGGCTTTCGTTTGCCCGCCGGAAGACAGTCTCCTTAAGCTGATAACGGCGATTCTTGACGAGCTTGGGGAATCATTGGGAAGGCCTAAGCAATGACCTTTGGTGAAAGCGCCGTAGGAATCTCTTTCAATCCTAGCGGCAGCAGTGAAGTTGACGAACTGAAGCAGGTTGCCGCCAACTTCATCAATCTCTGCAACGACGCCCGCGAGGATGCGACCGATCCCGAGGTTAAGCGGATGTACTCGATCGCCATCACCGAGGCGCAGACGGCGCAAATGTGGAGCGTCAAAGCGGCGACGTGGCGCGGTTAATCGCCCGACATGACGCCCTTGAACGCGTCGTGACGCGCCGGCACGCAATTGCAGACATAATCGTCAAGCGTTTGGGCGAAGTCGCGCCCGATCTTCCCCATCAGGTCGCCTATCAAATGCTGTTGCCCCAGCGCGTTCTGATGCATTTGCATGTTCGCCTGTTGCCCAAGCTGTGCGTTCTGATGTTGCGCTTGCGCCCATTGTGCCTGCGCCTGCGACTGCAGCATTATCTGTCGGCGCATTTCTTCCGGGATCTCAAATTGGCGAGCGAGCACAGAATGACGGGCTTCTCGATCCCGCAACTCGTCACGCTGACGTCCGAGCGTGACCGCGACCTGCATCGCCTCTGTCAGCTGGCGATTGAGATCATCGATGCGCGCTTCCAATTTGGTGATTCGGACATCCGCTGGCTCCGGTTCAGCCTTGCGGATCTTAGTGGCGATAGCAGTGGCCATTAGGGCAAGAAGTGACATTTTTAATCTCTCCCACTTGACACAGTTGCAGTCCTAGCTTATCCCGATCCTTGGGCATACCCACGCCCTGACAAAGGATCAACAATCATGGAATATGACACGCGTTTGGCCGCCGAATATGCCGGCGGCAAGATCGACTCGCTGATCGATCGTTCGCGCCGCGACACGCTCGCTTTGGTAGAGAAGAACGATATCCCAGCCATCGTCAAGCACTTTGCTTCGCTGCGCACCGAATATCGGGCGCTGAAGGACAAGCTGGAAAAAGTCGAGGCCGAGGTCAACGACCTCTCCTACAACCTCATCCCCACCATGTTCACCAATCAGCACGTCAAGACGATCAAGATCGATGACGTCGGTCGCGTGACCGTCAATCAGCGCTGGGTGGCCTCGATGCCCGACAAGGAGTTGGGCATGGGCTGGCTGCGCGGCAGCGGCAACGGCGGCCTGATCATCGAAACCGTCAACGCCCAGACTTTGGCGGCCTTCGCCAAGGACAAGGCGATCGCGGGCGAGCCGCTGCCCGCGAGCCTCTTCACTGTCGGCCAAGCCCCCTACGTTTCGATTACAAAAGAATGACCGAGGAAGATCTCGACTTTCTCACAGATCTGAAAAACCGCTTTTGGCGTGAATTTTCAGATCTGTGCAACCGCTACATCGCAGAGGCCGCCACTCGATCTCTTGCTGATGAAGCAACGATGATGCTTGGCGAATCGACTAGCATTTATGGAAGGAAAACATCGTGAGCAACGACATCACTGAACGCGACGACGCGCCTGTTCCGGCCTGGATGAAGGCCAAATCCACCGGCGCAGTTCTCGGCAACCTCGACGCCAGCGATATCAAGCCGCCCGAGGTGAAATTGCTCCAGGCCACTTCCCCGGAGGTGGCCGAGCAACCCAGCGCAGAAGCCGGCGAGTTCTGGTTGACCGGCCAGAACGTCAATTTGGGGCCCGAGATCCTGGGCACGCCGATCATCCTGAAGAAGACCTACGTCATCTGGAACCCGACCAAATCGGTCGAATCCCGCGTGCCCTTGGCTGTCGCCAGCGACGGCATCCACTGGGACATCCCGAATCAAACCTTCGAGGTGCGTTACCCCAACAATCCAACGCTCTACACATGGAAGACCAAGCGCACGGTCGCGGAGTCCGGCCTCGACAAGTTTGGCTCGAGCCGGCCCGAGGATCCGCGCTCGACGCCCGCGGCGGCGATGACCTATCAGATGCTGTGGGCTTTCCGTTTGCCGGACGGACGCCCGCAGCTGGGCGTGATCACCAACTCGCGCACCGGCGTCAAGCCCATGAAGGAGCTCTTCGGCATGATCGACGGTCAAAAGCCGATCGACCATTATTTCCTTCGCTTCCGCATCTGCGCAGTGCGACTCAGCGTGCGCCCTGGCGAGTACTTCTTTGGCTTCAAGTATTTTGCCGCCGGCAGAGTGAACGACGAGGCCGAGGGCGACATGTACCAAGCCTTCCACGAACGCTTTCGCAAGGCCGGGTTCTCCGTCGCCATGGCCGACGAGGCCGATCCGGCGCCGCCGCCGCATCGCGAATATCATGGTCCGGACGCCAACCTCGACAACGACGAGATCCAATACTGAAGTGTGCGACCTTCAGCCTTTCACTTTCGTTTGCATCGTTTGGATAGCTCTCTGTATCGGTTGGACCGGCGCGCTCCTCTACATGTCGCGGAGACACAAGTGATCCAAAGACGGACGTTCTTGATCGGGTTGGGGGCGGCGTTCGCGGCGCCCTCGATCATCCCGATTCGGCATTTGATGCAGCTGCCGAGGCCGCGCCTGGAGGTGATCGCAGGGCCGCGATTCCTCACCCCTGATTTCTTGGCCTGCGACGGCGTGGAGATCCCGGTGAGCCGGTTCCCGGATCTCTACGCGGTGCTGGGCAACACCTATGGCGGGACGCCTGGGATGACGTTTCAATTGCCAGTGCTTCCACAGTACGGGATCGCTCATGCAGATGGGGAGACGACGCCGGTTGGAGTCCTGCATCATTGGATGGCGGCATGAGGGTTCTCAAAGCCAAGCGGGTCAACGAGGCCGAGGTGCCGGAAAACTGGGCCGAGGCCGAGCGCATGATCACCGCGGTCCTCCGCTATAACAAAGGCCGCGGCGCCAACCTCGCCATCAATTCGGTCTGCGCGCGTGTCGCCTATGGGATGTTTGGCGAGAAATGGATGTGCGCCGATCCCACTCAGGCGCTCGCCTACCTGATGCAGTGCATCTGCCAGCGCAAAGGGGCCGGACTTGATCGATGAGAATCGAACTCATCAAAAAGATCCAGGCGCTTGCCAACGACGCGCGCGGCGATCCCGCGACCAGGGCCCGAGCGCAGGAGAAGCTCGCCTCTCTTCGAAAGACGCATCCAGATCTCTTCCACGAGGCCGACATCAAGGCGAAGTTTGGCGGCGATCCGCGCAATCAATGGCGCGACGTGCGCCCGGATCCGCGTGTCCACGGGATGCGGATGGATCCAGCCTACGAATATTTCATCTTCAGCGACCTCAATCTCTGGGACGAAACCAAGACCGGCAACAAAACGATCGTCCTCTTTCACAAAGGGGTCAACTTTCGGATCGTCTTGTTTCGACACAAGAAAACGCCAACCTGGGGCTGGATGCGGATAGACGATTTCCATCACACAACCGAGTTCTCAGGCCGGTTTAAAACCATCGAAGAAGCGCAGAGCGACTCATGGGCGAGCCTGATGGCAACTTGACGAGTGTGGATTATCCGTGGCTATTAACTATGTACGAAACACTGGAGCTCGTGATCGTCCACTGCGGGTATGCTCAGAACGCCCAAGATGAACGAACGCTAGGACTTCATTTGAAGATGGCTTCCAGGGCGATGAGGTGCGCTCTGGAGCTCTACGGCGATCGCCTCGACAAGGAGAAAACAAAGTGAAGAATTCGTATACGCTGACGGTCAAGGTGGCCGACAGAAGCGCGCTGGCGGACCTCTTGGACGCGATCGGCCCTTATGCCCAGACGGCTGAGATTGCGCTGGCCAATAACGCCCCCAAGGCCGCGGTTGGGCCCACCGCAATGCGGCCTCGTCGGGAACATGGGCCGACGCCCAGGCTGCGCAGCCCCAAGCGGTCGCGGGTCAACGACACGATCCGCGCCGCGCTCATGGCCGGCAAAAATAAGATCGCAGACCTGAAGGAGGAGCTCATCGCCGCCGGCATGTCGGCGGCCTCGCTATCCACAGGGATCGCGGCCTTGACCAAGTCGAAGGAGATTGAACGCATTGGCGACGGAGAGTATGCCTTGAAGGCGGCATAAGCCAATGATGGGGCGGGTGGGCAAATGGAAGAGACTGTCGAACTGGTGGCAAAAACTCTCGGCGCGGTGATTCGTATCCATATTGAAAAGAACGGACTCTTCGTCGGGCGGGATGACCTGTTGGTGGCTTTTGATCGACGGACAGGCCGTTTCGTCATCACTTTTGGCGTTATCGAGCAAGCGATGAAACAGGCCGCAGAGTGACTGATTCCGAGTTCTACAACGCGCTCAACGAACTGGTTGAGAAAGCGCTCGCCACCGGACTCAGCCGATCGTTGGTTATCGAAGACCTTCGCCTGTTGGCGGATGCGCTCGATAATGAGGACCGGGATCGGTGAACGAGGCTGAATACAAGCGCAGGCTGGTCGCGGAGGTTAAGCACCTTGGCGGCCATGCGCGCCGAATCGAGGACAAATGGGCTGTGGGCATCCTCGATCTGGATATCAAGCTCCCTGGTCATGCGTTCTTTAAGGCCGAGGGCAAGCTGGTTGAGGGTAATTTGTTTGCTCCGACCGGAAGTCAGTATGCGGAAGGTGTGAAGTGGATCAAAGCCGGCGTCGATGCGGTGCTCATTGGCTGGCAGGATAAGGCGATGTACATCTCCCCTTGGGTCAAAAAAGCCGACAAGCGGGACTGTTGGATGAACAATAGAACCTTAGCTTGGAGCGATGCGGAAGCGTTGCTTCGATACATGAACGAGAATGCCACATGCGCAAGCGAAAGATCGAATTAGCCAAGCTCCTGAAAACGGATAGGTGCGACTGCGGCTGCGGACAGGCTTACATCTACCTGTGCGACGGCGACGAGATACCCTACGCCAGCTTCACCTTGGACAACGACCTGTGGCTTCCTTTCGCCCAGGATTGCGTCAGAATCTCCCAGGGCGAAGAGCCGTTAGGGCCGCCGCAGCGGGTGATGCAATGAGAGATCTGACTGTCCTCGAAGACTTCCGTCAGCGCACCCAATTCGTGCTCGAGCAATTCGGCTCTTACGGCGACGAGAAGAGCGGCGCCTTCCTCATTCCGGTGCCCGGTCAGACGACGGTCCTCAAGGTGCTTGTATCTGGCCACAATGGCTGGGACCACATCAGTGTCTCGATCAACGGTCAGCAGCGCACGCCGACTTGGGGCGAAATGGAGTACGCCAAGAGGTTGTTCTTCAAACCCGACGAGGTGGCCTGGGAATACCACATGAACGTGAGCGATCACATCAACATCCATCCCTATGTGCTTCACGTTTGGCGCAAGCACGACTTCGAGATCCCAGTGCCGCCGAGGTTCTACGTATGAGCCCGCACTGGTCTGAGTTTGGCGGCGACACAGTCGAGCCCGTCGATGGACCGAGGCTTTCCACCCAGCTGTACTGGGTCTATGCGATCATGTTCGACGCCAAGTGGCGCACAATCGGGGATCTGGTCAGCATCATCCGCGAAAAGCACGACACCAACGTGATGCAAACGTCGATTTCGGCGCGGCTGCGCGACTTTCGCAAAAACAAATTCGGCGGCCACACCGTGAACCGAAACAACCTGGGCGGCGGCCTGTTCGAATATCAGCTGATCGTGAGGAAGCGAGATGAAACCGATCGTTGAGATCCGGGCGGTCAACTTCACCTGGGTTGAATCAAATCCCAATGCGCCAGGAGCGATAATCGACCGGTCAGCTTGGTTGCTCGAGATCCGGCGCGAAGGCGAAACAGAGTGGGTCCGAATTCCTATAGTCGAGATAATGGGTGCTCCATGACCGATCCTGAAGACTGGCACGTCCGACGCAAGCGCTACGACGCTTTTCTGAAAACTGAATTGGGCGAGCTCTACCGCAAATATGAGAACTCCCTGGTTGCTTACTGGCAGATCGACGCTTTGGATGAGGCTTCTCGCGATAGTCTGATGAAACTTGATAGGGAGGCGAAAGACGCTACGCACGCCTTCGTCACTAAGTTGATGGAGCTCGCAGGGGTATGATCAAGGCGACAGCGGAGGTGAACGGCAGAACCTTGCTCATCCTGGGTTTGAGCTACGGCAACCTCGACAAGTTTCGCGCCGAGCCGGGAGACACATTCATCCAGATCGACGGCAGAGACATGAACCTGCCGATCGACGTGCTGCTGTTCTCCGGTAGAACCGAGGCGCATCTGGCTGAGTTGATGGAGCATTCAATCGGCCCAAAAACCATCATCACCATCGATCCGAGTCTGAAATCATGACACTCGAAGAGATTCTTACGCGCCTGGATCAGGCCTTTGACGCCCTCTACCCCATACGCGGGCATCTAGAGAGCGATACCAGCGAGGAAAGCGCGCTCGCGCTGGGCGAGGTGCTGGGAAACGTCGCCAAAGCAAGAGCATCGATAAGGAGGGACATCCAATTCCAAAGCCCGTCTGCGTCCAATGCCAAACCTTCTACCATCCAAAAAAGAACGGAATCGTAGTGCTGGAACAGATGCCCGTGGCCACCGCCGCCGAGCCTGGAACGATCGATCCGACCGCCTGGGCGCCGTACAAGATCTGGATGGCGGACCTCTACCAATGCCGCTCGTGCGGCATGGAGCTCATCACCGGTTTCGCCGCTCACCCAGCTTCAGAACACTACGAAGATAGTTTCGCTGAAGCGATGAAGTACGTCACTCACACCGTCAACGACTGCTAAGGGAATGCCACATGGGTAAAAGCTTCACCTACAAAAGCTATAGTTTTGTTGATAAAGATCCGATCATTGATGAGATCCGGACGATCTACCAAGACACCGGATCGACCTACAAGCAGATCCACGAAGACAGCGGTGTCGCCACCGCTACGCTGACCAATTGGTTCTCTGGCGACACAAAGCGGCCCCAGGCGGCGACGATCAACGCGGTGCTTCGCTGCATGGGCTACAGGCTTGGCATCGTGCCCAATAGCGCAGCGGTCGTTCAGCTGCGGAAGAGGGCGCGGTGAGCGTCAAGTTCAAAATCGGTTTCACCGTCGATAGCGAGGTGCTGCTTGGCCTGTTCGCTAAGCTCTTGCCGATCGAGGATGTGACGGTCAAAGAGCTCACGCCCATTCCAACCGGTCGAGTCATCACCGGCATCCGAGCGCACCCACAGATCGCTCGCAAGACTAACCGCCGTTCGCCAGGGCCGAATCTGGAGAAGGGCGTCAACGGCGTCATCCTGGCGGAACTCTCGACTGGGCCCAAGCGCGCGGTTGAACTAAAGCCCAAAGTCGCAGCCGCCGGCTTTTCCGTCAATTCCGTCAATTCGCGATTAGAGAGCTTGCACGGTTTTGGCGTGATCGAACGCATTGGCAAAGGACGCTGGCGCGTGAAATAGAAGGAAATGCCATGAGCCCACTTGATCCGGTGCAACACGCCGCCCTCGATTTCGCCAGAAGCAAGACCGGCGTCGGCTGGTTTTTGGAACAAGGACTCGGCAAGACGCTGCTGGCGTTGGCCGAATTCCATGCCCTTGTCCTGCAGAACAAAGTCGATCGGATGATCGTCATCTGCCCCAATAGCTTCAAGCGGGGTTGGATCGATGAGATCGAAAAGCACGGCTTTAAATTCGACACGCACATCTTTCGCACCGCCAAGCGCGAAGCGGCGACTGAGTTCTGCAAGCAGACCCATGTCGGCCCGCCGGTAATGGTGGTGAACTACGAGGCCGCGCGCCGGAAGACGGTGCTCGCCGGCCTGATCAAATGGGCTGGCCGCGGGCGGACTTATCTGGTGGTTGACGAAAGCATCCAGATCAAGGGGCACAAGAGCCTGCAGACCAAGGCGGTGCACGCGCTCACGGCTCTGAGCCCATTCACCCGCGAGCCGCTTTATGTCCGCTACGTCCGGATCCTGACCGGGCGCCCGCAGACCCAGGGCCCGCAGGATTTGTGGGGTCAACTGCGGGCAATTGGGTTGTTCCAGGGCAAAAATTTCTACGCTTTCCGAGGTGACTTTTGCGTCATGGGCGGCTGGATGCTGAAGGAGGTGGTACGGGCCAAGAACACCGAGCTCTTGGCTTCGATCATGGCGCCGGTCGTCTTCCAGGCTAAAAAGGCCGACTGGCTCCCGTCTTTGCCGCGTAAAGACTTTACAATCCGAGATTACGCCATGTCGGGAGAACAGAAGAGCCAGTACCTGTCGATGGAGGAGGAGTTTCTACTGGAGATCGACAGCGGGACGATCACGGTTGATGTGGCGATCGCCAAATACGCCAAATTGGCGCAGATCCAAACCGGCTTTATCTACGATGAAAACGGCGTTGCGCACGAGCTCGTGGCTCCTTCTGAGAACCCGCGCATCAACCTCTTGCTCCAGCTTCTAGAAGACGAGGTCAGCGGGAAGACGGTTGTCGTTTACAAACATCGAGCGATGCTGCCGGTGCTGATCAAAGCATTGATAAAATACGATCCCGCCTGGATCAAAGGCGGGATGAAACCGGACGAAATCGAAGAACAGAAGTCGAGATTCAATGACGATCCGGACTGCCGGACGATCTTGGCGCAGTGTGACGCTTCCAAGTATGGGCACACGCTCTTGGCTGGACCGGCGGAAGAGAACCGCTGCCGGACGATGATCTTCTTTGAAAATTCTTATAGCGCGGATACGCGCGATCAGATCGAGGATCGCATTCATCGTCGTGGCCAAACCGGCGAATACGTGTTGTACATTGATCTGTCGGGCTCCGATCTCGATCGGCGCATCGTGCGCGCCCTCCAACGCAAAGACGAGCTCTATCGCTCCGTCTTCAAGAACCTCAAAGTCGCGGAGCCGGCATGACGATGGAGCTCTTCAACATACTCGCGGCCTGGGCTTGCGCCTTCAGCGCGGGCGTCTGCGCCTTCACGATCTGGCGACTGAATCGTTCCCAAAAACAAATCTACGCTGAGATGAGGTTGTCGCTGGAAGACCTGAACGAACATTATCGAACAAGCTGGAAATTGATTGAAGCCGATCTCGTCAAGTTCGACGCACGCTTGCGCGCGTTGGAGATGATGCAGTGAAGAATTTTCGCGTTCCCGACACGCGATGCGTGAATTGCAACAAGCTCCTCGATGGCGCCGCGGCCATAGCCGGCAGTCGCGGGCCGCGGCCAGGGGATGTGACAGTGTGTTTAGACTGTCGTCATCTCATGGTCTATGGAGATGACCTGCAGCTAAGGAATCCGACCGACGATGAGATAGTCGAAATGGCGGGTACCCCAGAACTCATTCTGGGGATGAAAATGCTAGAACACTTCGATAAATGGAAGGAACATAAAAATGCTGTCCAAACTGTTATTGACAACCGCGCTTCTCGGCGCGCTCGTAAGTCCCGCTAATGCCACGCTGCAGATCGCTTTCACGGACGGCACCAATGTGGTGACGTGCGCAGATGGTCAGGCGTGCGACCTCGCAGGGCCCGCCAACAACATCATCGTTCTCAACGAGACGGTGGGCGCGTTCCACATCATCGGCACGGTGGCGGCTAGCTCCAGTTCAGCCAGCGACAACAACCTGCAGTTCTCGACCAGCCTGATCCAGAACTCTGGCCCGACGCTGGGCCATCTGCTGGCGATCGTTGGCGACACGAACTTCATCGGGCCGGTCAATGCGGTGCGGGAGAGCGCCTCGCTGACCTTCAACAATGCGGTGGGCAGCGGCGCTTCGACGCTCAACTTTTTCGCTGATCCGGCCAATGGTCAGCCGGCTGGAGTTGGGCTTAACGTTCCGGGTGCGCTTCTTTTCACCACTTCCGGCACGCCGGCCACCGATCCCGATTCGTTTAGCGGCACGCACGATTCGCCCTTCAGCGCGGGCGGATTGTTCTCGATGACCGAGACGGCCAACTTGGCCCTGCGCCCGGGCGGCTCGATCACAGGCTTCAACGAATCGATGCAATCGGCGGCGATTCCGGAACCGTCTCAATGGGTGATGCTGGGGCTGGGCTTTGCCGCCCTGGGCTTCATTAGCCGGAAGCGTATAATCGGCAATCGGCTACCGGTCTGAAGGGGCGCCCATACCCCCTAGTGCGCCTCTAAAGTCCGCCCGCGGGTGCCTGTCCGCGGGCGACGTGTCAGATGTTAGCTGGGGAGGGCGATTTCCATGCCGGGATCGCCCTCTTCTTTATCCGTAATCCCCGCCTAGTCCAGCCGCCTGAGCGCCGTAGAGCAACGGGCCGTAGACCCGCGGCGTCTGCCGGAACATGTCCGGCGTGGCCAGCTGACCCGATTGGACTGTCGCTGCCGCCGCCTTACGCGCTTTGTTGATTCCAGATTTAAGGCCGACGTTGGCGATCTTGCCGCCGAGACTGCCGCCGCTAGTCAGGCCCAAAAGAGCGCCAATATCGCCGTGTCCCAAAAGACTGCTGATGCCGCCGCCGCCCATCGCTGCAATGCCGTGGCCGATCCCGAATCCAGCCGCTGCGCGCGCCGCCTTATTGAGGCCGCCAGGGGCTGAATCGGCAAGCGTCTGCATGGCTTGCCGAGTCTCCGGGGTCATCAACATCTGAGGATTGTTGAGGCTCTTATTGGCCTTCGCCACCGCTTGGTCCGGCGTGATGGTTGGATCGTTCAACCACGTCGCATCTTTCAGGCGCGCGTGCGCCATGCTGGCGTCGTCCATTTCTTGCGGCGCGAGGTTGTACAAAGAATCCCCGACTGTCTTGGCGGCGACTTTGTCCTCCGGACTCTTCGCGGTGTTGTTGATGTTCTTCCGCATCGACCACAGATCTTTGGCGTTCAGATCGGGGTTGTTGGCGATGAGGTTCTCCACGTCATCGAGCTTGGCGTTCATTGGACCGGTGATGCCTGACTGAGCTCCCGGCGTGATCGAAGAGCGCGCGGCGGTGAAATCACGATAGGGCTGCACATTGCCGATCTTGGTCTGTTCAGCCGTTTGAATGGCGGCGTCCTTGGCGGCCTGCAGATCCGCGATCGACTGCCCCACCGGCTTCGCCGCCGTCTTGCCCAGCGCGCCGCCGAGGGCGCCGCCGAGCGCGCCGCCGGTGGCCGCGGCTTTGAGCGAATCCCCGACCGTGTCGCCGCCGGTGAAGGCGCCCAGGCCGCTCGCCGCCCCGCCTTCGACCGCCGAGCCGACGCCCTGCGCCAACCGCCCGCCGGCTCCGAGGGTGCCTAGGCCTTCCGCCACCTTAGCGCCGAGCCCGAGCTTGCCGAACCCGAGCCCATAGCCGGCGACGTCCGCACCAAGCGCCTCAATCGGGTGCTTCGAAGCGAAGTCCTCGTTCTCGGCGCGAATTTGCGACAGGTCCGTCGCGTTGGGGTCATAGCCGGTGCCACGCTCGATGGCGTGCAGGCCGGCGAGGCCATAGTCGAGCGCGTGCAGGGTGCCGGTGTTGGCCGCCCGGTAGAGGGTGTTGCCGATCTGACCCGAGACGCTGTCGTCAGTCAGGGGCGCGCTGCTGTCCGGCCCGCCGAACTTGGCCTTCATGGCCGAGGTGATCGCGCCCGGATCCGTCCCGTCAGGAAACTGGGCCGTGCCGCCGTCCGGCGTATTGACGGTGATGGTCATTCCAGCAGACCAGTCTTGGGATTGTAGGTGTAGGTCTTACCGCCGCTCGAAGCCGCTGGGGCCGCGCCAGGGGCCGGCGCTTCCTCCGTCGCGCCGTTGTAATAGGGGTTGTTGGGGTCGAGGAGATCGCGGTTGCCATGGCCGACCAGATCGCCGGTGAGCTTGTGGCCGACCACGAGCTCCGAGGTCGCGCGGGCGTCGAGGATCCTGTTCTTCATCGTCTGCAACGTTTGCAGAATCTGTTCCCTCGAGCTCGCCGGATCGAGGCCGCCGGTCGCGGCCTGTCCGAGGATGTTGAATTCGCGCAAGTTGCGCACGTTCTTAACGTTCTGCAGCTGATCGGCGCTCAACGAAGATTTGAGCTTATTGAGCAAGACCGCCTTGTCCGCCGTCGCTTGGCTGAGGAACGGATTCAAGTTTGCATATTGGCCGGTTGTCGGCACCACATCCTTCAGCGCCGCTACAGTGTGATCGGGATCTTTGATCAGCTGATTGAGGATATTCTCAGTTTCGTTCAGCTTCGATTGGACGCCGGTGTAGTCCTGCAGCGCGTTGTCTTGGAATTCCTGCTTGTCCTTGGCCTGGATCTTCATCGCCTCGCCAGCCGGCCCAGGGATGATGCCGGTCAGCATCTTGGTCTTTTCCGCGGCGATCTCCTGCGGCGTGGCGTTGGGATGCATTTGCGCCCAGGCCTGAGTGGCGGCGTCGGCGTTCTTCATCGCCTCAGTCGGCGCTTGCTGGGCCAGATGCGTCCTCATCATCTCGTTGAAAGCTTCGGGGTTGTTGGCGAGCAACGACGCTGTTTCCGGCGTCGTCCCGAGCAACGACGCTAAACCCGCGGCGCCGGCCATGAACCGGGCGTGCTCCTGCATCTGGGTTTCAGTCTGCTGCTGTTTGAGCATCTCGCCCTGGGCCAGGATGCCCTTGCTCATCGCGCCCGCAGTGTCGTCCTGCGGAATGCTCTGGGCGTACTGCATCATGTCGTGCTGCTGCTGCGCGGTGCCGAACGCCGACGCCATCAAGGCGGTGCCCTGGTCGATCTGGTGGGCGGCGCGGTCCTGTGCGTGCAGCTGGACATAGAGCGCAGCGAGGTCCGGAGGGCTCTGGGTGGCGTTGGCGGGGGCCATGGGCGGCTGCGGCTGCGGCGGACCTGCAGCGGGGGCTCCGCTGGGTCCGCCGCTTGCCCCAGGCGTCTGCGTACCGCCTGGAGCCGCTCCTGGCGCGCTAGCGGGGGCTGCGGCGCCTGGACTGGGATTGGGTCCGCCAGGGTTCAGCGTGTTGGCGATCTGGCTCGCGGGATCACCATACATCAAGCTGAGGAGTTGCTGGCCGATCACTGCGACATTCCCTTCAGTTTATTGAGGGTGTCGAAGAACCCAGTGTTGGAATAGCCGCCGGCTCCTGTGCCGCCCTGGTTGCCGCCGGCCAGGAACTGGTCGAGCACGCTGGGCTGGTTGGTGATCGGCTGGCTCGCCGGCACATTCGCCCCTGGGGTCGAGATATGGCCGGGATTGGCCAGCATCGCGAGCGCGGTCTGATAGGAGTTTGCCGGTTGCTGAGTCGGGGCTGGGGCGGCAGCGGGCGTAGCCTGATTGCCCATCCGATTGAAAGCGTCATAGCCTGCACCTTGGAGATACGAACCCATTCCGGGCCCGCCGCCGCCACCATAGTGAGAGGCGACGAAACTGTCGGATGGCGTTGCGGCTACGCCAGCTTGAAACTCGTTCATAGCGGCCTGAGCTGGACTTCGTTGCTGCGGCGTTAAGGCATTCCATTGCTCACGATTTAAGCCGCCAAACGGCTGCGCCACCGCCGTGTTCTGGCCTTGTGGGATTTGCACCCCGGCGAAAGGATTCGTCATCGGCGGCGCAGCCGGCGCGGCTGGGGTCGAATTCAAAGTGGTGCCCGGGGGCGGCTGAATCGGGTTGCCGCGCGCATCGGTGGGCGTGCCGGCGTAGCTAGTTGACTGAATGCCATTGGGGAATTGGCTGTAGGGGTTGGGCCCATACATGCCGCCCGCCAGCATGGCTTGCATCAGGGCGGCGTTTTTGTCTTCGGCCATGTCAGTAGCCCATCGAGTTGAGCGTCGTGCCTGGGATCTGCGGGCCCGCCACGCCCGCGCCATAGGGTCTGGACGCCCAAGTCAGCGGCTTGGCAGATTGCTCGAGCACCTGACTGAGAAGGGCTTGTCCAGCTTGCGCCTGTCCGCCCTGGACGTCTCCACCGCCGGACGGCAACATCGCAGATGCTGCCGGCGCGGGCGCCGCCTTGGCGACTTGGTCACCCAGATTGCCGAGCGCGCTCTTGTTCTGATCGTCGCCCTTGGTCAGGGCCGCCAGGGCGCCGCCGACGTCGCCCTTCTTAGCCGCTTCGGAAAAGTCCTGCGCGCCGGACGTCGCCGGGGGCGCGGGGGCCGCGGCAGGCTGACTTGGTCCCTGTGTCGGAGCGCCTGTCGGCAAGGGCGCGGCGGGTCCGGTGGTCCAGACCGGCGCGCCGGTTTGCGGGTCGAGCCGGCCAGCCTGCGAGCCCTGGATATAGCGGCCCTGCCAGTTGTTGACCGCGGGCCGCTCGTAGCCCTGGCCGGACGAGGCCGAGCCGGTCCATAGATTGGTGGCGTCGGCGGCGGTGGTGGCGTTGGCCTTGACCCGATCGAGCTCCGCTTTGTAGGGCCCATCCACTTCGTTGAAGAAATGCGCCACCTGGGCGCGCGGATCGTTCCACGTCGTGCCCATGCCGCTGGCGACAGAGTCGAGGTTCGCCTTGCGCGTCCCGTTCCACTGTCCGAACCCAAACGACTTGCCGCTGTCGCCCTGGGCGTTGGGATTAAGCGCGGTGCCCGATTCGCCCATGGTCGAGTAGATGACGCCCATCGCTTGCTGCGGATTGAGCCCGCGTGCGATCAGGCCTTTGAAGAGCTCCGTGCGAATGTCGTACGGCGACGGGTTGTTTGTCTCAGCCTTAACCGTGGCCGGCGCAGGCACGGATGAGGGCGTGTCGGCCATTACGCCAGAGCTCCCCTAATTCGCGTGTTGGCCATGCCGCCGGTG
>Ga0210402_10003060_pt1 | contig 15897 bp, 14 predicted proteins | sample IncBWC7MmetaG_FD_161055 | JGI IMG/M metagenome (GOLD analysis project Ga0210402, IMG submission 161055) | Forest soil microbial communities from Barre Woods Harvard Forest LTER site, Petersham, Massachusetts, United States - Inc-BW-C-7-M | ecosystem: Environmental > Terrestrial > Soil >...
CTGGTCTTTCAGTTCGATCCAGGCACCCACGAACGGGATGAACGTGGGAAGACCGACCTGAAGGCCGCGTTGCCGGGCGGCGATGTAGTGACCCATTTCATGCACCAATAACAGCAGCACAAAGCCGACGGCGTACTTCCAACCGAACAGTTGCGCATAGATGGCCACGGAAAGCAGCATCGAGCCTGCCGAGAACAGGACCTTGCCCAACTTGCCGGCCATCATGAGCGCCAGCAACGCCTTCACGGATCGACACCTCGCGAACGCATGGCCTCGCGGTAGGCGGCGTCGACCTTGTCCGGGTGGTACTTCGAGGTGATGAGGTGCTTGTATGCCTCGCGGATCTCATCGGCCGTCGCCTCTGCGGACACGCCGAGGATTTCGTGCCAGCCGGTTTCAGCGCGCGCCGCGGCTGCAGTGCCCGCCGGCTTGGGCTCATCCTTGGCCGGCGGCGGACGAAAGAACAGCTTGCTCACGACCCAATAGCCCGCAAACAGACCGAACAAAATGACGGCGCCCTCGCTTAAGGTCATGTGCGCCCATCCAGCTCGAGCAGGCGCTGCCTCTGCGCCTTGAGCGACTTTTCCTCATCCGACTCGGCGGCGGCCGATTGCAGGGCATCCTCGATCCGCGCGACGCACAGCGCCCGGAGCTTCACCCAATCCGCCGCATCGAGCAGTCGCACGGCAGCGAGCGGCAGCGGCTCCGCTATTCCAAGCCCCAGCGTCGTGCGGCGTACCATGTTGACCCCAAAGGGCGGGCAAGCCATGCATTCAAAAGCCAGCGATAGGAACCGCATGCCGCCGGGGGCAATCAGGATTTTTCGGCGGCGTACCAGGAACAGGGAAACGATGATCGAGCCATAGAGCAAAACGAGCGCGGGGATGACCGCGTACGCTCCCAACGCTGTGAACATGCCGAGCGGCAGCAGAACATACAGCCCGATTCCCGCGGACCAGGTCGTCGGTGCCAACACTTTCAATTCGTGGGCGCGTTCCATCCATTGGGATTGCGGGGCTTGCGCCAATGAATTGAAATCCCATCTCAACCGAAAGGTGGGCCGATGCGGCGTGAACGGATTGAGCACGCAAACTGTGCGGCCCGCCAATAGAAAACCCGCCATTCCCGTTGCCGCGCTCCAGTGCCGCCGCGTGTCGCAGGCAAGCACGGCTTCATTCGAATACAGCAGCACGGTCGAATCGTACAGGTAGAAGAAGACGGCAAGCCCAAACAATCCGATTTCGTACGACAACTAAACGGTCTTGCGCTTGAAGCGCCTGGCAAGGCCTCCGAAGATTGCCACCGCGGCCGCGGCGATGAATTTCCAACCGGCAACCAAGCCGCCGAGAATGACCTTCCAAAGACCGGTCTTCACGGCAATTGCCGCTGCCCCTCCGGTGATCAACGCGGCCAACCCGTACTTGGCGATCTTGTCGCCCGGTTTGTATTCCGCGTAGCGCTTCCCTGGCAGGTATTCAAACCCGGCGGTCAGCGTCGACTTGAAGTCGCCGATTGCTTCATCGAGATTGTCCGGCGAGCTGACCAGCACCGCGGACATGACGCCGCCGCGCCCAAGGATTCGGGTGTTGAAATTGACGACTACATCGTTGGTGCGCAGGTTCTTGCCGTCGATCGCCCACTCCAGCCGATTGCTTTGCGAGTCGTAGTGCGGCGCCGTCTGCCAGCCCACCACCTGCATTTCATCCCAACCGCGATCGCGCCGCATCTTGTTTCCCGCGACCGTGTTTTCCTCGATGTTCTTGAGCAGCGCCGCCGCGTCGATTTTTTCATCATCCTTGACGTAGCCATCGTCGCTATAGCTGAAAAACACTTCCCATCGGCCGTTCTTCGGTGCAAAAAAATACTCGGTTCCGTTGCTCAGGTTGTGCTGCAGCGCCTGAAGCTTGGCGGTTTCAGCCTGATCCAGAAAGACGTAATCCGCCGGCACCTGCAGCGAGGAGTTGCCGAACAACTGCACCTTCTGCGGCCCGTTGACCCAGTGCAGCGCGTGTAGTTTCTGGCTCGTTTCCGCTTGGCTCGCATCCTGCGAAGCCGGCGGCGATTCATCGGCAAAACACGGATATCCAATCGCCATTAGCGCGGCGCAAAGTAGAGAAGCAGCTGTGGTTGGTTTCATCCTATTCTCCCTGATTAGAATGGTTGGCAGTCGAATCTCACTGCATCACCGAGGTTTCCTCGGAAATCATTTGCTCCAGGCGTTCAAGGTCGGGTATCAGCGGCGTCTCGTTGACCATGCGGACCTGGCAGATCACCGGCGACCGCTCGGGAAAGCTGCGTGAAGGATCCGGCCGCACCACATCCGCATTGACGCGCACGAGCTGCGGAAAGCCTTGGGTCAGCATCCCGAAATAGCCGGCTTTCACCTGGCCGCCGGCGGCGTGGAAAATCACGATTCGCGTTCGCGTCGAAATGCTCGGCAGCGGCTGGCCGAATGCGCCCTCGAAGGACACGACCGGGACATTGCGTCCGTTCCAGCTCACGACGCCCACATACCACGGCGGCGCATTGGTCATTTCCGCCGGCGCTTGATAGCCGATGACTTCGGCGACGCAGGCGCGCGGCACGATCAATCGCTCCCCCGCCAGGGGCACCAGCAAGCTGTACAGCTCGTCGCGCAATTCGGACATGGGACCTGGGCGCCTCTTAAGGTATTCCGCTAGCGGGCGACGGCGCTGCGGCGGTTGACGAGCGGCTCGATCGCGTCGAGCAGCTGGCTTTCTTGATAAGGCTTGCCGAGATAATCATCGACGCCAAGCTCGATGGCTCGCGCGCGGTGCTTCTCGCTCACCCTCGACGTGATCATCACGATCGGAATCTGCTTGAGGCGCGGATCGTTGCGCACGTGCGCGGCCACTTCGTAGCCGTCCATGCGCGGCATTTCGATATCGAGCAGAATGATGTCCGGCAGATTTTCCTGCAGCAGCGATACCGCGTCGACGCCGTCCTTCGCCGTCAACACCCGCATGCCGTTGCGTTCGAGCAGTCGCTGCGTGACCCGGCGCACCGTGATCGAGTCGTCGACGACCAGCGCGAAAGTGCGCCGATCGCGCTGATCAAGCACGACCGTTTCCGTGGGACGCGCGCGCCATTCCGATCGCACCAGCGAACCCATGTCGAGAATCAGGACGATGCGTCCGTCGCCCAAGATCGTGGCGCCGGCGACGCCGCGGATCGCCGATATCTGCGGCCCCAGGGACTTCACGACGATTTCCCGGCTGCCGACCAATTCATCGGTCACCAGGGCCGTCGAGTGCTCGCCCGCCCGGATCAGAACCACGGACATCGAAACGTCCGAATCGGGCAGGCGCGTGGCGCCCAGGCCGACGAACGATCCCAAATGCTGGAAACGGTATTTCTGGCCGCCGTATTCGAACAGCGGCGCATCCTTGCCCAAGTGCCGTGCGACGATATTCCGCGGCAAGCGCACCACGCCCTCGACCGTTGCCAGCGGCAATGCGTAGGTCTCCTCCCCAACGCGTACGATCAATGCTTGGCTGATTGCCAGGGTGAAGGGCAGGCGGATCGTAAATCGCGATCCCTTGCCGTAAGTCGAGTCGATGAATAAGCCGCCGCCCAGCTTCTTGACTTCGGTCGCCACCACATCCATGCCCACGCCGCGGCCCGCGGCCTGAGTAACGTGGCCGGCCGTGCTGAAGCCCGGCTCCAAGATGAGCTGCACGGCCTCCTCGTCGGTGAGTTTCGCATGCGTATCGATCAACCCGAGCGCCAGCGCCTTTTCACGGATCAGCTTGACGTTGATACCGGAGCCGTCATCCGCCACCACGATGACGATTTCCGCGCCATCGCGCTCCAGGCTGATTGAAATACGGCCCACATCCGGCTTGCCGAGCAAGGCGCGCCGATCCGGCGGTTCAATGCCGTGCACGACGGAGTTTCGCAGCATGTGCTCCAGCGGCGCCACCATCCTTTCCAGCATCTGTCGATCCAGTTCCGCGGCGGCGCCCTGCACCGCAAGTTCCGCGCGCTTGCCGGTGTCGTTCGCGGCCTGCCGCACCAATCGCGTCAAGCGCTGGACGTGCCGCTGGAAGGGCACCATGCGGGTGCGCATCAAACTGTTCTGTAGCTCGGTAATGACGCGCGCCTGCTGGGTCAGGAGACTTTGCGCCTCGCGCGTCAAGGTCTCGAGCAGCCCTTGAATGCTGGCAACGTCGCTCGAGGTTTCCGCGAGCGCGCGCGAGAACTGCTGCAAGGCCGAGTACCGGTCCAATTCCAACGGATCGAAGTCATCGCGCCGCGGCTCGATGTCCTGGTGCCGATTCAATACTTGCGCTTCGGTCTCGATTTCCAGCCCGCGCAATTGTTCCTTCAGGCGAATCACGGTGCGCGCCAGTTCGGCGAGGTTGAAATCGATCGAATTGACCTGTTGATCGAGGCGGGCGCGAAAGATGCTCACCTCGCCGGCATTGTTGAGCATGGTGTCGAGCAGGTCCGCGTCCACGCGCGCCATTTCCACGCGCTCAACCGGCGCCGCTTCGCGGCCCGGCAATACGGGCGCGCTGCTCAATTCCAAGCTCGAAACGTCCTCATTGGTTGCCGGTTCCGGCGCGCTGTCCGGCACGGCGCGCACCGGTGCTGCCGCCGGCGCGCGGGCCGCGCTGGCCGGGGCGGCAATGGTCGGCGCGGCGGGAGGCCGCGGCGCGGGAGCCGCAGGAGCCGCCGGCGGGGCAGCCGCGGCAGGTGCCGTCGCAGCCGCGCGGGCCGGCGCCGCTGCGGGTTGCGACATGGCAGATTGACCCGCGATACCGCGTATCTGCGCAATCAGGTCGCGCGCGGCGCCAGGCAGCGTTCCGCCGCTGACCAGATCGCGCATGCGCGAGAGTTCATCCAGGCTGGCCTGCATGACGGCGTGCGCGTGGTCATCGCCCGCGACCGCGCCGCTGTCGATCTGCAGCACCAGAGTCTCGAGCTCGTGGCTCAAGTCGCCCATGGCAGCGACGCCCGCCATCCTTGCTCCGCCTTTCAGCGTGTGCAGCTGGCGCTGCAGCTCCGCAACCGGCTGCTTGTCCTTGCGATCCTGATTCCAACCGGTCAGCGAGCCCTGCGCTGCCTCCAACAGCTCGGTCGCCTCCTCGCTGTAGATGTTCGCGATTTCGTGATCGAATTCTTCGGCAGGCGGCGGCTCGGCCTCTGGCGGCGAGGCTAAGGGCTTGGGCATGGGTGGTGCCGGCTGCGGCGGCGGACTCACCACGAGCGCGGGCACCAGGGCCGAGGCGCTCGTATCGCGCGCGGCGCGGGCGATCATCGCATCGACTTCGGCCTCCAGGTCGCGGAATCGCGCCAGCAATGCCGGCTGATCGGAGAAGAATCCCGTCGACTCATTGATGTGCGACAACACGTCGTCGATCGCACGTACCGACTGCTCGAGCGTGGCGAGACCCGGATCTGACAAACCCAGACCGCTGTCGAAGACCTTGCGCATGACATGGTTCAGCGGTTCGGTGATGCGAATGCCGTGGCGCGCCTCCGCCATCTTCGAGCTGCCGCTCAAGGTGTGGATGGCCCGGTACACCGATTCCGGTAGCTCGTGAGGCGCCGGCTGACCCGAGCGCTTGCGCAGGTATTCGCGGATTTCCGTCAGATGACTCGAGGTTTCCTTGGCGTAGATATCGTGCAGCGTGGCGTCCATGGCCGGCTTGGGGACTGCGGTCGCGCCGCCCCAGCTCGTTGTCGCGCTGTTTGCGTCGGAGCCTGCACGGTCCTCGGGCGCGATATGGACCTTGGTCTGCTCAGGATCGCGGCCATCGGCGTACGCGAAAGCCCGCGTCATCAACGCCTCGGTGGGCGCGGTGCTGGGGCGCCCCGTCTCGAGTTGTTCCACCAGTTGCGGTAGGGCGGCCACCGAGTTGCGCAGCAAAGACATCATTCCCGGCGTGCGCGACAGTGTCTTGTCGATGATTCGGTTCAGTAGATTCTCAATCGACCATGCGAACTCCGCGATTGCGCGTGCGCCGACCATGCGCCCGCTGCCCTTCAAGGTATGGAAACTGCGGCGCATGGAAGACAACGCTTCCAAGTCCATGGGATTTTCATCCCACAATGGAAAGGTCTTTTGCACCGAGGTGATTTCTTCCTTGGCTTCCTCGATGAATAGCTCGACGAATTGCGGGTCGACCGCCTCGGGCTCCGGCACGACGATCAACGGATTGGTCGCCGCATGCGCACGCTTGGTGCGCTCCATGGCAATGGTGTCCGCGGGGTCCAGCTTCATGGTCTTGGCGGCGTCGCTGCTGCTGAGGTTCAGGTTCGGCACGCGCGCCAGCGCTTCGTCATCCGCCAGCGTCTTGAGGCACATCTCGGCGTTGTCGAGCATGTACCAGGGATCGGTGCGCCCGTTCTGCAGCGTCTCCATGTAGTACTCGATGCTGACAATGGCGTCAGCCACCCGTTCCAAGCGGATCGGATCCGGCGGCGCGGCGCCCGGCTCGATGAGCTTGCGAACCTGCTTGCCGATGGCGTCCATCAGCTCCACCGCCCGGCCCTTGCCCAGCATGAGCAGCCCCGCGGTAATGCCCCGCAGCAGCTGTGGAACATTGTCGAGGCCTTGGACTGAGAATTCGTTGGGTTTCTGCACCGCGGTCGAAACCGCTTCCTTGATGCGGGCCAAATTGACGATACACTCGCGCAGCACCGCTTCGCTGACCTGCCTGAATTCGTGGTCTTCGAGCGGAGCATCCGCGGCCGCCTCCTCGCTTTGAGTGGGCAGAATGAGCCGCACCAGCTGATCATCGAGGCTGTCCTCGACCGAGAGCAGTACACCGGCGACCCTCACCAGCGACTCTTCGGATGGCGGTTTGCCTTCCTGGACGATTTGCGCCAGCGCCTGGATTTCTTCCTGCACGCGCTGACGCAGCTCTCCCAAGCCCAGTACGCCGAGCGTGTCGCTGATCTTCTTCAACAGTTCGAGCTGCGGCAGAAGCTCCGCGCTTTGACCGCCGCCGCGGCGCACGAAGATATCGAGGACATCTTTGACCTTCGACAGATCTTCCTTGATCGCCGCCGCGACCGTGCGCATCAATTTGACGCTCGGCGCGGACAGGCTTTCGCGCTCCTGCTCAATGGTGTCGTCCACCGGGAGAAGTTCGGCCAGCTTGAACGACGCACGCACGGCCGAGATCCGCCCGCCGCTGGTGGTTGCGCGCGCCACGTAGTACAGCAGATTGTTCAGCAGGTCGATCGGCGGGTCTTCGCAGTAACGAGCCTCGCCCAGTTCGTACAGCGCCTTGATTTGCCGGTCCGCCTGGCCGAGCAAGCGCTTTAAGGTAGCGCTGCCCTCCAATCCGTTGGCCCGCACCGCCTCGAGGATGGCGCCGGTGACCCACCACAGCTGGAACACCGGCTGCGTGGTCGCCACTTGCTCCAGCTTTTCGGTGACCTTCGCGAGTATTTCAAGATTCTGTACGGTGCGCTCGCCGCGGATGTATCCCAACAAGCCGATTTGGAACCGGGGCCTCAAGCGGCGCGCCCATTGCGACACCGTGATCGATTGCTCGCCCTGAGTCAGGGACTGCGGTGCGGCGTTCTGATCGGACTTCAAGTTGAGCAGCAGCAGCGTGCCTTCGGACAGCAGCGGGCTGCCGCGCACGGAGCGCAGGTCGTTGAGCAGCGGCAACAGCACCAACGCCAGATCCCGGCCGCCCGACAAGACGCGTTCAAGATACGTGGGCAGCTGCACCATCGCGCGCATCAAGGCATCGAGGCCGTCGATTTGGCGTTTTTGATCGCTTCCGGAACTCAGCAGGTAGCGCGTGACGTGTTCCATCTCCTCGGCGAGCAGCGCCGCGCCGTACACCTCGACCAGGCGCAGCACGCCATGGGCCGAGTGCAGCTGATCCGCGCATTTCTCGAGCATCACGCGCTGATCGGGCCGTTCCGCGTAGCCCTCGAGCGAGGCGCGTGCATCGTTTAACGTCGCCGCGAGTTCCTTGGCGACTATGTGCAGGGTTTGGGAGCTGATATCAGTCATGCCGGAACCGTCGGGAGCCTAAGCTCCAAAGCCGCTCGCCTTGCGCATCTTTGCGGGACCGGGTGGTTTTGCGGGAGCTGCCGGCTTCGCGGGAGTGGCCGGCGGTGCAGGTTCGCTCAATGCCGGCAACTTGCCCGACGTCGCGCCGGTGCCGAAGTCGGGCAGCCGGAATCCTGCAACCGACTTGCGCAGCTGCGCTGAAAGCGCCGCGAGTTTCGCGATGGAGGTGGACGTCGCCGTCGAGCCTTCCGCGGTCTGCGATGAAATCTCGCGCACCACCTGCATATTTTTCGAAATGTTGCCGGAGACGGCGGCTTGCTGCCGCGCACTCGCTGAAATGTTTTGCACCAAGCTCGCAATCTGATTGGAAACCTGTTCGATCTCCTCGAGCGCCGCGCCGGCATTTTCGGCCAACAATGCGCCGCCGACCACATCCGTCGTGCTGCGTTCCATGGACACCACGGCTTCGTTGGTATCGGTTTGAATGGTGCGCACCAACACTTCGATCTGCTTGGTCGCGTTGGCGGCGCGCTCCGCCAGTCGCTGAACCTCGTCCGCCACCACGGCAAAGCCGCGCCCTGCCTCGCCCGCCATGGATGCCTGGATCGAGGCGTTCAGCGCCAGAATATTGGTCTGTTCGGCAATGTCGTTGATCAATTCGACGATGTTGCCGATCTCCTGAGAGCTTTCGCCCAGGCGTTTGATGCGCTTGCTGGTCTCTTGAATGGTCTCGCGTATGGCATTCATGCCGTCGATGGTGCGTCGTACCGCGTCGCCGCCTTTGTGCGCAACATCAACCGAGTGCCGCGCGACGTCCGAGCATCGCTCGGAATTGCCGGACACCTCTTCGATCGAGGCCGCCATGTCGGCCATGGATTCGCTGGCCGCTGAAATTTGCCGCGACTGCGCGCTGCTGGCTTTCGCCATGTGTGCCGCAGCGCCCTGCGTCTGCCGGGTGGCACTGTCGAGCTGAATCGCGCTTTCGTTGATGGTCTGGACCAGCTCGCGCAGCGCCTCGATGGCATAGTTGATCGAGTCGGCGATCGCACCGGTGATATCTTCGGTGACGGTGGCCTGCACGGTCAGATCGCCATCCGCCAAGCTCGACAGTTCATCCAGCAAGCGCATGATCGCTTCTTGGTTGCGTTCGTTCTCGCGCACGCGCTGCTCGTTGCTGCGCCGCTTGTCGGCCGTCTTCGAATAGACCCAGGCGAGCGCGGCGAAGAGCAGCGCCGCCAGGGTGAGGCTCGCCAGTATCCAAATTTTGTAGCCGCCGCCAATTTCCACCCGCGGCGCGGAATTTCCCAGCTGACCCGTCAGCGTGCTGGCCAGCGCCGGCAGGCCGCGAGCAGCGGTCTGTGCTTTCGCCAGTGCGTCGGCCGCACCGATCGCCTTGCGGACGCTGTTGGTGTATTGCTGATTGCGCTGCACCACCGTTTTCAAGCGCTGTTCAGGATCGGCGCCGGTGACCTTCTGGATGGCAATGCCGGATTCCTCTCCCGACAGGCCGCGGATCACCTGATTGAGGAATTCCAAGCTGTCGGCGAGGCGTTGCGCGCTCGGGCCGGCATCGCTGACGCCGGCACTCAAGCCGTTCAAATCCTGTTGAATGCGCTGCACCGTGAGTTCGAAGCGCTCGAGGTACCGGCTCATGCCCTCGAGCTTCTGCACACCCACTGAACTGCCCAGATCGCCGAGCTCCGACAGCAGTTTCGGCGCCAACTCCCGCACTTCTTGAGTGGACGCCTGGATCGTTTCGACCGCTGACCGAGCCTCCGTGACCGCTGTCACGCCATCGCTCAGCTTGCCCCAGGGGGCCGCGTCGCCGGTGGCCGGCGTGCTGCTGCGCAAAGCCTTGAGCCGGGCTGCGCTCTTGGCAAGCGCATCGAAAGCGCTCGATTCTCCGCGCAAGGCGTTTTGCGCCTCGAAGGGCATGCGCTGGATCACGAGCGAGAGCTGCTCGGCGGGCGCCGCGACCGGGGCGGAATTGCGCGTCAACGCCGTGAGCACCGCGGCGATGATCAGACACAGCACCACGAGCCCCGCCAGCACCGGCAGCAGATTGGAGTTGGGTGATTTTTCGATTCGCCTGGTCGTCATCTTTTATTCCCGAACCTAACTTGCCGCCTGCAGAAAACTCTGGCTCTCCACCAGCGTCTTCAAGCTCAAGACCGGCCAAACTTCGCCCCCGCGGCGAAAGGCGCCGGCAAGATAGCTATCGCAGCGGATCACCGTCGGCGGTGCCTCCGCACTGAATTCCGATTCCGCAAAACGCCTGAAGCCCAATACCTCATCGACCATCAAGCCCGCCGGAATGTCCCGGTGATTGACCACCACGATCCGTGTGTTGCGTCCCGAGGTGGTCGCGCCGCTGCCCAGGAATTGCCGCAAGTCCAACATCGGCATCAGCGCTCCGCGCACGTTGGCCAAGCCCCGGACCCAGCTCTTCGCGCCGGGAATACGGGTGACCACCGCCGGATAACCCAATACCTCGCGCGTCTCCTCGCGGGCAACCAAAAAAGTCTCTCCGCCCATGCGAAACGCCACGCCAACCCATTCCTGCCCGGCGTCCGCTTCGGCAACGCTGTTCGCTGCCACGGTGCGGCTGCGCTTCTCCAATTCCTTGAGCAATTCGAATGGCCGGTCGCGCAAGCCGCGCAGGCTCGTGTCCGACCCGCTAGTCGTACTCGTCATGTGGCCAGTGCGGCCTGCGCCTTCTCGACCAGCGCCTGAGCGGACACAGGCTTGACCAGATAGTCGACGGCACCTTGCCGCAGACCCCAGACGCGATCGGTCTCCTGACCCTTGGTGGTCACCATGATGATGGGGATCAAGCTGGTCTCCGGGTCGTTGATGAGCATCCGGGTGGCTTGGTAGCCGTTTACGCCCGGCATCACGATATCCATGAAAATGAGATCCGGCTTCATTTCCTTGGCCTTGCGCACGCCCTCTTCGCCGTTTTCGGCGGCGGCGGTTTTGAAACCGTGCTTCTCCAGCGCCTTTTGCATGACGAATACCTCGGTGGGTGAATCGTCAACAATTAGAATCAGTGCCATCTCGTATTCTCCGTCATTTCCCGACGTGAGCTTCGATCGCTCCCAACAATTCGTCTTTGGTAAACGGTTTGGTCAAATAATGTTCCGATCCTACGATGCGGCCGCGGGCCCGATCGAACAACCCATCCTTGCTCGACAGCATGATCACCGGAATTTGCCTGAAGACCTTGTTGTGTTTGATCAGCGAGCAGGTCTGGTATCCATCGAGTCGCGGCATCATGATGTCCACGAACACAATGTCCGGCTGATGATCGGCGATCTTGGATAGGGCGTCGAAACCATCGACGGCCGTGAACACCTCACACCCTTCCTTGGTGAGAAGTGTTTCAGCGGTTCGGCGAATGGTCTTGCTGTCATCGATCACGAGAACCTTGAGGCCCGTGAGTTTAGGCTTGCCGCTGGTGATCATGCTCTCCATGACTTGCGTAGGTGCTGGAATCTTGTGGCTTTTTAACATATCCAGGCCGCGCAAGCCACGGTACGGGGTCGACATTTCGAGGCATGCGCGGACAAACAACGGTGGCGTGGTTCACAGTTTTCCCAAGAGAGCGGGCGACTCACCCGCTTGCTAGACTCACGGAATGAGTATGTCGTCTCGAGTGCGTCTCGTCGTGGTCATGGACCCCATCGGGGCGATCAGGCCGGCAAAGGACACCACCTTGGGGCTGCTGCTCGCCGCGCAGGCGCGGGGCTGGGAACTGCACTACGCCGAGCAGAAGGACCTTTGGCTGCGCGATGGGGTCGCATGGGGCCGCCTTGCGCCGCTTAAGGTCAAGGATGATCCGGCGAACTGGTTTTCGCTGGGTGAAGCGGCCGCCGCCAAGCTCGGCGAATTCGACGTGATCCTGATGCGCAAGGATCCGCCCTTCGACACCGAATACATCTACAGCACCTACATCCTGGATCGCGCGCAGCTGCAGGGCGCCCGTGTTTTCAATCGCCCGCAGGGACTTCGGGACATCAACGAAAAAGTCTACACGGCGTGGTTTCCGCAGTGCTGCGCACCGACGCTCATCACGCGCGACATGCACGACATGGGCGAATTCTTGCGCGAGCATGGTAAGGCGGTGTGCAAACCGCTGGACGGGATGGGCGGCAAATCCATTTTCGTTCTCGAGCACGGCGACAAGAACCGCAACGTTGTGTTCGAGACCCTGACCGGCTTCGGCACCCGTTATGCCATCGTGCAGCGCTATCTGCCCGAAATCGTCGCCACCGGCGACAACCGCATCATTTTGGTGGACGGCGAACCGGTGCCCTTCGCCTTGAGCCGCATCCCGCAGCCCGACGATAACCGCGGCAACCTGGCGGCCGGGGCCCGTGCCGAAAGCCGTCCGCTCAACGACCGCGACCGATGGCTCTGCGCGCAAATCGGACCTAAGCTTCGAAATGCGGGAATGATATTTGTCGGGCTGGACGTCATCGGCGACTACGTCACCGAAATCAACGTCACGAGTCCGACGGGCATTCGTGAACTCAACAAAAAGCACGGTATCGACATCGGTCGCTTGCTGACGGACGCAATCGCGAGGAACTTGGGCGCATCGTGACTTCAGAAACCCTGCAAACGGCTGATGCGATGCAGGCCGGTGATGCGCTGCGCACCGGGCTGCCGCCCGCCAACGATCGCATGTTGACCACATGCTTTCTTGCCGCGCTGCTGCATGGCATCGTCATCTTGGGCGTGACCTTCAGCTCGACCAGCAGCAGCTCGGGCGACGAGGGCGCGCCCGGCCTCGAGGTCGTCCTCGTGAATGAGCGCGTCCCCGCCGCTGCCAAGAATCCGGACGCCCGCTATCTGTCGCAGCGCACTCAATTGGGCTCCGGCAACACCAGAAAGCGTGAGAGAAGTCTGATTCCCAAGTCATCGCTGATGCCCGTCGATCGCTTGGGCGTTCCCAGCGGGGCCGGACTGGACGTGCAGCGCGCAGGCTCCGACACGGGCGCTGAAGATCTGGTTGCGACGCATAGCCCTTCGCAGAAGATTTTCTATTTTGCCGCCTCGAGCGCCGCCAAGGACGCCACCGAGCTGCCGCTGCTGCTGGAGAAGCGGCCGGACCTTGCGATGACGCCGAACGACGATGGAATCGAGCTGCGCTTGCGCGGCGACGCCAAACAGGAGCTGTGGATCGCCGCCGACACGCGCGAATCCGACGTCGCGGTGTACCTGGATAGCTGGCGCCGAAAAATCGAGCGCGTCGGCACGATGAACTTTCCGGACGTCGCACGGCGTGAGAAGCATTCGGGAACGCCGGTCATCGAGGTCACCATCAGCGCCGACGGCAAGCTGCTGCAAACCATTCTTAGGCGCAGCAGCGGTCACGCGGAGATCGACGAGGCGGCCATGCGAATTTTGAAGCTGGCCGCGCCCTATGACCCCTTCCCCAGCGAATTGTCGGCGAAACACGACCAGATTCGCATTGCCTACGAATGGCAATTCCTGGAAGGATCGACGCAAGGAGGCGCGGTGTATTATTCAGAACCCAACCCTTGAGCCACCCGTTACATGAGCGATTCGGGCTATCTGACCAACCAGCTGCTGATCGCCATGCCTTACATGGGTGATCCGAATTTCGCGCAGACCGTCGCCCTGGTGTGCGATCACAATTCGCACGGCGCGCTCGGATTGATCCTCAACAAGCCCCTGCCGATGCGCATGGGGGAAATATTCGATCAGCTGGAGATCGAGCTCGGCAAGGGACCCCTCTGGGAGCGGCAAGTATTGCGCGGTGGACCGATGCAAACCGATCGCGGCTTCGTCGTGCATCGCGCGTTCGGCGAATGGGATTCGACGCTCAAGGTCTCCGATGCGCTGCACGTGACCACGTCGCGGGACATATTGGCGGCCATGGCGCGCGGCCAGGGGCCCCAGGAGGCCGTTGTCGCCCTGGGGTACGCCGGCTGGGACGGCGGCCAGCTGGAGGAAGAGCTTCGGGCGAACGCGTGGCTGAGTGCGCCGGTGGACCTGGGTTTGATTTTCGAACTGCCGTTCGAGTCCCGCTGGCATGCCGCCGGACGTCTTCTGGGCGTGGAATTGTCGCGAGTCAGTCCCACCGGCGGAAATGCCTGAATCTTCCCGGGCGAAGATCATTCTGGCTTTCGATTTCGGCCTGCGCAGAATCGGCGTTGCCTGCGGCGACAGCATCAGCCGCAGCGCCTCAGCCTTGGAAACGGTGCCCGCCGGCCTAAATGGACCGCGCTGGGAACTCATCGCTTCGATGCTCAAGGATTGGCAACCCGACATGGCGGTGGTCGGGCTGCCGTATAATGTGGATGGTTCCGATAGCGATATGACCCAAGCCGCGCGCAACTTCGCGGCCGAATTGGCTCGCCGCTTTGGCATAGAGGTTGTCATGGTGGACGAACGCTACTCCTCGCTCGAGGCCGGGGCGCGGCTGCAGGCGGCGCGCGAGTCCGGGTTGCGGCGCCGGCGGGTGGCAAAGTCCGATGTCGATGCAGCGGCGGCCTGCGTGATATTGGAACGCTGGTTCAGCGAACATACATGAGGCGCAAATGCGATCACAACAAGACAGCGCGGGGGGCTTGCGCCACCTCATCACGCTCGAAGGCCTGGCGCGCGACGCGTTGACGGCCATCCTCGATCGGGCGGAACGCTACCGCCGCCTGCCCGGTCAACCTGCCTACGAAGGCCGCGAACTGGCCGGCGTAACGCTGGCAAATCTGTTCTTCGAACCGAGCACGCGCACCCGCGCCTCGTTCGACCTCGCCAGCCGCCGCCTGGGGGCGCATGTACTCAACCTGGACCTGCATTCCAGCTCGCGCGCCAAGGGCGAGAGCATGTTGGACACGATTTACACGCTCGAGGCGATGAACACCGATGTCTTCGTGATTCGCGATTCCGAAGCGGGCATGCCGGAATTCTTGATCGATCACGTGGCTCCGCACGTGTCGGTCATCAGCGCGGGCGAGGCGCACCTGTCGCATCCCACCCAGGGGCTGCTCGACGTCCTGACGATTCGCACTCACAAGCGCCGTTTCACGGGACTTAAAGTGGCCATCGTCGGCGACATCAAGCATTCGCGGGTCGCTCGCTCGGCGGCGACGGCCTTGGGCACCCTGGGAACCACGGATCTGCGCTTGGTCGCGCCGGAGGCGCTGCTGCCGGAGGAAGCCGAATTTCGCGGCGCGCAGCGCTTCACACGCATCGAAGACGGCATCGCGGGCGCAGATGTGGTGATGATGCTGCGAATCCAAAAGGAGCGCATGGCGCAAGCCGCATCGCTTGATGACGCTGCGTATTTCAAGGAATTCGGCCTGACGGCGCAGCGGCTGAAACTGGCCGCGCCCAGCGTGCTCGTCATGCATCCCGGGCCCATGAACCGCGGCGTTGAAATCTCCTCCGAGGTGGCCGACGGCCCGCGCTCGGTGATTCGCGAGCAGGTCAACAACGGAGTTGCGGTGCGAATGGCGGTGCTGGCGTCGATCGCGACGACGCTCACCCGCCACCGCCGGCCGCTGTAGCGGTCGTCAAGGAGGGTGACAAGACTCAAGGCACGAAAGGCAGCAGTGCCTTGAGTCTTCTCACCCTGCCTGACGAGAACCAGTCGATCAATATCACAATGCAGGCGCTACGAGCGGGTTGAGCCACACGCGATTTTCCAGCATACCAGTGCGCATGAGACCACCCGACCGATGGCAGCCACGCGAAACTCGTCCTCCAGCACAGTGAGGTTGATCGTCCGGCATGAAAGGCTTAGGTGGATAGAAAGCTTCGAGGCACTGCTCTCTTCCGTGCCTCGAAGCTTTCTATCCCCCTAATCCATCCGAGCCGGTCAATTTCACAGTGCCGAGGTCCAGGGTGGCGGCCGAATTTCG
>Ga0210402_10003061_pt1 | contig 15896 bp, 20 predicted proteins | sample IncBWC7MmetaG_FD_161055 | JGI IMG/M metagenome (GOLD analysis project Ga0210402, IMG submission 161055) | Forest soil microbial communities from Barre Woods Harvard Forest LTER site, Petersham, Massachusetts, United States - Inc-BW-C-7-M | ecosystem: Environmental > Terrestrial > Soil >...
ACATCACAGCGAAAATGCCAAACACAATGGTTTGCTGTGTCAGCCGCAAGCGTCCCATCCCGCGATCAATCTTCTTCTTGTGGTATTATCATCTAGCGGCCATCCCGCAATTGCAAGCCGGATTCCTGCCTCGCTCCCTGCCAAGGCACGATTGATTTCACGATTGATTTTTCGTCAGGGGGAATTGGCGCAGACGGCTGCACATTCTCGCGGCGTGAAACGCCCGAGTCTTGCGTCTAACTGCCCTCCCGGAAAAAGAGGGCGCAGGGAAAGCCGGATGCACGCCGCACCCGCAGCCCCGTGTGCAAGGTAGATTGCGCAGAACGCACACGAGTAATACAGGTACGCCGAAACATGCCGGCCTTCCCTGCGCAATGGGTTACGGCTTATAGCGTGCTCTCCCCGGTGTCCGGCTTTGATAGCCACCGTCGCCGTCGAGATCACTCGCCGGCTTGATCCCAGCGTCGGGGAATCAGGACCACACGCCTTTGCCGTCCGCCGGGATCACGCATCGCCATGCGCAACCAGGCGTCCATCGCATCCTGAGCCCAACGTCCGTGGCGACGCGTACGCCCCTCCTGTGGGCAGGATGGGGCGCAACCTACACCTGATTTTATCTTCTGATAAACAGAAATATTTTCAACTGAAGGGCTTGACGGAAATTCCGAAAGCTTGCCCGACGGGCAAATCAGTTGCCCTACCGCTTTGAATTTGCAAGGAGAAGAGCCCACGCGTTCGGGGACGCCCCCTCACCTGTCGTCCCGCAGTAAATTGTCCAGCGTCCGGGTGCGGTCGAGTCCGCCGACCTTTTCGTCGAGCCCCTCGGCTCGCAACAGATCACGCACCCATCCGTGAGCGCCGACGATGCGCAGGGCAATGCCGTGACGCGTAAGCTCAGCATGCAATTCGAGCAGCATACGGGAGCCGGCAAGATCGATATAGGGCGCGGCGGAAAGATCACAGGCGATCAAACGGACGGTCACGGGTCCTGCCTTGCGCAGGCGATCCAGGACCCGTTCCAGCACGTCGTCGGCGTTGACGTAGATCAGCGATGCTTCGGGACGAAAAGCGATCACACCGGACAGCGGCTCATTCTCCGGATGGCGATCCATGTCGGAATAGGAGTTGGTGCCGGGCACACGACCAACAAACGCAACATGCGGCCGCGACACCCGGGCGAGCATCAACAATATCGAGGCCAGCGCGGCGAGCAGGATGCCCTGAAGTATTCCAAGGAGCAGCACTCCGAGGAGCGCGAGGGCTGCAGCCAGGAAATCCAACCGGCTCACACGCCACATACGGAGCAGTGCCGAAAAATCCAGCAACCCATACACCGCGGTCAGCACGACGGCCGCCAGCACCGCCTTCGGGAGATTTTCGAGAAGGCCGGTCAGAAACAGCAGGCAGAGCGCAAGCGTCACCGAGGCAAAGACCAGCGCCAGCGCCGTGCGTGCGCCCGCCTTGTCATTGACGGCCGACTGCGACAGTCCGCCGGCCACGGGGTAGCCATGCCCCAGGGCGGCTGCGAGATTCGCAGCACCGATGCCCAGAAGCTCCTGCCTGGGGTCGAGAGGGTATCCGTGCTTCGCCGCGAAAGCGCGGGCAGCAGAGACACCTTCGATATAGGCCAGGAGCAAACAGCCGGCGGCCAGCGGGACTATTCCCTCCACGTCCCGTAATCTGAGGGCCGGGCCTGCCAACGTAGGCAAGCCCGCCGGAATGTCTCCTGTTATGGGGACCCCAAGCGCAGGAAGCCCCAACAGGGTAGCGGCAACGATCGCCAGCACGACAACCCCGAGCGCAACCGGCTTTCCCGGCAGCAAGCGCTCACCGACGACGATCAGCAGGATAGCGATGACGCCGACAACAAGAACGAGGTACTGCATCTGACCGAGCTGCCCGGCCAGCAGAAACGCACGTTCGAAAAAATTGTGACCGCCGCCTTTCACGCCGAGCAGGCTTGGCAGTTGGGTCATCGCTATGGTCAATCCCGCACCGGCCTTGAAGCCCACAAGGATGCTGTCGCTGATCAATTTCACCAGCACGCTCAGCCGCAGCAGCCACGCAAGCAAGCTGAGCGCCGCCACGGTAAAGGCAGCGAGACTGGCAATCTGCGCGTATCGTTGCATGTCTCCGCCGGCCATTTCCCCCACTGTTGCGGCAATCATGAGGGAAATGGCGGAAGTGGGTCCGATCGCAAGCTGGCGTGAAGAACCAAGCAAGGCGTAACCGATACCGCCAAGCAGGTAGCCGTAGATTCCAACCTGCGGCGGCAAGCCGGCGAGCCCGGCATAGGCGAGCGACACCGGTATCGCGTAGGCAGCAAGCGTGATCCCGGCAATCACGTCCGAGGGAAGCCAGCCAAGGCGGTAGTCGGCAAGCCAGCTCGCGGGCGGAAAGAACCGCGCCCATTTCGTTTGCCGAAGTGACGATAGCTTCATGTGAATCGCCTCGTCGAATTTTGCGTCTGCCGCGCTCCTCAAAAAGGGAGGCGCGGGGAAAGCCGGATAAGCGCAGAAAGTACACGAGTTAACCACAGGTACACCGAAACATTCCGGCCTTCCCCGCGCAATGGGGTTACGGCTTATAGCGCGCTCTCCCCGGCGTCCGGCCCAAAGCGGCCACTTGCCATTTAAAAACCAATTGGTCTATATATCGGTAATGCGCCACCAAACCCCAGTGCGGTTGCCCCGTGGCCGCCCCCGAGGTTTCGACACGGAAACCGCTGTCGAACGCGCGATGGGCGTGTTCTGGTCACGCGGCTATCACGCCACGGCGCTGCCGGACCTTCTTCGTGCGACAAAGCTCTCGCGTGGTAGCCTTTACGCCGCTTTCGGTGACAAGCGCTCGCTCTTCTTGCGTGCGCTTGATCGCTACGTTGCCGACGCCCTGACACGGATGGAGTTCGAACTCGACCCGCGCAGGGAGCCGGTCGACGGCCTGCGGGCCTACCTTGCCGGCTACGTGGACCGCACCAGCGGTGCCAATGGTCGGCGCGGATGCCTGCTGGTGGCCACAGCCATGGAACTGGCTGGCCGTGATGCCGAAGTTGATCGTCGCATCGGCAGCTTTTTCAAAGCCATGGAGACCAGGGTGGCTGATGCGCTTGCCCGCGCGAAGGCGGCGGGCAAGTTGGCCGATGGCGTTGAGCCTTCAACTGCCGCCCGAATTCTCGTCTGTTTCGTCGAGGGGCTGCGAGTGGTTGGTAAAACGGCACCGACCCGGATCACGTCGCAAGCTACTGCTGACGCTCTTCTCGACCGCTTCATCAGGTAGACAGCCCATGAACGCCTCCGCCGTTGGCGCGTCTATATCTGGACCGAATGGTCTTTAAAGGAAAGATGCCATGTCTGCCATCCAGATCGTCTGCGCGGTGGCCGTCCCCTTGCTCTGGGGTTATCAGTTCGTGGCCATCAAGGTAGGCGTTATGGAGTTTCCGCCTCTCTTCTTCCTCGCACTGCGCTTCCTGGCCATCGCGCTGCTGCTTATTCCGTTCGTCAAAAGACCCACACGTCACCAGTTCGGCCCTATCGCAGCTATTTCGATTTTCCTTGGCGGACTGAACTTCGGGCTCTTCTATGTTGGCCTTGGGCTCGGCTCGGGAAGCATGTCGGCCGTCGCATATCAACTCGCGACGCCCTTCACCGTCCTGTTAGCCTGGCCGCTGCTCGCGGAGAGGCCGTCTCTGACTACGTCCGCCGGCGTGGTGCTTGCATTCGTCGGCGTGGTCGTGTTGGCGGCGGGCCCTGGCCTGTCGGCAAATGCGCTTCCGCTGCTGCTTGTGGTCGGGGCAGCCTTCGCGTTCGCGGTGTCCAACGTCTTGACGAAGCGCCACGGCCCTTTTGATCCCCTGATGTTGATGGGGTGGTCGTCGCTGCTCACGGTGCCGCAGGTCACGCTGATGTCGTTGCTCCTTGAACGCGGACAACTGGCGAGCCTTGTCACGGCGGATGAACGTGGCTGGCTGGCACTCGCCTACACAATTTTCATCGGAGGAATTGTCGGGTTCGGCCTTTGGTTCTGGCTGATCGCCCGCTGCTCCATGGGCCGCGTCGCACCATTCGGCCTGCTGCTTCCGGTGTTCGCCCTGATTTCGAGCGTGTTGTTCCTTGGCGACCGTATGACCCCAAAGTTGATTATCGGTGGGCTGCTCGCGATCTCCGGCGTCGCCATTACACAAGTAAGATCGAGCGTTCGCCCAATTTGAATTTGGGGAAGTCCGCCAACCAATATGGACTTATAGGTTCATGCGCTAATCGTTCACCGACAGCACCATGATCGGATCGGCGATTTTCTCCGGCGCGATCTCCTGGTCGAGCGGCAACACCGCAGTGCCGATCGCGAAGAACTCGATCACATGGGTCTGCCAGCCATGGCTGCCCTCGTGGATGTCGACGCCGACCACCCCCTCGGCCTTCGCCGCCGAGGCTTCGAACTGCATGCGCTCGATCGCGATCTCGCGCGCCTCGTAGAGCGCCGAGGTGAAATTCTCCAGTTCGACATTGCGGCCGACCGAGCCGAGCCCCGCGAGAAAGCCGCGATGGGCGACATGATAGACGCAGGAACCCATGACCATCTCGACCGGGCGATAGCCGGAATGCAGCAGCGACCAGAAGTCCTGGCCCGACAGGTCTGACGTGAAGGGGCCGCCGTCATGGGCGCGAAAGCCGCGATGGCCGTCGCCATGGACGACACCGGTGCCGATGGCGATGAATTCGAGCAGGTGCTCGTCCCATTCCAGCCGCTTGATGGTGAGCTTGACGCCGACGATGCCGTCGGCGCCCATCGCGGTCGCCTCGGCGCGCATGCGGGTCATCGCAAGCTCGCGCGCGTGATACATCGCCTTCGACAGCACTTCGAGCTCCTGGTTCTGACTCCAGCTGCCGTACTGGATGCCGACATGGTAGACGCAGGAGCCGACGCAGAGCCCGATCGGCTCAAAACCCGCCTTGCGCACCATCAGGAATTCGTTGACGGAAAAATCCGACGTGAACACGCCGGTCGAGTGCGCCGACGAGCGCAAGCCCTTCAGCCGCTCCTGGGCGTGCGCGGGGAGATCCAGCGTCATGTCAAATCGCTCCTTCGGATTCGTTTTCGTAGGACTGGTGATGCCGCGCGGTGCCCTGCAGCGGGGTTTTGCCGGCATGGACATCGACGACGAAATTGATCTTGTGCGGCAGGGGCGTACCTCGGCGCGCGTCGACCGTGGTCGCGACCACGATATGCCGCGCCAGATACGCCTTGCGGTCGTTGACCTCGCTCTCGAACATCTGGCTGAAATTGAGATGCGCCAGCACGCCGTTGCCCTGGCTGCGCGCATGAGTGCGCAAATCCGCATGCGCCTGCCGCCGCACCCGCTCCCACAGCGCGCTGAGCTGGTCGGATTCGATATTGCCCCGCCAGCTCATGTTGGGGTCGACCCAATAATTCTGCAGCCATTCGTAGCAGGCGCCGATCGCGATTCCCGTCGGCACCACGTCGGCCTCCAGCAGCTTCACAAATTCCAGCGTCGGCACGGTGGCGATGATGGGCTCGACGCTCGCCGGCAGGCCCTCGACGTAAACCGCCGTGCCGATCAGCGTGAAATCCATGCTGTTCTCGACGGAAAGCCGGACCGTGCGCATCTTGACGTCGAGCACGGCGTTGGCGCCGGCGGCCCTCGCCTCGTCGCGAAGGCGCTGCAGCGCGGTCTCCCAGCCCTGCGCGTGCCCTTCGGTCCACGACCAGCCGTAATGCAGCCAGCAGCTCGCCGCGATCGCCGCAATCGGCCGGATGCCATGCGAGCGCACCGTGATCAGCTCGGCCGGCGTCAGCGTCGCGACCCAGGGCAATTTCCCGCTTCGGACGTCTTCCAGCCGCGCCTGAATCGCCGGCGGCACCCTGCCCTCGCCCAGCGCGCTCTCGATCTCGGCCCGCCGCTGCGCGGAGGCCGCGCGCTGCGCCAGCACTTCCGGGCTCGGCCCGGCAAACAGGCCTGCAAGGAGATCAAGGAGACCCACTTTAGCTCACCATGAACTGGCTCAGCGAATGGCTCAGCGCCTTCGCATGTTCGGTCGCCTTTTTGGTCTCGCCCGCGAGTTTTGCGAACCATTCGGCGGGATCGATGGTTTTGGTGTTGAGCACGATGCCGCGCACCACCATGGCAATCTTCGCCGTCAGCCGGCCGCGCTCGATCTCGAGGCTGTAGCGGTTCTCGCCGAGCTCGACGGTGACGCCGGTGGTCTTGCCCGCGCTCGAGAAAAAGCCGCGGCTCTCATGCACCGTCACCAGCTCTGGCATCGCCTCCTTGAGCCGCAGCGCAAACGCCTTCAGATTGCTCTCGGCATCGGCCTTGAAGCGGCGCAGCCACGCGGCTTGCATGTCGAAGTCGAGATTGTCGCTCATTTCTGCACCGCGGCTGCGGCCACGCCCTGCATGCCCTTGACCAGGCGGTCGCGGATCTCGGCGAGTTTTCCTTCGCGCTCGCGGTCGGCGTCGGCGACCTCGCGCTCGATCTGGATCACTTCGTTCATGGTCTTGATGGTTTCGTCGGCGACCTGCGCGAGCACCTCGATGTTGCGCGGATCGCCGCCGAGGCTACGCGCCGCGGAAGTGGCCGCCTCATGCGCGCCTTTCGACGCGAGCATCGTGATCTGCCGCGCCGCCTCGTCGAGCTTGCCGGCCTCGTCGGCGGCGCGCTTGATGTCGACCTGCACCACGGCCTGGCTCGCGACCGACATCAGCCGCGGGATCACCACCAGCATGCCGTTCGAGATCTGAACGATCCGCGTCCCGGCCGCCTTCTTGTTCTGGCCGATGATCGGGATCAGCATTGCCGATCCCATCAGATTCTCCCGCATGTCCGCGATCTTGCCGCGGAAATTCGCAATCGCGGAGCGGTATTCCATGACGTCGGCGGCGTCCGCCGGCTCGCCGGTCTGCACCGCATGCTGCCGCAGCGCTTCGATCTCCTCATAGCCGCGGTCGAGCGCGATCTGGCCGGCGGCGATCTCGACCTTCAGGCCATGCAGGCTCTGGCGGATCGCCAGCGCCTGCTGGTCCAGAAGCTCGACGGAGACCGTCAGATCCGCCTTGGTCTTGCGCGCCTTGGCCTGCTCGCCATCCATGAGGTCGAGGAATTTCTTGCGGTTCTCCGCAAAGCCCTTGAAGGCGGTATGAGCATCGGCCACAAAACCCATCAGCTTGCCGACGATGCCGCTGCGCGCGGCAGGCCGCGTGCCGTTCGCCTCGGCCTGCAAATCCTCGATCCGCAGGATCTTGACGCCGTCGATGACGCTGGCGGCGATGCGACCGATCTCGCCGGTCTCGCCCAGCCGCACGCCAGTCAGCAACTGGCGCGAGGCCGCGGCTATGCCGGCCATCACGCCCTCGCCATGGGCGAGCAGCGACGACGTGTTGCGGAAATCGACCTTCGATGCCGACGCCAGCGCGGCCGCCTTGTCCTCGGGACTGAGGTTGGCGACCTCGACCAGGCGCTCGGGGATCGGCGCCGGTGCGAGCCGCGGATCGGCCGTCACCGGCAGCGAGGCGGCCGGCGCTACCGTCAGCGGCTGTTGCGGCGCGGCCGTGGTCTGGCCTGTGGAAGAATCAAGATTGTCGAAGATGGAGAGGTCGAGCGGTGCGCCCGGCTTGATATCCGGCATGATCAATCCCTGAAGTTGGTCTCCGGAGCGGTATTTGATTTTAGTCGGGGCGAATGGAGGCGCACAAGGACGTGCGGACGCATTTGGGGACAGAGACAATGCTTCGTTACATCAGTCGGGGAGACTGGAACCGTGGTTCACATCAAAGTGCGGTCGGAGATATAAAAAGGCGGGAGATTCAATGGGGATTGGACGGGGGCCGCATCACGGCAATCCCGACATGCTTAAGCCCCTGTGATTTCACGACATTCGGGACGACGCGCGTTCAGTTCCAGCCTCGGCAAGGATCTGGGCCGTTTCATCCTCCCGTGTCGCAACTTCAACAACCGCGGCAGATATTCTTCAGCTTCGCGGAGGTTCGGGCCTCTTCCTCAACGAAAGGGTCCTTGTAGCCGGGCGGTGCGTCGGGATTGGCGTAGTCGGCCTTCTTCACTTTCGGAGGAAACGCCGCGTCGTAACAGGCGAGGCGCGCGCCGGTGCTTTCGATCGCGCGGCAGTTCGGCTCCGCGGCGAGAGCGGCTTGCGCGAAGGCGCCGAGCGCCGATGCCATAAGGAGCGTCTTCATCCATGTGCCAGACCGCGCCATCTTCATGCTGAACATCCCATCACTGTTTCGGTTTGCCGGCCCAGGACGGACGCGCGCCGGTCCAGGCAGGAAGTGAATCCCATTCGGACCACCGCATCCGGCGCTCTTCGTCTCCGACCCTGACAAAAACAAAGGGAGCATCGTCCCGGCCGGTTTTTGAACCCACGAAAATTGCCGGCACGCCATAGGCGTCCCTGATGACCGCCGTGTTTGCCATTTTGACTCCTGTCTCAGCTTGAGTCGTCTCGGCTTGGGTCGTCGTCTCAGCTTGAGTCTCGGCTTGCGTCGTCTTGGCTTGAGTCTTGGATCGAGCGCTCGGCTTGCCGCTTTTCCGCATGTCGACTGAACCGAGCTACCGCTGCAGGACGACCGCGGCGGCGATCAGCAGCACAAAGAAGATCGGCATCAATACCGGGGGTACGAGCCACTCACGAACATCGAATTTGCGGGTATCGGACATCTGACCGCCCTCTTCGAGGTCAAGGCGGGAGCGCAACGCTCTCAGTCACCGATAACAGCCAGGAAGCGCGCGGTGATGTCGGAGATGTAGCAGCCCCACCCCCCAATAGCGAGGTTAATCTCGATCGCTCTGGCGGAGAGCCGGCCCGGACGCGTCAGACGAGTTCATCCGTCCATACCTTGAAGCTGACAAGCGTATTGGGTCCGAAGGTCTGGGTGATGGGAACGTCCGCGGCATCGCGTCCCTGGGCGATCAGGACGCGGCCGATTCGCGGAATGTTGTTGCGCGCATCGAAAGTGTACCAGTGGCCGCCGATATAGGCCTCGAACCAGCCGGCGAAATCGCCGGCGGCCCAGGGCAGCGGCATGCCGATATCGCCGAGATAGCCGGTGCAATAGCGCGCGGGAATGTTCATGCAGCGGCAGAACGCGATGGCCAGATGCGCGTAGTCGCGGCAGACGCCTTTGCCTTCGTTGAAGGCCTCCCATGCCGTCTTGGTCGCGCGCGCGTGCTCGTAGCCGAACGCGATGTGATTGTGCACGAAATCGCAGATCGCCTGGACCCGCGTCCAACCCGGCGTCGTCTTCTCAAACAGCTTCCATGCAACGTCGGAAAGCCGATCGGTCTCGCAATAGCGGCTGCCGAGCAGATACACGATGGTGTCCGACGGGAGATCCTCCACCGCGTGCTGCGCGGCCGAGGGGACGATGACATCGGGCAAACCGCTATCGCGTACCGTCCCGTCAGCGGAAAGGCGCATACGGCCGGCGGGCGCGACCATCCGGCTGCACCAGTTTCCAAAACCGTCGCGATAGGGCGTGATCGGCACGGAAGGCTGGCTGGTGAGGTGATCGGGCACGATGACATCGGAGGCCCGCGTGAAATGCGTGCCGACCACCGCGATCAAGGGCGTTGCTTGCGGAAAGTCGTAGATCATCTCGAAGCCGACGCGAATCTTCATGCGAAAGACCTCTCTCAACTGCATGATCTGGAAAATGGAAGGCGCCGTGAGTCGTGTTGCTGCGACTTGCGATTGGCGGGTCGCTGCGACAATTGGCGCGATCCCCGCTCGGGTGCAAATGGCGACGAAATCGGTCAAATACAATGCAAAGCCAAGACTATTCGAGATTATTCGCGCCTGCGCCGCCAATCCCCGAGAAAACGCTGGCTAATCGGATCAAGAGGGCGCACGGTCGGTTTGATGCACAACATTCAGGTCGGTCCGGAGCTGTCGGCGGAGCACGTTTCGCCATGACCACACGCTCGCGACGCGAAACCATCACGTTTGCGCATCCCTTCCGGATCAAGGGCATCGATCGCTCCCTGCCCGCCGGGGCCTACGAGGTCATCACCGATGAGGAGATGATCGAGGGATTATCGTTCGCGGCGTATCGCCGGGTCGCCACCATGATCGTGGTTCCCGCAGCGCCGCCGCGCAGTTCAACCATGGAGATGATCTCCATCGGCTCGGTCGATCTATCCGACGCGCAGCGCATCGACGCGTGCACCCCTCGTGAGTGACAAGCCGCTCGATCTCGACAAGCACCGCGGCATGGCCGCGCAAAAAGCCACCGACATCCGGCGCGCGCTGGCCGAGGTGGAGAACAATACACGCGACCTGCGCGAGCGGCAGGGTGTGCTCGAGAAGGAACTGCTGTCGGTTCCGGCCACTTCCTGGCCGGAGGCCGCTGCGAAGGCGCGCTACGTCCTGAATTTATACGCCGCGGGGCTCGCCCCGGCCGACACCCATCATCGCGACCTGGTCGCGGCCATCCTTGCGGACTTTGCCCGACTCTCCAGCGAGAGCTGAGCAAAGGTCGTGATCTCCGATCAACCGAAAACCCGACAGCGTTCGATGGTCGAACGCCAACGAGAAAGCCATCCTCCATGCAAAATCTTTCGCCGCGCCATGTCAAAATAGAAGAGTCGCTCCGGCTTGGCGTCGTGTCCGGATGGTACAGCACGAAGGTGAGCGGAACGTTCGTCTCCGGGCCGCACGACACCGAAGCCGATTGCCTTCTCAAGATCGCGGAGATCGATCCGCCGCCGGCAAAGGCCGCAAAGAGGAGGTCTGTCTAGGAGGGAGCCGGCTTCCGAACAAAACTGATTTCCGGGACTGGTCCGTCCTTGATAAAGCCGGTCCGGCAGCGCGACTACTGCGCCGGCCGCAGGCCCGGCGGCGATACCCCGTAAATGACGCGGGACGCCATCTCAGCCTGCCGAGCCTTTTTCAAAAGGCTTTCAGACGATGCCAGGCGGCGTCATTTTCGCTTGCTCACGCCCGCGGCCGGCGAGTCGTCGCCGGCGTCTACAGCGATAACGCGGAATTAATCTGATCAGCCCATAATCCATGGCAGTTTTAGATGAGTGCTGCGTAAGGGAGCCGTCGCGAGGACGATCCAGCGACGGCTCTCTTTTGTTCACTCGTTGAGGTCCATGCACGTGACGAAGAACTCGGAAACGCAGAGCCAAACCGAACGACCCGAATCCACAGCACCGATCAAGCTGTCCAGCCGGAAATCGATCCTGGCGCTGTCGGTGTTCGCTCTTGGCCTAAACGCTACGGCGGCGGTCTACACAATGTCGCCTTCTGATTTTGCCCTGCCGGATTTTGCCCTGCCGAATGTCAGCCGTTTGGCCGAACTGCTTCCGCACCAGAAAGCTTCCGATCCAATGCCGGATCCGGTTGTCGCCGCGTTGAAGGATATTCAGTCGGCGCAGCAGCAACACGTCGCCTCGCTGCAAGAGAACGGCTCCTCATTGCAGCAAAACACGGCTCTGCTTCAGCAGGATTCAACCACGCTTGCTTCTCTAAGACAGAGCGTTACGGATGAACGAGTCGATGTGAAGAAAATATCTGCTCAGATAACGGATGAGCATGGCGACGTGAAGAAGATGTCTGCTCAGATTTCCACGCTTATAGCGAAGGTCGACTCGCTGCAAAATGCAATAGCCCCGGAAGTAACTTCCTCCATTCCAACAGGGCGCGCCCGTCACCGGCTATCCGGCGAGTTGCGCAACAGGATGGCTCGGCAGGCTAAATCTGCAGGGCCTATCTCGGTTGGAGGGGCCCCCCTAAGTGTTCCGGCGACCACCCCAGCTCCACGAGACTGAGACATTTCAAACAGGAGAAGGGCGCGAGGCTTCGGTCCCGCGCTTATTCTCATCCCTCGGGCAGTTGATCGTCGCTTGGATGGGGCTGGCGGAGATTTTCCAGCGCGAAGTAGTCTCGAAGTTTTTTTAGTTCGTCGTTAGAGTTGGGCATATGCCAAAGCGCCTTGCGCGCAATCTCCCGAAGCATCGTGACTTGATCAGGTGATGGATACGGACCGCCCAGGCGTTCTGTTGCTGACATGGCTGCGCCGACAATGTGAAGGGCCGTTGACCGCGCCCAACTCTCGCGCTCGTACTCATCACGATCGTAAGGCGACGCTTGTGGCTCTGGATACTCGCCCCGCGCAAACTCCCGGACGAGCTTACAAAGTTCGTCGGCGATCCCCGCACGGTCCGCGGGCGACTTTCCGTCGCAAAGGAATAGAATGGCATCGCGGATCTGTCCCTGCGCTGCTCCCCACCCTTCGATTTGCCATTTGCCCTTGCCGGCCATGCCCCCTCAGTTCCAGAAAAAACAGGACGATAAGCTACGCGCCCGGTCATAGTTGAGCACGCCATTATCCACAACCTTGTTCGAATCAATGAACCCGGCCGCGCCGCGCGGGCAGCGGAGTCGGTAGAGGTGCTCCTCGCTGCTCCACTCGGCCCGTCGCTCATGAGAGAAGACGCAAACGATCCAGCCGATGATCTTGGCGATGTGCGCGACCATGCGACACCACCTCCGATGACCTCCCGATTCAAATATCCGGGAAGATTTGGGCTGGAAAGTCTGACCTAACTGATTGATTTTATTGGTCGGGGCAGCTGGATTCGAACCAACGACCTGCAGTACCCAAAACTGCCGCGCTACCAGGCTGCGCTATACCCCGATTTTTGGGCAAGGCACGTCGATACACGCTCGCGGCGCCGCCAGCAAGGCTGCCCGGGGGGCGGCTGGGACGCCGCGAGGGCGCGGAATATGCCCAATATTAATGAGAAGCGACCGGCGATCCGCTTTCAGGATGGATCTCCGCCGCCATCATGCCCTTGGAGCCGGGCCCGAACCGGACCAGCACGTACTGGCCAGGGCGAAGCTCGGTCATGCCGAAGCGGCGCAGCGTCTCCATGTGCACGAAGATGTCGGGCGTGCCCTCACCGCAGGTGAGGAAGCCGAAGCCGCGCAGCCGGTTGAACCATTTCACCTGCGCCCGCTCCAGCCCCGAGGTCGGCGTCACCGTGACATGGGTGCGCGGCGGCAGCATCTGCGCCGGATGGATCGCAGTCGATTCGTCCATCGAGAGAATACGGAACGCCTGGTATCCCTTGGCGCGCTGCACACATTCACAGACCAGCCGCGCACCTTCATACGCGGTCTGATAGCCGTCACGTCTAAGCACCGTGACGTGCAGAAGCACATCCGGCCATCCATTGTCGGGTACGATGAAACCGTACCCCTTCGAAGCGTCGAACCATTTGATGACGCCCGAGATTTCGACGAGATTGGTGGCTTCACCTAAGCCAGAGAGCGCCTCGATCGCCGCATCGCGACCGGTGCTGCCTGGATAATCCCCCGATCCAAGTCGGCCGGGCGATGTCCCGCCTGACACCGGACCCCCCTTCTTGGACTCAAATCCGTCCGACCCCATAACCCCGGACCTCACACATCATTTAGCGGTCCACCGCGCCTTAACGACCGCACCAAAATCGCGCTCTCACCGAAACTTTTCGTGATGGCTCTGAAGGCCTGCGCGAATCTCTATCGAATCAAAAGATAACATCCCCGTTTGCGGCGCATAGATAAAAAACAAATTTAACGGAACCTATGAACAGGCTTGCACAGGTCCGAATCAATTACGTGCTCAGTTACCGACGAACGGCCCAAGGGTCTCGCCGATATCGAAAGGTATCACAAGGTCGGCCAGTTCGTCCTGATCGGTCGGTTCGCGGTTGATAATCACCAGTTTTGCACCGCAGTTCTTCGCCATCATCGGGAAACCGGCGGCCGGCCACACCACCAGCGACGACCCGATGGCGATGAAGAGATCGCAATGCTGCGCAAGCTCGGTCGCGCGCATCATCTCGGCTTCCGGCATCGCCTGACCGAACGAGATGGTCGCGGTCTTGATCGGCTCCTCGCAGTCGGTGCAGTCGGGCGCGCCGCCATCCTCATCGAAGCGCTGCTTCACCCACGGCAGGTCGTAGGCGCGGCCGCAGCCGATGCAGCGCGCATAGGTGGTGTTGCCGTGCAGCTCGATGACGTGATCGGGCGCGAAGCCGGAGGCCTGGTGCAGGTTGTCGATGTTCTGGGTGATGATCGCCGGAATCTTGCCGGCGCGGTAAAGCGAAGCCAGCGCGCGATGACCGCGGCCGGGCTTTGCGGCTGCGAAGGTCGGCTCCATGGCAAAGCGGCGGCGCCAGGACTCGTCGCGCGCGTCCTGGCTCGCCACGAACTCGTCGAACGGGATCGGCCGGTTGCGGGTCCACAGCCCGCCCGGCGAGCGGAAGTCTGGAATGCCGCATTCGGTCGAAATGCCGGCGCCGGTAAAGGGGACGATGGTGCGAGCGCCGGCGATCATGTCGCCCAGGCGCTCGACAGCGCTCTGGATATCCCCCTGGACATTCTTCTGGGAATTCTTGGCAATCATCTTTTTACGAAAATCCGTTCTGGACGCGACCCACTATAGCACGGCCAAAACGGATTTCGCTGTCAACGCTGCGCTTGACAGCACGGCTTAAGCCGCTTCGGCAACCGGCGGCTCCGACGGCTGGCTGGGCTCTTCCAGCTACCCCGCGGTTAGCTAACGCCAAGGCCGGCGCGCCACAAGAAGCGCGGAACCTTTATCCACCACGCGCACAGAGGCGAAAAAATTTTCCGTGCGAGCGACGCAGATTTTCATCAGCAGCTTTGCACTTCGCCTCGCGTGCTGTGCACGTCCCAATCCGGCTTCCGCAATCGCGCCTCAATCGCGCGCGCGAATGATCGCGGGGTGGACAAGTGATTCGATGATCGAGAGACAAGGACGGGGATGACTGAAAAGGAAAAGCGGCTCGCCAGAGAGCGGGAAGAGATCGCAGCCAGGGTTGCGAGCTTCAAAGCCACGCAGCAAAAGTTCGAGCGCGAGCGCGAGGAGTTTTGTCGCGCGACGTTGCGCAGCGCGCGCGAAGGCAGGCCCCTGCGCGCTTGGTCCTGAGCCGCGGAACCAAACAAAAAGCGCGGAGCGGAAGCTCCGGGCTTTTCGTCTGACCGGTAACGTGCGTTACCAGTGGCGATAGTAGTACGGTCCGCCGCCATAATAGCCATACGGAGTCGGGGCGTAGTAGGCGCGCGGCGCATAATAATAGTCGGGGCCATAGCCGTAGCCATAATAAGGATGCGTGGCCGCGATCGCGCCCGCGGTCAGTGCGCCGGCCGCCAGACCGAATGCGAGACCGGGGCCGAGGCCGCGGGCTTCAGCCGGAGCCGGAGCGGATACCGCGGCGGCGCCGACAGCGCCCACAGTCGCCAGAACTGCCAATGTCTTCTTGATCATGTTGATCCTCCTCTCAAGTTGGAAGGTCAACGTCCCGCGCCGCCGATGGTTGCCAATGGAACCCGCGCCAGCGCGGGAACCCGCCTAAACTTTCTGCAAGAAATCTTTGCAAAAAATCTTGCAAGGCGCGGAACGAAAATCGACGCTCGACGTTGTTCGGGCGTTGGAGAGGCAAGAGCATAAAGACCCCGTCGACGTCCTCGGATGCCGGCGGGGTCTTTGCGCTGCCTTGTTTACGCATGATCTTTTCGGGAAACCGCGACACACCCCGCTATCCAAATGCGGGGCAGGCTTTTCCCGGATCATGCGAGTGGGGATCGTCGATGCCGGCATGGTTGGAAATTCTGCTCGACGTAGGAGGCTTCGCCGGCTTCATCGCGATCGCGAGCTGGCGCAGGTCGCCGCGCAAGAACGGCAAGCCCGCTCAACGGTGAACCGCGCGCGGGCTGCCTCAGAGATCCGCGAGCCGCTTCAGCGTCGCATGGAAGCTGAGCGAGCGGCTACCGCCGACCAGGGTGGTGCCGAACACCTCGGCCGCATCGTCGGTATAGGTTCCGGAAAATCCGCTGGTGACCTCCTGCCCG
>Ga0210402_10003064_pt1 | contig 15886 bp, 9 predicted proteins | sample IncBWC7MmetaG_FD_161055 | JGI IMG/M metagenome (GOLD analysis project Ga0210402, IMG submission 161055) | Forest soil microbial communities from Barre Woods Harvard Forest LTER site, Petersham, Massachusetts, United States - Inc-BW-C-7-M | ecosystem: Environmental > Terrestrial > Soil >...
CCATGCCTGTTGCAACGCTCCTCGGGCATGCGTATTTTATCGTAACATCAGGCTCTTGGGTAACCCGACCGGGTATCTCGGCAGGCTTGGAGGCGTGGCAGACGCCGGATGCCTCGCGTTATGGGGTCGCCCGCCACACCTGGTTACAACTCTGCCCGAACGAACGAGACAGAACCCGGACAATCCAAGCAATATGCCGATCAGTGCCCGCAAGCGATGAACGACCAGACGCGCGATCCCGGAAAGCCGACCGAGCAGGCTGCAGAATGGCGCGCACCGGTCGTGAACACGGCCGACGAGCAGCCTCTCCTGACCCGACCTCTTCCCCGCGCCCGTCGCTGGCGCTGGATCGCCGTCGCCGTGGTGGTGATCGCGGCGATAGTCGCCGCCTGGTTCTGGTTTGGCCGTGGAGCGGCGGACCCGGCGAAGGCCGGCCGGGGCAAGGGGGATCCGAACGCGCGCCCCGTACCCGTCGTCGCAGCGCCCGCCCGCAAAGGCACCATCGACGTCTACATCGATGCGCTGGGGACCGTGACACCGCGCAACACGGTGCTTGTGCGCACCCGCGTCGATGGACAACTGATGACCGTCGCATTCCGCGAAGGTCAGGACGTCAAGGCCGGCGACCTGCTGGCGCAAATCGATCCTCGCCCGTTCGAAGTGATGCTGACCCAGGCCAACGGGCAGATGGCCCACGACCAGGCGCAACTGAAGAACGCGCAACTCGACCTCGAGCGCTATCGAACGCTGCTCGCCCAGGACTCGATCTCCAAGCAGCAGGTCGACACCCAGGAGGCGCTGGTTCGCCAATTTCAAGGCACGGTCGCGACCGATCAGGGCGCGATCGACAATGCCAAGCTCCAGCTCACGTACGCGCGAATCATCGCGCCGATCAGCGGCCGCGTGGGCCTGCGGCAGGTGGACCCGGGCAACATGGTTCACGCGTCGGACTCGAACGGACTGTGCACCATCGCGCAAATCAAGCCGATGACCGTGATCTATCCGGTGCCGGAAGACAACGTTCCCCGCATCGTCAGGCGCACGCAGAGTGGCGAGGAAGTCGCCGTCGATGCCTACGACCGCAGCGGCAAGAACAAGCTCGCGACCGGACGGCTGCTGACGTTCGACAATCAAATCGATACGACCACGGGCACCGTCAAACTCCGGGCGGAATTTCCCAATCAGGACGGCGTTCTCTTTCCGAATCAGTTCGTCAATGTTCGCATGAAGGTCGAAACCAAGGCTGACACCACGCTGGTTCCTACGGCGGCCATCCAACGCGGCGCTCCCGGGACCTTTGTCTTCCTCGTCAAGCAGGATCAAACCGTGTCCGTCGCAGCGGTCAAGGTCGGCACGACAGAAGGCGAGACCACCGAGGTACAGAGCGGCGTCGAGCCGGGAAATCTGGTGGTGGTCGACGGTGCGGACAAGCTGCGCGAGGGCTCGAAGATAGAATTGGTCGATCCCAACGCCCGCGCGGCGCAATCGGCAAGTCCCCCAAAAGGTCCGCCAAAATCGGACAAAGGCGGACAGGGTGCAGGCGGGCAAGGACAAGGCCGCCGTTCCAAGAGCGGCGGCTGATTCTCGAGCGAGCCGTGTGTCGACGATCGTCTGACCCGAGTGGAACCGTAACGCGATGAGCCCGTCCCGTCCCTTTATCCTGCGGCCGGTAGCGACCTCGCTGCTGATGCTCGCCATTTTGCTGGCTGGCGTCATCGCCTACCGCGTGCTGCCGATCTCCGCGTTGCCGCAAGTCGACTATCCGACGATCCAGATCGTCACCCTTTATCCCGGCGCGAGCCCGGACGTGACCACGTCGTCGATTACTGCGCCGCTCGAGCGCCAGTTCGGACAGATGCCGGGTTTAAAGCAGATGTCATCGACGAGCTCCGGCGGCGCCTCGGTCATCACCCTCCAGTTCGACCTCGACTTGTCGCTCGACGTCGCGGAGCAGGAAGTGCAGGCGGCAATCAACGCCTCCGGAAGCTTCCTCCCCGCTGATCTGCCGAACCCGCCTATCTATAACAAGGTCAATCCGGCGGACACGCCGATCATGACCCTGGCGTTGACGTCGAACACGATGCCGCTGCCGAAGATCGAGGATCTGGCGGACACGCGGCTCGCGACCAAGCTTTCCCAGCTTCCCGGCGTCGGCCTGGTCAGCGTCACCGGCGGGCAGCGCCCCGCGGTGCGCATCCAGGCGAATCCGACCGCGCTCGCCGCGTACGGCCTGTCGCTCGACGACGTGCGCACCGCGATCAGCAACGCCAACACCAACCAGGCCAAGGGAAGCTTCGACGGACCGACCCGTGCATCGACCATCGACGCCAACGATCAGCTCAAATCGGCCGACGAATACAAGAGCATGATCGTCGCTTATCGCAACGGCTCGCCGGTGCGGCTGACCGATGTGGCCGATGTCATCGACGGCGCGGAAAACAACCGGCTCGCGGCATGGGCGAACCAACTGCCGGCGATCATCGTCAATATCCAGCGCCAGCCCGGCGCCAACGTGATCGAGGTCGTCGACAGGATCAAGCAGCTGCTGCCGCAGTTGCAGGCGTCGCTACCCGCCGCGGTCGACGTCGCCGTGCTCACCGACCGCACCGTCACCGTACGGGCTTCGGTTCACGACGTGCAATTCGAGCTTTTCCTGGCCATCGCCCTGGTGGTCATGGTCATCTTCCTGTTCCTGCGCAGCCTCTCGGCGACCGTCATTCCGAGCGTGGCGGTCCCGCTGTCGCTGATCGGAACGTTTGGCGTGATGTACCTCGCCGGTTTTTCGATCAACAACCTCACACTGATGGCGTTGACGATCGCGACCGGCTTTGTGGTCGATGACGCGATCGTGATGATCGAAAATATCGCCCGCTATATCGAGGCCGGCGAGAATCCGCTCGACGCGGCGCTCAAGGGAGCGGAGCAGATCGGATTCACGATCATTTCGCTGACCATCTCGCTCATCGCCGTGCTAATCCCGCTGTTGTTCATGGGCGACGTCGTCGGCCGGCTGTTTCGCGAGTTCGCGATCACGCTCGCCATCTCGATCCTGATTTCTGCGGTTGTCTCGCTGACGCTGACGCCGATGATGTGCGCCAAATTCCTCCGTCACACCCCGGAAGAGCAGCAAAACAAGTTCTACCGGAAGAGCGGGGAGATATTCGACAGCGTCATCGCGCGTTACGGCAGCATGCTCAACTGGGTGCTGGACCGGCAGGCCGCGACGCTCGTCGTAGCGGTCATCACGTTGATCCTCACCATCGTTCTTTACATTTTCATCCCCAAGGGATTCTTTCCGGTTCAGGACACCGGCGCCATCCAGGGCATCACCGAGGCGCCGCAAACCGTATCGTTCGCGGCGATGGCGGAGCGCCAGCAGGCCCTCGCGCGCGTCATCCTGCAGGACCCCGCGGTAGAAAGTCTTTCCTCGTTCATCGGCGTCGACGGAACCAACTCGACGCTGAACAGCGGCCGCATGCTGATCAATCTGAAGCCGCTCGCGAACCGCAGTGCGCGTGCCGAAGAAGTGATTCACAACCTCCAAACCAGGCTCGCCGACGTCGAGGGAATCACCCTTTACATGCAGCCGGTGCAGGACCTGACGATCGAGGATCGCGTCAGCCGCACGCAGTACCAGTTCACGGTGGAGGACACCGACCCGGATGAGCTCGATGCGTGGGTACCCAGGATCGTAGATCGTCTGCGGCAGCTACCGCAGCTTGCCGACGTCGCCACCGACCTGCAGAACAGTGGGCTGCAGGCATATGTGGACATCGACCGGGCGACTGCGAGCCGCTTCGGTATCACGCCGGCGGTGATCGACAACGCGCTCTACAACGCTTTCGGGCAGCGGCTGGTATCGACGATCTTCACCCAAACCAATCAGTATCGGGTGGTCCTCGAAGTGAAGCCGGAATTTCAGTTGGGGCCCGAGGCGCTCTCGCAGATCTACGTTCCCGCGACCAATTCCGGCTCTCCTACGGCGAGCGCATCCGTGCCGACCACCGGCGGCAACGCGTCAGCAGCATTGGCGGCGCCCGGAGCCGGAACGACGTCATCGGCGAGCTCGTCTGCCGTGAGCACGCAGGCGTCCCTGCAGGTTCCGTTGACGGCCATCGCGCGCATCACCGAACGCGCATCGCCCTTGGTCGTCAACCACATCGGCCAGTTCCCCGCGGCGACCATCTCGTTCAATCTCGCGCCGGGCGCCTCGCTCGGCGACGCCGTAGACGCCATCCAGAAGACGCAAGCCGAAATCGGCCTACCCGCAAGCGCGCAAATCCAGTTTCAAGGCGCCGCGGCGGCGTTTCGCGGTTCGCTCGGAAACGAGCTGTGGCTGATATTAGCCGCCATCGTCACCATGTACATCGTGCTCGGGGTGCTCTACGAGAGCTTCATCCACCCGATCACGATTCTCTCCACGCTTCCATCGGCCGGCGTGGGAGCGCTCCTGGCGCTGATGCTCTTCGGCAAGGACCTCGGCGTGATTGCCATCATCGGCATCGTGCTGCTTATCGGCATCGTGAAAAAGAACGCGATCATGATGATCGACTTTGCGCTCGATGCCGAGCGCAAGCAAGGCAAGCCGCCGCGCGAGGCGATTTACCAGGCGTGCCTGTTGCGCTTTCGCCCGATTATGATGACGACCATGGCGGCGCTCCTCGCGGCGCTGCCGTTGATGGTCGGCTGGGGCGTGGGCTCCGAGCTGCGTCATCCGCTCGGCATCACCATGGTCGGAGGATTGATCGTCAGCCAGATGCTGACCTTGTTCACGACACCGGTGATCTATCTCGCCTTCGACCGCCTCGCGCGCAGGGTCGAGAAGCGCGGCAAAGGCAAGCAGGACTCCGCACCTGCGCCGGCGTCCGGTGACTAGCATGTCCGACCCCGTGCCGGACGAGGACGCGAATGCACGTAACACGTCGACGCCTCAGGTCAATCTGTCGGCGCCGTTCATCGATCGTCCGGTAGCGACCACGCTGCTCACCATCGGACTTGCGCTCGCGGGCGCCGCCGCTTTTCGCCTGTTGCCGGTCTCGCCGCTGCCTCAGGTCGATTTTCCGACCATCTCGGTATCCGCTTCGCTCCCAGGTGCCAGCCCGGAGACCATGGCGGCCACCGTCGCGACGCCGCTCGAGCGCTCGCTCGGCCGCATCGCGGGCGTGACCGAGATGACCTCGAACAGCTCGCTGGGCTCGTCGCAGGTCACGCTTCAGTTCGAGCTCAGCCGCGATATCGATGGTGCCGCACGCGACGTGCAGGCCGCGCTCAACGCGGCGCGGAGCCTCTTGCCCACCGGACTGCCCAGCAATCCGACCTATCGCAAAGCCAACCCCGCCGACGCACCGATCATGATCCTGGCGCTGACCTCGGACACCATGACGCAGGGCCAGATGTACGACGCGGGCTCGACCATCATCGCCCAGAAGCTCTCGCAGCTGCAGGGGGTGGGCCAGGTGCAGGTCGGAGGAAGCTCGCTGCCCGCGGTGCGGGTGGAGCTCAACCCGCAGACGCTGAACAAATATGGGATTGGGTTCGAGGATGTGCGAGCGGTTCTCGCCGCCACCAATGCCAACCGGCCGAAGGGGTCCCTCGAGGCAGGCGATCGCCACTGGCAGATTTACGCCAACGACCAGGCCAAGAAGGCAGTCGACTATCTGCCCTTGATCATTGCCTACCGCAACGGCTCGGCGGTGAGGCTCACCGAACTCGGCAATGTGGTTGACTCGGTGCAGGATCTCCGCAACTCGGGCTCCTCCAACGGCAAGCCTTCGGTGCTGATCATCATCACCCGACAGCCGAACGCCAACATTATCGAAACCGTCGACAGCATCACCGCCATGCTGCCGCAGCTTCGCGCATCCATTCCAAGCGCGATCAAGGTCGACGTGGTGATGGAGCGCACGACGACCATCCGCGCATCATTGCGGGATGTCGAGCGGACGCTGATGGTAGCGGTCTGCCTGGTCGTCCTGGTCGTCTTCCTGTTCCTGCGCAACGGGCGGGCAACGTTGATCCCCAGCGTCGCGGTGCCGGTATCGCTGGTCGCGACTTTCGGCGTCATGTATCTGTGCGGCTTCAGCTTGAACAACCTCTCCCTGATGGCGCTGATCGTCGCCACCGGCTTCGTCGTCGACGATGCCATCGTCGTGCTCGAGAACGTTTCGCGTCACATCGAGCAGGGAATGTCGCCGATGAAGGCGTCGCTGCAGGGCGCCCGCGAGGTGGGCTTTACCGTGCTGTCGATGAGCGTGTCGCTCATTGCCGTCTTCATTCCCATCCTGCTGATGGGAGGCATCGTCGGCCGCTATTTCCGCGAGTTCGCGGTGACGCTGTCGGTTGCGGTCCTCATTTCGCTGGTGCTGTCGCTGACCATGACGCCGATGATGTGTTCACGGCTGCTGCGTCCGGAGAAGGAGCAGCGCCACGGTCGCTTTCATGCCTGGAGCGAGCGCGCGTTTGGCGCTATGCATCGCGGCTACGAGCGAAGTCTTACTTGGGCGCTCGACTACGGGTTGGTCATGATCGCGATTCTTCTCGCGGTCGTGTGCCTGAATGTCTATCTGTACATCGATATCCCCAAGGGATTTTTTCCCCAGCAGGATACCGGCCGGCTCGTTGGATTCATCCAGGCGGACCAAAGCATATCGTTCCAGGCGATGCAGCCGAAGCTGGCGAGCTTCGTCGACATCGTCCGTGTCGACCCGGCGGTCGAAAATGTGGTCGCGTTCACCGGCGGCTCGCAGCGAAATACCGGGAGGATGTTCGTTCAGCTCAAGCCCTTGGCCGAGCGCAAGGAGTCGGCCGACAAGGTCATCACGCGCCTGCGGGTCAAGCTCGCCAACGAGCCCGGCGCCAACCTATTTCTCAACCCGGTACAGGACATCCGCGTCGGCGGAAGGCAGTCCAACGCAACCTATCAGTACACCTTGCAGGCGGACGATCTGGATGAGTTGCGCACCTGGGAGCCGCGCATACGCGCGGCGATGAGCAACCTGCCGCAACTGGTGGATGTCAACACCGATCAGCAGGACAAGGGCCTGCAGACATCGCTGGTCATCGATCGCGACACCGCGGCTCGCTTAAGCGTCTCGCCGCAGTTGATCGACAGCACCCTCAACGACGCGTTCGGTCAGCGACAGGTTTCGACCATCTATTCTGCGCTGAACCAGTATCACGTGGTCATGGAGGCCGCGCCGGAATACTGGCAGTCCGCCTCCTCTCTCGATCAGGTATACGTGCGCACCTCCAAGGGAGCGCAGGTTCCACTCTCCGCATTCGCGCACTACACCCGCACCAACACCTCGCTCGGCGTGAATCACCAGTCGCAATTCGTGGCGTCGACCATCTCCTTCAATCTGCCGGAAGGCACCTCGCTCGGTCAGGCAACGCTGGCGATCGAGGACGCGCTCGCACGAATCGGCGTTCCCGCATCCGTTCGCGGCAGCTTTCAGGGCACGGCACGCGCGTTCCAGGATTCCCTCGACAGCCAACCGTGGCTCATTCTCGCCGCGCTGCTCGCGGTCTATATCGTCCTGGGCATGCTGTACGAAAGCTACGTGCATCCGATTACGATCCTGTCGACGCTGCCCTCGGCAGGCGTTGGCGCGTTGCTTGCCCTAAAGCTGTTTCACACGGAGTTCAGCGTCATCGCGCTGATCGGCGTCATTCTCCTCATCGGTATCGTGAAGAAGAATGCGATCATGATGATCGACTTTGCGCTCGACGCGGAGCGCAACCATAACAAGAACACACGCGAGGCAATTTTCGAGGCCTGCCTCTTGCGCTTCCGTCCGATCATGATGACCACGATGGCGGCGCTCCTCGCCGCGGTGCCGCTCGCACTCGGCACCGGGGATGGTGCGGAATTCCGCCAGCCTCTCGGCATCTCCATCGTCGGCGGACTCATCGTCAGCCAGATGCTGACGCTCTACACCACGCCCGTCGTGTACCTGTACCTCGACCGGTTCAGCCTGTGGACACGGCGCTTGCGCGAAGGGCCCCGCGCGATTCCGAACGCGGCGCCCGAAGCCGGGGACTAAGCGACATGACCGGCGAATGCGCGAAACGGGCTGGCGCGAGGCGCAGAAGGCGCGCGGCGTGGGCTGCCTGCGCGGCGTCCGCGCTGTTCGGATGCTCGGTCGGTCCGAACTATATCCGCCCGACCGCGGAATCGCCTTCGGCATACAAGGAAGCGGTACCGTTCAAGCAAGCGGTGCCGCAAGACCAGGAGCCGCGCGGCAAATGGTGGGAAGTTTTCAAGGACCCCAAACTCGATGCGCTGGTGGCGCAGGTCGAGGTCAGCGATCAGACGATCAAGGCCGCCGAAGCACGCGTGCGCCAGGCGCGGGCATTGACCCAGGCCGCACGTGCCGCATTGTTTCCGCTGGTCAGCGCGAGCGCCAGTGTGACCCGCAGCGGCAGCGGTACCGGCACCACGCGCATCAACAGCGACGGTAGCATCGTCCAGTCCGGAAGCGTGCGCAACAACTACAATTTCTCGTTGGACGCCAGCTGGCAGGTCGACCTCTGGGGCCGCGTCAGGCGTACGATCGAAGCCAGCGAGGCCACGGCGCAAGCTAGCGTCGGGGATCTTGAGGCGGCAAAGCTCCTTGCGCAGGCGCAGCTCGCCGAAGACTATTTTCTGTTGCGCGTACAGGATGCGCAAATCCGCCTGCTCAACGACACCGTGGAAGCTTATCAGCGATCGTTGCAGTTGACGCGCAACCAGTACGCCGTCGGCGTTGCAGCGCGCGCCGACGTCGCTCAAGCCGAAACGCAACTCAAGTCCACCCAGGCCCAGGCCATCGACGCCGGCATCCAGCGCGCGCAGCTCGAGCACGCAATCGCAGTGCTTCTCGGCAAGGCGCCCGCGGATTTTGCGGTCACCGCCGAAGTCGTCCCGACCGAGTTTCCGCCGATACCGCCGGGTCTGCCTTCCGAGTTGCTCGAGCGTCGTCCCGACATTGCCGCAGCGGAACGGCGCGCGGCGGCGGCCAACGCTCAGATCGGAGTCGCCGAGGCGGCATTCTTCCCCACGCTCACCCTTTCGGCCGCCGGTGGCTTCCAGAGCTCGATGCTGTCGCAGTTGTTCATGCTGCCCAGCCGTTTCTGGTCGCTCGGCCCGGCGCTGGCGCAACCCCTATTCGACGCCGGCCTGCGCCGTGCGCAAACAAACCAAGCGATCGCGACCTATGACGAGAACGTTGCGAGCTATCGGCAGACAGTGCTGACCGGATTCCAAGAGGTCGAAGACAATCTCGCAGCGCTGCGCATTCTGGAACAGGAGGCCGCGGTGCAGGACGAAGCCGTCAAGGCCGCGCGCGAATCGCTGGCCATCACTTTGAACCAGTACCGCGCCGGGACGGCCAATTACCTGGCTGTGGTTGTCGCGCAGGCGATCGCGTTGGCCAACGAACGCGCAGCACTCACGATCCTCGGCCGGCGCCTTACCGCAAGTGTCGCGTTGATCCAGGCGCTTGGTGGAGGATGGAACGCGGCAAGCGCCGTGAGCAGCGAGCCAGGTCCCGTTCGCGAAGCGAATGGGGTGCGAGCGACCGCGAATCAGCGCTAACCACCGACACGCGCCGCCGCACACACTTATACCGTGCAAGGAGGTGGTCTGTGAGCAGCGAGCCAGGTCCCGTTCGCGAAGCGAATGGGGTGCGAGCGACCGCGAATCAGCGCTAACCACCGACACGCGCCGCCGCACACACTTATACCGCGCAAGGAGGTGGTCTGTGAGCAGTGAGCCAGGCGAAAGTTGTCTCCTTGGTGTCTGCATCCACCCCTAAGTCAGGACTATCCAAGCAGCCTACAAACTGCGTTCTGATTGTGCTGCGAGTTGCCCCAGCAGAGCGCTTACGAGCGTCGACTCGCGTTTGTAAAAGCCCTCGGTGTGAAAGGTTTCCTCGAGGGCAAACAACTCGTAATCGAGGTGATGACAGACCTCGTGTATCAACGTGCGCAGGAAAGTCTTGAACGCGACCACTTGCTTCTTCTGCGCGGTTCGCATCCACAGCGTGATGCACGCTCGGGTACCCTCCTCTTCGGGCTCGTAGAGTCCGTGCAGCTCGCCGTAATCATCGGCGGGCCGCCGCAAGAGCACCTTCACCCGGACCGCGGGCACGTGGTAGCCCTCGACCAGCGCGTCGACCAGATTCTGGCACGCGCTCTGCGCGCTGGCGCGGTGCTCATTGCGCAACCCGTCGGCAATCGCGGCGATGGTGCCGGCGAGCGCAAGCCCCGGCGGGATGCCCAGCGTCTCGATGGCGTCGCTCTTGCGGTAGATGCGCTGGCGGGAAGGCGAAAGCTTGTCGTAGTAGGCGAAAGGCACAGTGGTCAATCCAAGATTGCTTCGAAGTCTATCCAAATGCGCGACGCCCGCAACACGGAGCATTGCCATCGCGCTTGACGCGCGCCGCCGGCCGCACGCATATTGGCCCGATGCCCATCGTCATCCGCCCGGGGACACTCGCGTTCGATCCGTCAGGCACGCCGTTCTCGGAAAAGTTCGGGGATATCTATCACAGCGCCGAGTCAGGCCCGGATCAGGCGCGACACGTATTTCTTCACGGCAACGATCTGCCTCGTCGCTGGGGCGGCACACGCATATTCACCATCGTCGAAACAGGTTTTGGCCTCGGGCTCAATTTCATGGCGACCTGCGCCGCGTGGCGATCGGATCCGAAACGGAGCGAGCGCCTCCACTTCCTTTCGGTCGAGCGTTACCCCTTCGTTCGCGACGACCTCGTCACGCTGCACGCACGCTATCCAGAATTCAGCCGCCAGTCGTCCGAGCTTTGCGCCGCGTGGCCGACTGTGATCGCCGGCGTTCATCGGCTGCATCTGGACGGCGGACGGATCACGCTCACGCTCGTATTTGCGAACGTTGTCGAAGCGCTGCGCGACTTGCGCCTCGGCGCAGACGCATTCTATCTGGACGGCTTTGCGCCCGACCGCAATCCTGATATGTGGTCATCCGCGGTCATGAAGGCTCTTGCCCGTCTCGCCCGGTCCGGTGCGACGCTTGCCACGTATACCACCGCGCACGCGGTGCGCGATGCGCTCGCGGCGGCGGGCTTCGCGGTCGAGAAATCCGTCGGCTATGGACGCAAGCGCGAGATGCTGACGGGGCGCTTCGCGCCCCGCTGGTCGATCCGGCATCCGCCTCCGGCCCGCGCCGAGTGGCCTGAACGCAATGCGCTTATCGTCGGCGCGGGACTCGCGGGAGCGGCCATCGCCGAGCGTCTCGCGTCGCGAGGTTGGCGGGTAGACATCCTGGATCGCAATGGCGCAGCCGCCGGCGGCGCGTCGGGACTGTCCGCCGGGGTGATACAGCCCCATCTGTCGCATGATGATTGTATTCTGTCGCGCTTCACCCGCGCCGGCTTCCTGTATGCGCATTCGCGCCGGCGACAGATTGACGTCGACCAGCCCGCTTTGGCGCGGCCGCCTTGCGGCGTGCTGCAGATCGCGGATGACGCGAGCCATGAGGCACGGCTAGCGGAAGCCCTCACGTCACTTGCCTATCCGCCGGAGTATGCGCAGCTTCTCTCCCGCGACGCGGCGAGCTCGCGTGCCGGCCGCGCGGTGAGAGCGGGAGGCTGGTGGATTCCGATGGGAGACTGGGCGCAGCCGTCAGCGGTGGTGCGCGCGCAGCTTGCCGCCGCAACGCACGCACCGATGCCGGCTCCGCAGACAAGATTTCATCGGGAGGTCGCGGCGTTGCGACGTCTGGGTGAGCGCTGGCACGCGATCGATGCCTCCGGAGCCGAGATCGCCAGCGCCCCGGTGGTGGTGCTTGCCAATGCCTGCGATGCCGCGCGGCTGGTGGATCTCGCGCCCGCGCCGCTGCAACGGGTAGCAGGCCAGCTTACTTTTTTCCCGGCGTCTTCCGCCGTCCCAAGAACGGTTGTGTGCGGAAGAGGTTACGTGTTGCCCGAGTTCGAAGGCAACGTCGTCGCTGGCGCAAGCTACGATCTCGACGACGACGCGATGCAGCCGGACGATGCCCGTCACGCCGCCAACTTGCGTCGCGCCGAGCGGCTTCTCCCCGGGATCACCGTGGGTGTGGACATGACATCGCTGCGAGGCGAGGTCGGCATGCGCTGCGTCGCAAGGGATCGCATGCCCATGGTGGGACCGTTGGTCGACATGGATCGCGCCCGCCACATGGCGGACACACTGAGCGGTGCCCACGCAAGCGATATGCCGCGCCTGCCGGGACTCTTCTGTGCCATTGCATTCGCGTCGCGGGGCCTGGCCTGGACGGCGCTCGCGGCCGAGTGCGTCGCGAGCCAGCTCGAAGGAGAGCCCTTGCCGCTCGAGGCGACGCTTGTCGATGCGATCGATCCGGGCCGGTTCGCCGTCAAGCGCGCTCGCCGGGGAACGCTGTAGCGGGGGGTTACAACGTGAGTGCCGCGGAATCCCCCAATATCGTCATTCCCGCGAAAGCGGGAATCCAGCGTCTTTTGAACGAACGCCACTGGGTCCCCGCTTTCGCGGGGACGATGAGAAAATAGCCGACCTAATGCATGTTCGTAAGCTTCGCTAGATGCGGCGCGCCACCCGCGCGATAATACTGTTCATGGCAAAAACAGACTCCGGCGCGTCCTCGCCCATCGCTGCACTGCTCAAGTCGCATACCAAGGATCTCGGCGGCTTCAAGGTGCAGCGTCTTCTGCCTTCGATCGAAGCGCAGATGGTCGGGCCTTTTATCTTTTTCGACCACTTCGGTCCGGCGATCTTCCCACCCGGCCAAGGCGTGGACGTGCGCCCGCACCCGCACATCGGGCTGGCCACCGTGACCTATCTATTTGAAGGCGCGATGATGCATCGCGACAGTCTGGGAAGCGTTCAGCGGATCGAACCGGGCGACGTCAACTGGATGACCGCAGGCGCCGGCATTGTGCATTCGGAGCGCACCTCGCCGGAAGATCGCGCGTCCGGCCATCGCCTGCACGGGCTGCAGACCTGGGTCGCGCTACCCAAGGCGCACGAGCAGGGCGAACCGTCGTTTGCCCACTACCCCAGCGCATCGCTGCCGAAGATCGGGCAGCCGGGCGTAACCATGCGCCTGATCGCGGGCACGGCGTTCGGCCAGCGCTCTCCTGCGTCGACGTTTTCCCCCATGTTCTACGTCGCCGCGGAGATCGAGGCCGGCTCAGGTTTCGATCTGTATCCCGAGCACGAGGAACGCGGCGTCTACGCCATCGAGGGCGAGCTCCTCATCGCCGGCGAAGCGCTTCCCGTCCATCACATGGCGGTGCTGAAACCGTGGAGCACCGTGCGCATCGAAGCGCGCTCGCGTGTCGTTCTGGTGCTCCTCGGCGGCAGCAAGCTGGATGGAGAGCGCCTGATCTGGTGGAACTTCGTCGCCAGCTCGAAAGAGCTGATCGCATCCGCAAGCGCGCGCTGGCACGAGCGAAAGTTTGCGCCCGTACCCGACGAAACGGAGTTCATTCCATTGCCGGAAGAACCTCGCCCGACGGGAACGCTGCTGTGACGTCGCCTAGCTGAGAGACTAAGCCGGCACGAACTGCCTCAGTTCGCCCTTCAATCCTGCCGCCGCGCGGAGCGTGTCGGCGCGGTCGATATTCTCCCACGTGAACTCGGGCTCGTCGCGCCCGAAGTGCCCATAGGCTGCGGTCTTGAGATAGATCGGCCGCAGCAAATCGAGCATCTGGATGATGCCCTTGGGCCGCAGGTCGAAGTGCCCGGTGACCAGGTCGGCGATCTTGGCGTCGGAGATCTTGCCCGTGCCTTCGGTGTAAACAGTGACGTTGATGGGCTGCGCGACGCCGATCGCGTAGGAGAGCTGCACCTGGCATTGCCGTGCGATGCCGGCGGCGACGATGTTCTTCGCGACATAGCGGGCAGCGTAGGCAGCCGAGCGGTCGACCTTGGACGGATCCTTGCCCGAAAATGCGCCCCCGCCGTGCGGCGCGGCACCGCCGTAAGTGTCGACGATGATCTTGCGGCCGGTCAGGCCCGCGTCGCCATGCGGTCCGCCGATTTCGAAGCGTCCCGTGGGATTGACCAGATATTTGGCGTCGGTCAGCATTTCGCTCGGCAGCACCGGCTTGATGATTTCCTCCACTACCGCTTCCATCAATTCCTTCTGCTTGTTATTCATGCTCGGATGATGCTGGGTCGACAGCACGACCGTATCGACCTTCTTCGGCCGGCCGTCGACGTAGCGCACCGTCACCTGCGATTTGGCGTCCGGCCGCAGCCACGGGAGCCGGCCATCGCGGCGGACTTCGCTCTGGCGCTGCACCAGGCGATGCGCGTAATAGATCGGAAACGGCATCAGTGATACAGTCTCGTCGCACGCATACCCGAACATCAGTCCCTGATCGCCCGCGCCCTGGTTCATGTACTCCTCGGACGTCCGATCGACCCCGCGTGCGATATCGGGCGACTGCCTCCCATAGCAGACCATGACCGCGCAGCCCTCGGCGTCGAAGTGCAGCTCGGGGTCGTTGTATCCGATGCGATGAATGGTGTCGCGCGCAATGCGCGCATAATCGTGCTTGTGATCGGTGGTGATTTCGCCGGTCATGACCACCAGGCCGGTCGACACCAGCGTCTCCGCGGCCACCCGAGCGTGCGGATCCCGCGTTAGAATCGCGTCGAGGACGGCGTCGGAAATCTGGTCGGCAACCTTGTCCGGATGACCTTCCGAGACCGACTCCGATGTGAACAGAAACTCGCCCATTGCTGCTCCCTGCGTAGATTATTGGAAGATGCCTGGAAATGCGTGCAATTCGCGCGCGCTCCACGGCCATCGCGGCGCAAAGACTTGAATTCTACCAAATCCCCGGGGACCGGCGTTGGCGACGCTGTCGAGCCGGTCGAAAAGCACTCCGCGGGAAGTGCCGCCACCGCCGAACAAATCGAGCGCGCGGCGCACTTGTTGCATTCCGGAGCGCTGGTCGCGTTTCCCACCGAAACCGTGTACGGGCTGGGCGCGGATGCGCGCAATGCCGACGCCGTGCGTCGGATCTTTGCCGCCAAGGGGCGGCCTGCCGAACATCCGGTGATCGTGCACCTGGCCGATGCCGATCTACTGCCCCGTTGGGCGCGCGCGATCGGCGCCAGCGCGGAAGCCCTGGCGCAGGCTTTCTGGCCGGGGCCCTTGACCGTGATACTGCCGCGCGCCGCGACGGTGTTAGATGTAGTGACCGGCGGGCAGGACAGCGTAGGCTTGCGCGTTCCCGGTCATCCGGTCGCACAAGCGCTGCTGGCGCGATTGCGGCATCTTGGCGGAGACGGCATTGCCGCGCCTTCCGCCAACCGTTTTGGCCGCATCAGCGCAACGAATGCGCGACATGTCGCCGACGAGTTTGGAGACGCGGTCGCGATGGTGCTCGACGGAGGCTCGAGCCGGCACGGCATCGAATCCACCATCGTCGACCTCACCGCGGATGAACCGATGCTGCTTCGCCCCGGAGCGATCACCATCGAGGCGCTGGGCCGGGTTCTCGGCGCTCCGCCGCGGCTGCGAGGCTCACAGTCCCCGAGAGCGTCCGGGACGCTCGCCTCGCATTACGCGCCGCGGACGGCGGCACGGCTCATGGCGCCGCACGAGCTCATTCACGCGCTCTCCACGTTGAGCAAACCCGTCCGCATCGCGGTGCTGGCGCGCTCAGTCGCAAAACCGATGGGGTTCTCAGGTTCCTGGATCGACGCGCCCGAACAAAGCGCGGGTTACGCTCAGGAGCTCTACGCCAGCTTGCGCACCCTCGATGCGCGAGGTGCCGCCGAGATCTGGATCGAGGCGCCGCCCGACGGCCCCGAATGGGTCGCGGTGAACGATAGGCTGAGCAGGGCAACGCATCGGCAGTGATTTAGCGCACTGAGTAGCGCTCGTGGTGAGTGG
>Ga0210402_10003065_pt1 | contig 15884 bp, 9 predicted proteins | sample IncBWC7MmetaG_FD_161055 | JGI IMG/M metagenome (GOLD analysis project Ga0210402, IMG submission 161055) | Forest soil microbial communities from Barre Woods Harvard Forest LTER site, Petersham, Massachusetts, United States - Inc-BW-C-7-M | ecosystem: Environmental > Terrestrial > Soil >...
ATAAACAAAAAAGCCACACTGACCACATCTGGCCCAGCGGCTCCCGATCCGGCGCTTCCCACTTGGCCGCGCGGTCACCGCTTAGACGCTCTGCGTACGCCATGGGGCCTGCGTCGCTTCGAAGCGAGCGGCGGGAAGATTATTCAGCGCTCCATGACCGATCCCAACAAAGAATGGGAAATCGTTCAGACTGCGGACACCATCACTCCCGGCAACGTTCATTTCAACCCGAAATCTCTTCGCGCAAAATTGATGGGCAAGGACGGTTCCGTTCTTTCACAAGCGCCGAAAGATGAAACGCATCTCGCACACGGAAACGCGAGCATGACCTGCTATGCCTGCCACACCTCTTGGACACCCACCTGTTTCGGCTGCCACTTGCAGATGACGGCCAACGTCCGCCGGCCAATGCTCCACAACGAAGGCCTGATGACGCGCAACTACACCAGCTACAATTTCCAGGTTTTGCGCGATGACATTTACATGCTCGGCGTGGACGGCACCGTTACGGGCCATCGCATTGCGCCAGCGCGCTCCAGCTGCGCAATTCTCGTCAGCTCGCAAAACGCCAATCGCGAATGGCTCTACTACACGCAGCAAACGATTTCCGCGTCCGGTTTTTCCGGCCAGGGATATTCCACCTTCGTTCCGCACACCGTTCGCGCCAAAGAAACCAAACAATGCAGTGATTGCCACGTCTCGCAACAAAACGATAACAACGCCTGGATGGCGCAAATTCTCTTGCAGGGCACGAACTTCATGAACTTCATGGGCCGCTACGTTTACGTCGCGACCGGGAAAAAGGGATTTGAAGCCGTCGCCGTCGCGGAACACGACGAGCCCGAAGCGATTTACGGTAGCGATCTGCACCGCATCGCCTATCCGGACGACTATAAGAAATTCCTCAAACACGAACGCGAACTCTCAACCTCCTACGAACACGACGGAAACATACTCGACATCCAAACGCGCGGCGAATACGCCTACGCGGCCATGGGCAAAGGCGGCCTCCGCGTCTTCGATATCGCCAACGTGGACAACAAAGGCTTCTCTGAGCGCATGACCAGTGCGCCCGTTTCCCCGCTCGGCCAGAAATTTTATGTCCCTACGAAGAATGCACAGTCAGTCGCTTCTCCCACGACTCTCGGCGTGGACCCGCTGCGCAAACAACTCCCGGAAAACGAAGAACAGTCGATCCATCTGATTTACGGCTTCCTCTACGTCGCGGATAGCGAAGAAGGCCTCGTCGTCATCGGCGATCCAAACTTAAAAGCAAAAATGCCCGGTGTCGGCACGCTCCTCGACGGCAATCCCAACAACAATTTTCTAAAGCGCGCTCTCGCTTTCAATCCCAATGGCGCGCTCACCGGCGCGCGTCGCATCGCTATTGCCGGAACGTACGCCTACATCGTCACTGACAAAAATCTCGTCGTCGTTGATCTAGATAATCCACTCGCGCCAAAAATCACGGCCACCATCGGCGCGCCGTTCCTAAACGACCCACGCGCCATCGCCGTGCAATTTCGCTACGCCTTTGTCGTAGATCGGGATGGTCTCAAAGTTCTGAACGTCACCAATCTCGCGCAGCCGGAACCAATTGAATCAGTAAAGCTTCAAATCGACGACGCTCGAAACATTTACGTCGCACGCACCTACGCCTACGTCTCTGCAGGAAAAAACGGCATAGCCATCGTGAACGTCGAAAATCCCGAATCGCCCAAACTCGATCAGACCTACAACGCCGAGGGCAAACTCAACGACGTCAACGACGTGAAAATCGGCATGGTCGCCGCCAGCGCTTTCGCGTTTGTCGCCGACGGCAAAAATGGTTTGCGCATCCTGCAAATCCTTTCGCCGTGGGACGATCCCGCCCACTTCTCCGGCTTCAGCCCCCGCCCCACTCCAAAATTGATCGCCACCGCCCACACACACGGCCCCGCCCTCGCCATTTCGAAAGGAATTGATCGCGATCGGGCCGTGGACGAATCCGGAAACCAACTTGCCATCTTCGGCCGCCGCGGCGCGCGCCCTCTGAATCGCGCCGAAATCCGCGCCCTTTATCTACACACAGGCGCAAATTCGCCCTACACCGTCACCGACGACGACTCCCAAAACTCGCCCAAAACCTCCTCCCTAGGCTGGTTCGACCGGCTTTTCCGTTGGCATCTTGCCGGTAAATAAATAGATACTCGGCAAACAAAAAGCGTATTCGCTTTTTATTCGTCCTGTCCGGGAATGCAGTTTCCCATTTTCAACTTGAGACTGTAACGTTATAGAAGCCAACTTCTTTGTTGTTAACCTTTTGCGTGTCATCTGCATCTAATCCACAAACAACATCCATTGCACGTTCCCTGCATAGAAATGATTAAAATAATTTGTTGGGAGTCCCCAGGGTAACGCGGTTAAGGTGTACGTGCGGAGGTAATTGGTCCGCAGGGCGGACCCAGCCGGCAACGACCGGCATCAGTATAGAGAGGAGTTCTACTTACTATGGTGCAGCAATATCTGTTAGCCAGCGACTTTGACCAGACGCTCAGCTTCAACGATTCGGGCGTCGTTCTTGCCGAATTGATCGGCATCACGAATTTCCACGACCGGGTAAAGGGACTTTCGCAGATCAATCTTGTCCAACAGGGTGCGGAACTTTCGTATTTGATTCTGCACGACCCCGAGTTTCGGCGCGTTCGCCAGGAACATCTTGTCGAAACGGGCAAGCGCATTCGCCTGAAGCATAATGTCGAACTGTTTGCGAAGGCCCTCGAGAATCTGACAGAGGGTTACAAGTTTTCGTTTTACGTAATTTCCGCCGCGCCGCAGGAGATTATTCAATCGGCGCTCGAAGGTATCGTTCCGCCGGAAAATATTTTCGGCACACGTTTTCATTACGCACAGAACGGAGAAGTGGCAGCCATTATCCGCGCTTCGGCGGGCTGGGGCAAAATCACTGTGCTTGAGGAAATTCGCGCACAGCTCGGAATTAGCCACGACCATATCGTGTACATGGGCGACGGGAGCTCCGATTTGCCCGTCATGATGCACGTCAATTCCTACGACGGACTCACCATCGCCGTCAGCGAAGCGGAATTCATCACCCGCGTCGCGAAGCGCACAGTGCTCAGCGACAACGCGATGAGCGTGCTCGTGCCCGTCATGGAAGAAGTTCTGCGCTGGGATTCGGCTCACATCCGGCGTTTCTTTGCTTCGCAAGGCTTGATGCTGCGCGAATGGGGCAAATCGCGTACGGATCAACTGCTCATTCAGGAATCCGCGGACACTGTTGACGTCGCATCGCAATCTGTTCCAGCTCCTGCTGTTCAATCGTCTGCGGTCACGCTGTAAGCTTTACTTGCTTGGCACAAGGGCGTCCGCTTCGGCGGGCGCCCTTTACGTTTTTCCGGGAATGCTTGCCGCCGGAATGGCGGAAGACGCCGCCTCGCCCGCCACGGTCCCCCGCGAGAGCCGCACCCACTCTGCGATTTCTTCCCGCAGCGTATTCAGCGAATTTGTCATTCGGTCTGCCTCAATATTCACGAGCGCATAGCGCTCTTTTTCCGGATCGCCGGCGGCAACAAGGCGATTGTGGTCTTCCCGCAAATTTGGGAATTTCTTATCGGGCACTTTGCCGCCAGAAAGAAGCTCTTCGAGCAGCGCCAGCATTTTCTCCATGTCTGCCACAAATACTCGAAATTCCGGCCGAGCGGGCATCGCTGGCGTTAGCGGCAAGCCTGCTTCCAACGCCATGACGGAATGAGCGAAACGGTGGGAGCTGGCTAGAATCGCATTGATGCGATTGAGCTGATCCGGCGTAACGCCCGGCTCCGTCGCCAGCCGTTGCAACGATCCCTCAAGGTTCGTGCGTGCGGTTCGTGCGTTTTGCCGGGAGCGCTCGATGGCGGGGTCTTCCTTTGTTTCCTTATCTATGTACGATTGAGCCACGGCGGAAAAATATTCGCGATAAGCCTTGAGCAATGCGGCAACGTTGTCGCCGATGCGCGTGCGTTCCCAGCTTGGCCAGGCGAGATAGGCGAGCAACGCGAGCAAACCGCCGGCAGCTGTGTTCCACCCGCGCGCGAAAATCACATCCTTGGGCGCAACTCCATTGATTGTCAAGAGCAGCACAACGAGCGCGCTGATCATCACAGCAAAAACTCCGTAATTCGCCGGACCCACCCAGCGCACCAGGAACATGAAGATGCCGATGAGGATGATTTCCATTACCGTGTGAATAGGAAGAAAATGAAACAATGCCGTCGCAAGCAGCAACCCCAAAATAGTGCCGGTGATGCGCAGCACTCCCCGCGAGAATGTCGTGGCAAATTCCGGCTTCAGTACGAGAACGATTGTCATCGGGATCCAGTACGAGCGGCGCCAGTCGAAGTCGCGGCCGAGTGCATCTCCAATTGCGACGGCGAACGCGAGCCGCAGCGCGTGGCGAAACGCTGTCGAGCCCGGCGTCAAATTGGCGTGCAGCGTGGCGATAATGCTGCTGAAGCGCAGCCAAACGGGCTGGCGCTCTTCTCGCTTCCTGAATTCCTCGGCGCCTTCCACTGAAGCGTTATTTGCCAGATCAATCGCGGCGCGGAGCTGGCCAGACAGCGCGTCCATCTGATATTGCGCGTCCTGCAGCACCGCTTCCAGAAACCCCGAGCGTGATTCAACGCCGTGCCGCGCGCGCAGCTGATACGTAAGCGCTACGCCGAGCAGGACGCGATCCGCTCCCAATCCGATTTTCTTGTCTTCGATTAGCCCAGCGCCAATGGACCGAAGAACCTCCGAAACGTTTTCCAGAAACTGGTTGATAAATTCAACTGCGGGGTGATTCTCTCTTTCCCGCTCCAATCGCAGCCGAAGACGTGCCAGCATCAGCAAGCTCAAACGAATTCTCTCCGCTTGGCTGAGCAACGCGCGAAAGCGGACACTCTCCAGGGAATTGTCCGTGCGCAATAGGGAAATCGCATCTTGCGCAAGTGTAGTCGCTGAAGTGACGGGCGGAGCGCTAGCCGCTTGTGTGGTTTTTCCGGCTGCAGCGGCAAGTTCCAGAAAAAGATTGCCCAGCGCACGCCGCTCGGGGTCGTAGCGGCGCACGGGCCAAAGCGCAATCGAAAGCGCGGTTTGCAGTACGCCGCCGGCCAGCGCCAGCGCACCCGCTTCCGCAGCCTGTCGTGGCGTCAACGGCTGCGCTGCATACACCACCAGCAAAACCATGCTGATGACGCCCACGTCTGCGGCAGTTGTTCCCACGGCCACGAGCATGCCCGCGATGAAGGCCCATGCTGTCACTACGAAAACGGCTTCGACGTTGCGGTGACCAGTGATAGCGCCAAGAAAAATCGCAATGGCGCACCAAAGCGTGGAAATCATCATGCGTCTCGCGCGCTGCGCGAATGGGTCGTGGCCATCCGAATAGGAAACATTAAGCGCGCCGCTGGCCATCGCCAGTCCGCCACGCGGCATCCCCAGTGTGAATCCCACAATGAGCGGAATGAGCACTCCCGCCGTATTTCGCAGCGCAAGCGAAGGCACCATCTTGGAGTGGTCAAAATGCGTCAGGATGCGCCAGATGGCCCGCCATTGGCTTGGGTGTGCAGGTGCTTTCTGCGGAACGCTTTTGGAAGGTGAAAGTGAGGTGCTGGCCATGAGCGTTGGAGCCGTAAGGGCCATGCGCGGCGCCGTCAGCGAAGCCGCCATTCTAGCAGGTGCTACACGGCGGAAGAACAAGACATAAATTATATCCTCGCGATAGCCTCAGGCATCTTACAAAAGGGCTCTCTAGGCCGGAAAACAAGAGCGAAAAATAAGCGCAGAGAGAATTATGTCCACCTCAAATTCCATTGCAGAAAATCAGCTCGCCGAATCGCGTAAAAAGACCCAGGCGCGGGAATCCCACGCGCCTTCAGGGCTCGCAGTCATTGCCACAGTCTTTCAGGCCGTGATGCTCGCAGCCCACTGGCTAATCTATGAAACGTGGAGTTTCTTCTGGGGTCCGATGGATACCGGAGCACAGCGCGCGTTTGCACTGGGGATGGCGATTCTCTCATTTTCTTTTCTGGGAGCCACTCTGCTCGCATTTCGCCACAACAATTTTATCGTTCGCGCGTTTTACCGGGTCGCCGCCGTTTGGCTGGGCGTTTTGAATTTTCTCTTTTTGGCCGCGGTTGCAAGCTGGCTTGCGTACGGCTTTGTGCTCGCCATCCAAATTGCCATCCCGGGCCGTTGGATTGCGACCGTATTTTTTGGAGCCGCGTTGCTGGTTGGCGCGTGGGGCGTCATTAATGCCAACTGGGTACGCGTTAGAAAAATGTCGGTCCGCTTGGAGAATTTGCCCGATGCTTGGCGCGGACGTGCCGCGGTGCTCGCCAGCGATCTTCATCTTGGCCACGTACGGCATCGCCCATTTTCCGCCCGCATCGCCCGCAAAATTGCCGCCCTGAAGCCCGACATTGTTCTTCTTGCAGGCGATTTGTTTGACGGCACTGTTGTGAATGCTGCCGAAGTCGTGAAGCCGTGGGAAAAAGTTACTCCACCCTTTGGCGTTTATTTTGTAACGGGCAATCACGAATTGTTCCGTGGTGATTCTCAATTCGTGGACGCCGTGCGCGGCGTCGGAATCCGCGTTCTGGAAAATGAGAAGGTACGTGCCGACGGCTTGCAGATCGTGGGTGTGCCATACAATCATGCCACGCACGCCGAACATTTTCGTTCGGTCCTGGCCAAACTGGCGATTGACCCCGGCCGCGCCAGCATCTTGCTGACACACGCGCCTGACCGTCCGGAGATTACCGAAGAAGCCGGAATCGGACTTCAACTCTCCGGCCACACGCACTTCGGCCAGTTTTTCCCGTTCACCTGGATAACCACGCGCATCTACCGCCAATTTACTTATGGCCTGAGCCGCCTTGGCAAGTCCCAATTCTACGTTTCGAGCGGCGCTGGAAGTTGGGGACCGCCGCTGCGAGTCGGTTCGCAAGCGGAAATCGTCCTGATTTCATTTCTCTAGAAAACATACGCGGCGATCTAATCGCCGCCTCTTTTGAGCGCGGGCAATATAAACGAGGGCTTCACTTCCTTGCGCTGCGACCAATCGTGGTAAGTGTGGCACTCAAAGCAACGCGATTCTGCGTGATTCGGCCCCGGCGCGTGGCAGGTTTTGCAGGTGGCGATTCCTGGAATCAGGATATCGCTCGATTCGGTGCTGCTCCGAGCTTTTTCGTGACAACTCGTGCAAGTAAATCCGGTGTGCGCCGCGTGATCGAATTTCGAATGCGGCAACCACCGCAGCGTAGTGTTCGCGGGCGCAACCCCGGGAATCGGAACCAGTTTGAGAACCGCCGGATCGGGCAAGTGCATCTGCTTTCCCGAATTCGTCATGTACTTCGGCGCATTGGGGGCCCAGCGAGCAATTCCAGTATCTGGCAGCGCTTGCTGCGTCATCTGGTGACACTGCGCGCAAGTTTTGTGCGATAGCAACTCTTCCGCAACGGCCACCTTCTCTTGAACCCACTGCGGAGCGGTGAGCGTCCGCATGCGCGGCGGAAGCGGCTTGCCCGTCAAGTCGCGAGCGGGGTCCTGCATTTCGTGAAGCTCAGAGGGATGCGCAGCAATATAGTCCGACAATTTCTTCATCAAGAACGTATGAATGACTTCTGGCTTGTCGTGCGGCACGCCCTCGTCGAAGCGCTTGTCGAAGGTGAGGAGATGACACGATGCGCAGGACGTAGCGAATCTGACGGGCATCATGAGTTCACGGCCGCTGGAAGGAGCACGCGGCGTCAATCCAGATGAGCCCATAGCCTGATAACTTTCGGCGTAGCCATAGGAAACTTTGGCTGTGACGTATTTTGCATCTTGGTACGCCCACGGAGTTTTGTCCCACGTTGCGACCGACCGATGGCAGTCGCTGCAATTAAGCTGGACATTCGGCCCGCCCGGCGCACGCCGAATTGCCTTCATGTGCAGTGAATGATTCAGTTTGATCGTCCCAGGATCGCGCGCGCCTTCTTTCAACAAGGCAAACTGCGGATGGCCGTCTTCAAAACTCCGAATGTCCGAAGCGTAGTGAGCCGACCCGCCATTCGCGCGCAAGTCCGAATGGCAGCTAGCGCATGATTGATTGCTCGCCGCTGATAAATTAATCTTCCCGCGATGTTCAACGTGGCATTCCGCGCAGTTCGGCATCTTCGTTTGTTCTGCATGATGAATCGGTCCATCGTGGCATGCAAGGCACGCGGAATTTGCAGCGCCAGCGGAAAAACTCCCCGCTTGTTGCACGTGGCAGGCGGCGCATTGAGCCTCAAACACCGCATGAGGTTCGCTCAATCGACCGCTCGAATAAACGCGTGAATCACGCGTGGCAAAATGCCAGCCAATCCATATCAGCGCGATCGCCGGCAAAAGCAGGCTGATCCATAGCTTCGCGCGCTTCCACCTCGTCGGCCTCTTGAAATAGTTCAGGTCGATACGCTGTGCGAGCTTCTTGGTTGTTCGTGTGCGAGCCAATCTTCACCTAATAGCGCAAAGCCATCACTGCGTGGACGGCGCCGAGCAAAATTAGTGCAAGCGAAAGTGGAATGTGCACGAGTAGCCAGCCGTGCAGCCAATGATGCATCCGCTCCTGCAAGGAAAGCTGGCGCGCTTCGTCACAAATATCTTCAAGGTCGGCCACGGTAGGATGGGCCGAAGGAGGGATCAGCGTTCTGACTGCGGTGAAAGAATTTCTTGCGCGGCCAGCATCGCGCAGCCGCGAACCTCGCCGGTTCGGTTGTTCCAAATAAGGTCGCAACTCCGAACAGTAAAACCGCCGAAGCGGCGCAGATTGCTCGTCATTCAGCAGAATAATCTCCGGGGCGGCGGCAACCGCGGTTGCGACGCTGGCTCCAGCGCTGACGGCGGCCGAAGTGCGCAGCGCAACCGTGGTCGCTGTAAGGGCGCGCATTGCGGTGAAGCCGCCCGCGCGCTGGCCGGCATCCTCGGATTTGTAAGTGAAGCCGAGCGGGCCGCACAGCGATTCCATTGCGTGATCGGCCTCTTCGCGCAACAAACGGCGCACGTGCGCGATTTCGCCATAGATAGTCTCGAGGGGAACGTCTTTCGTCATCATGCCGGGCAAATAATTTTGTAGCGCCGCCCCGAACACACCGCTCGCAACGGTGATGATCAGAAGCCACATGAGAATTCGCGTTAGCGTGCCGCCAAAATGAAAGCCACCGTGAAAAAGAATCAGCGGAAGGGCGAGAAAGCCGAGCCACAAATGGCCGCGCATCCAGGTTTGCGCGCGGCCGATCCGCCACGTAGGAACACGTTTGCGTGCGCCGAGCGCGGCAGCAAATAGCATGAAGGCAAAACCGGCAATTCCAAAAAGTAGCCCCAGAAAACTTCCACCCGTCGGACCCTTCGGCGCGGTCAACGCGTAGGGAACGTAGACCCCCAGCGAAACGGCCAAAATCGCCACCGAAATCATCAGCCATTGCCGCTGGGTGGTATCTAGCCTCATTTCAGTTTCCAACCCTGGTGAATCACTTCCTGGAAAAATTGCCGCGGCTCGACGCGATGTGCGGCGTCGTGCGGGCACGCATAAACGCAGCTCGGTTCTTTCAAGTGCGTGCAAAGATCACACGAAGTCGCTTTTTGTTTAACCGTTGCCTTTTTTCGGCCCGGGTGCTCGGGGTCATCCGCCATCACTTCGAATGGATGCAAATTAATGTTGCCGTAGGGGCAATTGCGCGCGCAAAGCCCGCAGCCGATGCACCAATCTTCGATGATGACCTCAAGCGAGTTCCGCCGCCGAATCGAACCAACTGGGCAGCCGACCATGCAAAGCGGATCGCGGCACTGCCGGCAACTCGTCGCCACAAGAAAATGATCGAATCGCAATCCATCGCGCACCAGTCGCGTAACTCCATCGTGCGCATCGGCACACGCGTTGACGCAGGCATCGCAGCGCGTGCAATTTTCCAGATCGAGCACAAGCAAGCTCTGCGCTTCCATCAATCCCTGGGAAAGGAACTGATCGATCGGCACGCCTTGCACCATTTCCATCCGCTGCTGATTCGCAAAGCGCCGCTCTTCCACGACGAGTTCAAGCCCCCTGCGCACAGTAGGGAATCGCTCCACCATTTGTCGGAAATCTTCACCTGGAATGCGTACCACCTCGACGTGGTCCAGGGCGATGCAATTCGCCGTGCGCACGCCGCCGCCGAGCAGTCCGATTTCGCCGAAGTAATCTCCCCGCGAAAGATACGCGAGGACAAGTTCGCCGCCGGGATAATTTTCCGAAATCTTCACGAAGCCGATGCGCACAAGATAGAAACTGTCTGCGGCATCTCCTTGCCGCGCGATGATCTGTCCTGGCGCAAAGCGCTGCAGTTCGACAGTTTCCTTCAGGTGCTCGATGAAGTCCGGCGCGAGGTCAGCGAACATAGGCACGCCCCGCAAATGGTTTTCCAGCGCACGTTGGCGATAGGTCTCATCAATCTGCGCTTTGAACGTCTTGTTCTTCATCATGATGTCGAGCACGTTGCGCAACATTTCGTACGCCACGACATCGGATTCAGCGCGAACCGTCGCCGACCGCGGATAAAAATTCATGCACGTCATTTCGCCAAAGAGATCTCCCGGACCGAGTTCCGCCACTGGATTTCCGTAAGAAAGATCCACGGAAGCATCAATGGGAATTGTTTTGTCGCGCACCTCTTCGTTGCGGGGATCTTCATCGCGGCCCACGAGCGTGCTGGTCAGCCGCTTGAACAATCCTTTCGAGCCGCCCTGCGTTTTGACGTGCGCAATCGGTGTCGAAATAGAAACGCGCGCCTTGCCCTCCAGAATGTAAAACGCCGTCGAACCAAAATCGCCTTCCTTGCAAATCAATTCGCCTTTGCGGAAGCGGCGCTTCACGATCGCGCCGCGATTCAGTTCAAGGAACGTCCCCGAAACGCCCTTGAACACGGGAATTTGCAGCAGGTCTTCCGCTTCGAACCCTTCCGCGCCCGGCCCTTCAGCAATCGCAGTTCCGGTGACACTCTTGTTCGTCAGCGCGCCCGTGGGGCAGGAGACCATGCACTCGCCGCAGGAAACGCACGTCGAATCGCCCATCGGCGAGTTCAGGTCAAACGCGATGCCCGTGGAATAACCTTTGCTCATGCGGCCCAGAACAAAATTGGTCCGTACCTCGTCACAGCCACGGATGCAGCGATCACACAAAATACACGCATCGTGATCCACCGCGATGCTCAGGGAAGAGTCATCATGCCCGCGCGCAACGGTGCGCTTTGCAAAGCGCGGTTCTTTAATCCCCGCTGCCTGAGCCAGAGTCTCCAGCTCGCAGTCGCCGGAATTTTTCTGCCGCGTGCAGGGGGAAGGATGATCCGCCATCAAAAGTTCAAGCAGCGTCTTACGCGCGCTCAGCACTTTTTCGGAATTCGTAACAACTTTCATCCCTGGCTCGGCGGGACGAACGCAGGACGCGGCCAGCACGCGCGCCCCTGTATCCACAAGGCATAACCGGCAAACGCCTACAGGTGTTTCATTCTGCAAATGGCAGAGTGTTGGAATCGAGACGCCGTTCATCCGCGCCGCGTCGAAGACCGTCGTCCCTGCCGGAACGCGCACCGGCGCTCCGTCGATCGTGATGTCAATCAGCCCCGGCGGTGTGCTCGCAGTTGTCATCGATTACGGCCTAATCCCCACTCGATTCGCTTCTCCCGCGCGTCCCGCCGGGCTCATGCACATTCCGCTCGGACATTCGCCGCGCAAAACGTGTGCATCCACTTCCGCGCGAAAATGTTTCAGCACAGATTGAATCGGGGCCGGAACAATCTGCCCCAATCCGCAAATGGAAGCCTGCGCCATCGCGTGCGAAAGCTCGTCAAGCAACGAAAGGTCGGCGCGGTATTGCGGTTCAGGAATGGAACCTTGCGACCATCGAGTAAGCAAGTCCACCATCTTTTGCGAACCCACTCGGCAGGGAACGCACTTGCCACAAGATTCGTTGCGATAGAACCGCACCGCATTCAGCGCCATGTCCAGCATGCAAGTTGTATCGTCGCAAACCACGATCGCGCCGGAACCCAGCATCGAGCCTTCGTCGGCAAGCGCCTTGAAATCCAGCCGCACATCCACCTTCGAAGCCGGCAAATAGCCGGATGACGGTCCCGAAGGCGCAAATGCTTTCAATTGCCGCCCGCCGCGCACTCCGCCCGCGTAATCAAACAGCACTTCGCGCATCGGAATACCCATCGGCACTTCATAAATTCCGGGCTTCGCGCAGTGGCCGCTCACGCCGACAAATTTCAATCCGCGTGAGCCGCCTTTTCCCGCCGATTTATACCAATCAATCCCGCGCGCCAGGATTTGCGGCGCATTCGCAAAAGTCTCTACGTTATTGATCACCGTCGGCTTCTGATAAAGCCCGTTCACGCCGGGAAACGGCGGCTTGTTGCGCGGCTCCGCGCGATGACCTTCAATCGCCTCAATCAGCGCGCTTTCTTCGCCGCAAATATATCCACCCGGACTGACAAACACCCGCAAATCGTAATCAATCCCGCTGCCCAGCAGATTCTTCCCCAGCAATCCCGCGCGATAACACCGCCGAATCTCTTCGCCAAGAATCTCTTCCTGCAAATGATATTCATGCCGGATGTAAAGAATCCCGGTCTTCGCGCCCGTAACAAGCCCCGCAATCGCCATCCCTTCGACCACCAAGTGCGCCAGGTGCGTCATGATGAAGCGATCCTTGATCGTTCCCGGCTCGCTTTCATCCGCGTTGCAAACAATATATTTCTCTGTCACAGGTTGCTTGCGAACGAGGTCCCATTTCATTGATGTCGGAAATCCTGCGCCGCCCATCCCGCGCAATTCCGATTCCTTCAAGGTGGCCAGCACTTCGTCATAGTCTTTCGTAATGATTAGTTGCCGCAACACGCCGTATTTTTCCGGCCCAGGATAGGGATCGGACGCGCATTCCACGCGCTGTGCGTGCGGATGTTCTTCACGCAAGTCCTCACCGCGAATCGCTGCCCGCGCGATCGTCTCCGCGTGTTCCGCGGTCACATCCGTGTAAATGCGATCGTTGATGGAAACCGCCGGCGCATGATCGCACCGTCCCAGGCAGGAAACATCGCGGATCTCCACGTCGTTTTTGGACGTACCTGCAAATCGTCGTTCGATATCCGCGCGCAGCTCGCAAGCCCCGTTCAAATGGCAGCTCATGTCCGCGCAAACGCGAATTTCCGCGCGCGCCGGAGGTACAAGATGAAAATGAGGATAGAAACTCGCGACGCTGTGCAGTTGATAGAGCGGCGTCTGCGTTCGCGCAGACAGCGCCTCAAGCTCTGCCTTAGGAAGAAAGCCATGGCGAAGCTGGATGGCCCTTAGATCGTCAAAGATCACGGCGCCCCGTCTCGCGCTAAGCGCCACGCGGGAAGAGTACAGCTCGCGCGGCGCGAGGTGGAGTGAAAAGTCTTGCAAATAGTACTGAGGGAATCACCGCCTGTAAATAGAAGAGCGTTGCCTTCTTTCCTAAAAAGCGAAAAAGACGGCGCACCGGAACGCCGCATCAGTTTCCAAGTGGCCGGCAATAGCAGCTGCATTGCCAAACGGTTAGCCACGATTACCAGCCTATTTGGTCCATCCGCCTGAGGATAATCGCGCTGTAGTGATTCATCCGCTCGGGCCGTCGCTTCAGCGGAGCCGGCAGAATTGCGGCAAGCCGTGCCGCGCGCTCCCGCCCGATACTCCGCGCGTCGGCTTCATAGTGATAGCGGCACGCCGCCTCTGCGCCATAAACACCCGGGCCCCATTCGATTACGTTGAGGTAGATCTCCAGAATGCGCTTTTTGCCGAGGGCGAATTCGGCCACTGGAACCAGTGTGGCTTCTGCACCTTTGCGCAGGAAAGAGCGGCCCGTTCCGAAAAAAAGGTTTTTGACGAGTTGCTGCGTAATCGTGGATGCGCCCCGAGTGCGTTCCCCTTCCAAATCGTCTTCCGCAGCGATTTCGATCTCGTGCCAATCAAATCCATTGTGCTGATAGAAGCGCCCGTCCTCCGCGGCGATGACTGCATGCTGCAGATCCCTCGAGATTTCGCTGAGCGGAACGAATTTGTACCGCTCGTTGTACGGCTTGTTGCGAATCCACGCCTGCAAGCGGCGCTGGACTTGCACCCCGGTTGTCGGCGGATCAATCCATCGCGCGGCCACAATCATTAGCGCAGCACCCAACCAAAGAAGCACCACGCCAACGACAAGCCACTTAACAAACAACCGAAAGAAACCTGCCCGTGGAGGGGTCGCAGGCGGCGTTGCTGCCGTCGTCGCGGTCGGAGAAGTCGGTGCATCCGGCAATTCAGTCACAGTTCAGCATAATATCCCGGGCTGTGTTGCCCCCGATGACCGATCTTGCATGGATCAACACAGAGTGCTGCGTCCACTGGTAAAGGTCCTGATATTCTCAGGCACGCGGTTAAGGGGAGCCCCTACAATGGCGTGTCGTGGCCTATTCTTCGCACTGGGTTCGCCAGAAAAAGAAGGCTTATTGGCGCTAAGCGGTGATAACGAACGGTTGGAGTACCTTCAGGAGAAAATCGAAGCGTCTTGGGATGAAGCCCATCTCCTGCAGACCGACAAGGCGTGGGATGCAATACACCGCTGTCTCACTGATGGAACTTTAACTGTTCGTCGTTCCTCAAATCCCTTGGCCAAGTTGATTCTAGGCGGAATTCAGCTTCATTCGGACACGCAAACATACATTATCAATTTAATCGAAAGCAGCGAACTGTCGGAGATTTCGATCGCTCTGAAGGAAGTCACTAAGGAATGGTTGAAGAAGCGGTATGACCAACTTGGGACCACAGACTACCCACAAGAGCTTATTTCCGAACTAGATTGGGAGTACACGTGGGACTGGTTTTCGGGAATCCCAGAGTTCGTCGGCCGTGCCATCAAGGAAGGACGTAGCATCATTTTTACAGTGGACCAGTAGCCTTCCGCAGTTGCGATCTGGACCTTTATTTGTCCGATCAGGCTACTTACAGGGCATTACACATGCACAAGCTCCCATTCGCGGTATAGAATCCTCACTAGAGAAGACTTCCCTCACTGCATCAGGTTGACACCGTGCTTGAGCAAAAAATCAAAGAATTCTTCGGTGACGCCGAGTCCACTGGCTTCGGAACGGGCTGGTGGAGCGGAATCTTGTCTGTTTTCTTTGGATTTCTCGCCTTCGGCGGCGTCCTTTGCCTGCATTTCCCCCAGTTCCTGACTTCCGCGGAATTTCGCCCGTTTTACTCGCTGCACGCGATTCGCCTCTTGATCCAATTCCTAATCGTGGCGGCAGTTGCGTTTGGAGCGATTGCTTCTCTGCTGCGCAAGAAAAAAACTCTGGCGTTAACGGGAATGTTGCTCGCCATCGCCGCAACAGCCTGGGGCGGCTCGAGCGTAAAAGTGAATGGCGGCCAGCTCAATGGCATCACCATCGGCATGGACTGGTTTTTGCTCGACTTGTTGCTGATGGCGCTGATCTACGTGCCACTCGAAAGAATCTGGCCACAGTATCCAGAACAGGGAACATTTAGAAAAGGCTGGGTCCAGGACGTGGTTTATTTCATGTCCACCCATCTCCCGATTCAGATTTTATCGTTTCTGGTTTTACTGCCCGCCACCCAGGCCACGAAATACCTGGGTGTTCCGGTCGTTCAACAATTTATCGCTCGCATGCCCTGGCTCCTGCAATTTTTCCTGGCTGTTGTGGTTGCGGATGTTGCCGAATATTTTATTCATCTGGCTTTGCACAAAGTGCCGTTTCTCTGGCGTTTTCACGCCATTCACCATTCTTCCAAGGCGCTCGATTGGATCGCAGGCTCACGCTCCCACTTTGTGGACGACACGCTCGTTC
>Ga0210402_10003066_pt1 | contig 15882 bp, 13 predicted proteins | sample IncBWC7MmetaG_FD_161055 | JGI IMG/M metagenome (GOLD analysis project Ga0210402, IMG submission 161055) | Forest soil microbial communities from Barre Woods Harvard Forest LTER site, Petersham, Massachusetts, United States - Inc-BW-C-7-M | ecosystem: Environmental > Terrestrial > Soil >...
CTGGCCATTACGGATGAAATCTATGAGCACATTCTTTATGAAGGGACCGAGCACATTGCGATGGTGACGCTCGACGGAATGCGGGAGCGGACGGTGACCATCAACGGCATGTCGAAGACTTACAGCGTCACAGGATGGCGCGTGGGGTGGGCGGTTGCACCCGAGAAGATTACGAATGCGATCCGTAAGGTGCACGATTTTCTGACGGTGGGCGCGCCCGCGCCGCTGCAGGAGGCCGGGGCCGCGGCGTTGAGTCTGCCCGCGGAATATTACGCGAAGCTGGCCGAGGGGTATCGCGTGCGGCGCGATCATCTGATGCCGGCGCTGACTGCGGCTGGGTTTCAGTGCTTTCGTCCGCGCGGCGCGTACTACGTGATGACCGATATTTCCGCGTTTGGATTTAAGGACGATGTGTCGTTTGCGAAGTATCTGGTGCAGGAGATTGGGGTGGCGTGCGTGCCAGGATCGAGTTTCTATCGTGATCCGCGGGATGGGGCGAGGCAGGTGCGGTTTGCATTTTGCAAAAAGCCGGAGACGCTGGATGAAGCGGGGCGGCGGCTGGCGAAGCTGGGGCGGTGATCTCACTCCTGGTCACGTCATGACGCAGACATGCTGTGGGCGAACAACATGCTCCCTTCGACTTCGCCCTGTCGAAAATCCCCACTTCTCGCGCAAAGAACGCGCGAGAAATGGGGCACGCGGCTGTCGGCAAACGGCAGGTTCCTCGCGTCGCTCGGACTGACAAGATCTGGTGATCTACTTCGTGATCACGCCGCAGGCTACGCGGTCTCCGGAACTGCCGGAGGGGTCGGTCTTGTAGTCGTCAGCTTTGGCGTGGACTACGATTGCGGCGCCTCCGCTGCTGAGCAGCGAGTGGGGGCCGTCTTTCAAAGTAACGTCGGCATCTTCGAGGTGGACGGAGGCTTTGCCATCGGCGCCGACGGTGAAGTTCTTCACATCGCCGGCGTGGTGGCCGTCGGGATTATCGAAACCGTGCTTCTTGCTCTCGGGGTTGAAATGTCCGCCCGCTGATTTGAAGTCGGGACCCTCGCACTTAGGGACCTGGTGGAAGTGGATGGCATGCTCGCCGGGCGTCAGATCGTGCAGTTTGAGTTCGAGCGCGACGCCCGGTCCCTGATCCCAGAGGATGATGTCGCCGACAGCTTTGCCCTGAGCATCTTTGATCTCGACTTTGGTCTTGGCCGCGCTCCGGGATGGAAGGGCGACCAGCACGAGGAACAATCCGCAGGTGAGAGAGGCAAGATTTTTCATGTGTGAGACTCCTTCAAGAGCAGAGAAAGTACCGACAGATTATATTTCAAAATTGAGGGCCGGCCGTGGTCCACGGGAGATTCCTCACTGCGCCTTAAGAACAGCTTTTGGGGGGTGACGCCATTCAATTCGGGACGCCGCCATGTAAATTGATGGCCCCATCGGGTGATTTGTCCACAAAGATGTGGAGTATACTGCGAGAAAGTTCCAGAAATCGAAGTTCCAGAAATTCCGGTGGAGAGCATTTATGGCGTTGAACGCGGTCGAACAGGTAGCAGAGCAGGTTCCGGCGGACGATTTTCAGGCGCTCGAAGACAAGATTTATCGCACCATAGAACTATACAAAGCGGCGCGGCAGGCGCAGGTTGCCGCCGAACGAGATGCGCAGCGAGTACGCCAGCAGATGGAAGATCGCGAAGAGGAACTAGTGCGGTTGCGGCGGGAAGCGGTGCAGTTGAAAAAGGAGCGGGAGGAGATCCGCGGCCGCGTCGAAAAAATGCTGCAACAGATCGAGTCGATTGCCGAGGCGAGCTAACGAAAAGCTAGGCCGATCGCAGGAAGTCACGTCCCCAGGGAGAACGGTTTATGGCTACGGCGACCAAGGATCAGATGGTGAAAGACGCGCAGAACGCCAGCGTGCGGGTGGAGATTTTTGACCAGGCGTACAACCTGCGCGGGTCCGACCCGGAGTATATCCTCAAGCTGGCCGAATACGTCGACTCCAAGATGCGCGCCGTGGCCGAGGCGACCAATACCATCGATACGGTGAGGTTGGCGGTGCTGGCCGCACTGAACATCGCCGATGAATATCACCTGCTCAAGAAAAAGCAGGATGGCGGGGCAACCGACTATCAGAAGCGGGCGCATCTATTAGCAGATGCGCTGGATGAAGTGCTGGGCGAAAACCGCAAGGCGGGATAGTCTGCGGCGCGCCAGACAATCCTTCCTCGTTTTGGCCCTGCTCGGCAGCATAGCTCTTCCACAGGAAACCACGCTCCGAACACAATCCAATGTGGTGTTGATACCGGCGCTGGTGAAAGACGCGCAGGGAGGAATCGCGTATGGGCTGCAGGCGAAGGACTTCATCGTAGAAGACGACGGAATCGAACAGGCCGTCCGACTCGACGAAGCGCCCGAGGGGCAACCGATCTCGCTGGTAGTGGCGATTCAGCGGGGACGGCGCGCGGCCTACGAGTTTCCGCGAATGCTGGGGTTGAAGTCGATGCTTGACCCGCTGTTCAGTTTGGGAACGGCCCGGGTTGCGCTTGTCGAGTTCGACAGCCAGGTCGATCTGACGCGCAATTTCACGAAGGATGCAAGCCTGTTTGCCGACGACTTGAGAAACCTGCAGGCCGGCGACGAAGGAGCTACCATCCTGGATGCTGTGAACTATTCGATTGGGCTGCTGAAGAAGGAGCCGGAAGATCGCTTACGAATATTGCTATTGATCAGCGAAACGCGCGACCACGGGAGCAGCGCAAAGATCAACGACACCGTCGCGGCTATCGGGCAAAGCAACGTCGTGATGTACGCGCTGGCATTTTCGCCGGCGCTGTCTAATATTCTCGACACCGGACGCGGCACGAATAAGAATGAGGAACAGGAGGGCATCAATCTCCTCGACCTCGGGTACCGAGTGGCACAGGCCATGAGGAAGAACGTTCCGAGCACCATCGCCTCCATGACGGGAGGGGAATACAAACTTTTTGCGACGCGCAAGAAGTTCGAAGTGCGGATGAATGACTTTACCAATCATTTGCACAGCCGATATCTGTTGAGTTTCGCGCCCAAGAGTCCGCATCCCGGCCTGCATCAGATTCGAGTGAGGTTAAAGGACGCAGGGGATGGCGCGGTGCTGGCGCGGAGCAGCTATTGGGCTGAGTGAACCAGGCAGTAAGTACCTCAGCGGCTAAAGAGTGTGTTGAAAAACTTGTTCCTGCGCCCACGGGTCATCGCAGCAGCTGAAGCCGGTGTTCATGCGGAGCGACTGACGGCGCGGCTTGAAGCCGCGCCCTTTCAAGACAAGAAACAAGAGCGTCGTCTTAAACCAGCTTATTCGACTCGCTCTCCTTGACTCGTGCTGGAGCTGGAGTCGAAGTCGAGAACTTCGCGAACCTTTGCCATGAGCGCTGACAGCGTGAACGGCTTGGGAAGGAACCACAGGCCGGGATCGAGCACCCCGTAGTGGACAATGGCATTGCTGGTGTAGCCGGAGATGTAGAGCACCCTGACGTTGGGGGAGACCTGCAAAATCTGCTCGGCGAGCTGACGGCCGTTCATGCGGGGCATGACGACGTCGGTAATCAGCAGGCGGATGTCGCGATGATTCTCTTTGCAGATCGCGAGGCCCTCCTCAGGGGTACTCGCAACCAACATTTTATATCCGCAATGAGCCAGCACCGAGGAACTGAGCTGGCGGAGTTGCGAGTCATCTTCCACGAGCAGAATAGTCTCCGTACCGCGCTGCACGCTTCTGGGGCGATGGTCAGCGCCCGAGGTTTCGGCGGGCTGATCGACGCGGGGAAGATAGATTTTAAAAGTTGTGCCCTGTCCGGGTTCGCTGTAGACCCAGATGAAGCCTCCGCTTTGCTTGACGATTCCATACACCATGGAGAGTCCGAGTCCGGTGCCTTTGCCGACTTCTTTGGTGGTGTAGAAGGGTTCGAAGATGCGCGCCTTGGTTTCGGGAGTCATGCCGTGCCCGGTATCGCTGACGGCGAGCATGACGTAGCGTCCGGGTTCGGCGGGCTGGTGACGACGAGTGTAGGATTCGTCGAGCAGCGCGTTCGCAGTCTCCAGAGTGAGTTTTCCGCCTTGCGGCATGGCGTCGCGAGAATTGAGGGCCAGGTTCATGATGACCTGCTCGATCTGCCCGGGATCGGCCTTCACGGAACCCAGGTTATTGTCGGGTACGGTCAGAACCTCGATGTCTTCTCCGATGAGCCGGCGAAGCAAGGAATCGAGATTCAGCATGATGTCGTTGAGGTTGATGACTCGCGGAGAAAGCACCTGCTTGCGGCTGAAGGCGAGTAGCTGGCGGGTGATGCCCGAGGCTCGATCGGCCGCCGATTTGATCTGCGAGGTACTGTCGGCGAGCCGGCTGCCGGCGGGAACGCCTTCGGCCAGTATCTGGGAGTAGCCGAGAATGACGGTGAGCAGATTGTTGAAGTCGTGAGCGACGCCACCGGCCAGACGTCCGACGGCTTCCATTTTCTGCGACTGGCGCAGCCGTTCCTCGAGGGCCACGCGTTCCGTAACGTCCTGCGCCAGAGAAGCTACACCCAGCACGCGGCCAGACTCGTCCGCTAGGGGAGTGTTGTACCACTCGCAGGAGATGGTGCGGCCGTCTTTGGTGAGATTGTCGTTGGTGCTGCGACTTCCACCGGACTGCTTTACCAGACCTTGCCACACCGCGTCCACGTGCGGGCGAAATTCAGGAGGAACGATAAAACTGGCGTGCTGTCCGAGGGCCTCCTGGCGGGAATATCCGAAGATGCGCTCGGCGGACGGATTCCATGCAGCCACGCGAAACTCGAGGTCCCATTCCACCACCGCCAGGGGTGTGTGTTCGAAGTGAATAGCGAGCTTCTGCTGGGACTGGCGCATCTCCTCTTCGGCGCGCTTGCGGTCACTGATATCGCGGCAGATGCCCAGCAATCCAATCACCTGGCCGGTCGAGTCGCGATATGGTCCCTTGGTGGCGAGGTAGGTGCGAGCCACGCCAGCGGCGGTGGCGGGCTCCTCGTAGGTTTGCGACGCGCCGGACTGGATGACGGCGCGGTCACGCTGCATGATGGCGCGGCCGGCTTCTGGACTGAAGATCTCAGTGTCGTCCTTGCCGAGAACATCCTCGACGCTCCTCCCAACCAGACCCGCACCCGCCGAGTTCATCATCAAATAGCGGCCCTGGAGGTCTTTGACAAAGACTGCGTCGGTCGTACCCTCAGTGATGCCTTGCAGCAGGGCAAGATTTTTTTCCAGTTCGTGGGAGCTGATCAGCAACTGCTTCTGGACCACGAATAGACGTCCGCCGGCGGCGGCGAACGAAAGCATGGCCAGCGTGACAGACCAGAAGAATTGCTCCTGGGCAATGCTCAGGACCAGAGGGAATACAACCGCCGGAATTAACAAGGGAGAGAATTGGGCGAGCAGTTGCAAACCACGCGAATGCTGCTCACGCTCCACCTGCTGCTCGCGGTCGTTCCAGGTCCCCGCGATTACGATCAGCAAACAGAAGCTCACGGTCCACGGAAGGTCGGACCATGTCCCCTGCTTATAGTGTCCGGAAGCCTGGTAGGCGAGTGTGGAATTGAGAACGATCCCGTGGACGGCCAGGAAACCGCCCATGCGCAGGAAGAATGACTTCTCGACTCGATTGAGACTCAGCAGCCCTCGAACTATGAAACTCAAAGTGATCAGGCCGAAGAAGAGAATCCCCGCATGGAGCGTACGGAGCTGCATCGAATGACCGGCGGCCTGCCAGCGCGAGGGAACGTAGATCTGCGAAAACTGGACTGCCAGCGCGAGGGTGCAGACTTGCGCAAAATCGCAGACTCGCAGCCAACCGTATCCGCTGCCTGGGTCCCGCGGACTCAGAAACAGCGTCATCGCCGCAGGGACAACCCAGAAGAAGACCAGAACGTCGCTCGGCCACAGGGTCCCGAAGCGGGCGTGGAGGTAGTCGTAATTATAGGTGTAAAGAGTCTGGCCGACGGTCGTAAGCAGGAAGGAGAGGGAAACCAGGCGCCAGACGCGCTTTCCGAAAGGTCCTGCCTGGCGGGCAACCATCCAGCAGACCACCGCCCCTACCAGGGGCGCGATGGTGTCAATCCAGTCGCCCCACAACGATGCAGTCTCGGTGCCGTAGCGGAATACCAGCACCGCCCCATGCACGAGCATGAGGGTAGCCGCCGCCGCGAGGGCGGACGCGCGAACTTTGGACATCACTCAGACTTCTCCAGCGTGCCGCCGACGCACTAGCGGCTACGCTTAGGGGCCCGATATTTGTGTACGGAGTATGAACGCACAACTGGTGAGTAGAATCAAGTCCTTCTATGGTCCGCAGGGCGACGCCGCGGCCCTTCGTTGCGTTCTTTGCAGCGCCTGTTGCCGACTTCTTGCGGGCGTCGTGGAGGCGTTAGTTTGTGGTCGTCAAGCTCAAGAGCTTTGGCGGAGAGAGAGATCCCCCAGGAGTTTTTAGCTCCTCGAGGCAAGGCTGATTGTGAACCGGGCGTTACTTTGGTTGCAAATCATCTGCCATCTATTTGTGGTCTTCCACTTGCCAAGCGGGCGGGATTTGCCTAGCATCCAGAGTGAAAGCCGGCCTGCAGGGTTGGTGATGGCGGTAACCGATTTTTGAACCAATGCTGAATGAACGGGGACTCGACTCGAACTAGGATCCGGTGAGCAGCGCTCCGCCATGCGGAGATGCCTAAAGGGTCTCGGCGGGTTCCCAACGTCTACCGACGGGTTCATTCTCGGCCCGTCACACGGCCTAGTGGGTCGGCTTGCTTTCTTGTGCCGCTGATTTCGCAGATGAACGCAGATTAACCTTTTGACTCTGCGCGTTCTTGGCTCGCGTGCTTCCTGCTAGACTGGTCGAGTAGCGAATTCTTGGCTCCCAGCATCCAATAGACTGTGTTCCCACAACTCTTTCATTTGGGGCGTTTCTTCCTGCCGACGTATGGATTCCTGGTTTCCATGGGCGTCCTGATCGGACTGTGGATCAGTGTGCGCAACTCCGAGCGCATCGGAATCGACGGCGACAAGGCGTGGAACCTTGGGATTCTGGTGGTGCTGTGCGGCATTGTCGGCGCCAAGGTGCTTTACGTGGTCAATGAGTGGAGCTACTACTCGGCCCACCCGAGCGAAATTTTCAGCATCAACACGCTGCAGGCGGGGGGAGTTTTTTCGGGAGGCTTGCTGGCGGCATTCCTGGCGGCGGCCTGGTACGTCTGGAAGCATCACATGCCTGCTCTGGGCACGTGCGATGCGTTCGCGCCTGGCCTTGCGCTGGGACACTCGATCGGCCGCATCGGCTGTTTTGCTGCAGGATGTTGCTACGGGAAAGAGACGCATCACTGGTGGGGCGTGACCTTTCACAATCCGCTGGCGAATTCGATTACCGGGACGCCGCTGGGCGTGCCTCTCGAACCCACCCAGCTATTTGAGTCGGCAGTGGAGTTGGCGAATTTCTTCATCCTCATGTGGCTGCTTAAGCGCAGAAAATTCGACGGGCAGATCATTGGGGCGTTCATGTTCATTTACGGAGTCGCCAGATTCTTCCTCGAGTATTTGCGCGACGATCCGGGCCGCGGCTCAGTGTTTGGCGGCGCGATGACCGGCACGCAGCTGATCGCGATTGGACTGGTGCTGGCCGGGGGATTCATCTGGTGGTTGCGGCCTGGAGCGAAGGCCGCACCAGCGCAGACGGTGGGCGCTACGCGGTAATCAAAGCGCCAGCCAGGAGTTTTTCTGGTTACTTCTTCTCGGTGTCGCGTTCACGACGACTTACAGCGTCTGCTCCTGCGTCCGGCTGGTCGTCCGAAATGCCTTCTGAATGAGCGTGTAGCGGGCCGCCCCGATCATCCCGCAGTCGTCATTGGCGACGATCTTGACCGGCATGTCGCGCAGAATCGTTTCCATGCGGCCTTTGTCCAGAAAGGACTCCATGAACACCGGATCCTTCATCTTGGGTACGATTTTCGCCGCAATACTGCCGCCGATGAAAATTCCGCCCGTAGACATGAAATTGAGGGCGCAGTTGCCCGTCTCCGCGCCGAACACGCTGACAAAAATCGACAAGGTCTGCTCGCAAATCGCGGCCTTGGCTTCTAACGCCGTTTGCGAGATCAGCGCGGGAGGATCGGGCGCGGTGCTCATCTGGGTTCGCAGCCATTCCGGTTCTTCAGTTTCGTGCGCGTCTCTCAGAAAGTCGTAAATATTCTTAATGCCGGGCCCGGAGAGAATGCGCTCACAGCTGATGCGGCCGTATTTTTTCTGCAGATAGGCGAGCAATTCCATCTGCAGATCGTTCCGGGGCGCGAAGTCGGCGTGTCCACCTTCGCACGCAAATGGATGATGGCGGAAGCCATCCCAGTAAAGTCCCGCCATGCCAAGTCCAGTTTTGGCCGAGATGACGGCCCGGTTGCCCTCAGCCTCCTCCGCGCCCTCGCTTAACGTGATGAAGTCTTTGGATTCCAGGCCGTCGATTCCGTATGCATAAGCTTCCAGATCGTTGAGCAGGCCGACGGAATTTAGCTTGAGCTGCTTGGCCACTTCCCGCGCGTCGATGACCCAGGGGAGATTGGAAATCTTACTGCGTCCGGCTCGCACCGGTCCGGCTACGCCGAGGCACGCGCTGTGAACCGGGATGCCTTCGGTCTTTATGAAGTCAGCCAGAATCCCGGAGAGTCTGTCGTGCTGCTGGCTCATGTAAGACTTTTCCACCACGCGGAACAGCCGGTTGCCTTCGGTTTCGAAAGCGGCCAGCCGGGTGTGAGTTGCGCCGATCTCACCTGCGAGAATCATTGTTTAGAAAGAATCATGGTTCGATCCTCCTCCACTGGCGGCCGTCATTCTCCAACAGTTGATCGGCATCCGCCGGGCCCCAGCTGCCGGATGCGTAGTTGGGAAACTTGCGCGGAGGCAGCGCTCTCCACACGTCCAACACCGGATCCACCACTCTCCATCCGGCTTCGACCATGTCGGCGCGCTGGAACAGGGTCGCATCCCCGATCATGCAGTCATACAGCAAAACCTCGTAGCCGGTGTAGGCGTCCGCTCCGAAATACTTGGAATACTCAAAGCTCATGTCCACGGACCCCACGCGCAGCAGCGGCCCAGGAACCTTGGCGCCAAAGCTGAGCGAGATTCCCTCCACGGGCTGGATTTGGATGACCAGCGTGTTGGTGTGCTTGTGAAGGGGAGCGTTGCGGAACAGCTCAAAGGGCGTACGCTTGAACTGGATCGCGATCTCGGTGTGGCGCAGCGCCAGACGCTTGCCCGTTCGCAAATAAAACGGCACCCCGGCCCAGCGCCAATTGTCGATGTTGAGCTTCAAGGCCACGAACGTCTCGGTGCGCGATTCGGGCGAGACCCCAGGTTCGGCGCGATATGCGGATACTTTTTCTGCGCCCAGCATTCCTGGGCCATATTGCCCGCGCACGCTGCGCTGCAAAACGTCGTCCGATCCCAGCGGTTGAATCGAGTGCAGAACTTTCGCTTGCTCGTTGCGTACCGCGTCCGCCTGAAAGGAGACCGGCGATTCCATGGCGGTCAGGCTGAGCAGTTGCATTACATGGTTGGGAACCATGTCACGCAAGGTTCCCGCCGTGTCGAAGTACCCGCCGCGCCGCTCCACTCCTACGGTCTCGGCATTCGTGATTTGCACGTGGTCGATGTACCGGCGGTTCCAGATGGGCTCGAAGATGGCATTGTCGAAGCGGAAGACCATGATGTTCTGCACTGTCTCTTTGCCCAGATAGTGATCGATGCGGTAGATCTGATTTTCCTGCAACACGATCTTGATATCGCGGTTCAGAGCCCGAGCCGAGTCCAAATCCTGTCCAAAGGGCTTTTCGATGACCACGCGACGCCAGCGCCCGTTCTCCTGCCGCGAAAGCGCGGCTGCGCCTAATTGCTGCACAATCTGCGAAAAAAACTTGGGCGCGGTCGCCAGATAAAAAAGATAGTTCCCGTCGGTATGTTGCTCGGCGTCGAGCGCAGCGAGGCGCTCCCGGAGTTTCGCAAACGTGTTCGGATCGGCGAAGTCCCCCCGCTCGTAGAACAGGCGCTTCCGGAACCACTCCAGGGCAGCCGCCGATTCGGTTCCAGCCGGCAGGAAACTCGTAACCTGGCTGCGGAAATCTTCCAGGCTGAGGTCGTCGACCGAGACGCCTATCACCGCAAAGTTTTCGGGCAGCAGTTTTGCCTTGCCCAGATTGAAAAGAGCGGGCACGAGCTTGCGTTTGGTTAAATCGCCCGCCGCACCGAACAGCACGAACACGCAGGGGCCAGCCGCCCTCTCGGCGAATCCGAGGTCAGTGTCCAGGTCGGTTTGCGTGGGTGCGGCCATCGCTGCAACTTCTGAACTGGACGCCCATGGTAAACGAGGGATGTCTGGCTTTCTAGGGGATACTGAAAAGCGCCTGTAGTATTCTTCCCTCCGAGTGTCGGAAGCGTTCCCAATTCTCATTTCCGTCGCGCCTGCCGATGCGGGCAAGCGCCTGGACCAGTTTCTGGTGGCGCACCTCGACGTGAGCCGGGCGCGGGTGCAGCAGCTTATCTCGGAGCAAAAAGTGCTGGTTCAGGATGCATCTGCGAAAGCCTCGCTGAAGCTGCGGGGTGGCGAGAGCATCAGCGTACTCGGCTCGGCCGAACGGCCTCCGTTGCGCGCAATGGCGGAGGAGATTCCGCTCGACATCGTGTTTGAAGATGACGACCTGGCGATCATCAACAAGGCTGCCGGGATGATGGTGCATGCGGGCGCGGGCGCGACCGAAGACCAGCGCAATCGCGGCACGCTGGTGAACGCGTTGCTGCATCACTTCGCGACGCTGTCGGCCGTGGGCGGGGAGATGCGGCCCGGCATTGTGCATCGGCTCGACAAAGAAACCAGCGGGCTCATCGTGGTGGCGAAGAACGATGAGACACATCGCAAGCTGGCAGAGCAGTTTGCCCGTCGTGAAGTGAAGAAGACTTACATTGCGCTGGTACACGGGTGGCCGAAGAAAGATCGTGGCACCATCTCGGCCAGCATCAGCCGTGACCGGGTGCGCCGCATACGCATGAGCACGCGAGGAACGGGCGGGCGCGAGGCCATCTCGCACTACGTAGTACTTCAGCGGCTGGACTCGGCCTTTGGCAAGTTTTCTCTGGTCGAAGTGAAAATCGACACGGGCCGCACCCATCAGATACGAGTCCACATGGCGTCACTGGGACATCCGGTGGTGGGGGATGCGCTTTACGGGGCGCCGCGTGAGATGCGGGCCAGGCGCGGGCGCGCGACCGACGAGGGCGCCGCGATTTCGTTGGGGCGTAATTTTCTGCATTCGGCGCAGTTGGAGTTGACGCATCCCCGCTCCGGCGAAAAGATCGCGCTGAAGAGCCCGCTTCCCCCGGAACTGCAGGCGTTTCTGACGGCCCTGGAGAAGGACTCTGGTGGCGACCTCTCTGCCAAAGACGGTTGAGGCACGCGCTTTTCAGGGTTGAGTCTGATCGTGGGTGGGCGGATATAATGTCGTATTAGAGAGGGACACTTTGGGGACGAAATTGACCATTTGTTACGGACTGGCTCTGCTGGTGCTTTGGGCGGGGAGTGCGACGACACAGACGACAGCCCCAACTTCGGCCGCTCCCGCATCTACCGCTCCGGCCACGGCGCCGCAGCAGGCACAGGCTGCCGATTCGAAGCCTGCCCAAACCGATACTCCGGGCGACCAACCTCTCGCCACGATCAAAACAGGAACCAACGAAGTGAACGTAGTGTTCACGGTGACCGACAAACACGGCCGGCGCATCACCGACATGAAGCAGAACGATTTCCGCGTCATGGACGACAATAAGCCGCCGCAGGAAATCCGCAGCTTCAGCGCAGAAACCAACCTTCCGCTTCAAGTCGGATTGCTGATCGACGCCAGCAATTCCGTGCGCGACCGGTTCAAGTTCGAGCAGGAATCCGCCATCGAGTTTCTGAACCAGACGATTCATCCGCGCAAGGATCAGGCGTTCGTGGTTGGCTTCGACGTGACCCCTGAAGTGACCCAGGACTTCACGGACAACACCGAATTGCTGGCGCATGGAGTGCATGAACTGCATCCCGGCGGCGGTACGGCACTCTACGATGCGCTGTATTTTGCATGCCGCGACAAGCTGCTGAAATCCCCGAAGTCGACGACTGTGCGGCGCGCCATTATTCTGCTCAGTGACGGCGATGACAACCAGAGCCACGTGACCCGCGAAGAGGCGATCGAAATGGCGCAACGGGCAGAGGCCGTCGTCTACACCATCAGCACGAACGTGAGCGGGACCGCAGGGCCGGGCGACAAGGTGCTCGACCGCATTGCCGATGCCACCGGCGGACACCCGTTCCATCCGTTCCAGATTCGCGATGTGGCGAACGCATTTGCCGAAATCCAGGACGAACTGCGCAGCCAGTACGCAATCTCCTATAAGCCCGCGGATCTGAAGTCGGACGGGCACTACCGGACGATCGAGATCGAGGCCAACGACCGGAAAAATTTCCGGGTGCGGTCGCGGCGCGGGTGGTACGCTCCGGTGCAATAAGACCTGGGCATCAACCACCCTTCGACTTCGCTCTGTCGAAAATCCCCACTTCTCGCGCGAAGAACGCGCGAGAAATGGGGCACCCGGATTCATCGCATACGGTGGGCCAAAGGCCCATGTGCACTCAGGGCAGGCTCCGCACACGAAGGTTTCACGAAGGGAAAAGTCCTGACATGAGTGCCTTCGTGGAACTTCATGTCTTTTGTGGGCTGCGATTTTTTGCGAAGCGTTAGCGGACACCTCCGTTATGCCGGGATATTCAGGAACGCCACTTCCGAAGAAGCTGGGGATCAAGGCCGGATTTCGCGTGTGCATGGTCGAGGCGCCGCCCGAAGTGCAGAAGGAACTGGGCGCCGAACTTGGGGCTTGCGAAATCGTGCATGACGCAAAACCTCCGCTGGACTTCGCGATGGTGTTCACGAAATCGAAGTCGACGCTGGCGAAGGAATTCAAGCGCATCAGCAGGCTGCTCGCCCCCGCCGGAATGCTGTGGGTGAGCTGGCCCAAGAAAAGTTCGGGCGTCGCCACGAATCTGGATGAGAACATAGTCAGGGAGATCGGGCTGGCCGCAGGACTGGTGGACGTTAAGGTGTGTGCGGTGACTGAGGTCTGGTCAGGATTGAAATTTGTGCGGCGCGTGAAGGACCGCTGAACGGCGACTTCGGGCGTTCACGGCGATGGTCACAGAGAAGTCCGCGGAGAGAATATATGGTGCGAGTGGGGCTGATCGGATTTGGGTTGGCGGGGCAGGCGTTTCATGCACCCGTTATTCGCGGCGTGCAGGGGATGGAGCTGGCCTGCATTCTCGAGCGCCATGGGTCGAACGCGAAAGCGAAATATCCGGAAGTTCGCGTGGCGCGGACACTCGAGGAGATGCTCTCCGACAAAACCATCGGGTTGTGCGTGGTGGCCACGCCGAACGATTCGCATTTTTCTTACACCAAAGCGTGCCTGGAAGCGGGACGCGACGTAGTCGTGGACAAACCTTTCACGCCCACGATGGCGGAAGCGGAGCTACTGGTTCGCATCGCCGCCGAGCGGGGCCGCCTGGTCACCGTGTATCAGGACCGGCGCTGGGACGGAGCCTTTCTGACGGTGAAGAAGCTGGTGAGTTCGGGCGCGCTGGGCGCGGTCGCCGAGTACGAGTCCCGCTTCGATCGTTTTCGACTGGAGACCAAGCCGAGTGCCTGGCGCGAGCAGGCGGAATTCCCCGCGGCCGGCGTTCTCTGGGACCTCGGCCCACACCTGATCGACGGAGCGCTGGTATTGTTTGGCGAGCCGGAGACGATTTGTGCCTCGGCACTCCGTCAGCGTGAGACGTCGAAGATCGACGACGCGTTCGATGTGATCATGCAGTACCCGCGGACGCGGGCGACGCTGCGCGCGCGGATCATCGCTTACGCGCCGAGCCATCATTTGCTGCTTCATGGGACAGAAGGATCGTTCGTTAAATATGGGATGGATCCGCAGGAGGAGATTCTGCGAGGGCCGAACTGCCCGGACGGTCTGGATTGGGGCGAGAATTGGGGCCTGGAACCCGAAGAACGCTGGGGCACGCTGAGCCGCGTGAACGAGACGCCGCGCAAAGTCAAGACCGAACGCGGCGACTATCGCGGGTTCTACGCCAACGTGCGGGACGCGATCGAGAAGCGAGCTCCGTTGGACGTGACGCCGGAGCAGGCTTTGCGCACGATGCGCGCGCTCCTACTGGCGCACAAGAGCAGCCGGGAAGGCCGCAGCGTCCGGTGGACGGAAACGCCCGAGTAGATCCTCCACGATTGCCGCACCACTTCTTTGGCCACGTTCAACGGTTGACGTGGCCTCTTTCTTTGGAATCTGGGGCTAGGGCCAAAACAACGGCAAGAGCAAGACCAAAAGCAGCGGGCAGGAGTGCCCTCTCCACACTTACCCCTTCATCACTTTCTGGAATGCGACTTGAAAGCGTTCCATCTCTTCCTGCGTGCCGACGGTGATGCGGACACAGGTGGGCATGATTGGCCAGACTCGGCCGATCAGCACGTTTTCCTTCGCCATCGCGTCCCGCACTTCTTTTCCGGGGCGCTTGGTATCGAGCAGGAAACAGTTCGACTCGGAGGGAATGTAGGAGAATCCGTTGCGATCCAGCCATTGGAATGTCTGCTGACGAATCGTGGCGTTGATGCGGCGGCGTTCCGCGACCAACGCGGAGTCTTTCAGACTGGCGGTCGCTGCGACTACGGCGGTAACCGGCATAAAGTTTTGTCCACCGCGGGCCACGACCTTTTCGAGCAAGTCGGGGCGGGCCACTACGAATCCGCAGCGCAAACCGGCCAAGCCATAGACCTTTGAGAACGTGCGGAGCACGATGACATCCTTGCCAGCCTTGACGAGATCCAGCGTGGAGGGCGCCTCGGTCAAATGAATATAGGCTTCGTCCACCAGGATGACGGAATCCTTGGGTTTGTTGGCGGCGAGATACTCGATGTCGGCGTGCGGAGTGAGGGTGCCGGTGGGGTTGTTGGGATTGCAGACGTAAAAGACTCCCGCGTCGGGAGCGGCCGCGATCATGGCCTTCACATCGTGCGCGTAAGTTTTGGTCAGCGGAACCTTGACCACGCGCGCTCCCGAGATTGCGGACATCATCATGCCGGTCTCAAATCCCGGATCGGCGGTGACGTAGCTTTTCTGCGGGGAAGTGAAGGCCAGCACGCTGAGACTCAAGGGAGGAGTGGATCCCGCGGTGCAGTAGATGGAGTCCGGACTCAGGCCTTGCTGCTGCGCGAAGGCGGCGACCAGTTCATCGGTGAGATTGTCGGAGTAGCGGCCGCCCAGCGGGATGATGGCGGAGACGGCGTCGCGCGCCGCCTGGCAGGGGCCGAGGGGATTCTCGTTCGAATCGATCAGCACGGCGTCCGGCGCGTGTGGCCGGCGGCGAGCGGCGGCGGCCAGCATTGGTTCGGACATCCCGTGGAACGCGGCCGCTACGGAAGCCGCTGCCGAAAAATGCAAGAACGAACGCCGGGAGAAATGGGGCATGGGACCCTCCGCAAGGCAGTGTATCAGGATGTCCGTGTGCTTGGGCCTGTGTGGTTGCGCTTATGTGGAGCGGGCACTCCCTTCGACTTCGCTTTGGGGCAGGCTCTGTCCGCTGCTTTTGACTTTGTTGTTGGTCTTAGGAGAAATCAAGAACAACACCAAAATCAAAAGCAGCGGACAGGAGTGTCCGCTCCACACCTGCTAGTCGTCTTTGCGGCCGGCGTAGTAGCCGGCACGGGCCTGGATCTTATAATTCTGCTTGTTCTTGATCTCGAGCTTGCGGTAGCCGCCATCGAGCTTGGTATTGGT
>Ga0210402_10003067_pt1 | contig 15879 bp, 13 predicted proteins | sample IncBWC7MmetaG_FD_161055 | JGI IMG/M metagenome (GOLD analysis project Ga0210402, IMG submission 161055) | Forest soil microbial communities from Barre Woods Harvard Forest LTER site, Petersham, Massachusetts, United States - Inc-BW-C-7-M | ecosystem: Environmental > Terrestrial > Soil >...
TCGCGGGAATGACGAACTGAGTTCGCGGGAATGACGAACCTTCCGCAGACCGCGCGTCATCCCCGCGAAAGCGGGGATCCATTTTGCGTCGGATCAAATGGCAATGGATTCCCGCCTTCGCGGGAATGACGAACTAAGCACTTGCAGGATGCTCATCAACGGATAACCCAAAAAAAGCGCGGCCGAAGCCGCGCTTTTTTCTTACTGCAGATACCACTTACTGCTGGTATTACTGGATCGTGATCTGCTTGGCGTTGGCCTTGGCGATCTTCGGCAGCGTCAGTTGCAGAACGCCGTCGACATGCTTGGCTTGCGCCGCGTTGGCATCGACTGCCTCGGGCAGGCGGATCGAACGGCTCGCCTTGCTGAAGGTCCGCTCTTTCCAAAGCGTCTTGCCGCTCGCTGTGACTTCATCGAGGAACTCGGCGCCTATCGTGACATCGCGGTCTTCGACATTGACTTCGATCTTGTCCTTGGCAATGCCGGGAAGCTCTGCTTTGACGATGTACGCTTCCGGCGTTTCGACGACGTCCAGCGCTATGGCGCGACCGGAGGCGACGCTATCGCCATTCACCGACGGCAGCAATACACCAAGAGCGCGATCGAACGCCCGGTCCAGCGGGTTGTAATAACGAATCAGGTTGCTCATGTGTTCTCTTCTCCATTTGGGACGGCGGCGATTTGGTGCCGCACACGAAGAGAAGATGGAGATAGCGTCGGATATTTCAAGGGGGGTCGCGACCGCGTGTCGGCGGCTCCCCGGCCGGGGCATCGGGCGCTGGCTCGGCCGCCATCTCGGGAATCCCGGCTGCGCCGGCCCCCAACGTCGGCTCGGTCCGTAACTCAGCTGCCGACTGAGCCGCCGACTCAGTGTCCAATTCAGCGGCTGGTGCGCCCACGCTCACCGCCGCGAGGATCCCTTGCAGCAGCGCTGCTGGCGCGGGCGGGCAGCCTGGAATCGCGACGTCGACCGGGATCACGTTCGATACCTGCCCGAGACTCGCGTAGCTCTCGCCGAAGATGCCGCCGCTGCAGCCGCAATCGCCGACCGCCACCACCAGCTTTGGATCCGGTGTCGCGTCGTAGGTTCGCCTGAGTGCGATGGCCATGTGCTTCGACACCGGCCCGGTCACCAGTAGCATGTCCGCATGGCGGGGGCTCGCGACGAATCGGATGCCGAGGCCCTCGATGTTGTAATAGGGGTTGGCCAGAGCATGAATTTCCAGCTCGCAGCCGTTGCACGAACCGGCATCGATCTGGCGGATGGTCAGCGCCCGCCCGAGCACGCGCAGGATTTTTTTCTGCAGCCTGGCGACGATGACCATCTCGTCCGCCGGCGCGGGCGGCGGCTCGGTCTTGATGCCGCACTTGGCGATCTGGCGCAGGATGTGAAGCATGGTTACAGATCGTGGCCTGAGTACGACAGGTTGAACGACTTGTTGATCAGCGGAAAGTCGGGAACGATGTTGCCGATCACCGCGTGCTCGATCACCGGCCAGTTTTGCCACGACGGGTCGTGCGGATGGCAGCGGCGAATCGCGTCGCCGGGTCCGCTTTCAAGGGCGAGCCATACCGGTCCGCGCCAGCCTTCGACGCAACCGAGCGCGGGCTTGAATTCGCGAAAGCGCGGCAGAGAAGTGATGATGTCGCCCTGTGGCAGCGCATCGAGAATCACATCGATCAGGCGCAGCGATTCCAGTGCTTCGTCGAAGCGCACCGCGACACGCGCCGCCACGTCGCCATCGCGGCTGCCCGCGCGGCGAACGGCAAGTGCGTCGTACGGCGTAAGCGGAAAATCGCAGCGCAGATCGTCGGGAACGCCGCTCGCGCGCGCTGCGAAGCCGCACAAGCCCAGCTTGGCGGCCAGCTCGTTGGTCACTCTGCCGCAGTCGCGAAATCGGTCCTGGAGACCAGCGTGATCGTCGTAGATGTCGCGCAGAAAGCGAATCTCGCGATCGAGCGTGGCGCATTGCGTGCGCATTTCGGCGGCGGATTCGGGCACGATATCGTGCGTTACGCCGCCCGGAACGATCACATCCATCAGCAAGCGGTGCCCGAACACGCGCCGGTTGAGGCGCAGAAAATCCTCTTTCAGACGCGAGAATTGCGAAAGGCCAAACGCGAATCCGCCGTCGTTGCCGAGATAGCCCAGGTCGCCCAGATGGTTGGCAACTCGTTCGCGCTCGAGGCACAGTGCGCGCAGCCACGTGGCGCGCTGGCTGAGCTCGAGGCCAGCGATAGCCTCGACGGCTTGAGCGTAGGCCCAACCGAACGCGACCGCGCTGTCGCCTGAAATCCTGGCGGCGAGACGGGACCCGTCGGCGATCGACAGCGTCTCGAAGCGTTTTTCGATGCCCTTGTGCGCAAAGCTTAGCCGCTCCTCAAGACGAAGAACTTTCTCCCCCACGACCTGGAAGCGAAAATGTCCGGGCTCGATTATTCCGGCATGCACCGGCCCGACGGCGATTTCGTGCACGCCGTCGCCGGACACGCGCACAAAGGGATAGTCTTCCTCGCCCGGCTCCCACTTCGGTGACGCGGCGAAGTCTCGCCGCAGCGGAAATTGATCGATGGGCCATGCTGCCTGCCACGTCCAGGGCCGCGGGTCGTCAGTGTCGCACTGGGTGCCGACCAGGTCGAACGCCGCGCGCTGCATCCGATTCGCGACGGGAAAGATCGGCGTCAGATCGGGGTAACTCGCCCCTCCGTCCGGAAGGGTGTGCTCGAGCAAGGTCAGGCCGTCGCGGTCGCGTAAGAGAACGTGCACGCAAAAACCTCGCTCGCGGTCGCGCTCGTCGCTCGCCCAGAGCGCTGCCAGTTGCCCGCCTTGTTCCCACGCAAGCCGGCATGCCGTCAGCAACTGGCCCGAGCTCACAGGGCAGCGCTGCGCGGGAATGGGCGAGGCCAAGCTCGCGGAAGAAACACCCAGAGGCGAGACGTTCATCGAAGCTCCAGGTGTCCCATTAGCCGATCAGTTTCGCGGCCTGGCGGTACCAGTCGGCGAGGAAAGGCGGGATCCAGAGACCCAGCATGAGCACGATGGCCAGATGCACGAACACGGGGATCATCGCCGGCCGATGCGGCAGTTGCTTGCCGGTGGTTTCTCCGAACGCCATCGGCTGCACTCTGGAAAATACCGCGGCGAATGCGACGCCGAGCGATAGCAGCAGCAGTGGCGTCGCCCACGGCTGCTCGCGCATCGCCGTGGTCAGGATCAGAAACTCGCTGGCGAAGACGCCGAAAGGAGGCATGCCGAGGATCGCGAGCGTCCCCAGGACCAATCCCCAGCCGATAGCGGGACTGATGGTGATGAGGCCGCGGATGCCGTCCATGAGCTGGGTGCCGGTCTTCTGCGCGGCGTGACCCACCGCGAAAAAAATCGCCGACTTGGTCAGCGAGTGCACCGTCATATGCAACAGACCGGCGAAGCTGGCGATCGGGCCGCCCATTCCAAAGGCGAACGTGATGATGCCCATGTGCTCGATCGACGAGTAGGCAAACAGCCGCTTGATGTCCTTCTGGCGCGACAGCAGAAATGCTGCGACGACCACCGACAGCATGCCAAAGCCCATCATGAGCCCCTTGGCGAATGAGGTCTGCAGCGAGCCGTCGACCAGCACTTTGCAACGGACCACGGCATAGAGCGCGACATTGAGCAGCAATCCCGAGAGCACCGCGGAAACCGGCGTCGGACCTTCTGCGTGAGCATCCGGCAGCCAGTTGTGCAATGGAACGAGTCCGACCTTGGTGCCGTAACCGACGAGCAGGAACACGAACGCGAGCGATAGCACGGTGGGCTCGAGCTGGCCTTTGACGGCGTTGAGCTCGGTCCACAGCAGCGCACCGCCCCCTGCGCCCAGAAGCTTTTCCGCGGCGAAATAGAGCAGGATGGTGCCGAACAGCGCCTGCGCAATGCCGACCCCGCACAGAATGAAGTACTTCCAGGCGGCCTCGAGGCTGGCCGGAGTGCGGTAGAGCGACACCAGCAACACCGTCGCCAGTGTCGCGGCCTCCAGCGCAACCCACAGGATGCCCATGTTATTGGTGAGCAGCGCCAGCAGCATGGTGAAATTGAACACCTGGAACATGCTGTGGTAGAGCCGCAGTCGTGCGTGTGTCAGACGTCCGTGCTCGCGCTCGATTCTCATGTACGGCCTGGAAAAGATCGACGTGGTGAAACCGACAAATGCGGTGAGCGCCACCAGAAACACGTTGAAGGGGTCTACGAAGAACAAGCGGTCGAGCACCAGCAGCGGGCCGTCAGAAATCACGCGTACGGTCAGCGCGACAGCGGAAAGAAACGTGGCCAGACATACGACCACATTGACCGTCGACGCCTGGTCGCGGTGGCCGACTGCGGCCAGCACCAGCGCGCCGGCGACGGGAAAGCCGAGGATGACAAGGATCTCGATCACTCCTCTTCCTTCAAGCGCTCGAGATGCTTGAGATCCAGGCTGTCGAACTGCTCGCGGATCTGGAAGAAGAAGACGCCTAGTATCAGCATGCCGACCAGGACATCGAGGGCGATGCCGAGCTCGACCACCATCGGCATGCCGTAGGTCGCGCTGGTGGCCGCAAAAAACAGCCCGTTTTCCATCGACAGAAATCCGATTACCTGCGGGATCGCCTTGCGCCGCGTGATCATCATCAGGAAGGAGAGCATCACGCTCGCCATGGCGATTCCCAGGGTGGCGCGGGTCACCGTATTGGCGAGCTGCGAGATGGGCAGCGCGAGGTTGAATGCAAACACGACCAGCACGATGCCGATGAGCATGGTCATGGGAATATTGATAAGTCCTTCCACGTCCCAGCGAACGTCCAGCTTGCGGATCAGCCGGTGCAGCAGCCACGGCAGCAGCGCGACCTTGAGTATCAGCGTCAGCCCCGCCGACCAGTAGAGGTGTCTCTGACCTGTGGCGAAGGCGACGATGGCCGTCGAGCTTGCCAGTGCGAGCCCTTGCGCAGCGAATAGATCGATCAGCGTCAATACGCGTCGCTGGGCGAGCATCGCAAACGCGAGCAATAGCACCACGGCAGCCAGCAGGTTGATGAGCTGTGCCCAAAGCGGGGTTGCGGTCATCGCGCCCTCTAGCTTCCCAGCAGCATGTTGACCAGCATCGCGAGCACCGCGAGCAGAAATGCCGTGCCAAGGAACTCCGGCGCGCGAAAGATGCGCAGCTTCGCCGACAAGGTTTCGATCAGGGCGAGAGCGAAGCCGCCGACGGCGAGCTTGGCAATGAGGACCGGGGTGGCGCCGAGAATGGCCAGCCAATCGGAGCTGCCTTGCGCGATCCCAAACGGCAGAAACAGCGCCAGGCCGATGCATGAATAGTTGAACAGCTTCAGCGCCGAGGCCCATTCGATCAACGCCAGATGGCGCGCGGAGTATTCGAGCGTCATCGCCTCGTGGATCATGGTGAGCTCGAGGTGCGTCGCGGGGTTGTCGATGGGAATGCGCGCATTCTCGGCCAGCGACACCATGGTGAAGGCGACGCCGGCAAAGGCGAGGCTGGGGTAGATCGCGATGTCGCGATTCGCCAGGGTTTCGACAATCGTCGGCAACGACGTCGAGCCCGAAAGCAGCGACGCGGTGAACAGCACCATCAACAGCGCGGGCTCGGCCAGGAAGCCGACTAACATCTCGCGTCGCGCACCCATGGTTCCGAACGCGGTGCCGATGTCCATTGCCGCAAGCGCGATGAAGACGCGTGCGAGCGCGAACAGCCCGACCAGCGCGATTGCATCCGCCGCGTGGGCGAACGGCAGGTCTGTCGCAAGCGAGGGAACGATCGCCGCCGCGAGCGCCATGGCACCGAACACGATGTAGGGCGTCAGGCGAAAGATGGCCGACGCGTTTTCGGCGACGACCGCATCCTTGTGGAACAGCTTGCGGATCGTCCGGTACGGCAGAAAGAGTGATGGCGCGCTCTTGTTCGCCAGCCATGCTCGGCACTGATTGACCCAGCCCACGAGCAGCGGCGCCAGCAGCAGCGCAACGGTGAGTTGCAAAAGTTGCGAGAGAATTCCGGTTGCCGTCATGACGCGGTGCTCATTGTGTCATCGGACGAAGAACAGCAGCGCAAGCAGCGTGATGAAGCTGTACGTCAGGTAAATGGAAATACGGCCTTGCTGGATTCGCCCGACCAGCCGCGCTATCGCGTCGGCGGCGTGCGCAACGGGAAGATAGAGCCAGTGCCAGAAATGATCTTCGAGCACAACCTTGTACTCCGGCTTGGCGTCGAATGGAGACGGCAGCGTACGCTCGATGCGGAAAAAAGGCTCGAATACCTGCCGGATCGGCTGGCCAAAACCCTCGGCGGTGTCCTGCATTCGCGGCGTCTGCAACGGAAAGCCGCAATCCCACGCCGGACCCTTGCGGACGCGGCCGTGATATTGGCGGTGCACGACCTGAATGGTGAGCAGCACGACTGCGGCGATGACGGCGAGGAAGATGATCGGGCTGTAGCTCGAACGATCGGCATTCACGGGCGCCAGCAGCATCCAGCTCCCGCCGCGTCCGCCGACGGTCGATCCGACCAGCATCGCGTTCACCGGATCGATGAGCGCGATGACGTTGACGGGGAAAAGGCCCAGAACCACGCAGCCGATCGCGAACCAGACCAGCGCCGCGCGCTCGAGCCGGCCGGGATCCCTGGCGTAGGCGAGGTTGGGCTCTCGCGGCCGGCCCAGGAAGACCACTCCGTAGAACTTGACCATGACATACGCTGCCAGTGCAACGGCGAGGACCAGCGCCGCCGCGGCGAGCGGCACCAGCATGTTGACGAACGATTGCGGCAGGCTCGGCGTGAACAGGAAAGCTTGCAGCAGCAGCCACTCGGAAACGAATCCGTTCAAAGGTGGCAGTCCTGCCATCGCCAGCGTTCCGACCAGCGCGAGCCAGGCCACCCAGGGCATGCGGTGGATCAACCCGCCGAGCTTGCCGAGGTTGCGCTCCCTGGTCGCGTGCAGCACCGAGCCGGTGGCCAGGAACAAGAGACTCTTGAAGACGGCGTGATTGAGCGCGTGGTAGAGCGTCGCGGTCAGCGTCAGCGCGGCAAGCAGCGGCTTGCCGTAGGACTTGAACATGATGCTGAGGCCGATGCCGGCGACGATGATGCCGATGTTCTCGATCGACGAATAGGCGAGCAGCCGCTTCATGTCGGTTTGCACCGTCGCGAAAATGACGCCGAAGAGTGCGCTGACAAGCCCGAGTACCAGCGCGACGACGCCCCACCACCACAGCTGGCCGTTGAGCAGGTCGAAGGTCACGCGCAGCAGCCCGTAGATGGCGGTCTTGAGCATCACGCCGCTCATCAATGCCGAGACCGGCGAGGGCGCCGCCGGATGTGCTTCGGGCAGCCAGATATGCAGCGGCAGCAGGCCGGCCTTGGCGCCGAAGCCGAAGAGCGCGAGCAGAAAGGCGATCGAGCTCCAAGCCCCGGGAAGAATGACCGAGCGCATCGAACCGAAGGTGTAATCGCCGCTGCCGCCCTGAAGTACGCCGAAGCACAACAGAATGGCAATGGCTCCGATATGCGCGATCAGCAGGTAGAGGAATCCCGCACGCCGGACTTCCGCAATGCGGTGATCGGTGGTCACCAGAAAGTAAGACGCGAGCGCCATGCTCTCCCATGCAACCATGAAAACGTAAGCGTCGTCGGCGATGAGCACCAGCGCCATGGCGGCGAGGAAGGTGTGATATTCGAGACACAACAATCCCGGCGCGCTGCCTTCGCTGTCGCGAAAATAGTCGGCCGAAAAGACCGAAATGCCCGCGCCGGTCGCCCCTAGCAGCAGCAGAAAAAACGCCGAAAGCGAGTCGAGCCGTAAATGAAACGGCAGGTCGGGGAGGCCCAGAGGCAGCACGATGCTCTCGGCGGTCTGGCCCATCGCCACGAAGGCGACGACGGCGAGCAGCAAGCCGACACACGTTCCGGCGATGAACAGTACCCGGATGATGCGAGACCCGTCGCCCAGTCGGACGAGGCCCAGCACGCCAATCGTCAGCCAGGTGGCGATGGCTGCGACGACGAGATGAAGCGCGCTGAACACCGTAAGCTATTGAGCGTCACGAAAGCACGTGACGCCCGAATCCTCAGTATCGTCATTCCCGCGCAAGCGGGAATCCAGTGTCTTTTGCCGTACGCCGCTGGGTCCCCGCTTTCGTGGGAACGACGAGAGTTTTGCGAAGCGTATTACCCATTTCGGCGATTCACTGCGGTTCTGCATCGGCAGTTGGAGGACGCGCTCTGACCGCCTAGGCACCTGGGTCATTTGACGCGCATGCCGGGCAGCGCGCCCGAATCGGGCGCGAGCAGGAAGATACCGGGGCCGTCTCCGGAGGCGGCGAGCACCATTCCCTCAGAGAGCCCGAACTTCATCTTGCGCGGCTCCAGATTCGCGACCATCGGCGTAAGACGCCCGATGAGATCCTCCGGCTTGTACGCCGACTTGATGCCGGCGAAGACGGTGCGGAGGCGCCCCTCGCCGACGTCGAGTGTCAGTCGCAACAGCTTGTCGGCACCGTCGACGTGTTCGGCGTTGACGATTTTCGCCACGCGCAGGTCGATCTTGCCGAAGTCGTCGATGGAGATCGTCTTCGCATCAGCCGTTGCTGCGGTGCCCGCGCCGCTGGAACCGGATGGAGACTGCGGCGGGCCGGGAGCAGACGCTTCCAGATCCAGCAACGCGTCGATCTGCTTCGGATCGATTCGGTTTAGCAGGTGCTTGAACGCGGAAACGCGAGATGGCGTTGGACCGGTGCCTTCGGGCGTCGTGCCGAGATCATCCCAGGTGAGCTTCGGCGTTCCCATCCATTGCTCCACGAGATGCGCCACCTGCGGGAGGACCGGCTTCAACATGATGGTCATTCGATAGAACGCGACAATGCATTCGCTGCACACACGGTGAAGTTCATCCCGCCGTGCGGGGGCCGTTGCCAGCGTCCAGGGCTTGTTTGCATCGAAGTACTCGTTGACGCGGTCCGCGAAGCCCATGATCAGGCGAAGCGCTTTCCCAAATTCCCGACTTTCGTACGCGGCTGCCACCTCTTCTACGATTGCCGCCGTACCCATAATCGCGATGCCGACGTCATGGGTCGATGTCGCAGGAGGCATTAGCTGTCCATCAAAATACCTTGTCAGGAACGGCGCCGCGCGGCTCGCGATATTCACATACTTCCCGATCAAGTCGCTGTTCACCCTCGCGACAAAATCGTCGGGGTTGAAGTCAATGTCCTCGACCTTGTCGTTGAGCTTGGCCGCGATGTAGTAGCGCAGCCATTCCGGGTTCATGCCTACTTCGAGGTAGCGCTGTGGGCTGATGCCCGTGCCGCGCGACTTGGACATCTTCTCGCCGGAAACGGTGATGAAGCCGTGCACGAAGACATTGTTCGGCAGCTTGCGTTTCGAGAATTCGAGCATCGCCGGCCAAAACAGCGTGTGGAAATAGATGATGTCCTTGCCGATGAAGTGGTACTGCTCGACCTCGGATGAAGGAGCGATGAACGCGTCGAACGACCTTTTCTCTCCATTCGCACGCGCTTTGCCGGTTTCAAAGTAATTCTTGAGGCTCGCGAGATAACCGATCGGCGCATCGAGCCAGACGTAGAAATACTTTCCGGGCGCATCGGGAATTTCTATGCCGAAATACGGCGCGTCTCGAGATATGTCCCAGTCGGCGAGCTTTCCCTCGGCTTGGTCGCCTCCGAGCCATTCGGCGATCTTGTTCTTGACCTCGGTTTGCAGGGGCGTCGCCGCTGTCCACCCACGCAGAAACGCTACGACCTTCGGATCGGACAAACGAAAGAAAAGATGCTCGGAGGTCCTCAGCTCCGGCTTGGCCCCGGTCAGGGCCGAGTACGGTTCGATGAGCTCGGTTGCGGCGTAGGTCGATCCGCACACCTCGCACGCGTCGCCGTATTGGTCCTTTGCGCCGCACTTCGGGCATTGACCTTTGACATAGCGATCGGGCAGGAACATGTTCTTGACCGGGTCGAAGAACTGCTCGATCGACTTGCCATAGATGAGCCCGGCCTCCTTGAGCGCGCGATAGATCGAGTGTGAGAGATCCCGATTCTCGTCGCTGTGAGTCGTGTACCAGTTGTCGAAGCTCAAGTGAAAGCGCTTGTAGTCGCGCTGGTGTGCCTCGCCGACGAGCCGTATCAATTCCTCGGGGGTAATACCGTCCGCTTCGGCCCGGAGCATGATCGCCGCGCCGTGGGTGTCGTCGGCGCCCATAAAATGGACCGTATGCCCCTGCATGCGCTGGAAGCGCACCCAGATGTCGGCCTGGATGTATTCCATGATGTGCCCGATGTGAAACGGACCGTTGGCGTAGGGCAGCGCGGTGGTGACGAAGAGCGTGCGGCGCGACATGCGCGAAGACCTTTGACGCGATAGGGGAATTGTCCATTCTAGCAAAGCACCTTCACACTGAGTACCGAGCGATGTTGTTTTTCGCTAAACTTGAGGTCTCTTTCGAAACACGAGCGAACGATCCTACGATGGCAATCTCCGAGGCCGACGTTCAGGCCAGCTTGCGCACACTGAACGACCCCAACACCAGCCGCGATTTCGTTTCCGGCAAATCGGTGCGTAAGGTGCAGATCGACGGCAACAATGTCGCGGTCGACCTCATGCTCGCGTATCCCGCGAAGAGCCAGCACGAGGCACTGCGCAAACTGGTCCAGCAAAAACTCGCGACGCTGCCCGGTGCGGGCAAGATCGCGGTCAACATCAGTCACAAGGTCGCGTCGCACGCGGTCCAGCGCGGTGTCAAATTGATACCCGGCGTCAAGAACATAATCGCGGTTGCCAGCGGCAAGGGCGGCGTCGGAAAGTCGACGACGGCGGTGAACCTCGCGCTGGCGCTGGCCGCCGAGGGTGCGCAGGTCGGCGTGCTCGACGCGGATATCTACGGGCCCTCGCAGCCGACCATGCTCGGCATCGCCGGCCGGCCCGAATCCAAGGACGGCAAGACGCTCGAACCGCTCGAGGCCTATGGCGTGCAAGCCATGTCGATCGGTTTCCTGATCGACGTCGACACTCCCATGGTCTGGCGCGGGCCAATGGTCACTCAGGCGCTCGAGCAGCTGCTGAGGGACACCAACTGGCGCGACATCGACTATCTGATCGTCGACTTGCCGCCTGGCACCGGCGACATCCAGCTCACGCTGGCGCAGAAAGTTCCGGTGACCGGCGCCGTCATCGTCACCACGCCGCAGGACATCGCGCTGATCGACGCCCGGAAGGGCCTCAAGATGTTCGAGAAGGTCAGCGTTCCCATCGTCGGCATCGTCGAGAACATGGCTGTGCACATCTGCTCGAAATGCGGCCACGCGGAGCACATCTTTGGCGAGGGCGGCGGCGAGCGCATGTGTCGCGATTACAAGGTACCGTTTCTGGGCAGCCTTCCGCTCGACATCCGCATTCGGGAAAACGCCGACTCGGGGCGGCCGACCGTCGTCGCCGACCCGGACGGCACGATCGCGCAGATCTACAAGGAAATCGCGCGCAAGACCGCTGTGTTCGTGGCGCAGAAGGCAGAGGATTTCTCGGCCAAGTTTCCGAGCATCGTCATCCAGAACACGTGAACTGAGGGTGAGCCGCTGTCCGGCAGCGACATTGCTGGACAAAATGATGTGCTACCTACGTATGGCTGCGACATGGCTTGACAGGCCATGTCATTATGGCTAACATGGCCAGATGAAATCCGCAACAATTTCCGAAACCAAGAACAAACTTTCGCAGCTTCTGGCTCGAGTCAAGCGAGGCGAGAGCGTGCTGATCCTCGAGCGAGACCGCCCCATTGCCCGCATCGTTCCGGTCGAAGCCGCCGAGACCAGCGACGACGAGCGGTTGGCTGAGCTCGAGCGCCGCGGCGCGTTGCGGCGCGCTGCGATCGCTCCCTTGAAGAAGCTGCCGCCGCCCATCAAATTGCCGCGAGGCGTAAGCCTGCTCGAAGCGCTGCTCCAGGATCGCGAGCACGCGCCTTACTGATGCGCTTCTGGGACACGTCAGCACTCGTGCCCCTGTTTGTCAGCGAGGCGGCAAGCGAAACCATGGCGCAGCTCTATCGAGCGGACCCTCAAATCGCCGTGGCATGGACCGCCGCAATAGAGTGCACTTCGGCCTGCGTACGCCAGCATCGCGAGGGCCGCTTGACGGACGCACACCTTGCGCAACTCCTGGCGCGCCTGGATGCGTTTAGTCGTTCCTGGAACCTGGCCGAGCCGTCGACCGACGTTCGTGTCGGTGCGCAGCGTTTAGTGGCGCGGCATGGCCTGCGCGCCGGTGACGCGATCCAACTGGCCAGCGCCATGGCCACCGCAGCGTTTGGAGCGGTGGCGTCCGAATTCGTATGCCTGGATCGCCGGGTGATGCTTGCCGCGACTGCCGAGGGCTTGCGCGTGGTGCCCGAACTTTCCGCCTAGGTTTCGCATGACGATCAAGTCCGATCGGTGGATTCGCCATATGGCGAGGGAACACGCGATGATCGAGCCTTTCGAACCGGGCCAGGTGCGCGAAGCGGACGGTCACAAGATCGTCTCCTACGGCACTTCGAGCTACGGCTACGATGTTCGCTGCTCGAGCGAATTCAAGCTGTTTACCAATCTCAACACGACCATCGTCGACCCCAAAAATTTCGACGACAAGTCATTCGTCGATTTCAAGGGCAATTTCTGCATCATCCCGCCCAATTCATTTGCGCTGGCGCGCACCGTCGAGTACTTCCGCATTCCCCGCAACGTTCTGACCGTATGCTTGGGCAAGTCGACCTACGCGCGCTGCGGCATTATCGTTAACGTGACGCCGCTCGAACCCGAATGGGAAGGCTACGTTACGCTGGAGTTCTCCAATACCACGCCATTGCCGGCCAAGATCTACGCCAACGAAGGTGTTGCGCAGGTGATCTTCTTCGAGTCCGACGAAGTCTGCGAGACCTCGTACAAGGATCGTGGCGGCAAATATCAGGGTCAGCAAGGCGTGACGCTGCCCAAGATCTGAGAAGAACCCCTGCCGCCGCTCCCTGGCGCCCCGCGATCGAGGCATCGAGCGCCGGCGGTAGCCATCCCTTGCGAATCGCCGCATAATTCGCGCCTTTCCACCCCGCCCGCCCGGCATGCCTGCCTCTCGGCTGGCGGGCGACCACTGGCAACCGCCGGCGACAAGTCCGGCACTGGACTGCATCCATGAAATTCCGCTTTCCCATCGTCATCATCGATGAAGATTTCCGCTCGGAGAACACTTCGGGCCTGGGCATTCGGGCGCTCGCGGCGGCGATCGAGAAGGAGGGCATGGAAGTCCTCGGCGTGACCAGCTACGGCGACTTGTCGCAGTTTGCCCAGCAGCAATCGCGCGCGTCGGCGTTCATTCTGTCGATCGACGACGAGGAGTTCACTCCCGGGCCCGAGCTCGATCCGGCGGTGGTGAACCTGCGCGCGTTCATCGAGGAGATCCGTTTTCGCAATGCCGAGATACCGATTTATCTATACGGCGAGACACGGACCTCGCGCCATATTCCGAACGATGTGCTGCGCGAGCTGCACGGCTTCATCCACATGTTCGAGGACACGCCGGAATTCGTGGCGCGGCACATCATCCGCGAGGCGAAGTCTTACCTCGATTCACTGTCGCCGCCGTTTTTCCGCGCGCTGGTGCATTACGCGCAGGACGGATCGTATTCCTGGCATTGTCCGGGACACTCGGGCGGGGTCGCGTTTCTCAAGAGTCCCGTGGGGCAGATGTTCCACCAGTTCTTCGGCGAGAACATGCTGCGCGCCGACGTCTGCAACGCGGTCGACGAGCTGGGCCAATTGCTCGATCACACCGGTCCGGTGGCAGCGTCTGAGCGAAATGCGGCGCGCATCTTCAACGCCGACCATTGTTTTTTCGTGACCAACGGCACGTCGACGTCGAACAAGATGGTCTGGCATGCGAACGTCGCCCCGGATGACATCGTCGTCGTCGATCGCAACTGCCACGTTTCGATCCTGCACGCGATCACCATGACCGGCGCGATCCCCGTGTTCCTCACGCCCAAACGCAATCACCTCGGCATCATCGGGCCGATCGCGCTCGACGAATTCAAGCCGGAGAACATCCGCAAAAAGATCGAAGCCAACCCGTTCGCGCGCGCGGCGAAGAACAAGAAGCCGCGGATTCTTACCATCACCCAGAGCACTTACGACGGAATCGCCTACAACGTCGAAATGCTCAAGCAGACGCTCGACAACAGCATCGATACGCTGCATTTCGACGAGGCGTGGCTGCCGCACGCCACGTTTCACGAGTTCTACAAGGACATGCACGCGATCGGCAAGGACCGGCCGCGCAGCAAGGAAGCGATCATTTTTGCGACGCACTCGACGCACAAGCTGCTGGCCGGCATTTCGCAGGCCTCGCAGATTCTTGTGCAGGAGTCCGAGACCCGCAAGCTCGACCGCCACATCTTCAACGAGGCGTACCTGATGCATACCTCGACCTCGCCGCAGTACGCGATCATCGCTTCGTGCGATGTCTCGGCGGCGATGATGGAGGCGCCGGGGGGAACCGCGCTGGTCGAGGAGTCGATCATGGAGGCGCTCGACTTCCGGCGCGCGATGCGCAAGGTCGACGATGAATGGGGCAAGGATTGGTGGTTCAAGGTGTGGGGTCCGGAAAAGCTCGCCGCCGAAGGGATTGGCAAGCGCGACGACTGGATGCTCAAAGCCAACGAAAAATGGCACGGCTTCGGTGAGCTCGCGCCTGGCTTCAATATTCTCGATCCGATCAAGGCGACGGTGATCACGCCGGGCCTGGACGTATCGGGCAAGTTCGCCAAGACCGGCATACCGGCCTCGATCGTCACCCGGTACCTGAACGAGCACGGCGTCATCGTCGAAAAAACCGGGCTCTATTCCTTTTTCATCATGTTCACGATCGGCATCACCAAGGGCCGCTGGAATACCCTGGTCACGGCGCTGCAGCAGTTCAAGGACGATTACGACAAGAACCAGCCGCTTTGGAAAATACTGCCCGAGTTCTGCGCGCAGCAGCCGAAATACGAGCGCGTGGGCTTGCGCGAGCTCTGCCAGCAGATTCACGACATGTACAAGGCGCACGACGTGGCGCGGGTGACCACCGAGATGTACTTGTCGGACATGCAGCCGTCGATGAAGCCGTCGGACGCGTTCGCCTGCATGGCGCATCGAGAGATCGACCGCGTCGAGATCGACCAGCTCGAAGGCCGCGTGACCAGCGTGCTGCTGACGCCGTATCCACCGGGCATTCCGCTCTTGATTCCGGGCGAGCGCTTCAACCGCACGATCGTCCAGTTCCTTCAGTTCGCGCGCAATTTCAACCAGCAATTTCCCGGATTCGATACCGACATCCACGGCCTGGTCGAAACCAGCGACGCCGGGAAGCTTCGCTACTACGTCGACTGCGTACGGCCGAAGTAGCGTCGCGAGCCTCCCGGCGAGGGACCCCGCGTAGCGGGGATCGACGGGGGTTTGCGAGTCGACGCTAGCGGCCGACACGCGACGCATCTCGTTCACTCACGCGGTACGGAGGCCGCGGCGCGAGCCTCCCGGCGAGGGGCCCCGTGTAGTGGGGATCGACGGGGAATTGCGAGTCGACGTTTGAGGCCGACAACTCGACCGTTGCTACTTCGTTGACAGTAACCGAGGCCGCGGCGCGAGCCACCCGGAGGCCGCGGCGCGATCAGGCGGCGACGCGAACGCCGCTCTAGGCGGCAACTGCGGCAGGGGGCTGCTTTTCGGCGATGCGCATCGAGTGGGCGACGAGCGACGCCAGCACGCACGAGGCCATGCGCACTTCCATCGTGTCGCTGCGGCTGGCGAGAACTACAGGGACCTTGGCGCCGAGCACCACGCCG
>Ga0210402_10003068_pt1 | contig 15871 bp, 18 predicted proteins | sample IncBWC7MmetaG_FD_161055 | JGI IMG/M metagenome (GOLD analysis project Ga0210402, IMG submission 161055) | Forest soil microbial communities from Barre Woods Harvard Forest LTER site, Petersham, Massachusetts, United States - Inc-BW-C-7-M | ecosystem: Environmental > Terrestrial > Soil >...
ATGGACGGAACCTAGGGGAGAGCCGGCATGGCGATGGCGGCGAGCGAGATCGAGGCGCTGATCAAGGCGGCGATCCCGGACGCGCGCGTCACCGTGGAGGACCTCGCCGGCGATGGCGACCACTACGCCGCCACCGTGGTCTCCGAGCAGTTCCGCGGCATCACGCGCGTCAAGCAGCACCAGATCGTCTATGCCGCGCTGCGCGGCCGAATGGGGGGCGAGCTGCACGCCCTCGCGTTGCAAACCTCAGCCCCAGAGTAGGAGCCTTTCCCGATGGCCAACGACGTGAACGAGCGTATTCAGAGCGAGATCGATGAAGCGCCGGTGATGCTCTACATGAAGGGGAACGCGATGTTCCCGCAATGTGGGTTCTCGGCGCGGGTGGTGCAGATCCTCACGCACCTCGGCGTGCCGTTCAAGACGGCGAACGTGCTGGAGGACGCGGAGCTGCGCGAGGGGATCAAGCAGTTCTCCCAATGGCCGACGATCCCGCAGCTCTATGTGAAGGGCGAGCTGGTCGGCGGCTGCGATATCGTCACCGAGATGTTCCAGTCGGGAGAGCTCGAGACGCTGCTGGCCGAGAAGGGCGTCGAGCACAAGACCGAGGCGTAGTGCCTTAATCCTTTCTTCGCGACTGATGCGCAGGCTTCGGCCATGCGCATCGGGATCGTGGTTCCGGCCTATAATGCTGCTGCCTGGATCGGCGACGCGATCGGTTCGGTGATGGCTCAGACGCATCGCGACTGGACGCTGGTCGTGGTGGACGATGGGTCGACGGATGGAACGGCCCGTGTCGTCGAGGGGTTTGCCGATCCCCGCATACGCTTGGGGCGGCAGGCGAATGAGGGCGTGTCGGCGGCGCGGAACCGTGGGACGGCTGAGTTGTGCGGGGCAGACCCCACCCCCCAGCCCCCTCCCCAAAGGGGAGGGGGAGTCGATAGCAGGGGCGGTGGAATCGATAACCCCTCCGCGTCACTCCGCCTCCCCGCATTACTCCCCCTCCCCTTTGGGGAGGGGGTTGGGGGGCGGCGGGACGCCCTGCTCTTCCTCGATGCCGACGACTGGCTGGCGCCGGACGCGCTGTTCCGCCTCGCCGCTGCACTCGAGGCATCACCCGACGCAGTTGCGGCCTCTGGCGCCTGTGCGTTCGTCGGATCGAACGACACGCTTCTGCCCCAGGGAGGCGATATTCTAGAACGACTGCTGGTACGCAACCTGTTCGCCAATGGTGGGCATCTGCTGCTCCGCCGCGCCACGGTACAGACAGCCGGCGGATTCCTCTCCGGCCTCGCGTACGGCGAGGACTGGGAATTCTGCATCCGCATCGCGCTGCTGGGTCCGTTCGTCATGACACGAGGGCCGACGCCGGTGCTGTTCGTGCGGCAGCATCCCGATGGCGCCTATCAACGCCTCGCCTCCGAGCCGTCCGCATTCGTCCATTGCATGGAGGCGATCTTCGGCAACCCGGCCCTGCTCGCGCGTTTCGGTCCGCAGCGCCTTGCGGCTATCCGTCGCCGGACGGACGCCGAGAACCATTGGATCATCGGTCGCGAACTGATCCGCCACGGCAGGCAAGCCGAGGGCAAGGTCTGGCTGCGAAGCTCGGTCCGAGTTGCTCCCACCCTTAAGCGCGCTGGATTGCTTGTCGCCGCACATGCGCTCGCGCTGCTGCCGACCGCGCTGCGCGGACCGTTCCGGCCGTATCGCCTGTCGTGACAAACCGCGCTACGCTCGTCACATAAGGCAGACGTGCATCGCCGAGGCGATCGACCGGGCCTATCGCGGAACGCATAGCCTGTGAGTCCAGCCGACCGCCTCATCCCCGAGCAACGATACGAGGGAGGAAGCGCCCGATGGCGACCGCGATCGAGCGGCAGACCATGCGCAAGGTCTACTGGCGGATCTTGCCGTTTACATTCGTTCTGTATCTGATCTGTTATCTTGACCGTGTGAACATCGGCTTCGCGGCGCTGACGATGAACCAGGATCTGGGGCTCAGTTCGTACATATACGGGCTCGGCGCAGGCGCATTCTTCTGGGGCTACTTCCTGCTCGAGGTCCCTTCCAATCTCATCCTGGAACAGGTCGGCGCGCGCCGCTGGATCGCGCGCATCATGGTAAGCTGGGGCCTCGTTTCCGCCGGGTTCGCCTTCGTGCAGGGGCCGACCAGCTTCTTCATCCTACGCTTCCTGCTCGGGCTCGCCGAGGCTGGTTTTTTCCCCGGCATGATCTTCTACTTCACGTACTGGTTCCCGCCGTTCCATCGCGCCCGCATCGTCGCCGGCTTCATGGCGGCGATCCCGGTGTCGATCGGTATCGGCGCGCCGATCTCGACGGGCTTGCTCCAGCTGAACGGACTGTTCGGCATCGCGGGCTGGCGATGGCTGTTCCTGTGCGAGGCGGCGCCGGCAGTGATCATGGGTGTTGTTGTATGGTTCTGGATGACCGACCGGCCTGCGGAGGCGCGTTGGCTGAACGCCGAGGAGAAGGGGTGGCTGACCGCGGTCATGGACAAGGAACGCCGCGTGGTCGAGGGGATCGGCAGGATCTCGGTGCTGAAGACGCTGATCAATCCGCAGGTGCTTGCGGTTGCCGCGATCCATTTCGCGCAGGCCGGGGTCAGCGTGGGTATCGCGGTGTTCACCGCACTGATCATCAACCAACTCGGCTTTACCATCATGCAGACCGGGTTCATGACCGCCGTGCCGTATGTGCTGGGGACGATCGGCATCCTGGTCTGGGGCCATATCTCCGACCGCATGAACGAGCGGCGCTGGAATCTTGCCGCCTCCTGCTTTTGCATGGCTGTGGGTTTCACTGCGGCGGGCCTGACGGTCGGCAGCTATTGGTCCATCGCGGGGATATCGCTTGGGGTAGTCGGGCTTTATGCGTCGAACGCGCATCTGTGGCCGTTGCCGTCGATGTTCCTGACCGGTGCGGCGGCAGCCAGCGGCATCGCGTGGGCGAATTCGCTCGGCATTCTGGCCGGCGGCATCACGCCACCGGCGATCGGCTGGATCAAGGACGTCACCGGCAGCTTTGAGGGTGGGCTTTACCTGCTGGCGGCATGGGGGCTGATGGGGGCAGTCATCGCCGCGCTGTGCGTGCGCGAGTCGGCGGCGAAACTGGCGCCCGAGGATGCCTTGGAGGCCACGTGATAAATTGCGCCGCGCGGAAATCCCCTTCGCGGTTACGCCGAGGTTGACGCCCCGATAACGCTGTCGTGGCCTTGGCGTTTTTGGAGGGCGTGAGCCAGCTTGAGGCTGCATGCGAACAAAAGCCGTATAGGGGATGGTGCGCTTCCATGATCGTCGCTTCGCTGCATTGACCTAAATCAATGCATTGGCTCAACTTGTGTGTTGCAGATGACACAGACAGGAGTCAGCGGGCTGAATCGGCGGTTCGCAGCAGGCGAGTCGCTTCCGATCAGACCAACGAGTAGGAGAACGTCGTCATGCGTTTCGACTGCCACGGACTTGCGATGGTCATTGGGGTCATCACAATCGCAGGCTGCAATTCACCGCCGCCGTCAGTATCAAGCGGACCGACCGCACCGCCAGCATCGGTATCCTGGGACGGTGTGTATCAAGGCGCGGTACAGATCACCGGGCTCGGATCGGGAATACAAAAGGAATGGTGTGAAACCAACCCACAGATGACTGTGCAGGTAGCCGGCAACAAATTTAGCTATACGATGCCGCATCCGAACACGCCGGGCGAGCCAACCATGGTCTATTCGGCCTCCATAGCGCCGGACGGTTCGTTTCGGAGCGACATCGGAACGGGCGTGATGACCGGCCGGGTCACCGGAAGCCGCATGTCCGGTTTGATCGACGGATCCGCCTGCGTCTATTCGTTTTCGATGGATCGGGCCTGAAATGCTGTTCGCCCGCGGGATGATGCGCCGACGTGGGAATGACCATTAGCATAGCGCCGTAAGGAGTCCGGCCTTGGCGCGGTTGTCCTAGCGTGTGCGGAACGAAAAAAGTCAAGGGCACGCGGTCGATGCAAATCTCGCCGGATCAAGGGTGGGGGTGCGGCGGGGGCATCAGTCCACCTTGGGCTTGTTGGCACGGGCGCCAGGCTTGCGGCTTGGCATCCTGGATGTGCGGGATGCCTGTTTAGCCTTCGCAGGAACGTGCTCCGATCCCATCTTCCCAAGCACTGGTCGAATGGAGTTCAACGCGGCCCGCAGGGTCTGGAATCGGCGAACTCTCGTCCTCGGACCTGCCGAAAACACGACCCAGATGTCCCGACCGCTCGGTGCGTGGACAAAGTGCGACGGTCCGTCACCCGGGCCCGTGGCGATTATGATCCTGTGATGGAGGGCCGGGTCATCGCTGCGACGACTGCTGACGTATGCAGAAGTGACGTCGCCCGCCGCAGCTAGCCACTCGGCCGCCAGAGCGCATTCCCCTGGCGTGAGTCTACGCGCCGGAAATTGGCTTATAGCGTCTTGCACACAGTATATTACTCTCAGGCAACAGAATGCGTCAAGCAAATGATCGCGGGCCGGATTCGGCTGATCTGTCGTTGGAGCCGTCCGACCTGTCGAAGTGAGTGTTCGAGCACGCATCCGATTCGCCCCGGAGTCCACTTGCTTGATAGGCCGATCGGCAAATTGGTAAAAATGCATGTGATAACCCTTGTCTGCTGGATTTTTTACGTACAAGTCTGGTCCCAGCCGCATTTGGGGTGCTTGTCATCCGATAATTCACCGACTAAGGTCTCGTTCCCTGGAACTAAGGAGAGGATCATTGCCTCGCAAGCCAAATTTCGCTCGCTATCTCCGCGATGCTCGGATCAATCGCGGTCTGTCAGTTGCCGAGGTTGCTGAACAGGTCGGCGTCAGTACGGCAAGCATCTATTTCTGGGAGAGGGATCACTGTCGGCCGCGCGACGAAAATCTGTCCGCGCTGTGCAAGGTCCTGAAGCTGCCGGTCAGGGCGACACGTGAAATGGCCGCCGGGTGATTACCGCCAGCCATCCTTCATGCCAAAGTCGCGACCGACGCCGCAAGTAAGGCCTTAAATTACCGGAGGGAAGTCCAGCTCCGGTGTCAGCGCCGTTTCGGGCAACGGCGGACTACCACGGATACAAACGCTGAAACGGCGGTGGCCGAGAACTATACCGTCGCGGTGCCGACATCGCTATTACTGATCCTTGCGACCATCAACGCGACGGTCCATCCAGCAAGCAGGTACACGGCGATGGTGGTAGTTCGGAATGTCGGCATCAGCCAATCGGCTCCAACGAATTTGCCTCGTGCGTTCACTGACTGATCGCGCCCCGACTGACCAGACACGTCTCAACCACATCGTCGGCAGTAGCCTCGCCCAGACCGGCGGCAGGCTGCCGGCCGGCGCCAATGGTAAGCGCTGTGACCGCTGTTCAGGGCGGCTTGGCAACTACGCACCTATGTCGGGATTAACTTGTCGCCGCGCCCGGTCCGGCGGTGACACCTGTCCTTGAAACTCGAGGAAACAAGGAACGCCAACCATGAGATTGAATGACAGGCTTTGCATGCTGATCGCCGCCGTGGCTCTGCTCTGGACGGCCAATTCTGCATCCGCCCAGGCGCCAGCCACCGGCCAAGCGCAGGCCACAGGCGCTGCGGGCGAGGCAGCGCATGGCGCGACCAAGCTGGATATGGAGCCATCGCTGATCGTCATGAACGCGCATGGCGCCAACCTGCAAGGCCAAACGCTCACCTTGACCGGCGTGAGCACAAACTCGATCGTATTTGCGGACCGGCCGGTGCGCGCGGCCGGCCATATGCTCACCGCACATGTGCTCGAAGAATGGGCGGCCGACGGCAGCTTCACCAAGGACCCACCCAATGCCACCGTGTCGGTCCTGAGCAGGGACGGCGGCTCGGCTCAGGATGCGGTTGTCGAGCTGAAAAGCCCACACCTCGAAGGGGACAAACTGACCTTCGATGTCCGCGTCCTGGAGGGGAGCCTTGCCAGCGCGGATGGGCCTGCTTCAATCTTCATCGACATCATCGGTCTGCCATGGACGCCGTTATCTGTTGCCGGTGTGGCGCGACGCAGCGCTCGGCGAGCCTATTGGTACGGCGCCGCAGCCGCACCGTACTATCATCCTCCCTATGGCTATCCTGCCTACGGCTACCCGCCGCCCTATCGGCCGCCATATCCGTATCCGCCCTACCCGGCACCGTACTGACCGCCCGGCGGCGCGGCGCGTATTTCGCCGAGGTTGGTCAGCCGTAGCCCTTGCGCGCCTTGCCACGGAACAGCCAGTACACGACGCCCATATAGGTCGCGATTACAGGCAGGACGAATATGCCTGCGGCCCAGAACAGAAACGACAGCGACGACTCGGGCGCCGCGGCATTTCCCACGGTGATCGAGTACGGGATCATGTACGGCCAGAACAGCACCGCCAGCGTCGCGAAGGCGGCCCGGAAGAACAGCACCGTCATGGTGAATGGCCACGCTTCGCGCCGCCGCCGCACGCCGGCGAAGATGCCGATCACCGCCGCAATGCCGAGCAGCGGGAACACCACGCCCCAGGGGCGGCTGCCAAGCTCGCCGACGGTCCGTGTCCGTTCGGCAAACGCTGCAACGAATGCGACGCCCAGGACCACGATCACAGCGGTGGCACGCCGGCGAATGCGCCGCCACGCCCAGTCCTGCAGCGCGCCCTCGGTCTTCAGCATGAGCCAGCCCGCGCCAAGCAGCGTATAGCCGAGCATCAGACCGATGCCGCACAGCACCGGCAACGGCGCCAGCCATTCGAACGAACCCCCGCGTACTGGCCGTCCACCACGTCGATGCCGCGGATCATTGCACCAACAGCGGTGCCCTGCACAAAGGCGACCACGCCGGAGCCGACCGTGAACCCCCGGTCCCATAAACCCCGCGCCCGGCCGCTATGCCGATACTCGAAGGCCACACCTCGGAAGATCAGGCCGAACAGGATTCCGACACCGAGGTCGAAACCATGCAGGACCACATAGACCACGATCGCAATCGCGATGACGGCGGCCCAGAAAAGCGCCAGAGCGGACGGCTCGAGTTCGGTCATCCCAGGCCCCTATGCACTGCGGCCGCCATCGATGCGCCGGGCAGGGCGGCCTTGGGCTCGCTGGTCGGCCCGTCGCGCAACAGGCGATACACGTAATAAAATCCAAACGCATAGACCAGCGCATAGACAGCGATATCGGCCAGCAGCGAGAACATCACATCCGCGGTTGCGAGTGAGGGCGTCACCGCGTCCTTGGTACGCAGCAGGCCGTAAACGACCCACGGCTGGCGCCCGACCTCGGCGATAAACCAGCCGGCCAGCACGCCGACGAAGCCGGCCGGAAACGCCAGGAATGCAATCCAGAGGAACCAGCGTGTGGTCTCCAGCCGGCCGCGCCATCGAAGCCAGAGGCCGAACCGGGATATCGCCAGCATGATCAGGGTCATTCCGACCATGAGTCGGAACGTCAGGAACGGGATGATCACCGGCGGTCGGTCCTCCGCCGGGAACGTCTCGAGCCCGACCTCCTTGGAATCCCACGTGCCGGAGGCGATGAAGCTGCCGAGCCTCGGTACGGTAATGGCGAACAGGTTTCGCTCCGCCGCCGGATCGGGGATGCCGATCAGCACCTCGCTAGCCGGTTGCTCAGTGGTCCAGCGTGCCTCGATCGAGGCGAATTTCGCCGGCTGATAGCGATGCACCTTATCGCCGGCGAGGTGGTCGAACGCGATCTGCACCGGGATCAGCAGCGCAACCAGTCCCAGACCCCAATGCAACATGACCCGCGCCGCCGGCGCATCCTTGTCGCGCAGCAGGCACCAGGCGCCGGTCGCAATGATGCTCATGCCGGTAGTGAGAAATGCCGCCAGCAGCATGTGCGGCCAGCGTATCAGCATCACCGGCGCGAGCAGGATCGTCCACCAGTTGTCCGGCACCAGCCTGCCGTTGACCACTGCGTGGCCCACGGGCATCTGCATCCAGCTGTTGTTGCACAGGATCCAGAACGACGACAGCATGGTGCCGACGGACACCATGCAGCACGAGAAGAAGTAGAACCATGGTGGCGCACGATCGCGGCCGATCAGCACGACGCCGAAAAACGTTGCCTCAAGCAGGAAGGCAGTAAAGCCTTCGTAGCCCAGCAAGGGCCCCTGGATCGATCCGGTGCGTTCGGCGAGCACGCTCCAGTTGGTGCCGAACTGGAATGCCATGACGATGCCGCTGACCACGCCCATGCCGAACGACAGCGCGAACACCTTCAGCCAGAAATCGAACACGCGCCGGTAGACGGGTTTGCCGGTTGCCAGCGACACGACCTCAATCGTCGCGAGCCAGCCGCGAGACCAATGGTGAAGGCCGGGAAGGTGATGCGAAAGCTGACGACGAAGGCGAACTGAACGCGGGACAGGAAGGCCGGGTCGAATTCCATCGTGGCGCCCCTTGATAGAGGTCAGTCGCCATCGAAGATCGCCTCTGGCAGCAGCGCGGAGACCACGTAGTTTGGCACGTCGACCACATTGGAAATGCGCAGGTCGACGGCGACGCTGCACAGCACGTAGGCCTGCTGTCGGGTGAATCCCCGCTCCTGCAGCAGCTCCATCATGTTGAGCACCGCATTGCGACAGGCGAGCGTGAGGTTCTCCGCTTCGATCTCGCCGGCCGCGTTGATCGGCATCCCCATCACACCGAGGAAGCGTTCAGGCGCGGCGTAGCGCGGATCGGTGAAATACGTCGTGCGCGAGAATACCGGCGCGCTGAATTTTCTCCGGGCTGCGAGCCCCTTGTGCACCCTGAACCGAACCACTGCGGTGGCGCCCATCTCGACGGCCGTAACGCAGACCTCGCCGTCGCCCTGCGCGAAGTGGCCGTCACCGGTGGAGAACAGTGCGCCTTCCTTGAACACCGGCAGATAGAGTCTTGCGCCTTTGGTAAGCTGCTTGACATCGAAATTACCGCCGTTCTCTCGCGGCGGCAGGGTGCGAAGCCCGGTCAGGCCGCATGGGCCGGCGGGCACCGCGCCTGTCGGGTCGGGCGGCAGGGCGAAACCGCCGCCGCCGATCACGCGCTGCTCGCGGGCGGTCCATGCCGTGAGCTGGTCCGCCGTGGGTGCGACCGCGGAGACCCCCATGAACGGCGCGCCGGGAACACGTACGCCCGGAAGCTGCGCGGAAGTGGCCCAGCCGTCCTTGATCTGCCAGTGCACCAGGAAGGGCTCGGTCATCACGTCGCGCAGGAAGCCGAGCCCGGGCATGATCGCGCTGAAGGCAATCGGTTGGGCGATGATGTCGGTGAACTCGATCTCCAGCATGTCGCCGGGCTGCGCGCCCTTGACGAACACCGGGCCGGTGAGCGGATGCACCGCGCCGGCATCGAGCGTGGCGAAATCGGCGACTGTCGTGGCTGGCGTGATCTGTCCATCCAGCGCGTCGCGCGTTTCCAGCGCGATTTCCTCGCCCTCGCCGATCTCGGCCACCGGTGCGATGTCCGGGTGGTAGCGGTTGTGGCCGCAGTTCGGCTCCTCGCAAAGCCTCTTGCCTCGATCGATGTGGACCGTGTGCATGGCGGGTGCTCCGTGGGCGTGGTTCGTGTAGGCGGCAACGCTGCCACGATGCGATGGCTCTGTCAGCCGGCCTGACCGAGGCGCGATGCGCCGCCGCATCATTCACGGCTATTGGGGAGCCGGAACGCCTTCCCTGATCTTCCGTGAAAAATCAGGGTCGGTGCTGCTCGCCTTGCCGCGAATGTGCGAGCGATCACGCAGCGCTCCGAACGGCAGGCTGGCATCCAATCTGCCACGCTCATAAATGTAGTCCGGAACAAGGCCCGACAGCAGCATCCGGTAGTCCAACGCCAGGCCCGGCTGCAGCACGCGGATCATGCGAAAGATCTGGGTGGTGCAGTTGGTGGTCAGCGAATTGTAGAAGCGTGGCGTGCGCGTCAGATCATTCGCCTCCGCGACATATTCAAGCAGGAGCGCACGTGCTTCGTCGGGCGTGACGCGCAGCCGGTAGATCCGGACATCCTCGCCACGCACATTGGTTCGCACGCCCACCACATCACGTTCGTCCGCGGCGACGAACGAAAGCTCATAGGCGCGGAAGAATCCGGCCAGCGCGGAATAGGATTCGGTCTTGTCCTTGCGGATTTCGATGGAGAACGCGAGGTGCTGACCGTCGGAGAACCCGAAACTGAGGATGGCGTGGGCGATCGGCTCGCCCGACCAGTAGGACATGATGAGGTCGAGGCCCGTCAACGCGTTCAGATCGTAGCTGCGTGTCTCCCACCTCGGTTCGAAATCGGTATCGCTGCGCCAGAGAAAGTTGCGCACGTTTTGCACAGTCAATCGGTCGCCCTCGACAGTCCCGCTTGCAGTTCGCGCCACATCGTCTGCCCAGTCCAGGTCGTTGGACGGTTGGAGCGTTGCCCACCACCCGAAGACCGCAACGAAACAAACGCCGTACAGCGCGACAACACGCCACCGCCGGAGAGCCAGACAGACGATCGCCGCGAGAGCCATAAGCAGAAGCCCGCCGGTCAGGACCTCGCGCAATGGCGGCGCCGGTGCGAGCCGAAACCAGATCGCCAACGCCCCCCAAAGCCCCGCAAGCAGCATTGCCAGGCCGGCTACCGCGGTGCCCACCCACCGCAAGACACGCCGGACGATCAAGCGTTCCGGACCCTAAGGTTGCGCCGGCGCCGCATGCCGGATCGAGGGAGCGGATGGCGTTGTCTTCGCGGCGACGCTCGTTGCGCCGATCGGCGAACACCCCTGGGGGCAGGCCGACTGCCATTGCAGCAGAAGGATGCGCCGTACCTCGGCCACCGTCTTGGGGTTCGACTGCACGGAATGACCGGACCGGACGACCAGTTCGGACTCGGCTTCGTCGATATGTGCGCTGCTATACTGCACTACTCCGTCATTGCCGGTTTCGATCGGGCCCTCGCCCTGCACTGCGATGATCGAATTCGCCGTAACAGACGGAGCGACGGGAATGGCGGCCAAGGCCGTGACCAACGGGCTGCCCGGCGTCATCCCGTAAACGCTGCCGATCCGGACATTATCGGGATCGAGCCGAATGGCATCGCGATTGCCGGTCAGCGTTTCGGCTGCCAGCTTTGTTACCCTCAGCGGCAGCGTAACGAACCGCCCGATGAGTTGCGCCAGCGATCCGCCGGCGACAAAGCTGCCACGGTGCGGTGTGGCGATGAAAATGACCCGCGTCACATCCGCCATCGGTGCGACGAACAGGGCTTGACGAAGCGTCTCCCGGGTTTCGTTTGACAGAGTGAGCTCATCGATTGGTTTGCTGCTGAACGCATCGAACAGGCGTGAGCCGGAGTTGACCACCAGCATCTTCGCCAGCAGTCCGCCCTGGCTGTGCCCGATCAGCACCATATTCTGCAGCGCCGGGTCGCGCCGGTCCGGATCCAGCCTGTGGGTCGCGGCATCGAGGGCGGTGCGCAGCTGCAACGCGGAAATCGGTATCGGATTGCCGGTGTTGTAGGTGAACAGCCAGAACTGGAAGTGGTCACGGATATCCGGATCGTTTTCCAGGTCATTGAGAAGATCGGCCCAGCGCCCAGCGCTGGATGCCGTTCCGTGGATCAGCACGACCGGAATCCGGCCCGGGCGATAGGGTTCCACGGCAGCAAGCTGGGTCGGCAGATTCTGGAACAGATCGCCTTTGAAGAAGCCGGTCAGCTCGGCTTGCCAGATGTCCGGATTGCTCAAGGCGAAGGCGAAGGCGGCACTGGGTTCGTTCTCCAACGGCACCTGCTGGCCGGCAATCTCCACCGTGCGGTCCTCGTTGCCGGCGAACAGCAGCAGTCGGCCGTTGAACCGCCCGCTGGCGATTGCAGCCGGCGAAATGTCCAACCGCAGCAGCGCGGTGGCGGGGACCTTCAGCTTCCGGGCGACCTGGAAGCCACGCGGGTCTCCGGTCACGATCAGGTCGGCCGCAAGCGGTGCTCCGATGCCCGTCTCGCGGTACCGGTTCTGCAAACCCTCGATATGCAACTCCGCCGCGGGAACGAAGCGAGTCAGATCGAAACCCGCCCAGCGCAGTGCATCCGGCTCGAAGCTGATCGACAGAGTGCCGAATGGCAACGGGTACTCGCCGGCGCGCAGATCGACATGGTTGCCGTCGGGTGCGGTCAGGCCGCGCGTGAGGGCCAGATTGTAAAGTTCGGCCGCCGTGCGAAGCCGCGGATCGAACGGATTAGGACGATTCGCGGGCGAGACCGGGAAGAGGAAGGCGTACGCATAGACCACGGTCGCGAGGTAATAGGACCGCTCGCGGGTTCGCTCCGCCTCCAGAAAGGCCATCTCGGCCAGTGCGAACAGCAGGTCCCGGTCACCGGTGTTGGCGGCCACGATCAGGTTGAGCGCCTGGATGCCGGCCGATGGATTTTCGGTGTAGACGCGCAGCAGGTCCAGCCGCCGCAGCGCGATCTGTGTCGACTCGCTCAATTGTCCCGATGTCAGGGCGTTGCTGGTGAGTTCTGTCTGTACAGTGCGGGCGTCCACGCGTTCCACAGAGATCGGGGTGCCGCAGGCGGCGAGGACCAGGCAGAGCGCCAGCAACCCTCCAGTCCTCAACCGACCTTGTCGTCGCGGACGTTCGGGCCAACCGCTATTCGACCTCACAACATTTCTGCCAATCCCGCTTCGCTCGATCGTGCCGGTCCACGCCCAGCCGGAGCTACCACGCGGCGACACAACTCGGTAGCTGCGTCACGCTGCCTCGGCGAGCACCAGCCTGCGCCGCGGCACCGCTTCGACCGGCATCGCAGCATAGATGTCCTTGACCGCCTCGGTGATCGTCACGCCGGCGAACCCGCTGAGCCAGATCCGCCCGGTCCGCTCCAGTAGCCGGGCGCTGCGCAGGACAAGCCGCCAGTCCGACGGTGGCAGATAGAGGGCGGTGTCCCGCCGTTCGACCCGGTACAGCGACGCGGCCAGCAGCCGGCCGACCTGGCCGAACGAATAGGGCTGACCGTGACCAAACGGGGTCCTCTCCGAGTACGCCCACATGCCGCTGCGGTTCGGCGCGATGACCAGCAGCCGGCCATCATCCTTCAGCACCCGCCAGGTTTCCCGCAAAAGCCGGCGGGCGCTTTCGGCTGCTTCGAGCCCGTGGACCAGCAGGATTCGGTCGAACATCAGGTCAGCGAACGGCAGGGCATCCTCCTCGGCGGTGCAGGACAGGTTGGGCGCGCCCACCGGCCAGCGTGCGGCGCCCATCTGCGCCGGCGTGAGTGCGATGCAGCGCGCCGCCTGCTCTCGCCACTCCCGCAGATAGGGGGCGGTATAGCCGATGCCGAGCACGGACTGGCCGCGCAGATCGGGCCACAGCAGGGACAGCCGCTCGCGCAGCAGCCTTGCCGCCACCACCCCACGGGCCGTGCCGTAGAAATCCGCCGCAGCGTGTGCATCCGCAGCCATCGCACACCTATAGCATGGCCGGCGGTTTTCCGCGGAACCTTGCGGTGCTAGACTGCCCGCCATGACAGTCACAGCACAACCGGTCCCCATCCTTTCCGACAACTATGCCTGGATGCTGCGCGACAGCGGATCCGGTGCGGTTGCCATCGTCGATCCCGCGGACGCCAAGCCGATCATAGCGGCATTGGAGAAGGCGGGCGGCAGACTCGACCTGATCCTGCTGACGCACCATCACGCCGACCATATCGCCGGAGTGGACGAGGTGCGCGCGCGGTTCGTCGGCGCCAAGGTGGTCGGCGCGGCGGCCGACGCACACCGGCTGCCGAAGCTCGACCAGGCGGTGAAGGAAGGCGACACCGTCGCATTCGGCAGCGCGTCGGCACGCGTCATCGACACGCCGGGCCACACGCGCGGCCAGATCAACTATTTCATCCCCGATGGGGAGATCCTGCTCGCCGGCGACACGCTGTTCAGCCTGGGCTGCGGTAGGCTGAGCGAAGGCACCCCGGCTGAGATGTTCGCATCCCTGCGCAAGCTCGCCGCGCTGCCGGGCGGCACGAAGCTGTGCTGCGGCCACGAATACACCGAGAGCAATGCGCGGTTCGCACTCAGCGTCGATCCCGACAACGCCGCACTGAAGGCGCGCACGGAACAGGCGCACCGGCAGCGCGCGTCGGGCCAGCCGACGCTGCCTTCGGTCATGTCGGACGAACTCGCCGCCAATCCGTTCCTGCGTGCGCCCGATGTCGCGACGTTTGCCGATCTGCGGGCGAAGAAGGACAAGTTCTGAGGGAGATGCTCCCGTGAAGCTGTGCTTCTCCCCGACCAGCCCGTATGTGCGCAAGGTGCGCGCCTGCGCCATAGCGCGAGAGATCGACGGGCAGATCGAGCTGGTGCCAACCGACGCGAATGCTTCGCTACCGGAATTCGTCGCGATCAATCCGTTGTCAAAGGTGCCGGCGCTGATCACCGAGGACGGCGTTGCGCTGTTCGACAGCCCGGTAATCTGTGAATACCTCGACAGCGTCGGCGATGCGCTGCCGATGTTTCCCACGCATGGCGCCGCGCGTTGGCGGGCGTTGAAATTCCAGGCTATGGGCGATGGGATCCTGGACGCTTCGGTGCCGCGCCGTGGCGAGATGCAGAAACCGCCGGACGATGGGCGCGTCGCGTGGATCGCGCGTCAGAAGGCGGCGGTGGACCGCACGCTTGATGCGCTGGAGGCTGACCCGCCACAACGGACGGTCGATATCGGCTCGATCACGGTGGCCTGCGCGCTCGGCTATCTGGATTTCCGCTTCACAGCGCAACCCTGGCGGCCCGCGCATCCAAAGCTTGCAGCCTGGTTCGAGGGATTCGCGGAAAACCCCGGTATTGCCAGAACGCTACCAAAGGATGGCGGCTGATCGAATTTGCGTCGTTGCGCGATGCGCCGGCGTCCTGGTTTGCCGTGATGCGACGAACTCACGCGCGCCCGGCGGCGGCGAGTTCGTCTTTCCCGCCCACCCGCACCACGGCAGCAAACAGGCGGAGCGCGTCCGCGCCGCCGTGGTCGGCCAGGTTGCCGCATTCGATCTCGTCGGCAAGCACCTCTGCTTGTGCGGCTATTCTGGCGGCCGCGTGATTCAGTGCTTCGTGCGCGAGGGTGAGCTGCAATTCATCGGGCAGGTTGTTCCAGTCGAGGAACATGACACAAACTCATTTTTCTGGCCATTCTGGCTTGGTGCTTTCGAAGGCCAGTATCCGCGCATACAATTAAGCGAACATTACGGGAACGCAGTCAAATCAGCCCAGCCGCACATTCACTTGCGGCAGCGGCGCGAAATCCACAACCACATCGGCCGGTCCGCTCAGCCATATCGGCGGCGTAACGCTGCCGAGCATGACCACCTGCCTCGCCTTCAGGCCGCCGAACGCCGCCGCCACGGCCGAACCGGCCAGCCATGCGAGGCAGTTCAGCGGATGGCCCATCAGATCGGCACCCACCCCTTCGTCCCGCACGTGCCCATCGACCACGAGACGGCCGCGCAACGTCGCGATGTCCAGTGACCGCCAGTCCTGGCGGCCCGGCTCACCCAGCACCGCGGCGGCATGGAACACCTGGTCCGCGATCAGGGTCGGCGTGCCGAGTTCGCCGAGTTCGCCGTAGCGGTTCTCGACGATCTCGATGCCGGCAACGAGGTCGCCGACCGCATCGGCCGCCTGTTCCTGTGTGCAGGGACCGGGCGGCAGGTCGCGCGCGAGACGCACCGACAGCTCGCATTCCACACCGGGGCAGAGATAGTCGGCGAACCGGACGCTGGCGCCGCTGCGATACAGGTTCCCGGCGGCCATGAACCCCGCGGCCGGACCGCTGAGGCCGAGGTATTCCTGCATCCGCCGCGCTGTCGCGCCGATCTTGAAGCCGCCAGGGGACGCAGCACCGGCGCGCTGGGC
>Ga0210402_10003069_pt1 | contig 15868 bp, 14 predicted proteins | sample IncBWC7MmetaG_FD_161055 | JGI IMG/M metagenome (GOLD analysis project Ga0210402, IMG submission 161055) | Forest soil microbial communities from Barre Woods Harvard Forest LTER site, Petersham, Massachusetts, United States - Inc-BW-C-7-M | ecosystem: Environmental > Terrestrial > Soil >...
CGAGCACAATGACCCGGCACAGCCTCTGACCGCCGGCGGTCATAACTGGGTGTTCGATCAGGGCTCGACGCTCTGCAAAGAGACCGACACCGGGCCGAGTGGTGCCGTGGCAACCGGATGGGCGATCCCACCCAACGCGTCGACCAACTGTGTCCTTCTCCCAATCATTTCCAACGGCCGGGTCACCAACTTCGGCGATATCCCGTTCCAGGGGGACGTCATCACGCCAACCTGCGATCCCACCAGATTGAGCGCTCCGGGAGCACCTAACCCCGCCAACACCTACTTCAACCAGCTCGGCTGCTCGATCTCTCAGGGTGTCGCCACCACGCCGCAGACGGCAAGCTCGTTTCTATTTCTTACCGGCATCAAGAGTGGACTGTTTTCAGTCCGCCTCGACAACGCCGCCAACCCGGCGGTCGGCGGTGACGCTGGCAAGGCAGTCGGGGTGACCGATTTCTACTCCGCCATCAAGGGCAATCCGCAACTGACCGGCGCTGCCGTCAGCAAGGACGGGCAGTTGGTAATCGCGACATCGTTCAAGCGGCTGCCGGCGGTATTTGCCTGCCTGAACCCACTCGGCGATCCTGGCGATCCGGCGAAGCCGCTCAACCCGAACTTCTTCGTCCCGTCAGCCAGTACCGTGCAGTGCATGTCGGTCGGCAACAACAACCTGCCGGTTGATCTGACGACCGCGATCGGCCCTGACAGCCAGCCGTATTTTGCCGGCCAACGCGCCGCCAGCGGCGGCTTCGTCACCAGTTTCGGCAACCCGCCAGGTGGAACATCCAAGAGCGCCTGGCCGAACTGCATCTGGCAGACTAATGGCTCCCTGTCGCTCGCCGACGCGTTCGCGCACAATCGGGCGAACGGTTGTGGCAATGCCGCGTCGAACAGTGCGCTGGTGTCGCCGTCTGTCACCCAGACTAGCGTCCTGGCAAGCCACGGGAACTACATGTACCTTGGCACCAACCTCGGCCCTGTCGTGCAGATCAAGGTGACGACCAATCCGACCTCGGGACTGTCGAGCTACGCACTGCGGACATACCTTACCGGAGCATCAGCAATTAGCAGTGTAGGCGTTGCGGATGACCTTGGATCGCTGATGGTCTTCAGCAATCCGTCCACGGTCGGACTTCCCGGCTTCTGGACGAAGCTGCCGGTGTGTGAGGATATGAATTAGCGGCAGGTCGCGAGGCCGACCGCGGCACTATCCCTGCACGATCAGCCGCGACAGTTCGTCGGCCGCGGTGACCATGGGATAGTGCCCGGTATCCAGTTCGTGCCACGTCGCGCCGAGGCGATCGGCGGCGCGGCGCTGGTGCGCTTCGCCCGGGTTCACCGCCTGGCGGCACCAGACCACCGACGCGCGCCATTTCTGCTGCCAGAAGCCCGGCAGTTTCACCGGCTGGTGCATCGCCGCGACCGGATGCGGCGTGTAGCGCTCCAGCGCCCACGCCTTCGTCGCCTCGTCCAGGCCGGCGAACATCCGTCCCGCCGCGTCCTCGCGCGACGGTCCGGTGGTGAGTTCGGTCGTCACCGCATTGCGACGCTGCACGATGTCGCCGATGCTCTCGCCATCGAACAGCGCGAGAGCATCGGCGAACACCAGCCGCCCGATCCGCTCGCGCGCCTGCTCCGCCGCGCTGCACACGACCATGCCGCCGCTGCTGGTGCCGACCAGCACGACGTCGTGCAGGTCCTCGAAGAACAGCAGCTCCGCGATTTCCGCGCCGTGCGTTTCGGTGGTGATGCCGGGACGCAGTGCGTGGCGTCGTTCCGCGCAGCCGTCGAGCGACGGGGCGAATACCGTGTGCCCGTCCGCCGTCAGCCGCCGCACCACGCGCTGCCAGATCCAGCCGCCCTGATACGCGCCGTGGATCAATACGATTGCTGCCATTGTCGTCTCCTCACGCAAGCGCCGGGGCGCGGAACCGCTCATGCACGAACAGCACCGCGATGCCGCTCGCCAGGGCCGCCGCCATCACATAAAAGCTCGGTGCAAGCGGATTGCCCGTTACGGGCACCAGGAACGTCGCGATATACGGTGCGAACCCACCGAAGATCGCCACCGCGAAGCCATAGCTGACCGACAGCGCCGTGTAGCGCACGTTGGTCGGGAACATCTCCGACAGGATCGTCGAGATCACCCCGGTGTAGAGCGTCAGCACGGTCTGCGCGGTCGCCTGCACCACCAGCAATCCCCAAAAGTCCGGATGTGTCTGGAGGAACAGGAACAGCGGATACGCCATGATGAAGGCGAGCACGGCGCAGGCCAGCATCATCGGCTTGCGGCCAACGCGATCCGACCAGTGCCCGACGACCGGCGTCAGCACCAGATAGATCAAACCGGCCAGCGTGGTGGACCACAGCGCGTAGCTCAGGTCGATCTTCAATGTCTGCGAGGCGAAGCTCGGCAGGAACACCAGGAACACGTAGTTGATGACGCAGCCGATGATCGACAGGCCGAACGCGGATAGAAACACCCAGCCATGCGTGGTGAACGCTTCGGCGAGCGGCATGCGGGTGATCGTCCGCGTCGCCACCGCGCGCTCGAACGCCGGCGTCTCTGCGACGCGCGTGCGCAGGTAATAGCCGACCGGGCCGAGCACGAAGCCGATCAGGAATGGAATGCGCCAACCCCACGCGAAGAAGTCTTCTGCGCTCAGCATCGTGGTGAGGATCGCCGCCGAGAACGTGGCACACATCGCGCCGATCGCTGTCGCCGCCTGCTGGAGACTGCCGATCAGGCCACGTTTGCCGGCGGGCGCATGCTCCACCAGGAATGCCGCCGCGCCGCCCCATTCGCCACCGGTGGAAAAACCCTGGAACATGCGGCAGATCACCAGCAGGATCGGACCCAGCAGACCGATCGAGGCATAGGGTGGTATCAGTCCCGTGACACCGGTGGCGGCCGCCATCATCCCGATGGTCACGACCAGTGCCTTGCGGCGGCCGTAGCGGTCGCCGTACCAGCCGATGACCATCGCGCCCACCGGACGCATCAGGAAACCGACCGCGAAGGTGGCAAAACTTGCGAGCAACGACGCGACCGGATCGGTGGAGGGAAAGAACGCTCGCCCGATCGCTACGGCAAAGAATCCGTAGATGACGAAGTCGAAGATTTCGAACACCTGTCCGATCGCGCAGGCAATGACGGCGCGGCGTATCGCCACGGCATCTTCCGTCGTTGCGAATGCCGACATTGGCTGCGCGACGTCCTGCATTGTCATTCCCCGGCCCTGATGGAACGAAACTATAGGCAGCGACGTGCAGGCTGGAAACCCAGGCGACGGAGGCTGTTGCCTCGACCGGGCCAAAGCCGTCAGCTAGGCTCGCCGCATGATCGACAAGTTCGTGCATTCCATGGCCGATGCCATGACGGGAATCGCCGATGGATCGACCGTGCTGCTCGGCGGCTTCGGCGATGTCGGCATTCCGACGCCACTGCTGAACGGTCTGATCGAGCACGGCGCGCGTGATCTGACGATCGTCGCGGTCGCCGGCGGGCGTGACGGCAGCGCGATCGAGCAGCTTCTGTCGCTCGGCCGCGTGCGCAGGCTAATCTGCAGCTTCGTGCGTCCCGCAAGTTTGGCTGCCCGGTTGTTCCAACGTGGCGATCTGGAGGTCGATATCGTACCGCAAGGCACGCTGGCCGAACGCATGCGCGCCGCCGGTGCCGGGATCACCGGATTTTACACGCCGACCGGCGCCGATACGCTGCTGGCGGAGGGCCGCGAGACGCGCGAGATCGGCGGCCGGCTCTGTCTGCTCGAATATCCGCTGCCAGGCGACGCCGCACTGATCGAGGCGTGGCGCGCCGATCGCTGGGGCAACCTGACCTATCGCGACAGCGCACGGAACCTTAATCCGGTGATGGCGATGGCTGCCACGCTGACCATCGCGATGACGCGCAATGTCGCCGAGTTGGGAGAGATTTCGCCGGAGAGCGTGGTGACGCCGGGCATCTTCGTCAATCGCGTGCTGCACGTGCCCCTGAAGGAATAGCGCATGGCGGACTTTGAATTCTCCCCGCTCGATCGCAACGGCATGGCCGAACGTGCGGCACGCGATATACCGGAAGGGTGGCTGGTCAATCTCGGTATCGGCATTCCGACGCATATCGCCAATTTCGTGCCGATCGATCGCGAGGTGATCTTCCATGCCGAGAACGGCGTGATCGGCGTCGGGCCCGCACCGGCGCCGGACAAGGTCAATCCGTTCCTGATCAACGCCAGCACGACACATGTGACATTGCGCACCGGCGGCAGCTATGTGCATCACGCCGACAGTTTTGCGATCGCGCGTGGCGGGCATTTGGATCTCTGCGTGCTCGGTGCGTTCGAGGTGGCCGAGAATGGCGATATCGCCAACTGGGCACGCTCGGCCGATGAACCGGTGAAGCAGGTCGGCGGGGCGATGGACCTTGCGATCGGCGCAAAGCGGCTGTGGGTGGTGATGGAACATACCACCAGGGAGGGAGAACCGCGCCTGCGGCATCACTGCACGTATCCGCTGACAGCGAAGGGCGTGGTGACACGCGTCTATACAAGCCTGGCGGTGCTCGACGTGACGGCGCGCGGCTTCGTCGTGCGCGACATGGTTTCCGGCATGACCATCGAGGCGCTGCAGGCGCGCACCGAGGCCAGGCTTCATTCCGCGTAGCAGGAGGAACCGGCAATGACGACACGCATCACCCGTCGACATGCCCTGCAAATCGGTGCCGCCGCGTTGCCTCTGGTGCACATCCGGACCGGCCGTGCAGCTGGCAGGCTGGCGCTCGCGTTCTGGGACCACTGGGTGCCCGGCGGCAATGACGTCATGACGCAGCAGATCACCGCCTGGGCACAGAAGAATCAGGTGGATGTCACCACCGACTACATGAGCGCCGGCAACAAGCTGGTCATCACTGCGGCGGCCGAGGAGCAGGCGAAGACCGGCCACGATGCGATCGCGCTGCCGGTTTGGGAGGTGCAAAACCACGCCCGCGCGTTCGAACCGGTCGATGACGTGGTGCAGCGGCTGATTGCGCAATACGGACCGACCAACGAGGTGAACGAATACCTCGCCAAGGTGGACGGCCACTGGATGGCGGTGCCGAGCAACTCGGGCTCGCAGAACCAGCCACCGGTGGGGCGCATCAGCGTGCTGAAGGACAAGGCCGGGCTGGATGTGCTGTCGATGTATCCGGTAAGCGACCAGTACACGTCTGGCGCCGATGCGTGGACTTGGGACGCGCATTTGAAGGCGGCCGAGGCCTGTCAAAAGGCGGGCATGCCGTTTGCACTCGGCCTGTCGAATGCGGGTGACTGCGTCGATTTCTGCGGCGCGCTGTTCGCGGCGTACGGCGCGGAACTGGTCGATGCCAAGGGCAATGTTGCGGTGAAGTCGGACGAAGTGCGGCAGGTGCTGGAGTACGGTCAGGCACTGGTAAAGTTCCTGCCGCGCGACGTGCTGAGCTATGACAGCGCATCGAACAATCGCGCACTGATCTCGGGGCAGAGCGCGCTGATTTTCAACCCGCCCTCCGCGTGGGCCGTGGCTAAGCGCGATCAGCCGCATGTCGCGCAGGACTGCTGGACGTTCTCCGCCCCGCGCGGGCCGAAGGGTCGGTTCGTCGCCTACAATCCGTATTTCTGGGGGATCTGGTCGTTCAGCCGCAACAAATCCGCGGCGAAGGATCTGCTCGAGTATCTGTGCCAGCGCGAACAGGTGGAGGAACGCACCAAGGCGGTATCGGGCTTCGACATCCCGCCGTTCGACAGCATGCTGGATTTTTCCATTTGGAACGAGGTCGAGCCGCCGCGCGGCACCGTGTTCCACTATCCGATCCGCCCGTCGCATCACGCGCATCCACACGTTGCGGGCACACCGGCGGCGCCCGACATTGCCATGCAGATCTACAGTCGTGGCACGCAGCCCGCCATGCTGGGCAAGCTGCTCAGTGGCCAGTCGATCCCGCAGGTGATCGCCTGGGCGGAAGAGGAACTGGCCGGCTTCGTTCGCTGAAGGAGTTTTCGTCCATGATCACAGCTATCGAAATCACGTCGCGCGCTCCGTTCGTCGGCGGTGCGTCGTTCGGTGATGTGGGTGTGTACGAGCGGCTGGACGGTGTTGCGATCGGCGAGATCGACCCCGCGCATCCCGGTAACGTCGGCATTGTCAACGTCGACAATGCGCCGCGCAACGCACGTGGCCGCGTCGAGTACCGCAGCGATATCTGCATCCTTCGTCCGGCCGATCCGGAGCGTGGCAACGGTCGCATTTTGTACGAGGTGAACAATCGCGGCCGCATCATGCTGTTCGCCAATCTGTGCGCCGGCAAGGCGGGCAACCAACCGCAGACGGCAGCCGATCTCGGCAATGCACTGCCATTGCGGCGCGGCTTCACCCTCGTGTGGTCCGGCTGGGACCCGGGCGCACCGCGCGCAAATGGCGGTCTTGGTTTGAATGCGCCGGTGGCGACGAACAACGGCGCGCCGATCGTGCGGCGCATCCGCGAGGAGTTCATCTCCGGCACGCGCGGCGGTGCGCTGGAGCGCTTTCGCCTGTCATACGAGACGGCGAACCTCGACCCGCGGGGCGCGCGACTGACCGTGCGGCGAACACAGGAGGCACCGCGGCATGAGGTTCCCGCGTGGCGGTTCGTCGATGCGCGCACCGTGCAGCTGCTGCCGGAGGGGACGTTGCCGGAGCCCGGATCGATCTACGAAATCCATTACCAGGCGACGAAACCTGGTGTGCTTGGCATCGGATTTGCCGCGACGCGCGACCTTGTGAGCCACCTGCGCCACGCCGCGGCAGGGCGCGATCTGCTTGGCCGCCCGATGGAGCACGCGCTGACATTTGGCATCTCCCAGGCCGGTCGCTATCTGCGCGACCACATTGCACTTGGCTTCAACCGCGACGAGGATGGAGCGCGCGTGTTCGACGGCGTGTTTACCCATGTGGCAGGCATCGGGCGGGTGTTTCACAACACCGAGTTCGGCCAGCCCGCGCGCACACGGACCTGGCATGAGGACCACGACTTCCCCGAAGTGGAGTTCCCGTTCTCCTCCGCCATGTTGGACGATCCGATCGGCGGCGGTGCCGGCGCCTTGCTGCGCGGCGACGACAGCGACCCGAAGCTGATCGAGACAAACACCTCGACCGAATATTGGCAGAAGGGCGCTTCGCTTTTGCACACCGACGCGGACGGGAAGCGTGACGTGGTGTTGCCGGCGAATGTGCGCGGCTATTATCTGCCGGGCACGCAGCACGGGGGCAAGGCCGGCATGCCGCGTGATGCGGGTCCATGCACCAATCCGCGCAACTGGCACGATCCGATGCCGGCCATCCGCGCGCTGCTGATCGCCTTGGATGAGTGGGTGGCGAATGGCCGCGAGCCACCGCCGTCGCGCCTGCCGCGCATCGACAATGGCTCGCTCGTGTCCGCCGAGTCCGTCGCATGGCCAAAGCTGCAAGCGCTGGTGCCGCCGCACGCGGCCAACGACGTTGTGCCACTTGGAGACTGGACAGTTCCAAAATCGCCGGCGCGCGCGTGGTGCGCTCTGGTGCCGCAGGTGGATGCGGACGGCAATGAAATCGCCGGCATCGTGCTCTCGGACATCGCGGTGCCGCGCGGAACGTTCACCGGGTGGAACCTCTACAAGTCACCGCTGCCGGCCGGAGAACTGGCCGACCGCGACGGCACGTACCTGGCGTTCGCCGCGACGCGGGGTGAACGCGAACAATCAGCCGATCCGCGTCCAGCTATCGCGGAGCGCTATCCAAACCCCGAAGCGTATCTTCAGCGCGTCCAGCAGGTCGTCACCGCATTGCAACGCGACAGGCTTCTGCTGGACGAAGATGCCAATGCCTATCTGGCGCGCGCCCGCGACTGAGGCGCGCGCCGACCGGCACGCACGCCGGCGTCAATGCCCCGTGTGGATCGCACCGGCCACGTAGTTCTTGCGCGGGAACTCCTCCCAGTACTGCCGCAGCCCTCTTCCTGCGCGATCGTGGTATGGCCGCGCCTTGAGACGCGTCACATCGATGTCGATGCCATGGCCAGGCGTCGTCGGCAGTTCGACAAAGCTGTCCTTCACGACCAACGGCTTCACCGCGATCTCGTCGCAGGCCGGCCAGAGGTTCACGAAGAACTCGGCGATCCAGAAGTTCGGAATCATCGCTGAGAGCTGGACTGTCGCCGCACCGCCGACCAGCGTGCTGTTGTAGTTGTGCGGTGCGATCGCCACGGCGTGCGGCTGCGCCATCGCGGCGATATCCAACATGGCGCTGATGCCGCCGCAATTGCAGACATCCGGGTTCAGAATGTCGGCGGCGCGTGCAGCAAGCGCGGCAGCGAAAGACTCCTTGGAATAGATAGCCTCGCCCGTCACAATCGGTATCGGCACATTGCGCCGCACCTCGGCGACCAGTTCGATGTTGTCGCACAGGCACGGTTCTTCGTACCAGCCGATGTCGAATTCCGCGATCCGCTTGCCGATGCGGATCGCATGCATCGGCGCCAGCCTGCGATGCACCTCGACCAGCAGGCCAAAATCCGGACCCAGCGACTGACGCATCGCGCGGACATACCGCACCACATGGTCCTCGTCCTCGCGATGGATCCAACTGCGCCATGCGCCCGGGAACGGATCCCATTTGAGCGCGGTAAAGCCCATCTCCTTCACCTTCAATGCGCGCTCGATGTTGGCCTCGATCGACTCGGACCCGTTCGACCAGCCGTTGGCATAGACGCGGACCCGTTCCCGCGACGCTCCGCCCAGCATGTTGTACAGCGGCAAACCGGCATGCTTCGACACTATGTCCCACATCGCAATCTCGAGCGCGCTCCAGGCCGACAACAGATCGAGCGATGCGCGGCGGATTGCAAAGTCGTCGAACATGATCTGCGCCGTGTGGCGGATGTTGAAAGGGCTGCGGCCGATCACGTGCTTTGCCATCGCCTGGAGGCACTGCTCGATGACGGGCTCCTTACCCAACGTCACATAGGCCTCGCCCCAGCCATGCAGCCCGTCGTCGGTCTCAACGCGGCAGAACAGCAGGTTCTTGGCGGTCCCGGGATCGAACAGGAACGTCTCGACGCGTGCGATCTTCATGACTGGCCTCCGTTTACTACCCGGCGCATGCTTGCGGTCCAGCCTACGCGCCGACCGCGCGACCGGCAACGCACGGGGGAAACCATGCAGTTCGAACAGATCATCTACGAGGTGAAGAACACCACAGCCATCGTCACGCTCAATCGGCCGGAGAAGCGCAACGCGCTCAGTGCGCAGATCCTGCGGGAACTGTCCGCGGCTCTGCTTGAGGCCGATGAACACAACGCGGTGCATTGCGCCGTGCTGCGCGGCGCCGGCCCGCATTTCTGCGCCGGCGCCGATCTCAGCGAGTACTCGGCCGGCCGCGGCGAGGCCTATCGCGGTCGCCAGGAGATCGATGACGACGTCTGGCGACTGGAACATGGCCAGCGCCTGCGCATGACGTTATTCGACATGCACAAGCCGGTGATTGCTCAGGTGCACGGCACCTGCATCGGCATCGGCACCGATCTCGCGTGGCTATGCGACATGGTGTTGGTCGCCGATGATGCGCGCATCGGTTTTCCCCCGGTGCGCGATCTCGGAACACCGCCGGGAAGCATGTGGCTTTATCATTGCGGACCGCAATGGGCGAAGCGGCTGCTGCTGACCGGCGACAGCGTGACCGGTGCGGATGCGGCCTCGATCGGTCTGGCACTCAAGTCCGTGCCGGTTGATCAGCTGGAAGCCGAGGTGATGCGTCTGGCCGATCGGATGGGTCTGGTTGATCCGCATCTGCTGTCAGCCAACAAGCGGCTCGTCAATCTCGGGCTCGAACTGATGGGCGCCCGCACCATGCAGCGCGTCGGGGCAGAGATCGACGCGCGCGGCCATCTTGCCCCAAAGGCGCGCGAATTCCGCGAGACGATGCGCGAGCACGGCGTGAAGTTCGCATTCCAAAAGCGCGACGCGGCATTCGGCAAGGGCTATGCGGCTGTTCGCGGACCCGATCCCGAATAGTTTGTTCGATCGTCGCTCAGACCGGCATGGCGCGGAGCGAAGTGAGTGCCGCTCCCAGCCAAGCGCTTGTCGTCCACAGCAGGAACAGCAGCGTGTAGGCGCGTGTCGTCAGCGGCGGGAGTGGCTGGTCGTCGCCGAGCGCCACGCCGCCATTCAGCGCCAACGCCGTCAGTGGGACAAAGACCAGGAAGCTTGCCACGCTCGCGACCATCAATGCAGCGATGCAGACAGACCAATCGTACACGAGGCAAGGTGCACAAGCGGCCAGAACAAAGGGCAGACCAAGCAGCCTCCCTTCGCTGTGACGCAGCGATGGCCAGGCCAGATCGCGGGTCGCATGCAGTAATTGGCGCATTGTCAGCTCCTGAGATCGGGGGCCAGATCGGCGTGGAATGTGTTGCCGGCTGTGGTTGGGCGCACGTCCCCGGCGCGGATCACATAATCGCCGAACCGCTCGCCGTCGGATCGCCGTTCCGCGTATTCGCGCAGCAGCGGCGCCAGAGCCTCGACGATCGCGTCGTCATCGACGTCCTTGCGATACAGCTTGTTAAGCCGCGTGCCGTCGAAGGCGCCGCCGAGATACAGATTGTAGAGTCCCGGTGCGCGCCCCACGAGCGCGATCTCGGACAGGTAAGGACGGGCGCAGCCATTGGGGCATCCGGTCATGCGGATGGTGATGTCGTCCTGCGCCAATCAAAGCCGCTCCAGCTCGTCCTCAAGCCGTGTCAAAAGTGACGGCAGGTAGCGTTCGCTTTCCGCCAGCGCGAGGCCGCAGGTCGGCAGCGCGACGCAGGCCAGGGAGTTCCGGCGTAATCCGCTGACCGGCGCGCCCAACCCATGCTCCTCAAGCAACGCCGCGACTGCACCGCGCCGCGCCGCCGGTATGTCGGCAAGAACAAGATTCTGGTTCGGCGTGATGATGAATCGGCCGACACCAAGTTCGGCGATCGCCTGCAGTCCGCTGAGCAGCCGGTGCTCCGCCACATCGCGCACGCGGCCGTTCTCGACGAACAGCGTGTAGTGCCACGCGCCATTGTCGCCCTCGGTCCAGCCGATACGATCCCCGTTGTCGGTGAAGGCGAACGCACGGGCGCGCGACAAACGAAAGCCTAAACGCCGTTCCAGTTCCTCGACGAACTGCGGCAGGCCGATGCGCTCGATTGTGTATTTGAGCCGTGCATGCTTGCGGTCCGAGCGGTCGCCGGAATCGCGCTGCACGGTCACCACCTTCTCGGCAACATCGAGCACCTGGTCGGGCGTGCAGAAGCCGATCACGTCGCCGGTGCGTGGGAACGTGTCCGGCTCGCCGTGCGTCATCCCCATGCCGCCGCCAACGACCACGTTGTAGCCAACGATGCGCCCGGCTTCCTCGATGGCGATGAAGCCGAGGTCGTGGGCGAACACGTCCACATCGTTATGCGGCGGCAGGGCAACGGCGATCTTGAACTTCCGCGGCATGTAGGTGCGGCCGTAGATGGGTTCGTCTTCCTCCTCGCCGCCGGAAATTTTTTCCCCATCGATCCAGATCTCGTGCCAGGCGCGGCTCCGCGGCAGCAGATGCGCGCCGATCGCCTTGGCGAGTTCGGCAATCTCGGCATGCGCGCGGCCAACCCATGGGTTCGCCGTCGCGATGACGTTGCGGTTCACGTCGCCGCAGGCCGCGATGGTGTCGAGCATCGCGTCGTTCATCGCCTGGATTGCCAGGCGCAGGTTGCTCTTGATGATGCCGTGGAACTGGATCGTCTGGCGCGTGGTCAAACGCAGCGTGCCGTTGCCGCGTTCGCGCGCGCTGGTCTCCGACGCCCGCCATTGCTGTGGCGTCAGGACGCCGCCCGGCACGCGCATCCGCGCCATGAAGATGAACGCCTTCTCCATCTTCTTGCGCCCGCGTTCCGCGCGCAGGTCGCGGTCGTCCTGCAGGTAGATGCCATGAAATTTGGTCAGCTGCTGGTCATCGTCCGACAACGCGCCGGTTTCCACGCGTTGCAGCCCTTCGGCGATGGTACCGCGCAGGAAGTGGCTGTTCGCCTTGATCGCCTCGTTTGGAGATGGCCGAGGGGCTTCAATAGACATCGCGCAGGTACCTTCCCTCGCGTCGCAACGCGTCGAGCGCTGCCGCTCCGTCCTTGCCGCTCTGGTCGGCAATGATGCGCTGCAATGTGGTGTGCACGTCCTTCGCCATGGCGTTTGCATCACCGCACACGTAGATCGTGGCGCCGTCCTGCACCCATCCGTTCAGCTCGCGTCGCGCGTCCCACAATGCGTGCTGCACGTAGCGCTTTTCCGGCTGGTCGCGCGAGAACGCGACATCCAGCCGCGTCAGCACGCCGCGCTTCAGCAGGTCCTGCCACTCCAATTGGTAGAGGAAATCGTGCGTGTAGTTGCGATGGCCGAAGAACAGCCAGTTCTTGCCGCCCGCTTCGATTGCATCGCGCTCCTGCATGAAGGCGCGGAATGGCGCGACGCCGGTGCCCGGGCCGATCATGATCACCGGCCGCTGCGGATCGGCCGGCAGCCTGAAATGCTGATTTGGTTTGACGAACACCTTCATGCGTTCGCCGGACCCGCGACGGTCTGCGACATCGACCGACGCGACGCCGTTGCGCGCGCGGCCGTGCGTGTCGTAGCGAACCGCGGCGATCAGCAGATGCGCCTCGTCCGGCACGGCCTTCAGGCTGGATGCAATCGAGTAGTAGCGCGGCGGCAAGGGCCGCAGCAGCGACGTCAGCTGCTCCGCGGTCAGACGGTGCGGCGCTGCCTCGAGCAGGTCGATCACCTGGCGGCCCTCGACGAACGATGCGTCAGCCGCAAGCGATGCGTCGCCGGTCAGCCGGGCATGATCTTCGACCTGCTTGCGCGTCAGCGTGGTGATATCGAACCGCTCCGTCAGCGCCGCGTGCAGCGCCGTATCGCCCGCAAGGCCTGACGCCGCCATCACCGCCTCGACCAGCGCCGGATCGTTGGCGGGCAGAAAACCCAGCGAATCGCCCGGCTCGTACGCGATGCCGGCGCCCTCCAGCGACAGCTCCACGTGCCAGGTCTCCGACGAGGAGCGGCTGCCGCTGAGTTTGACGCGCTCGGTGATCTCGGCCTCGAACGGACGCGTTCGGCTGTAGGTGCTGGCCTCCGCCGGGGCGCGCGCGAAGTCCACATGGATGACCGCTGATTCCGCGTCGGGCTCGCCAAGCTCGGCCTTCAGCTGCGTCAGGGTCCCGCCGATCCAGCTGTTCGCAGGAGCCTCGTAGTCGAGGTCGCAGTCGATCCGATCGGCCACGCGCGTCGCGCCGAGTGCGGCAAAGCGTTCGTCGAACAGCCGTCCGGTCTCGCAGAACTTCGCATAGGCGCGGTCGCCCAGCGCCAGCACGGCATAGCGCACGCCGTCGAGACGCGGCGCATCCTCGGCCATCAGCGCCGCGTGGAAATCGATGGCCCGTTGCGGCGGATCGCCCTCACCCCAGGTGCTGGCGATCACCAGCAGATTCTGCACGCCGGCGATCTGCGCGGGCGTGGCATCCGCCATGTCGAGCACGCGCGCGGCGAAGCCGAGCTTCCCTGCCGCCTTGCGCGCCGCGTCGGCGAGCGCTTCGGCGTTGCCGGACTCCGTGCCGAACAGGATCGTGAGCGGCGCGCGCCGGGCCGGCGGCGCGGCGGCAGCCGGCTGTGGCCCGGTTGCTGCCTGGTAACCCGCCAGGAAGCCGCTCAGCCAGGTTCTCTGCTCAGCGTTGGTCGCAGACATGATGCGGTTCAGGGCGGTGATCTGATCGGCCGGGAAGGGGGCGGTCTCCGGCAGCATTGGCAGGCTTGGCATGGTTTTCTCCCTCAGGCCGTCGCGCGGCTCGATGTGGGTGCACAGGACATCGGTTCGGCGTCCTGCCACGCGGCGATCAGCGGCCGTAGGGCGACGACCGGGCCCACCACGATCAGTGTCGGTGCGTCGCGCGGAATGTTCCCCGCCGTCGCCTCCGCCTGCGCCAGTGTGGTGATGACGACGCGCTGGCGTGGCGTGGTCGCATCGGTGATGAAAGCGACCGGCTCATCGGCTTTGCGGCCTGACGCGCGCAGGCGCTCGGCAATCGCGCCGACCCGCCGCAGCGCCATGTACAGGACCAGCACGTCGGCGCCGCGCGCCAGCGCGTCCCAGTCGAGGTCCGCCGGCAATTCACCGCTGGCGTCGTGCCCGGTGGCGAATGCCACGCTATGTGCGAGGCCGCGATGCGTGGTCGGGATCCCGGCGGCAGCCGTGCCGCCGATGCCCGCGCTGACCCCCGGGATGATGCGGAATCGCACGCCCGCAGCCGCAAGCGCCAGTGCCTCCTCCGTGCCGCGCCCAAACACCAGCGGGTCGCCGCCTTTCAGCCGCACCACGCGATGGCCGTCCCGCGCCAGGCGGATCAGACGCTCGTTGATGCGGAGCTGCGGGGTCCGCACTCCACCGGCGCGCTTGCCGACCGGCTCCAGCCGTGCCTGCGGCGCGAGCGCCAGAATGTCCGGCGACACCAGCGCGTCGTGCAGCACGACGTCGGCCTCGGCCAGCGCGTGCGCAGCATGCAGCGTCAGTAGCCCCGGATCGCCGGGGCCGGCGCCCACGAGCCATACAGTGCCGGGCTCGAAGACCGGCGCGAGCAACCTGGCGGATGCCGTACCCAAGGCAGGGGTCATGCCATCCACCCATTCGCCTGCAGCAGCGCGTCGGTCAGGGCGGTCACCTCGGTGGGGTTCCGTCCGTCCTGACGCCAGGCCGCGCGATAGCTGCGGAGTTGCGCGAGCCGCTCGCTCCACTCCGGCCCGTACTCGGTGGCCAGCCGCGCCCGGATTCGCGCGGCGAGGCCGGGGCTGGCGCCGCCCGTGGAGACGGTCAGCATCAAGTCGCCGTGGCGGACCTCGGCCACGCTATGGAAATCGCACAGCGCGGGCCGGTCCTCGACATTCACCAGCACCCGCTCCGACCGCGCCAATGCGGCGAGCTCGGCGGCACGATCATCGGGGAGGCCGGCGATCCACAGGGCACGCAGCGAGGCCAGATCCGCCCGCCCGGGCAGGAAGCCCCGCAACGCGTCGCCAGCGGAGTGTGCCAGGTCCTGATCGGCCCGATCGGAGAACAGCAGCAGATTGCGCGCGTCGCCGGAGCGCAGCGTCAGGAAGCGGCGGAGGGCCGCTGGCCCGCGGCCGGCGACCGCGATCGGCAGCGCCGCCGGGTCGAGCGCGACCGGGATCACCGCCGCACCCCGGTCGCGATCTCAAGAAAGAAGACCTTGTCGGCCATCGAGAACCCTGCCCTTGCTTCACCCGGATCACCGAATATAGGGCGATCCGGGAGCAAACAGAGAAGGATTTCCTCAGATATTCAAGCTCTGCCGTCGAAAAAGTAGAATCTTCTCTATGCGTGCCCAGTGGGGGTAGAAGCTCGCGTTCTGGTGCCACAATCCAGCAGCAGTGTCCCGCACTGTCCGGAGCGGCTACTTCACCATGGCGGGTTCGGGCACCTTCGTCTTCCGGAACGCCGGCATCACCTCCTGCGCGAACCCCTGCAACTGCGTTGACCGTGTCCTCGCCCTTACAGAGGCAGAAGCCGAAGTACAGCGCTACCAACTGGCAGGAAGCCCTTTCTTGACCCGATAGGTCGCAAACCTGTCACGTTCCGGCTGAGTTACCGACGCCGGAAGATTTCCGACTGTGAGCTTCGGCAGGTCTTGCAGCGGCTCCAGGTTCGCGACCTGCGTGTTGGACAGATCGAGCGTCGTCAGCGCGGTCAGGCCCTTCAGCGGCTCCAGGTTCGCGACCTGCGTGTTGTACAGATGGAGCGTCGTCAGCGCGGTCAGGCCCTT
>Ga0210402_10003070_pt1 | contig 15868 bp, 14 predicted proteins | sample IncBWC7MmetaG_FD_161055 | JGI IMG/M metagenome (GOLD analysis project Ga0210402, IMG submission 161055) | Forest soil microbial communities from Barre Woods Harvard Forest LTER site, Petersham, Massachusetts, United States - Inc-BW-C-7-M | ecosystem: Environmental > Terrestrial > Soil >...
AGGAGCTGGACGAGAGTGCGATCACGGCTGCCACCAGCCTCATCAACGAAGCGAAGAATCCCGTGCTGATGCTTGGATTGCTCGCGAGCGAGACGAACGCCGCCGACGCGGTTGGCGGGCTCATCGCCAAAACGAATATGCCCGTTGTGTGCACCTACCAAGGCGCCGGAGTGGTGCCGCGAGAGCACTTCGACCGATTCGGCGGACGGGTGGGCCTGTTTCGTACTCAGCCCGCCGACAGAATCCTGGATGCAGCCGACTTGGTTATTACGATTGGCTACGATCCGATCGAATTTGAACCTGGCCTCTGGAATCTCGGCAAGAAGCGCAGGCTGATTCACATCGACGCGGTGGCCGCGGACATTGATAAGAACTACCGGCCCGAAGTCGAGTTGACGGGAAACGTCGCGGCAACGGTTCGAGCACTTACCGATCGCTTGCGGATTGCGCCTCCCGCTGGCAGTGCGGAGCTGCTCCGAGAAGTTGCGCAGGAGCGCGCTGCCTTCGCCGAGAAGGCCGCAGCCTCGAACGGGACTCCGATCCATCCCTTGCGCCTCGTGCACGAACTGCAAGCCCTGCTGAGTAATGACATGACCTTATGCCTCGACATGGGATCGTTCCACATCTGGCTGGCCCGCTACCTTTACAGCTTTCGTGCGCGACAGATTTTGATGACGAACGGGCAGCAGACACTCGGCGTGGGTCTGCCGTGGGCGATTGCAGCGAGCTTGGTGCGTCCCGGTGAAAAAGTGATCTCCGTCTCGGGTGATGGAGGCTTCCTGTTTTCCGCGATGGAGCTTGAAACTGCAGTCCGCCTCAAATCCAATCTTGTTCATCTAGTTTGGATTGACGGGTTCTACGACATGGTTGGGATTCAGGAGATGGCGAAGTACGGACGACTATCTGGCGTTTCCTTCGGGCCGGTGGACGTAGTCCGGTTTGCTGAGGCCTTCGGCGCCAGAGGATTGAAGATCGAACGTCCAGAGGAGATTTCGTCGACACTGAAGAAGGCTCTCGCAATGCAAGGCCCAGTGATTGTCGGCGTGCCAGTAGATTATCGCGACAATCACCGCCTGATGGAAGATCTGCATCCCGAAGCTCTGAACTAAGGCCAACGGTCCTCCGAAGCGTTGTGACACTTTGGGTTGTAGGGTCCGTCTCCCCGTGCGCCCGCGCGACACTCCGATTCCGCGACCAGTTCAAGCCCTTTCGACAACGGCGCCACAATACACCATGTGAGCTCAGATCGCCCAAGGTGTTTCGCCGAGCACTTACGCAAGCAGTTGTGTTCGCGGAAAGTTTCATCTGCCCGCACTGAACCGCGGATCTCCATCGATTCCATTCGCAAATTTCGAAAATCTCGCGAAGATCGCGATGTCTGCTTCTTCCATTTCCCGGCAAGTTTCTAGATTCTCAAGAGTTTAGGTTTGGCCAGTTTCATGCACAGAGATCTCCGTGCTTGTGAAGGAACCCAGAGAAGCGAGAAGCGCTGCACGCGCTCAAGGAGACGAAAAGAATGAGTTCGAACACGGTTGCGGCGAAGGACACCTTGAAGGGGACGCGTCAGGAAACTGACAGCTTGGGCAAGGTGAACGTTCCCGCGGACAAGCTTTGGGGCGCTCAGACGCAGCGTTCGCTTGAGCACTTCAGCATCGGCAAGGACCTGATGCCGCGAGAGATGATTACGGCCTACGCCACCCTGAAAAAGGCCGCAGCGAATGCAAACCACGCGGATAAGCGAATCGACGACGCGCAACTCCAGCTCATTGTTCAGGTCTGCGACGAGATCCTCGCCGGCGGCCATCAGGAGATGTTTCCTTTGCATGTGTGGATGACGGGCAGCGGAACTCAGTTCAACATGAACGTGAACGAGGTGATTTCCAACCGCTGTTGCCAACTTGCAGGAACGCCAATTGGGAGCAAGGCTCCCATTCATCCGAACGACCATGTGAACATGTCGCAATCGTCCAACGATTCCTTTCCCACCGCGATGAATATCGCGGCAGCCGTGAACGTAAAGGCAAGACTGATACCTGCGGTGCAAGCATTGAAGCAGGCGATAGAAGCCAAAGTCGAAGCGTGGAAAGACATCGTAAAGATCGGCCGCACGCACATGCAGGATGCAACGCCACTCACTCTAGGCGAAGAGTGGTCGGGTTACGCCGGGATGCTCGGCGATGATCTCGAATGCATCGAGGGCGCGTTGAAGGGCGTGTATCGCCTCGCACTGGGTGGCACAGCCGTCGGGACTGGAATCAATGCCGCTCCTGGTTTTGGTGAGGCGGCAGCTGCCGAAATCGCAGAACTCACGAACCTGCCTTTCGTCAGTGCGCCCAATAAGTTCTCCGTGCAAGGAGCCCACGACGCTCTGGTACATCTTTCCGGCGCACTTCGGACACTGGCAGTCTCCCTGTATAAGATCGCGAACGATATCCGGCTCATGTCGTGCGGTCCCCGCGCTGGTTTTGCCGAATTGATCATCCCCTCAAACGAGCCTGGTTCGTCGATCATGCCCGGCAAGGTAAATCCCACCCAAGCCGAGGCACTGACGATGCTCGCTGTTCAGGTGATGGCGAATGACGTGGCCGTGGGATTCGGCGGCGCCGGCGGCTATCTGGAGATGAACGTCTACAAGCCGCTCATCATCTTCAACATCACTCATTCCATCACGATTTTGGCCGACGGCTGCACCAACTTCAGGAAATTCTTGGTCGAGGGGACCCAGCCGAATCTGAAGAAGATCAAGGAGTACGTGGACCGGTCGCTGATGCTCGTAACCGCGCTTTCGCCCGTCATTGGCTACGACAAGTCGTCCAAGATCGCGCACTACGCGCTGGAAAACGACCTCACTCTCAAGCAGGCCGCACTGAAGCTCGGATTTGTAAGGGAAGAGGAGTTCGACCGCGTCGTCGATCCGGCGAAGATGGTCCATCCGTATGTCGCAAGCGCTAGTTGATTGAGCCGATCGAATCGGAATCTCTGAATCACAAAAACACGAAAGGAAACAAGAGAAATGAGCACGAACATACAGGGAGTTGAATTACTCCGAAACCCGTCCGTCAACAAAGCGACGGCGTACACGGAAGCGGAAAAGGAGGCGCTCGGTCTAGTGGGCCTCGTGCCCGATGTTACCGAGCCGATCGAGACGCAGCTTTCCAGGGTGTTGTGGCAACTCGATCAAAAGACTTCCAATCTCGAACGTTACATCTATTTGATGAACCTTCTCGAGATTAACGAGACGCTGTTCTATCGCACGCTGATGTCCGATCCTGCGCGCTTCCTGGATATCGTGTACGACCCGACAATCGGCGAAGCCTGTTTGAAGTTCGATCACATCTTGCGTCGTCCGCATGGCATGTATCTGTCAATCACGAGGAAGGGACACGTCAAGGATGTGTTGCGCAATTGGCCTGTGAAAGACGTCCGGTTCATCTGCGTGACGGACGCGGGACGCATCCTCGGTCTTGGTGACCTGGGCGCCAACGGGATGGGCATTCCGATTGGCAAGCTGCAGCTCTATACCGCCGCTGCGGGCGTGCCGCCGCAAGGGCTGCTCCCGATGTACTTGGACGCGGGTACCAATAACGAGGCCTATCTCAAAGATCCTCTATACGTTGGATTGCGCAAGCGGCGCCCACCAACGGAAGATCTCTACGCCTTTGTTGACGAATTTGTCGATGCGGTGCAGGAAGTGTTTCCCAACTGCTGCATCCATTTTGAAGATTGGACGGGTGCCGACGCCATCGCTTTGCTGGCGCGGTATCGCGACAAAGTCTCCTGTTACAACGACGATATTCAGGGAACCGCCGGCGTAACGTTGGCAGGTCTCATCAACGCGCTGAAGATTACCGGTGGGCAACTGAAGGACCAGCGCATATTGTTTTTGGGCTCAGGGTCCGCCGCGATCGGGCTTGCCGGCCTCATCGTCTCCGCGCTCGGTCAGGAAGGGAAGGCTCCAGAGGCCGCCCTCCAGCAAATCCGGTTGTTCGACACGAAAGGCCTTGTGGTCGCCGGCCGTCCAGGCTTGCAAGCTTCGAAGCGGCCCTACGCTCATAAGCTGCCGCCCAGCAAACCCTTCAATCATTTGGACCTGACAAGCGAGTATCCGGAAATCCTTGCGGCCATCGAGGACTTCAAACCAACGATCCTCATCGGCGTGAGCACGGTCGGAAAGCTCTTCTCCCGCGAAATCGTGGAGGCTATGTCGCGGCACAACGCGCGGCCGATCATTTTCGCACTATCGAATCCGATCGAGAAGCACGAATGCCTGCCGGCCGATGCGTATGCCTGGACGAAAGGAAAAGTGGTCTATGCGGGAGGAGTTCAATTCCCTCCCGTTCATCTTAATGGTCAGACGTTCCTGCCGTCCCAGGCAAACAACCTCTACATCTTTCCCGCTGTCGGAATGGCCATCTATGCCACAAACGCAAGCCGGGTAACGGATGAAATGTTCATCGAAGCAGCGCATGCGGTCGCCGATCAAGTGCCCGCAGATCAACTAAAGCTTGGCATGCTGTTCCCGCCGCAAGCGAATATCTTGGAGGTGGAAATCCAAACGGCAGCAAGGGTGGCGAAGCTTGTGTTTGATTCGGGCCTTGCCCGCGTCGAGCGTCCTCGGGATATGGTCGCGTTCATTCGAGAGCATGTCTACAAGCCGGAGTATCCGGTGATTCCCAGTGGTGTAACAAAGGCGGCTCGCCGAGGTTGAGAGCCAGCGATTTCGTAGAGGGGCGAGAAGCGCCTATCTTGGCCGCCGCTATCTCGCCCTTCGCGAAATCCAGCTGGGTTTGCTTGCTGTTCCGCGTTAGGCGAACTTTTTTACAAACGCGACGACATTCTTAAGGCTGGATCATGTACATCATGAACTGTCGACAGAGGGTGAAGGCGTAACTTATGCAGACACGGAACAACGAGCAGGCAACACGTCGGTCAGGCGACATTGTACGCGCGGTCAGCGACAGTCTCATGCTGGGCGTCTCCTGTCTGGTCAGCTTCGTCTTGATCACTCACCTGCTTGGACGTGCCTATCTCGTGTCGCGAGATGACGAACTGCTGGGAGGCATGTGGGCCGTGGCCGCCACGATTTTCGTGTATCGGGCGAGTTCCCAGCAGAGCATGAGTGCGGCGTTGTCACGCCTGGCAGCTACGTGCATGAGTTTCGTGCTCTGTCTGCTATACCTCTTGATCTTCCCTTTTTCTCCGTGGGGTTTGGCGGCACTGGTCGCGATAGGAGCAGTCCTGATGTCTTTGCTCGGCCGTTCTGAAGACATCATCACAACAGGAATCACGACGGCCGTCGTCATGGTCGTCGCCGAGATCAGCCCGCAACATACTTGGAAAGATCCAATCCTGCGCTTGATAGACACGATCGTCGGCATTGTGGTTGGTGTCGCCGCCGCGTGGGTTGGGGTTCGGGTTGCCGGGTGGCGTGCGATGAACTCCGTTTCGAACATCGCAAAGCCAACGCAAGGGAGTAATGCGTCTTGAGTGCGCCGCGGACTCAGTCGGCAACTGTCATCCCATCGTCGGCGCGATGAAACCAGGTTCTCCGATTCTGGGGAGAGTCAAATGCCCAAACCTTTTTGCGGGATTTTGAAGTTATCTTTTTTCGGCAACTGCCATGAGAACACGCGCAAATACAGTAGCGCTTGCAGGACGCTGGCTAAAACTGCCAAAGATGTGTTGTCGCGCCAAGTTCAGCAGTTTGCGTTTCGCGAGAAACCGATTGTCAACAAAAGGATTTGTCCTCCTCTTTGCGCTGCTGCCGATGAAGCTATTGTGGGCACAGACGGCGCCCATGACACCCGACAGGACTTGGCACGGCGCTCAAGAGGCGTCGTTAGCGCGTGAACTTCGGCAATACACACAAACGAACCTCGCACTAGACGCCAGCAAGACCTACGATTTAGCTGAACTAGTTGATTTTGCCGAACAGCATAATCCGCAGACTCGGGTTGCATGGCAGAACGCCAAAGTACAGGCCGCGGTATTGGGCATCGCACGTAGCGAACTCTATCCGACGTTGGCATCGGTCGCGCTTGCGGGAGTGGATCGCACCGAGGCCTTTTTGGGTACCCGGTTTTTTCGACAAACGGTTGGCGATTTTCAGGCGGCGCTTGATCTCAACTACACTGTTTTTGATTTTGGTGCCCGTCGTGGCCGAATCAGCGCGGCGGAAGCAGATGTTCTGGCGGCCAATTTCGCGTTCAACGACACGCATCGCAACGTCATTTACGCGGTCGAGCAAGGTTACTATCAGCTTCTGAATGCGATGGGTCAGGAGGATGCCGCTGAGGCGAGTCTCTCGAATGCAGAGGCCGTGCAACAGGCTGCCGAAGAGCGGCTCAAGAATGGTCTGGCGACTCTGCCCGATGTACTGGAAGCGCGAAGCGCTACCGCACAGGCTGAATATGAACTGCAGGCGGCGGTGGGTGGTGAAGAGATCGCACGCGGCAACTTGGCGACCGCACTCGGAGTCTCCCCAACGGCCGTAATCCGGACCCAACCTCTAAAAGAACTATCGATTCCGAACTCCCTTGGCGACACGGTTGAGTCGGCCATGAATCGGGCCTTCGCGCAGCGACCGGACCTGTTGCAACAGGTCGCTGAGATACATGCGGGGAACGCGAAGGTCAAAGAGGCGCGCGCGGCCTACTATCCTTCCCTGAATGTGGATGTCGGCCCGATCGCGCAATCTCTGTATGGCCTCCAGCAGACCCTTCCTTGGGCAAGCACTGCCGGTCTCGCGGGCGGGGCGCAATTCAATTTGAAATGGACTGTGTTTGACGGTGGTGCGCGGCGAAACAGGATTGCGGAGGCTCGGGCCAGGGTCAGCGCGGCGGAAGCACAAGCTAACGTTACACGCGATCAAATCGCGGACGAGGTCTGGGCGGCTTACTCGAATTTAAATACAGCGTTTCGGCAGCGCCAAGCTGCTGAGAAGCTGCTGGAAGCCTCCAGTCAGTCCTATGAAGCCGCTCTTGAGTCCTACAAGTACGGTCTTCGCAATCTATTGGACGTGACTGCAGCCGAGCGCACTCTTGCAGAAGCTCGGTCGACGGATGTCCTCGCTCGCACGCAGGTTCTCACTGCCTTGGCGGATTTCGCTTTCCGGACCGGCGATTCCGTTCAGCTGAATGCGAGGAGGCCCTGACGCATGTTGGGTAATCAGATTCGCGGTGTCGCGAAACCTGGGTTCTTCCTTGCCTGTGCATTGCTGCTTGTGGGCTGCTCCCGGGCTCCATCCGTGGACGTCATGGGTTCGTTTTTTCCAGGATGGCTCGTTTGCCTGGTATCGGGTATTGCGCTCACTGCGGCGGTTCGGCTCGCCTTCATGCGGTTCCAAATTAAAGTTGCGATTCCGATCCTGCTTAGCCCCAGTCTTACCGCAATTTTTACCTTTTTGTTGTGGCTTCTCTTTTTCAGCTAGCGTGAGGCGAGGACGGTGAATCTGCAGATCAATCCGGGGATGGAAAAACAGCTCAGCCGGTGGACCACGCTTGGCGTTGCGCTAACCGCGGTTGTGCTTGGGCTCGCGGTGCTTTACCGCGCCAACCACCACCCACGAACTGACGATGCCGAAATTTTCGCCAACTTTATTGGCGTCTCCCCGCAAGTCGAGGGGCCGATCATCCACTTGAGTGTGCAGGACAACCAGTTCGTGAAGAAGGGTGATTTATTGTTCGAAATCGACGAGCGGCCCTATCGGTATGCACTTGAGAAAGCACTCTCCGATCAGGCCACACTTGAAGGGCAGATCGCCGATGAAGGACGCAGAATTGCGGCGCTCACGAGCGCCGTCTCTGTGGCTAAAGCGAATATTCACGGTTCACAAGCGGATGTCACTCGCTCGGCGTCCGCCATCGATCAAGCGCGGGCCGACGTCGCCAACGCGGAGCAGGGCGTAAGCCGAGCAAAGGCGGAGTGGACATACGCGAGTAACAATTTGCATCGCCTCGAGCCGCTTCTTACCAAACAGTTCGTGACTGTCGACCAGGTGGACCGTGCGAGAACTTCGGAAATCGCACAGTCCGAAGCTTTGAAGCAGGCAGAATCGCAGTTGCTGATTGCTCAGGCTACGCTTAAGTCCGCTTTGGCACAATATGAGCGCTCCGGGGCCGGCCTCGACCAGAGCAAAGCCCAACACGAGCAAGCCAAACATGCGGTCACTACGTTGGAACCACTCCTTAACCAGCGTGGCGCACGAGCTTCCGCCGTCGACGACGCACGCTACAACCTAGATAACTGCCGGGTCTACGCGCCTTTCGATGCTCGTGTGACAAATCTCAACATTTCCGAGGGTGCTTACGCTCACGTTGGGCAGCAAGTGTTCACTCTCATCGACGCGCGAACGTGGTGGGCCGTGGGTAATTTCCGCGAAGGCCAACTCCAGTACATTGTTCCAGGAATGCGGGCGGACGTCTACGTGCTTTCGAAATCGGATGTGCGGTTTTCCGGGGTGGTGGATAGCGTAGGCTTTGGCGTCACTCCCGATCCGGATGTGATTGGCAAGCTCGAGCCGGGACTTCCCGACGTGCAGCGAACTCTCAACTGGGTACATTTGGCATCGCGGTATCCAGTTCGGGTCCGGGTGAAGAATCCTTCCCCTGAGTTGTTTCGCGTGGGCGAGTCCGCTGTCGTCACCATTCGGGGGAATTGAGCATGGCCACTGCTGCGCAAACGGTTACGAAAGGGGCGTCTTCTCTCGAATGGTTTGGCCACTTCCTCAAAGAAGAACTCAGCCCCTATCCGGGAAGAGGTCTCCTGGTAACGCGCATCGTCGTCGCGACAACCGTCATGATGATTTTGACTTTTGTTTTTCGGCTTCCGTACGGCGCCTACGGTGCGATCTTCGCCATGACCATCTCTCGTGAAAATCCCCAAACGACGATCAACGAAGCCAAGACTATCGTTGTAGCTTTCGCCTTCTCGGTAGTTTACGTGCTGGTTGGAGCGATGCTCTTTCTCGCGGACCCGATGACGCGTTTCGTTTGGGTTATCGGCACTTTATTCCTTATGTTCTACGCTCTTCGCGTGCTGAATAATTACACCGCCGGAGCTCGTTTTGGCTATCTGCTCATTATCACCATTCCGCTGTGGGACGAACACATCTCCGCAGGACTAAGAGTGGAGAACACCCTTTGGGCTTTCGGGGTGATTTGCCTTGCGAGCATCATCGCTGCGTTGATTGAACTGGCATACGCGAGTCTTAAGCCCAGAGATGATCTGGTCCAGTCCATCGCCGAGCGGCTGACCGCAGTCGAAGACCTGCTCAGCTGCTACGTTGAAGCTCGCCCCGTTGATGGCAGGACCGAACAGAGCATTGCGAACCTGGCGCTAGTGGGCACGTCAAGGTTACGGCGCTTTCTGCAGAGGTCTGGCTACTCACCGCATTATGCCGAGCAAATGGGTGCGGTCGTGGCCCTCGTTGGACGAATCATCGACATCGCTGCCAACTTGACGCAATTGAGTTCCGATCTATCAAAAGACGATCAGCCAGGAATCCGCGAGTTGGCAAACAGCATTGGCCGTATTCGTGTTGCGTTGGTCAACGGGCAGATTCCGAGCCCAACTAATTTGACGCGTGCATTTCACCGAGTGCCCCTGTTGCAAGAGCTGGAGGCGACGGTATCGCTCGTGCCTGCGGTCTTCACCGGATCCCAATCGCTTTCTGCGTTTTCCCTGCAACCCGCAAGCGGCGACCCGTCTTCTCGGCTCTTTGTTCCCGATGCATTCTCGAACAGCGAACACATCAAATTCGCGCTGCGAGGCTGCCTTGCTGCGAGCCTGTGCTACATCATTTACAACGCCAAGGATTGGCCTGGCATCAGTACGTCGGTTACCACGTGCTTTCTGACAGGCCTAAGTACCATTGGCTCGTCCCATCAGAAACAGATTTTGCGCATCGCAGGTGCGATTGTGGGAGGGCTGGTGCTGGGCATCGGAGCCCAGATATTCATCCTGCCGTTCCTCGACTCGGTCACGGGCTTTACTCTCCTTTTCCTGGCGGTCACGATTCCGGCCGTCTGGGTAGCAACTTCCGGTCCGCGGCTCTCCTATTTCGGCGTCCAGATTCTCGTCGCCTTCTATCTCATTAACTTGAGTGAATTCAAAGTACAGACGTCACTTGTGCTGGCAAGGGACCGCGTCATTGGCATTTTCCTTGGGCTCTTAATGATGTGGCTTGCGTTCGACCGGCTGTGGGGTTCTCCCGCCATTGTTGAGATGAAGAAAGCGTTCGCAGCCAACATGCTAGTACTGGCTCAATTCGTCAGAGAACCCGTCTCGAAGGATATGAAGGTTGCCATCGAACAGAGCTATACGCTGCGGGAGACGATAAACAAAAACTTTGAAAATATCCGCAACTTAGCCGACCACGTTGTTTTGGAATTCGGACCGGCTCGGCAGCAACACCTAGCATGGCGAAACCGAATCGTACGGTGGCAGCCGCAGCTGAGGGCTCTTTTTCTTATCAGAATTGCGCTGTGGAAATACCGCACCCAACTGCCTAGTTTCGAGTTACCGACGAGCGTACTCACGGCGCAGCGAGAGTTCGACCTTCAATCGGCGGAGATGCTCGAAAGCCTCGCCGACCGAATGGAAGGCAAGGCCTCGGCTCAACGAGGTGATGTGCAGGAGTCCTTGGCCCGTCTGGAACGGGTAATCGACAGTGAATATTTGGACCAGCCGCAAGTGCTCCGGACCCGGCTGCAGACATTTCTACTTCTGTCTAGCAAGGCCGCGAACTTGCAAGTGTCGCTGAGCGGTGCCGGTGAACACCGCGCGTAGTCCGCGAACCGCTCGCGATTTCATGTCATAGCTCTGCCCTTGCATATTTCCAATTGCGTCCCCCGATTCAGCGCGGTTTCACGGCATTCGGGTTGTCGCGAATGTCGCGAATCTAGCGGAAATCACAAACGCCGAGGGCAGCGTCCGGATCTATGTGTCGCATTTTCAGCGGATTGCGAATGGCTAGTGGCGTGCCATAGGAAGAACGGCAGGTCACGAAGGGGATGTGATGTTAGGCAGATTTGCTCATTCGCCGAACCAAGCAATTGTGAAGTGTCTTGTTGTAGAGGACTCAGAGAGTACAAGGGAAAAACGATTGGTGGTGGCTGCGCAGCGCGGCTCCTGCGAAGCTTTTGGCGAACTGTGCCAGCCTTGGACCAAAGTAGTTCTTCAAAAGGTCCAAAGAATCACCAGGAACCGCGAAGACGCCGAAGACGCTCTTCAAGACTCGTTCCTGAGGGCTTTTGTTCACATCAAGGACTTTGACGGCAGATCGAAGTTCTCGACATGGTTGACGCGCATCGCGATTAACTCGGCTTTGATGAGTCTTCGGAAACGGCGCCACTCTGCAGAGTTTTCTCTGAGCGACGAGGAAAGCAAGGGCGTTTGGGAACTATCGGATCAACTTCCGAATCCCGAAATCCTCTACGCGCAGCGAGAGCGGGAAAGCGTTCTCCTGGCCGCAATCGACAACCTGCGACCAAGAATCCGGGAAGTGCTCGAGCTTCAGCTGGAAGAAGAGTCGCTTATGGAAACGGCGCAGATCTTGGACATCTCCGTTGGTGCGGCGAAGGCGCGACTTTTTCATGCTAGAGCGGCACTGCGCAATTGTGCCGGATTAAGAGCCATCGCTCCCGCGAGAGCGGAGTCCGCTGCGTGACAAGAGAGACGCGGGATGTACGTCGCCGCTGATGAACGCAGTGAATGGCTGTCCTTTGGACTCGCGCTCCTTGGCGGATATGGCGACACAGCAGGCTTCGTCATCGCCAAGACTTTCACTGGGCACGTGACCGGCAGCCTGGTGCTAGCGACCGTCGACGCCGCCGCCCATGATTGGGGAGCAGCGCTGGGACATGCTTCCGCGGTTGTGGTTTTTCTCGCCGGTATTCCGCTTAGCGTTTTGTTGGATCGGGCGCTGGCGGCATGGTCGTCGTGGCGCTTGCTTCCGACGGTCATGGGAATAGAGGTCATCCTGATTGTGGCGGCTTATTGGGCATCGGCATCGCAAGCGGCCTTTGGAACGGAAGCCTTCGTGGCCTGCATGTCTTTGGCATTGGGGCTGCAAAACGGGGCGTTCCGACGTACAGGTGGGATCAGCGTTCACACGACGTACCTCACGGGGACGATTACCAGTCTGATCGGCATGCGAATGGAACGTCAGGGCAGTCCACCAATTCGGATTGCCGCGGCGACAACGGAGGCAAAGGTAAGGATGCTTTGTGGAATATGGGTTGCGTTTGTCGTTGGCAGTGGAACAGGGGCGGCAATGGTTCTCCGCTTTGGAAAGGTCGGGATTCTGGGAGTGGCGTTGTTACTGCTGGCAGTGATGTTAGGCAATTCAATTGTGAGTGGACGAACTCTGAGTAAGACAGAAAGGCAATAGAGAAATGGCGACACAAACCGAAGCAACGAGTCGACGAGACATCCCGGAGAGTATGAGGGTTGGCCTTTTCATACCTTGCTACATCGACATGACCTATCCGGAGGTTGGGGTGGCCACACTCCAGCTCCTCGAGCGATTCGGGCTGAATGTGGGCTATCCACTTACTCAGACATGCTGCGGACAGCCCATGTCCAACAGTGGAGATGAACATAACGCAGAAGCCGCTGAGCAACTGTTTGTCGACAACTTCAAGGATTTCGATTGCATCGTTGGACCGGCCGGAAGCTGCGTGAAGCAGGTGCGGTGTCACTTCGATAGGATGAAACAGACCGATGAAGTCAAGCACGTCCGCCGGCATACCTACGAGTTAGTGGAATTCCTCCACGATATTCTGAAAGTTGACGCCTTTCCGTGGGCTGAGTTTCAGCACGCGGTGGCGATTCACAACAGTTGCAGTTCTGTTCGCGGCCTCGGAATCGCGAAGCCATCCGAGATCGTCGGCGTTCCGTTCGACAAGACAGCAAGCCTTCTTTCCAAGGTAAAAGGCTTGGTGCTCGTGCCCGTGGATCGGCCGGATGACTGCTGCGGTTTTGGGGGGACGTTCTGCGTCACCGACGAAGCCGTGTCCGCTCGGATGGGACTTGAGAAGGCCCACGATCAAGTTCGTCATGGAGCCGAATATGTTGTGTCGCCCGATATGTCGTGCTTGATGCACCAACAGGGCGTCGCTCGGAGGGCCGGGCTCGATTTGAAATACGTCCACGTGGCTCAAGTCTTGAACGGCGGGCCATTCTAGGAGGGAGCACAGGATATGAGCATAGTGAAACAGGTTAATCCGGTCGCGGCAGCCGAGCTGTTCATCATTCAAGATCACGTCCACGAACCCATGCATGATCGCTTCTTGTGGGGGACGATGCAGCGCCGCAACCAGCAAGCGGCGGCCATCCCTGAATGGGAGGAACTCCGCGAGCTTGCCTCGAAGATCAAAGAACATACGCTGACTCACCTCGATCTCTATCTCGAAGAGTTCGAGCGCAATGCCACGAAGCGCGGCGCCCACATCCACTGGGCACTAGATGCTTCGGAGCACAATCAAATCGTGTACTCCATCCTTTACGACCACGGTGTAAAGGAACTGATCAAAAGCAAGTCCATGCTCCAGGAAGAGTGCCAAATGACGCCCTTTCTGGAAAAGCGCGGAATCAAGGTGGTCGAATCGGATCTGGGTGAACGCATCCAACAACTGGATGGTCAACCGCCGAGCCACATTGTGTTTCCAGCCATCCACAAAACGCGACAGGATGTGGCGAAGCTCTTCGCACGCACCATCGGTACTGACCCCAATAACGACGACCCACACTTTCTGACGGAAGTCGTGCGGAACAACGCTCGTCCCAGGTTTCTGGCTGCTGGTGCCGGCATGACTGGCGGAAATTTCGCCATCGCTGAAACCGGAACCTTCATGGTTTGCACGAATGAAGGGAATGCGGACATTGGAGCTTCTGTTCCTCCTCTGCATATCGCCAGCATTGGGATCGAAAAGATGATTCCGCGGGTGGAGGATATGGGAGTTTTCCTGCGGCTTCTGGCCCGAAGTGCGGAAGGAGCGCCGCTCACCCAGTATTCCTCTCATTTCAGCGGACCGAGGAAGAACGGCGAGCTGCACATCGTGCTGGTCGACAACGGACGGAGTCGGCGCCTAGGCATGCCCGACTTTTGGCACTCGCTCAAGTGCATACGATGCGGCGCCTGCATGAACACCTGTCCGGTGTATCGACGCAGCGGCGGATTGTCGTACGGCGCAACCTACTCAGGGCCAATCGGCGTCATCCTCGATCCAACGTTCGATGAATTCAAGTACAGCGAACTCCCGTTTCATTCAACCTTGTGTGGGTCATGCTCGGAGGTCTGCCCGGTAAAGATCGACATCAGCGACCAGATTCTGAAATGGCGCAGAGTGATGGCGGAAAAAGGATACCTGCCTCTCGTGAAGAAGCTGTCGTTTAGTGTTGCCGGTCATGTTTTTGGTCATCCGGAGGAATATCAAACACTGCAGAAGGCCGCCGGACCTGCGATGGACCACGCGCCGCATTTCCTTTTGTACAACAACTCCTTAAATCCCTGGACCCGCGATCGGGAACTTCCTCGAGTAGCCAAGCAAACTTTCCGCGAGTGGTATCTCGCGAATCGGAGCGAACATGGAAACGTCCAAAACTAACCGAGAAATAATTTTCAATGCGATCCGGGCCAGCCTCCCCGATATGAAGGTTGAGCATCCTGGAATCCCGGTGTTTCAACGAACCGCCGCCCATTTGCAACAGCTGTTCGAACAACATCTGAACGAAGCGGGCGGAGCTGCGCACGACGTTGCCAGTGCTGCGGGAGTGGGAACCTTAGTAAAGGCGCTGCACCCGAAGGCAAAGGTCATCTGTTCTGCGGTCCCGGAAATCGCAGGAACGCGGCACATAGGAATCGTCAAAGATCCACACGAACTCGCCGACGTCGACGTAGGCATCGTCCGTGCTCGCTTCGGTGTCGCGGAGAGCGGGGCCATTTGGCTGACGCAAGAAGACCTTGTCGTGGATGCGTTGGGTTTCCTTTCTCAACATCTCATCGTGCTACTCGACCCCGAACACATTGTGGCGGACATGCATGAGGCTTACCGTCGCGTGCGACTCAACGAGACTGCATTTGGCTGCTTCATGATGGGCCCGTCAGCAACCGCGGATGTCGAAGCCACACTGGTCCACGGCGCTCAAGGGGCGCGCTCGCTGAACGTCATTTTCTTGCCAGCGTCCGAGCGCTAACAACGTTCAAGGAAAGTCGCGATTCTTGCGACTTTGCCCAGATTCATGACTGAAATTTTCTTATAGAGGCACCATGTCCGCAATCGAAGAACCAATCTTAGCTGCTCCGGTCACGACACCAGCTCCCGCGCACGCGAAACATGGTGGACGTTGCCACACAGGTAGCCAAACTCCGCGAAGAGAGCGAGCGTCTTGCCAACAATCAAGCGCAACAGGGCGTGGTTCTGATTTCCGATGTGCGGCTGGCGGGCGCCGCTACGTACAAAGCCAAGGCTGATCTGTTGCAAGCGAACCTGGCGTATCTGTTGGCATGGGCAGAACTCGAGCGGACCGTCGGGCGCACCCAGGAGGCAACACAATGAGACTCTGCCCGAACGAATTGACATTTGGCGGCCCGAGCATCGTCACAGGCCGCAGGGAGACAAGAACAGACCACAGTTTCAGTCCGGACGCTTTCACGATCCGGCATCAGGACACTATTCAAAACGAAGTTCATGGAGAGGGCGCTTGAGAATGGGCGAAACAATGCACAAGGCGGATTGGTGCGTGAGAGTGTGTCGCGCTGTGGGTGTTCTCGTTCTTCTAGTGGGTGTTCTTTTCGCCGCAGGGTTGTGCGTCGCGGATACTCCGCATGACAGCCCCGTGTCCGGTGGTATGAACTCGACTTTCT
>Ga0210402_10003071_pt1 | contig 15866 bp, 12 predicted proteins | sample IncBWC7MmetaG_FD_161055 | JGI IMG/M metagenome (GOLD analysis project Ga0210402, IMG submission 161055) | Forest soil microbial communities from Barre Woods Harvard Forest LTER site, Petersham, Massachusetts, United States - Inc-BW-C-7-M | ecosystem: Environmental > Terrestrial > Soil >...
ATCGCCTGAGCGTGCCGCCGTGGCGCCGCCGAGAAATGCGCATCGAAGCGCATCGCGATCACGCGGAGCAAGGGGACACCCCGCGGGGTGACTTCCATTCCGCCGGGGACCGGTGCGATCAAGCCGTCGGCCTGCAAATCCGCCAGGCTGCGAAGTTCCTCCCTATATTCTATTTCAAAATCGACCCCGGTCGCGCGCGCCAGCGCGGCGTAGTCGAGCCGCCGGTCGCACATCAGCCGCATGATGATCGTGCGGCGCCGGCGATCCTCCGCCGTGAGCCGCAGCCCGCGTTCGACCGGAAGACGATCCACGTCGATCGAATCGTGCCACTCCTGCAGCGTTTTGCAGTTTTGCCGGTAGCTGTCGGGGGTTGAGGAAATCGAGGAGAGGCCGAATCCATAGAGCGAGGCGCCGGCCTGCGTGCTGTAGCCCTGGAAATTCCGGTGGAGCGTGCCCGCGCGCTGGGCCACCGCAATGGAATCGTCAGGCCGCGCGAAATGGTCGAGGCCGATGTCGATGTAGCCGGCGGCCGTGAGCCGTTCGTGAGCGACGGCGAACATCGCGAGCTTCTCCTCGGCGTCGGGCAGCTGCTTCCGGTCGTCAAAGATTTTCTGCGCTGGCTTGATCCACGGGACATGCGCATAGCTGAAAACGGACAGGCGGTCGGGGTTCAGCCCAAGCACGTCGTCGATTGTGCGGGCAAACGACTGCGGGGTTTGGAACGGCAGGCCGTAAATCAAATCCACGTTCAACGATTCAAAGCCGGTGCTGCGCAGCCAGTCGAACGCGGTTTCGTTGAGATAATGGGGCTGGACACGGTGGATTGCGAGCTGCACCTGAGGGTTCGTGTCCTGCACGCCGATCGACGCGCGGTTCGCGCCGATTTCCCGCAAGGCGTGCACATGGTCCAGGGTGAACCGGCGCGGGTCGATCTCGACGCTGAACTCGCAATCGGGCGAGAGAACAAAATATTTTCGGATGAGCACCCCGAGCCGGCGGAGGTCGTCGGGCGGAAAGAAAGTCGGCGTGCCGCCGCCGAGGTGGATCTGCGTGACGGGTCGGGAACAGTCCATTCGCCCCGCGGTGAGCTTCACTTCGCGTTCCAGGTCGGCGAGGTACTCGCACGCCGCATCACGGCGGCGGGTAATGACGGTGTTGCAGCCGCAAAACCAGCAACGTGTCTCGCAAAAAGGGAGGTGAAAATAAAGCGACAGCGGGCCGGCCCCCGTGCGGTTGTCGTCCGCGATGGCTTCGTCGAGCCGAAGTGCGGCCAGATCGGCCGTGAAGATCGTCGCCGGCGGATACGAGGTGTAGCGCGGCCCCGGGATCGAATACTTCCGGATGAGATCAAGGTCGAGGGTGGCGGTGGAAGAAGGAGGCGGTGTGGGCATGGCCGATTCGCCCATTATCGCACGCACCCGACGGCGGAGCTGCGCAGGCCTTGCGGAGCATCACGCAGAAATTGCGGTGTGTGGGCGTGAAGTTTAACCGCAGATGAACACGAATGGACGCAGATAAATTTACATTTCCCTCAGAACAGTTAGTTATAGGAAGCGGGCAGGTAGTTTATCAGCAGTCGAAATAGATAAACACGGGGCCACTCACACGCGTTTATCTATTTCGACTGCTGATAAAAAAGCCTCTTCCGATATTCGGAGGAGGCGGCTCGGCACAGCCGAGCCATGCCCGCTCTTTTTTCTTAATTATCCGCGTCCATCCGCGTTCATCTGCGGTTAAAAAACCGTCTTCCTTATAGGCAAACCAGCCAACCCAATCATTACCACCTGGCTCGCGACAAATGCGACCAGCCACCAGAAGGCGGCGTCCATGAAGCCGTAGCTGTGCAGGCCGACGCCGAGCATGTTGACACCAAACCAGCTCCAGCTTGTGACGACGTTGCCAAAGATCGCCATGATCGCGAGGCCGCGCTGCTTGATCATGCCGCCCCAGCGCGCGTGGAGGATGATGGAATTCCACAACACGATGATGAGTGCGCCGTTTTCCTTTGGGTCCCAGCCCCAGAACCGGCCCCAGGACTGGTCGGCCCAGATGCCGCCGAGCACGGTGCCGACGAAACTGAACAACGTGGCAAAGCAAACGATGCCGTAAATCATCCGCCCGAGCGCGTCGGCCGTGGCGGCATCCAGCGTGCGCGTAAACACGCCGCGCCCGACATAGATCAGCGCGAGAAACCCGGCGAGAAAGGTCGCCGAGTACCCGACGGTCACAGTGACGACATGCGTCGCAAGCCAGAAGTTGGAGTCGAGCACGGCCCGCATCATCTCGAGCGTGTCGCCGCCGAGCGCGAGGTGGTGCGCGATGACGAGGGCGCCGAAACCGATGAGGCCGGCAGCGACGCTGCCGATGGCGTTGCGATAAAAATATTCCAGCACGAGGCAGAGCGCGACGGCGCCCCACCCGACAAAGAGCGCGGACGAATAGAGGTTCGTCACAGGCGGGCGGCCTTCAAGCCACATGCGCGTGACAATCCCGGCCGTAGTGAGAAGCCAGCTGAGCCCGATGAGCCAGAACGCCGCACGGCCGAGCGGGTCGGGCCATTTCAGCCACGAAAAAATACCGAGCAGGAAGGCGATGAAATAGAGAATCGCGCTGGTATAAAACGGCTCCGCGGAATTGAAACGCGACTCGACGTCGCACTTGGCGAGCAGCGAGGGAATGGCGGGGTCGAGCCTCGCCCGGTAGGCGGACACGCTGGCATTGAACACCTCCGGCTGGTGGTTGCACCAGGCGGAGCCGGCGAGCGCGAAGGCCGCTGCGGCGGGGTTGATGCGACCGGTGATGAGGCTGTCCTGCAGCGACGAACCGGCGGATTTCCAAGTCGCGGGATTCTCCATGCCGGTTTCGGGCGGAATGGGCAGCAGGTAGCCGAGCGTGTCCATCGCGGCAAAATTCTGGCTCATCTCAAGCATGAGCTTGGTCGCGGCGGAATCGTGAGGCTGGCCGGCGCGTTGGGCCCGGAGCGCGTCCATCGCCGCCGGCAGCGTTTTTTCGAAACGGATCAACTGGTCGAGGTAACCATCGACACCCGGGGGGATGAAACTCACCTGGAGGCTCTGATAAACAAGGATGTTGTCGCGGAGTTGGATGACCGCGCGTTGAAAGGCCGTGCGCACAGGGGCGTCGGTGGCATCGGCGAGCTTGGACTGGCGCTCGAGTTCCGGCAGCCCTGTCCTGAGCTGGTCGAATGAGAAACGTTTCTTGCCTGCGCCCTGTTCGCGCGTGAGGTCGAACAACGTGAGCACGTCGGGATGCACGATCTCGAAAGCCTGGTAGCGGTTGGCGAGCGCGGGCTGGAACAGCACGTCGAGCAGCCACTCGTCGGGCGAAAGCGTGCGACCATCGGGCGTGGCCACGAGCTGGCGTCCCTGCATGATGAGAAGCGAAGTGCGCGCGACGGTGTCGAGTGGCTTGAGGCGGCCGTTGACCAGCGTGGGCAGGCGGCCAAACGCCACCGTGTCGCAGGCGCCGGAGCTTTGCGGAGCGCGCAACGTGCTGGCGACCGCGATGAGGGCGACCAGCACCACCAGCGCGGGAAAAATCGGTTTCACGCGGCGGCCAGGACCAAGCTTTTGGCGCGACTTTTTTTGGACAAAGCCGACGAGGTGGATGCCGAACTGGGCGACGAGCCCGAAGGCCATCAACCCGCAAGCGACGTAGGGCAATATCCACGAGGGATTGCGCACGACCTGAAGAATGGTCGTGCGATCATTGTTTTCGAAACCCGCCTGATAAAACGTGAGGCCGCCATAACGCAACGGGCTGTTCATGTAGATGAGCACTTCCCGATCGTTGCGGCCGTCAGATGTGGTGACGCGGACGCGGCTGGAGAAATTTTTCGGGATGTCGGTGCCGGCATAGTTGTCATGGCTGAATTTCAGCAACGAGATCGAAAACGGCATATAGATGCGGCGCGGGCGCAGGGTGATGGCCCACGAGCGGCCGGCGTAGTCGAAGTGCTGGGGCCCGAGGAGCCCGGTGGAAACGAGAAACGTCCCGGGCGACCCATCGGGTGCGCTGAGCTCAACGTAAGCGGTGGGCGTGTTGGTGTCGTCCTGCTTGTAGGTGACGGGCTGCGGCACGGCATCGACGTTGAGGCCGATCCCGGCCGTGGCGAGGGATGGCGTCCCGGCGGCGCGCGCCTGGATCGTCGAGTTGGGATAATACGCCCTGGTCACGACGCGAAACGGCAGCTTCGGGTGCTGGATCGCCGCATGGCGCGCGAGCATCGCATCGGGGATGGTGACAACGTCGTCGAAACTCGGAGCGGTCGTGTCAGTGATGGCCAGTTCGTTGAAGCGATAGCTCTCGGCGTAGTTCTTCGTGTCGCCCGGGCTGAGGCGGAGATTGTAATCTTCCTGCCAGATGCCGCTGAGCAGTTCGCCGACCAGGAGCAGGATGAGCCCGGCATGCGTGAGGAAAATGCCCGCCTTGCGCCACGTGAATTTGAAACGATGGAGATGCGCGGCGAGCAGGTTGGCCAGCAACAGCCCACCGATCAGGTAGCCACCGGGATAAAGGGGAAGCACCACGCCGCGGATATCCTGGAACACGACAAAGGTGTGAAACCATTTTTGCTGGATGCCCCAGACACCGAGGTTCGCCTGGTCCAGGGTCGCGGCGAACACCAGCACCATCCCGAAGACGAGCAGGGCGACCGTGAGCTTGAGCGAGACAAAGAAGTCGCGGATATCGTGGAGCATGTTTTTCATGGTGTGGCCGGCTTAACAGTCATGAGAAAATCGAGCAGCGTGCGCTTGGTCGTCGCCACGAATGCATCGGGGCCGCTGAGCTTGAAAAACCACATCGCGCCCCCGTAGGACACCATCGCACCAAGGATCCGCCGGGGATTGGCGGCGTTGGCGCTCACCAGGTCGACGAGGGTAAAGGTGAGGCCGTTTTGGCTGAAGCGTGTCTCGGAGGCGGCGAGGTCGCTTTCGGCGATCGGCGGCAGTGAGAGTTGGCTGCGCCAACGGTTGATGTTGGCGAATTCGCCACCGACAGCGCCGGGAAACGCGGTGATCGAGACATCCGCCGTCACGCCCGCAGCGCCGCTAATGGCATAACTGCCTTTGCGCATCGCGCCCAGCGGCTTCGGTTGCCAGCTGGTCGGTGCAACCCACGTGAGGCCAGCGTCGGCGGCCGGTGCGACACCCATGTCACCGCCCGATGCGGCCGGCGCAACGACAGGAGCTGACAATGGCGCGGGTGCGTCGGTTGTGACCGGAAAATTTGCGTCCTTTTCCTTCGGCACGCGATAGGCCTCCACCTTGGAATCGCGGCAGGCCGCAACCAGCAGGGAAAGAAAAAGCAGGGCGCCCAGAAGTGGGCGACGACGCCAATCTGCGGGGATAGTGGCGTCTGGCGACGTTCGATGGGGTGTGTTCATGCGCGGATTTTCAAGAGCCTTTGATGATGTCATAAGTCCCGAGGCCCAGCTCCGCATATCTTGCGCATGGTTCCTCAGTCCTTGTGTGATTTTGAACTCGGAGGAAAACGCTCGCGCTGACCTTGCTGGCCATGCCGGGCACAGCGGGCATGGCCTTCGTCGCTCTGCGAAGAAGGCCGTTTCACCAAATGGCAAGGTTTGCATGAACCTCAGCAAGCGATGCACAGCCATCCTACCCGTGATTTGGCATACTTGAACGTCAGCGAGTCATCCTCCAACCCGCTACACACGTGTTAAACCCATTTATCTTCACCATGAAACACAGCACCAAAATCATTGCGACCGGCACGGTCTTCCTGCTCGCCGCGGCTCTCAGCCACGCCGCCCCCGCGGCCGACAATTGGGAGGCCAACTGCACCAAGTGCCACGGCGCCGACGGCAAAGGCGAGACCAAGATCGGAAAAAAACTCAACCTTCAGGACTACACTGACGCCGCGGTGCAGGCCAAGATGACAGATGCCGACATGACCAAGACCATCACCGATGGCGTTCTGGTCGACGGCAAGCAGAAGATGAAGTCTTTCAAGGACGATCTCTCTGCTGACGAGATCAAGGACCTCGTCGCCTACATCCGCAAGTTCAAGGGCTGAATTTGAGGTAGGGCGGATTATCCTAATGCGCCGCGCCTAGATTTTAGCCACGTCCAACCGGCGCGTTACGGATAACGCGCCCTACCCGCGCTGCCGCGCGAATTGCCTCACGCCCTCTTACATCATGCCTGACCCAATCCAGCCTCCGCCGCCTGAGGGCCACAAGCCTCACTCCAATTTCAACAATTGGATCAGCTCCATTGGCGCGGTGATCGCGGCCGGCGGGCTGTTCTCGTTCGCCTTCCTCGCCTGGATGGATTTCACGCAAGGCGACAAGAATCCCTACCTCGGCATCTTCACCTTCATCGTCGCGCCGGGCTTCCTGATCGCCGGCCTCGTGATTTCTTTTGTCGGTGCCTGGATGCAACGCCGGTGGTCGATCAAGTATGCCGCCACGATGCCGGACCGGTGGCGGCTGGATTTTTCCAATCCCCGCCAGCGGCGCAGCCTCATCCTGCTCGGTTGCGGCGCCGTCGGCTTCCTCGTGCTCAGCGCCTTCGGAAGCTACGAAACCTACAACTACTCCGAATCGACCCAGTTCTGCGGCCAGGTCTGCCACCAGGCGATGAATCCCGAGTTCGTCGCCTACCAACGCGGCGCCCACGCCCGCGTCAGTTGTGTCGAGTGCCACGTCGGCGCCGGCGCACAATGGTTCATCAAGGCCAAGATCAACGGCACCCACCAGCTCATCGCCTACACCTTCGACAACTACAAGCGCCCGATCGCGACCCCGATCAAGAACCTCCGCCCCGCGCAGGACACCTGCGAGAAATGCCACTGGCCGGAAAAATTCCACGGCAACATCGACATCGTCAACGACCACTTCCTGTCCAACAAGAAAAACACCGCCTACAGCGTGCGCCTGCTCATGCACGTGAACACGGGCCAGCCGGGCAATCCCATCGGCGGCATCCACTGGCACGTCAACGTGAATGAGCGGGTCGAATACTACGCCGACGACGAAAAACGCCAGGACATCCCGTGGATCCGCGTGACCAACCTCAAGGACGGCACCGCCCGCATCTTCCGCACCGATGCATTCAAGGGCGAGCCGCCCGCCGGCCAGGTTCGCGTGATGGACTGCATGGACTGCCACAATCGTCCCGCCCACGTTTTTCCGACCGCCAACGACGTGGTCGAGCGCGCGATGGAGGCAGGCGCCCTCAGCACCAAGCTGCCGAACATCAAGCGCGTGGCGGTGGAAGCCATGACCCAGAAGGAAATAGCGACCGATGCCGGCGCGCCGCAGCAGATCGCAGATTACCTGCGCCGCAAATATCCCAACGACCCGGAGCTGCCGGCCGTCACCACCGAGGTGCAGCAACTTTTCGCCACGACGATTTTTCCCGAGCGCAAGGCCGACTGGCGCGTCTATCCGAACAACATCGGGCACAAGGACTGGCTCGGCTGCTTCCGCTGCCACGACGACAAACACAAGACATCCCTCGGCCAGCCCGTGCGCTCCAGCGATTGCAGCTCGTGCCACACGATCATCGCGCAAGGCCAGGGCACAGAACTGGAATCGCTCACGGCGAAAGGCCTTCCCTTCAAGCACCCCGGTGGCGACCTCGACCCCGACCTCACCTGTTCCGACTGCCACAATGGCGGTGTCCAGAAATGATCGCAACCCACACCCATTTAACACGCTCGATTGCAGGTCGGGGTTTATCCCCGACAAGTCGGGCGTAATCCGCCTTCGCTAAAGCTACGGCGGGACAAGAGCCCGACCCACCCTTCCAACAAAATTTCCGCCATGCCCACCCCGCACGTGCCAAAAAAACGAACCCTGCAGGAGCTCAAGCAATTGGTTTTGGGCCTCTCGATCGCGTGCCCCTTTGACCAAAAGAATCCTTTGTCATGCCAGCTGCACGAAATCAGGAAGCTCGACCTCAAGACCCGGTTTCAATGGGTGTCGCGGTTGACGCTGGCGGAAGCAGAAGGCATTTGGGCCAGCCACGAAAAATGCGTGCTTGAAAAAGAAAGCCCGAAACAAAAGTGAGGGGCCCGGCCAACGCGATGCGCTCAATCACTCACCCCATGCCAACCCATCGGCCGCAAAGAAAAACCGACTTGCACCTGCACCTGCTCGCCCAATCTATTTTGGGCCTTACCGTGGCGTGTCCGTTTGATCAAACGAATCCTCCTGGCTGCCAGCTGTGCGAAATCCGGAAACTCGACCTCAAGACCCGGTTTCAATGGGTCTCCAAGCTCACGCTTTCGGAAGCCCAGGCCATCTGGGGCAATCATGACAAATGCCTGGCGACGAAAGAACGCCGGAAAGCAAAGTGAGCGCGTGGCCAGACCCATGTTGGCAAAATTGTCATTCCGAGACCCTGGGCAAACCGCTGCGCGGCTTGCGTAGAACAAACCAATGAACCGATTCGCGCGGCCGCGCGGGTGGAGCGCGACCCTCCGGGCGCGCTCTGAGCGCGTCGGGACGACACGCTCCACCTTGAAGGCTGAATTTGAACCGTAACTGGCATGAGTTCATTGGCCGCCGCGCGAGGAATGACAAAGTATAGGACGCCTCGCAAAGGCGTGCCGATGTGACCATTATTTGCGAAGATGGGCGCCCTGGCCCACGTCAACCGAGGAGCAACAATCGGCAAAAACTGCGGAGGCGGGCCCAGCTTCGTCCGCTATACTCGGCCACAAGATGCCCTCTCACGCTGTGTTTAGTGGTCTTTCACCCTCGGGTACGCCGGTGCAGCCGCGCGGCACCGCCCTGCTCACCGACCCGCTGCTGAACAAAGGCACGGCGTTCACCGAGCGCGAGCGCGACGCCCTCGGGCTGCGCGGCCTGCTGCCGCCGCGGGTGTTTTCGCTCGAAGAGCAGGTCAAGCGGAGCCTGGCCGCGATCCGACGGAAATCGGACGCGCTCGAAAAGTACATTTACATCACGAACCTGCAGAATCGGAACGAGATCCTTTTTTACCGCCTCGTGATGGAGAACCTCGAGGAGATGATTCCACTCATCTACACGCCGACGGTCGGCGAGGCTTGTCTTCAGTACGGCGCCATCTTCCGCCGGCCGCGCGGGCTGTTCCTCACCCTTCGGGAAGGCGGACGCATCGCGGAAATTCTCCGTCTCTGGCCCCGCGAAGGCGTGCGGCTGATCGTCGTCACCGACGGCGAACGGATCCTCGGCCTCGGCGATCTCGGTGCGCTCGGCATGGGCATCCCCGTCGGCAAGCTCGCGCTCTACACGGCATGCGCCGGCGTGCATCCATCCTACACGCTGCCGATCACGCTCGATGTCGGCACGGACAACGCGGAGCTGCTCAAGGGCGATTTCTACATCGGGCTGAAAGAGCGGCGCGCGCGCGGCCTGGTCTATGACGGGTTCATCGAGGAGTTCATTTGCGCGGTGCAATCCGTCTTTCCCCATGCGATCCTGCAATGGGAGGATTTTGGCAACACGAACGCGTTTCGTTTGCTGCAGCGGTATCGCACGCAACTGCCGTCGTTCAACGACGACATCCAGGGCACGGCCGCCACCGCGCTGGCCGGTTTGATTGCGGCCCTCCGCCTGACCCGCGGCAAACTGGCCGGGCAACGCCTCTTGTTTCTCGGGGCGGGTGAAGCCGGCACCGGCATCGCCGACCTCTTCGTCGAGGCGGCCCGCGCGGAAGGGCTGAGCACAACCCAGGCCCGCCGCCTTTGCTGGTTCGTCGACTCAAAGGGCCTGGTCGTGAAAAGCCGCACCGATCTCGCCGAACACAAGAGGCCTTATGCCCAGGAGCAGCCGTCGATGGTGACGCTGGCCGAGGCCGTGAACGAATTCAAACCCACCGTGCTGATCGGCGTGTCGGGCACACCGGCGGCGTTCACCCGCGAGATCATCGAAAAAATGAGCTCGCTCAACGAGCAACCGGTCATCTTCGCGCTGTCGAATCCCACCTCGAAGTCCGAGTGCACGGCCGAGCAGGCCTACACCTGGTCGGCCGGCCGCGTAATTTTTGCGAGCGGCAGCCCGTTTTCCCCGGTCGATTACAACGGCCGCCGCCACGTCCCGGGCCAGGGCAACAACATCTACATTTTTCCCGGCGTCGGGCTCGGCGCGCTGGTGAGCGACGCGCGCTGCGTCACCAACGAAATGTTCCTCGCCGCCGCCCGGAGGCTCGCGCAACTCGTGCAGCCCGAGGATCTCGCCGTCGGCCGCGTTTTCCCGCCCCTGACGAAGATCCGCGAAGTCTCGCTGCAGATCGCGGTGGCGGTCGCGACGGTTGCCTACGAAACCGGCGCGGCGCGGCGGGCGCGGCCCGCGGACATCACGGCGGATATTCGCGCGCAAATGTTCGAACCGGTGTACCGCGAATATGCGTGAAGTGCGCGTGCATTGCCAATTCGTGCGCATCCATTGTCGCGGCGTTCATTTCCGTTGCTGCGGCTGTCCGTGGTTCTACGTTTGGGCTATGATTAACAAGTCCGACCGATTCGGCGTTGGGCGTTGGGCGTTCGATGTTCGACGTTCAAGGTTTTGATCCGATGTGCCTCGCGGTTCCAGGCAAGCTGCTCGATCTCACCGGTGACGATCCGTTCTTTCGCACCGGCCGGGTGAGCTTTGGCGGCGTGGTCAAGTCCGTGAGCCTCGCCTGCGTGCCCGCGGCCAGGGTCGGCGACTATTTGCTCGTCCATGTCGGCATGGCCCTGAGTATTGTGGACGAAAAAGAGGCGGAGATCGTTTTTGCCTACCTGAAGGAAATGGGCGAACTTGAGGAGCTGGGGGCACCCTCCCCGTCCGGCCCGCCATGAAATTCGTTGATGAATTTCGCGATGCGGTTCCGGTTCGAACGCTGACGGCGGCGATCGCGCGCCGGGTCACGCGGCCGTGGACCCTCATGGAAATTTGCGGCGGGCAGACGCACAGCATCGTCAAATTCGGCCTCGACGAGTTGCTGCCGCCACTCATCACCCTGGTGCACGGCCCGGGCTGCCCGGTCTGCGTGACGCCGGTCGAGCTGATCGACGCCGCGGTCGCGCTGGCGGGCCGCCCCGGTGTGACGGTCTGTTCCTTTGGCGACATGCTGCGGGTGCCCGGCATCGGCCCCGACCTGTTGACGGCGCGCGCGCGCGGTGGCGATGTCCGCATGGTCTATTCGCCGCTGGATGCGGTGACCCTGGCGGCGCAACACCCGGAACGCGAAGTGGTGTTTTTTGCCGTTGGCTTCGAGACCACCGCGCCGGCCAACGCCATGGCGGTTCTGCAGGCGCATCGCCTGGGCCTGAAAAACTTTTCGCTGCTGGTTTCCCACGTGCTCGTCCCGCCGGCCATCGAGGCGATCCTGTCGTCGCCGGACAACTGCGTGCAGGGTTTCCTCGCCGCCGGGCACGTCTGCACCGTGATGGGTACGGCCGAATACGGGCCGCTGGCCGCGCGGTTCCATGTGCCAATGGTGATCACCGGCTTCGAGCCGGTGGACATCCTGTGTGGCGTGCTCAGTTGCGTGGAGCAGCTGGAGGCCGGGAAGGCCGAGGTGTCGAACGCCTACGCCCGCGCCGTCCGCCCCGAGGGAAATCTCCGCGCGCAGGAGGTGATGAAAAAAGTATTTGTCCAGGTCGATCGCAACTGGCGCGGCATCGGCCGCATCCCCCGGAGCGGTTTTTCCCTTCGCCCGGAGTTTGCCGGGTTTGACGCCGCGGTGCGCTTCGGCGTCGCGGGCGACGCGCCGCCGGAAAAAAACGAATGCATCAGCGGCCTGATCATGCGCGGCGCGAAAAAGCCCACCGACTGCCCGGCGTTCGGCATCCGCTGCACGCCCGATCATCCGGTCGGCGCGCCCATGGTCTCGACCGAAGGCGCTTGTTCCGCCTACTACCGCTACCGGCTCCGCAAGAACGACGCGGTGCCGGCCAATTCGATGTAGCGTGTAAGAAACCTTTGGCTTCAGACTTTTTAACAGAAGAACGCGAAGAGTTGCAGGGATTTTGCCATCAAAGGAAAAGATATCGTAAGGGCGGGGGAATTCCCGCAGGGCAATATCTGGCAAAGCAGCGGACGCTTGGAAGTTTGGTGGTGCTGACACCGGGCTCTTTGCGACCTTCTGTTAAAATGGCCTTTAACAGATCCGCGGCAGCTGTTCGCCGCTGAGCCGGTCGAGAATCCGGTCAACGCCCACGACGCTGCGCAGCGTGACTTCTCCGGCGCGGCCCTTGCGCACTTCGCCGATGCGCGCCGGCGGCCCGCCCGGCGCGATCGCAGCGAGGGCGGCGAGGGCCTTCTCCGCCTGCGCCGCCGGCACGATCGCAATGAACCGGCCTTCGTTGGCGACATAGAATGGGTCGATCCCGAGAATTTCGCACGCCCCGCGCACGAGTTCGGAAACCGGCACAGACTTTTCATCCAAGGCAATCACCCGGCCGGCTGTCTCGGCGATCTCGATCACCGCGGTGGCCAGTCCGCCGCGCGTGAGATCGCGCAGGCAATGCACATCGACGCCGGCGGCCAGCAACGCCGCGACCGCCGGCCAGAGCGCAGCGCTGTCGCTTTCGATCGGTGACTCGAACGCCAGTCCCTCGCGCTGGGCGAGAATCGCCATGCCGTGGCGCCCGATGTCGCCGCTGAGCAAGACCACGTCGCCCAAGCGCACGGAAGAGGGTGCGATCTTCAGGTTGTGCTCCACACAGCCAACGCCGGAGGTGCTCACATAGAGCCCATCGCCTTTTCCCCGCTCGACCACCTTCGTATCGCCCGTGACGATCTCCACTCCGGCCGTCCGGGCGGCCGCGCCCATCGATTCCACCACGCGCTTAAGCGTCGCCAGGGGCAGTCCTTCTTCGAGGATAAAAGCGGCGCTCATCCAGCGCGGCCGGGCGCCGCACATCGCCAGGTCGTTGATCGTCCCGTGGACGGCGAGCGACCCGATGTCGCCGCCGGGAAAAAAGAGCGGGCTGACCACGTGGGCGTCCGTGCTGAACGCCAGGCGTATGCCGGGTGGCGGAGCCAGCATCGCGCCGTCATGCCGCATCTCGAGGGAAGAGTTGCGAAACGCGGGGGCAAAGACCAAGTCGATCAACTGTTGGGTCATGCTTCCGCCGCCGCCGTGCGCGAGCTGGATTTCCTCGTGGCCGCCCAAAGGCACCGGGCAGGTTGCATTCGCTGGATTGGGTTTTGCGTCAGGCATGGGCGCCACGTTACCAGATTTCGCGGCGGCGACACAAGCGCCGCCTTGATGCCGGGCCACACGGACACCGCGGTGCACGGTGCCTCGCAATAGACGCCCTGTCTTTCCCAAATAATGCGCAATGCGAGAAATCGCCAACCCCACCCTTCTGCTTTACGATGCAATCATTCGATTCCATGCACCGTATTGTCGCAAAGTCCCAGCTCAGCCCGAACGTCACCCGGCTCGATGTCGAAGCGCCGCGCATCGCGCAGATCCGCCAGCCCGGGCAATTCGTGATCGTGCGCCGCGGCCCCGGCTCCGAGCGGATTCCCCTCACGATCGCCGATGCCAACCAACCGGCCGGCGCCATCGCCCTGGTGATCCAGGCCGTCGGCAAAAGCACCAAGGAGCTGGTCGCGCTCGAAGTCGGCGAAGCCATCCAGGATATTTCCGGCCCGCTCGGCGTGCCGACGGAGATGATTGCAAAAGGCCGCGCCCTTTGTGTCGGCGGCGGTGTGGGCACCGCTGTCGTGCATCCGATCGCCCAGGGGCTGAGCCGACGCGGCGTCCACGTCACCAGCGTGATCGGCGGCCGTTCAAAGGAATGGGTGATTTTCGAAAACGAACTCAAGCGCCTCGGCGACGTGGTCGTCTGCTCCGACGACGGCAGCTACGGCCGCAAAGGCTTCGTCACCGACGCGGCGAAAGAAATTCTCACCGCCGGCGGGATCGACATCGTCTACGCCGTCGGCCCGGTCCCGATGATGCGCGCCATCGCCAACCTCACGCGCCCGTTTGGCGTGCACACCATCGTCTCGCTCAACCCGGTGATGGTCGACGGCACCGGCATGTGCGGCGGTTGCCGGGTCGAGGTGGGCGGCGAAACGAAATTCGCCTGCGTCGATGGCCCCGAGTTCGACGGCCACAAGGTCGATTTCGACCTGCTCGCCGACCGGCTCTCGACCTACCGCACCCAGGAACAGATGGCCGATGCCTGTCGCGACGGCGAGTGCCGCACGAGGCAGAAAACTTCCTAGCCATGCCAACGAAACTATCCCCCCGGGAACGCTTGGCCATCAGGCGCCAGCCCATGCCCGAGCAGGACGCCACCGCGCGCTCGCACAATTTCTGCGAGGTCAACCTCGGCCTCTCCGAGCACCTCGCCCTGCTCGAGGCGCAACGCTGCATCCAATGCAAGGATCCCAAGTGCGTGTCCGGTTGCCCGGTCCACGTGCACATCCCGCGCTTCATCGACTTTTTGGCCAAGGGCGACCTGCGGGGCGCCGCCGGAAGCCTGCTGGGCGACAACGCCCTGCCCTGCGTCACCGGCCGCGTGTGCCCGCAGGAAATCCAGTGCGAGGCCAAATGCGTGCGCAGCCTCAAGGGCGAGCCCGTGGCCATCGGCTACCTCGAACGGTTTGTCGCCGACTGGGCGATGAATAACCCCGGCGCGACCGCCGCCCGGCCCGCCTCCACCGGGAAAAAAATCGCCGTGGTCGGCAGCGGCCCCGCCGGCCTCACCGCCGCCGGGGAACTCGCGAAATGCGGCCACGATGTCACCGTCCATGAAGCCCTGCACCAGCCCGGCGGCGTGCTCGTGTACGGCATCCCGGAATTCCGCCTGCCAAAATCGATCGTCGACCGGGAAGTGCAGCGCCTCCGCGACGCCGGGGTGAAGATCGAATGCAATGTCGTCATCGGCCGCACCTACACGCTGCCCGAGCTGCGCGCGCAGTTCGACGCCATCTTCATCGCCAACGGCGCCGGCCTGCCGGTCTTCATGAATGTGCCGGGCGAAAACCTGAAGGGTGTGTATTCGGCCAACGAATACCTGACCCGGGTTAACCTCATGGCCGCTTACCGGTTTCCCCAGGCCGACACGCCCGTGCTCGTCGGCCAACGCGTCGCCGTGGTGGGCGGCGGCAACGTCGCCATGGACAGCGTGCGCACCGCCCGGCGCCTCGGCGCCGAGCAGGCCACGATCGTCTACCGCCGCACGCGCAAGGAAATCCCCGCGCGCGTGGAGGAAATACACCACGCCGAGCAGGAAGGCATCCATTTTGAATTCCTTGTCGCCCCCCTCGAGGTGGTGGGCAACGACAAGAAATGGGTCACGGGGCTCAAGTGCGTGCGCATGAAGCTCGGCGAGCCGGACGACTCGGGCCGCCGCAGCCCCGTGCCGATTCCCGGCTCCGAATTTGTCCTCGCCTGCGATGTCGTGGTGGTGGCGATCGGCACGCGGGCCAACCCGCTGCTCACCGCCACCTGCCCCGACCTCCGGCTCAACAAGCGCGGCAACATCGAAGTCGATGAAGACGGCATGACCAGCCTGCCCGGCGTGTTTGCGGGCGGCGACATCGTGCGGGGCGCCGCCACCGTCATCCTCGCCATGGGCGACGGCAAACGCTCGGCCAAGGCGATCGACGCCTACCTGAAATCCAGGGTCGCAAGGTAATACCATGCACGAACTCGGAATCGCCGAATCAGCCCTGCAGACCGCGCTGGAACAAGCGCGGCTGAACCACGCCACCCGCGTGCAGTGCATGGTGCTCCGCGTGGGTGCGCTCTCGGGAGTGGACCCGGAGGCGCTGCGTTTCGCCTTTGAGGCGATCCTGCCGGGCACGGCCGCCGAGGGCGCCGTCCTGCAAATTGACCCGGTGCCCGCCGTCGCCTATTGTCCGGTCTGTGCAAAGGATTTTACGA
>Ga0210402_10003072_pt1 | contig 15863 bp, 11 predicted proteins | sample IncBWC7MmetaG_FD_161055 | JGI IMG/M metagenome (GOLD analysis project Ga0210402, IMG submission 161055) | Forest soil microbial communities from Barre Woods Harvard Forest LTER site, Petersham, Massachusetts, United States - Inc-BW-C-7-M | ecosystem: Environmental > Terrestrial > Soil >...
CGTCCTGCATCGAAACGCGTTCCCCCGCCGCAGTCCACATGTTGGCAACATACAGATCTTCCGCGCCGTCGTTATCGTAGTCGAGCCACGAAACGCTCATGCCGGCCCCTACGTCTTCTGCCCCGGACTGCGCAGCAACGTCGGTGAAGGTTCCATCGCCCCGGTTGCGGTAGAGATTTTTTCGGCCAAAATCATTCACTACGTAGAGATCGGGCCAGCCATCATCGTCGAAGTCGCGCCATCCGCAGCAAAAGCTGTAGCGTGTGTTGTTCTGATTCAAACCTGACGCGGCAGTAACATCGCGAAACGAACCGTCCCGATTGTTGCGCATCAGAAAATTCGGGGGCCCGTTCTCGGCGTCGTGATACGGCAAAGGATATTTGTATTGCCCGGTACCCTGGTAGAACGCGTACACGCAGAAGTAGATGTCAAGCCATCCGTCGCGATCGTAGTCCGCAACGGCAGCGCCTGTGAAGGTTCCTTGCGGAGGACCCGCGAACTGGAATGCGTCCGCCTTCTGGCGGAACTTGCCGCCGCCTTCATTCAGAAATAACAACGGGCCGTTCGCCCGCACCACAATGACATCCTGGCGCCCATTGTTATTGAAATCGGCGAAAAGCGCGCAGGCTGTGTTCTCCAGGATGCCCAGGCCCGACGACTCGGTAATGTCTTCGAATGTCCCGTCGCCGCGGTTGCGATACAGACGATTGGGCAGACCCGCAGGCTGGCACACATAAAGATCGTCGCACCCGTCCTCGTCGATATCGGCGACCGAAACGCCATTGTGTCCGTAGATGTCGATGCCCGATGCACCGTCGAGCACGGTGCGCCAATAGTCCGTGCCATGCAACAATTGCGCCCGGTACGAAGAAGTACTGCCGAGCGCTGCCGAACTGACGTCCACAAAGATCGGCGAACGGGAACGCGCCTGCGTTTCATCGAGCACGCGCCAACTGCGGACTTGAAACGCGCCGGAAGAAGACGGTTCCCAAGCCAGGTCCCAGTGGCCAACACGCTGTTCCCGATGGAAGCCGGCGCCGGATCCCACCATTTCATAGCGAACCCGAGTCCGCACGCCGCCCATGTTTTGGAGCGCGGACGACGACGCCATCCCCTCCGCAGTCGCCAACTCAATCCCGGTAATCTGGAATTCAGCAGTCAGAATCCTGGAGAACCCGCGGAACGCGGACCGCCACTCTCGAAGAAAACCCTCGCGGTTGAGCGCAGCTCCGGTGGAAAACTTGCTCTCGCGTACATCCAGCGTCGAACGCGAGCGCACCACTCGCGAATCTGCAGCCTGAAGCGACCCGGCGGAGAAATCCTCCGCGAGCACCCGCGCAATGGCCTGGGTTTTCAGCGGAGACTGCAACAGGTCGGCGCTCCACTCCGCGAGAATCGTCGCAATCTGGTCGGCAAATTTTTCCGTGATGAAGTCGTCGAGACCCGCCTGCGCCTTCAGCAACGTCGCCTCCAGCGGCCGCCTGGTTCGATAGTGCGGTTGCAGATGGAATCCGGCGCCAGGTTCGTTGCGGGTCGTCACTACCTCGGGAAACGTGATCCCCCACATCGTCCTTGGAATCAACATCGCTCCCGCGCCCTGGCAGAAGCGAACAAGAAAATCGCGCCGGCGCAGGTCGACGGATGGATGCGGATTCCCTGCCCTGTTCAGAGTGCTGTCCCTCGGAGAGTCACGCGTGAAACCGAAACTAACATCCGCGTTTCGGCCGGTCAAGACGGCTCGCATTGCGGGGAACGCCAAGGCCAACTGTAGCTATGGTAGGCTAGCGGCGTTCTGTGACATTCCCAAGAGTTTAGGAGCGATTTCCTGTGAGTACCTCACGCATCGCGGTGGTGGGAAGTTACGCCACCGGTCTCACCATGAAGGTTGAACGAATCCCCTGCGCAGGCCAGACGCTGCTCGGCACCGGATATCGCGTGGACTTCGGCGGCAAAGGCTCCAATCAGGCGGTCGGTTGTGCGCGCCTCGGAGCTCATGTGGACTTTGTCGCCAAAATCGGCAGAGACAGTTTTGGCGATATGGCACTGGGCCTGTACCGGGATGAAGGCATCGGCATTGCCAACGTGACGCAATCCGCGGAAACGCCGACCGGCGTCGGCTTCATCGTCGTCGAGGCACAGAGCGGACAAAACTGCATCGTTCTCGATCCGGGTGCGAATGAGTTGCTGACACCCGCAGATGTTTCCGCGGCCGCGAGCTCTCTGAGATCTGCGGCCGTCGTGCTGACCCAGTTGGAGATTCCGGTTACAGCCGCCGAAACGGCGCTCTCGCTCGGACGAATGGCCGGCGCAGTTACGATCTTGAATCCCGCGCCGGTGCGTCCTCTCCCGGCCTCACTGCTCGAACTGGTTGACGTTCTCACGCCGAACGAAACAGAAGCCAGAGTCCTCGCCGGTCGAGCCGCAACTTCCTCGGTCGACCCAGAGACCGTCGCGCACGAACTGATCGGGAGGGGCGTCAAGCAGGTCGTTATGACGCTGGGCGAGCAAGGCGCGCTGCTGGTCGGTGGCGCATCATGCACCTTCTTTCCGGCCGTAGCTGTGCAGGCGGTGGATACCACCGGTGCGGGCGATGCCTTCAACGCCGGCCTTGCCACTGCTCTCGCTCAATGCGCAAGTCTCGCGGAAGCAGTGCAATTTGCCGTAATCACCGGGGCGATGGCCGTGACCCGCGACGGTGTAATCCCGGCGCTGCCTCGCCGCCAAGAAGTGCTACAGTTCTGCAGACGCCATGGGATGATGCCGCCGCCGCGGCTCGGCGCCGGCCAAGCCAGTTGAAGAGTGAGTTCAAGGTACGCAAGAACTACTGGAAGAGATTCAGGAATTGGGACGACGCATTTGATGCATTCTCCCACGTACGATGAATCCGTTGTCGCTGAGGCGACACACCTTGCCCGCCGCATTCAGCACACCCTGATCTCCAATGTTCTGACGCAAGCTCTCTGGGAGGGGCACGTCGCCGAGTGTCTGAAATACAGATTCCACGCAGCGATGGTTCCTCCCGCATGGGTCAAGAAAACTGCCGAGAAGCTGCGGGACACAGGAATCCGCGTCGCGTCCTTCGTCGACTTTCCCTACGGGACAATGACCCGCCACGGTAAGGCCTATGAAGCGCGACAACTCGTCGGCAATGGCGCGGACGAGATCGATCTGATGCCAAATGTGGGCTTCCTCCTCTCGGGGATGGAACGAGACTATTTCGACGACATCCACGGAGTGGTCAAAGCGGCAGGAAACGTGCTGGTAAAGATCATGCTGGAACTTCCACTGCTGAATCCCCAGCAGCGCAACCGCGCAGTTGCGCTGAGTATTGAAGCCGGCGTCGCGTATCTGAAGAACGCCAGCGGCGGAGCGGTCGGTATAGCCACGCCAGAAGATATCCGCTTTCTTCGGCGTATCGCGCCTGACCATGTTCGTGTCAAAGCTTCCGGCGGCATCAAGACAGTCCAGCAAGTGCGAGACTTGCTGGCAGCCGGCGCCGACCTCGTGGGAACGAGTTCCGGAGTGCGGATCATGCAGGAACTGCTCAACCGCACGGACGCCGCGCCGCCAGCCCCCCCCTCCGATTATTAGCAGCCATCTCCTAACGCGATTCAGACTCAGCACCGCACAGCTATAATCTCTTTCATCTTCCCAGAAAACTCGCGGAAATCCATGAACCCTGCAAATCTGCGACAAGGCGCGATTTTGCTAATTGCCTGGTCGTTCTTATCTTGCTCCTCCCGCAGAACGTCCTGAGTCAAGCCGCGCCGCCGCCCGACAAGCCAACTGGGCTCGGCGCCGCGGAGTCCGACCTCGGTAAGGGATTCGACGCTCTGAAACAGGACCGATATGAGGTCGCCGTGGAGGAATTTCGCGCCGCGCTTGCGATCGATCCCCCGCTCGTTCTGCGCCCACAATTTCCCCTGGCGATCGCCTTCTTCGAGCCGCAAAAGTTCGCCGAAGCCCGTCGCGAGTTCGAAGCGGTACGCCGCCAAACCGGAGATCACCCCAACATTCTGTACTAGCGGGGACGGCTCGACATCGAAACTCGGGACTTCCGAGTGCCATCAGAACCTGAATGCGACCATGACCCGGGGCGGGCTGTTCGCTTTCGAACATCTCCTTTCGATTTTCGGCCAGATGCTCGGTTGACGCCTCCGTACAAGCGTAGGAAAGTCGTTTAGAACGTGCGAGATAGTCTCGGACGAGATTTGGCAACGAACGTGCGGCATCGTGGTCTCGAATTGTGCGCCAGGAGGCGTCTGTGCAGACATTGGTTCACGACTTTCGCTATGCCCTGCGCCAACTGCGCAAGACCCCGGGAATGGCAGCCCTCGCCATCCTTACGCTGGCGCTTGGTGTAGGAGCAAATACTGCAATCTTCACGGTGATCGAAAGCGTGCTGCTGCGCCCGCTGCCCTATGTGCACTCTGACCGTCTGGTCTACATCGGAAGCGCGAGTGATGCACCCAGTTTTGCGACCACGTCGTGGCTGAACTATCGAGATATTAAGGCGCAATCCACGCTCCTGCAGGATGTCGCAGGCTACTCCGAGGACATCTCGGTTTTGGAAACGCAGGACACGTCACAGAGCCTGGCGGCGCCGCACGTTACGCCCAACCTGTTTTCCATGCTGGGCGCACAGCCGTTGCTGGGCCGCACTTTTGCCGATGCCGAAGGACAAGCCGGCGGTCCGCTGGTGGCGCTGTTGTCGGAAGGCTTATGGCGCCAGAGCTTCCATGCCGATCCCGCCATCGTGGGCCAGTCGGTGAAGATCGGCGGGAAGCCTTATGCCGTCATCGGAGTGATGCCGCAAAGCTTTCAATTCCCAGAAGAAGTAGGGCCCGATCTGCATAAAGGCCTGTGGGTGCCGCTGCAACCCACGCCGGAAATGTTGAAGGATCGGGGATATAACTTGTTCAATGTGATCGGCGAACTTCGTCTCGGAGTCACGATGGTGCAGACGCAGCATGAATTGGACGCGATTGCGGCTCACATTCCACGAGACCGAAAAGAGACCGCAATCAATCTGCGCGCGAGCTCCTATCACGATTTGCTGACGGGACCGGTGCGTCCGGTTCTGTATGCGCTGTTCGGAGCGCTGTCCTTGGTGCTGCTAATCGCCTGCGCGAATGTCTCCAATCTGCTCATCGCGCGCTGCCTGGGACGCCAGCAGGAATTTGCCGTGCGTACGGCCCTCGGTGCCGGGCGGATGCGGCTGGTGCGGCAGATGCTGTCGGAAGGATTGGCGCTAAGCTTGCTCGGATGCGGAGCCGGTCTGTTGCTCGCGCAGTTGGCGATGATCGGGATCCACAAGCTACCCGAGGCAACGATTCCGCGCGCCGATCTCATCGCAAACCGCTGGACAATCGTGCTGGTACTCGCCGTCATTGCCATTCTGACCACGGTCCTTTCGTCGCTGCTGCCCGCGCTGCTGGTGGCTCGTGCCAACCCGCAGGCGGCGTTGCAGGCGGCGGCGCGCGGAGTCGGTTCGCGCTCCGTCGGTCGAAGGCTCAGCGGAGCCTTGGTCGCCGCTGAAGTCGCACTCTCCACGCTGTTGCTCGTGGGAACCGGGTTGCTATTTCATACGCTCTGGAACCTTGAACAATCGCGGCTCGGGTTTGAAACGGCGCATATCACAACTTTCACGGCCATGCCGGCCGATGCGGCAGGATTTTCCGGCTTGGCTGTCTCGGAGGACACGGCAAACGCGCCCGCATCCATCGCGACGCTTTCGTATAAGCCCATGCTCGACCAAATCCGCCAGTTGCCCGCCGTGCAGAGTGCCGCGCTGGCCAGTGCTCCGCCGCTTTCCTACATGGACCTGAGTTCGAGCTTCGACATTGTCGGGCAGGCAAAAGATCCTGAAAATTCACCTGTCGCCAGGGTCTCAGCCGTGAGTGGGGATTACGCCAGGACTCTGAACACGCCCATTGTGCGCGGCCGGATGATCAGCGACGATGACGTGGCCACCAGCCCTTTTGTGGTTATGATCAACGAGGCGCTTGCGCACAAGTATTTCGCAGGCAAGGATCCGCTGGAACAGCAGATCAATCTGGGTGGGAAAGATACCGGCATGATCCAGCCCTATACCATTGTCGGCGTTCTTGGCAATCAGGTGGACAAGAGCGTCGGCGGCGATGTCCAACCGTTCATTTTAATTCCGCAGGAGCAGATCCCGACCACTTCGCTTTTCTATCAGGCACTTCTGAAAACCATTGTGAGCTTCGTCGTCAAAACGCGGGGAGACATTCCGGTGACATCGGAGATGCGCTCGATCTTCCATCAGGCCGCCCCCGGGATCGCGCTCGACAATTTCCAGACCATGCAGGAAGCCGTCGAACAGAATACCTTCAGCCAAAGGCTCGGCCTGTATCTTGTGGGTTCTTTTGCGGGACTCGCGGTTGCCATGGTGGTGGCCGGGCTCTACGGAGTGCTGTCGCAGTTGGTCAGTTATCGTCGCCGCGAAATCGGCGTCCGCATGGCGCTGGGCGCAACCCCGCAGAGTGTGGCGCAAATGATCCTGCGGCAGGCCTCGATTCTAATCGCAGTGGGGCTGGGCGTGGGCCTTCTACTGGCATTCCCAGCGCAACGCCTGATTCAGAGCTTCTTGTACCAAGTGCACGCATTAGACATGTGGACTTATTTCTCCGTCCTGTTCGTGCTGCCGGGAATCGGCTTGGTCGCAGCTCTCCTGCCCGCACGTAAAGCAGCTTCCATCCAGCCGATGCAGGCCTTGCGGGAAGATTGAACTTCTTGCGCTGGCATCACGCACACACAGGTCGCGCATTAGAAGTTCGCATGCTCCGATGCGGATGACTCTGGAGAGGTGACTGATCTGTTGTGTGCCAAACTGGTTAGATCAGGCCAGAGCGCATTTTAACCGCGGGTTGAGAGATCAGGCGATGTTTCGTCAAGCGTGCTAATGGGTCTGCCGTCCGACAGTGCCCATGCCTAGGGCTGTGCGCACTACCGCTAAATCGTCGCTCCGCTGCCCGCGTAGATGCCGCCCGGATGCCTTCAGTGCTCGATACTCATGGATTGCGGTTTGAAGCTCCGAAATACAGACGGCTCAGGACGGTAAGTAACAAGTGCCTGCCGGAGAAGGTCGCGGATGCTATCTTCCGCGCGCCGGTTGAATCGTAATGCGATGGCATACGGCTCCTTGCGAGGGGCGCGGCTTAGTCGCGTCGTTTTCTCGGTGGCAAATTATCTCTGAAGATTACAGAGAAGATTACAGATTTCCGACTTTAAGCAATGGAAGAGAGGGGTCACAAGTACCTTCCCACTCCGAGGCCAATGACGTTGTCCGGGGTTCTGTAGGGTGCCCTACAACTACAGCTTCCCCCGTATACCTGCCTGCAGCTTTCCCTGATAAAAGACTTCTAACGTGCCCTCCCGCCGCCTGGAAGACAAAATTCGGCAGGTCTGTTCGCTTGCGAAGGTTGTTGAGAGCGATGACGCCTGGCTGATTTTGTCTGAACTGCGAGCTCTACTCCATCAACACGTCCAACACCTCCGATTGGTCGCCGCCGGTAAACTCTCAGGCAAGAGAGAGTGTTTCGAGCGGCGATCCCACGAGAGTCCGCCCAAAAATTACCTGAGTGACAGTTCCGCCCGTATTCCCACCGACACCACTCCCTTTCAGGATCAAGGGTCTCTTGATGGAAGAACTGACCAAAGAGCCAGTGATTCTGATTTTGATTCTCCGCGATCGATTGGGCAAAAAGCAGAGACCTGACACCCATTGATCGAGCGACGGATTGAGGGTTGTCGCCGATTTCGATGGTCGGACCGCAGCTCGAACCGCCTGCATGTGCGGCCCTGCCGAAAAATAAAGTCCGGGAATTCCTCCGATGCCCGTGCGGTCTCGACGCCTAAGGCACCGGATAACTTAACTTGCCAGCCTTTTCGGTCCACGGCACTCCGAGCCCGGCGTTATGCCGCCGCCGGTCATCGCGCTCCAACACCTCAAGGAGCTCCAGGATTGTGGCGTCGAACCGCACAGGATCCTGCTCATGAACGATTCGCTCGCAAAGTTCTCTCCAACGTTCTTTGGTTTCGCCTTGCAAAGGTGTCACCTCCTAACCGGTCACCCGGTTCCGGTTGACAATTGTCATAACGCAGGTAAGTGAGTTGCACGTCCGGCCTGCCGGAGCAACCCAGGAGGAGCAATCGGGTCGCCAAATAGCTTGCCGAGCGAAAGCCCGCGCTGCCTCATGTACTTGGCCGGGATGTTGATTACTGTGGGAAACGGCCGGAGGGTAAACTTTTCGGCCCAACTGCCCGGGTTCCCGGGAGGATATTGATTAAGATACAGGATTTCCCGTATTTTATCGAAACTGAGACCGTAAGTACCCTAAAGCGCCCGGCCAGATATGGGCTTTGGGCTCCGCAGGGGACTCACAGAGCAGCGGCGACGCGCAGAAGTCGAGGAACACCGTGGATGAAAAGATCAACATCCTGATGGTCGACGACCAGCCAGGCAAATTGCTGACCTACGAAGCCATGCTCGGCGAACTGAATGAGAACCTGATCAAGGCGCATTCGGGAATGGAAGCCCTGGAACACCTGCTCAAAACCGACATCGCCCTCGTGCTCATGGATGTGAGCATGCCGGGAATGGATGGTTTCGAAACGGCGCAGATGATCCACGATCATCCGCGCTTTCAAAACACACCTATTGTCTTCATCTCCGGGATTCATATCACGGATCTCGACCGGCTGAAGGGATATCAACACGGAGCTGTCGACTACGTTTCCGTTCCCGTTGTTCCCGAGCTGCTTCGAGCGAAGGTGAAGGTGTTTGCGGAGTTGCATCGTAAGACAGAACAATTGGAAACGCTAAACGCCCGCATAACTACGTTGCGGGACGAAGAGCGGCGAAGCATCGCGCGCGAGTTGCACGATAGTGTGGGGCAACTACTGGCCGCGATCGGTATGAACAGTGTTGTGGTGGAAGCTGAGGCTGGCAAGCTGAGCCCGGAAGCGGCCAAACGGGTCTCTGACAACGCTGCGATGGTGGCGGAGGCCAGCAGGCAGATTCGCACCATTTCCCACCTACTGCATCCTCCCTTGCTGGATGAAGCTGGCCTCGCGTCCGCGCTTCATTGGTATGTCGAGGGATTTTCCGAACGCAGCAAAATCGACGCCAGGCTCGACATCCCGCAAGTCTTTGCGGGTTTGTCCAAAGAGATGGAGCTTTCCATTTTCCGGGTCGTGCAGGAGTGCCTCACGAATATTCATCGACACGCCGGAAGTTCCACAGCCGGAATTCGCATAACTCAGGACGAGGCTTGTTTAAGAGTTGAGATCGAAGATGCAGGCAAGGGGATTCCGCCGGAAAAAGAGCTGGCCCTCGGATCGTCGGCTCACGCTGGCGTCGGGCTCCGCGGCATGCGAGAACGCTTGCGGCGGTTCGGTGGAACTCTGCAAATCCAGTCAAAGGGCGTCGGCACACGGGTGACGGCCGTTCTACCCGTTGCACGCGCCACAGCTGCCCATGCGGCTCAGCAAGTCACCAGGGTCGCTCTGACCTGAGGGAACTCGGCGGCAAACCGGTTAGAGGCTAATCGTCTACTGATGCTAAGTGCTAGTCGTTGTTTGGGGACATCCGTGTCCACGGATGGAATAGCATCCTGTAGGTTTTGCGCTTTTCGTGTTGGAAATCACGGGGGCACTGAGAACGGCAACCGCTCGTAGTCTGAGTCGTTCTATGGCCTGATGAATGGCTGATTTCAGTTCGGGAAGAATTAGACTCACTTCGTCAGGATCTTGGGGTGGGCAGCGACCTGGGCACGCAGCTCCCGGATGCGGTCATCGAGGCGGCGCGAGGAATCTCAATTGCCGAAACTCCGAGATTTTCACAGCGGCCCGGCGCGGCGACGGCTGTGGAAATCTTTTCTTCAATTCGCCTGGGCCATGGCAGGGACACTCCGCTGGGTGGAACTGTTGGCACTGCATTCTCAGCGCCCGTAAACTAAAAATCATCCGTGCGCCGGAGCGCAGAATCATAACGGGAACAACTTCTGTTTCGAGGTGCTGGCATGCAACTTAAGCCCTTCCTGCTCGATGCCTGGCTCGACCAGTACGAACACGACATAGAATTCAACCTGGCTGCGAGCACCGGACCGACCTGGAGCGTGAACGACATCCTCGCCCTCGCCGACGACGAAACGCGCCACCGCTTCCTGAACCACAACCTGGTCTACAGCCGCCCCGCCGGCGCCGACAGTCTGCGGGAGGCGATCGCTGAAATGCAGCGTGTGCCGGTCGAGGCCGTCCAAGTCGTGACTGGCGCCTCGGAGGCGCTCGTGGCCCTGATGTGGCTGGCCGCCGAGCCCGGCGCGAATGTGATCGTCCCGCTGCCGGGGTTCGCAACGTTCTCGGCGCTTCCGGAATCGCTGGGGCTGGAAACCCGCTTCTATCGGGTGCGCCGCGAGAACGGCTTCCGCATCGACCCTGACGAGATCAAGCGGCTCGCCGACTCGAAGACCAAGCTCATCCTGGTCAACAGCCCGCACAACCCCACGGGCACGACCATCGGCGACGGGGAAATGGAAGGCCTGCACGACTTCGCGGCCGAGCGCGGAATCCAGTTGGTGAGTGACGAGGTCTACCACCCTATCTACCACGGAAGGCAAACGAGATCGGCGGCGCGCCTACCGCATGCCACCGTGATCTCCGACCTGTCAAAGGCATTTTCAATTCCCGGCGTGCGCACGGGATGGATGATCGAGCATGACGCCAAGCGCCGCGAGCAATACTGGACCGCGCGCACCTACTTCTCGATCTGCAACACGACCACTGGAGAAATTCTTTCCGAAATCGCCATTCGCAAACGGGAGGTGGTGCTCGGCAAGACGCAGGAAGCCGCCAGCCGAAACCTGAAGCTGCTGGAGCGCTTTATGGAGGACCATCGCGAGGTGCTCGGCTGGATTCCGCCGCAAGGCGGCATGACCTCGTTTCCCTGGCTGGTGAGCGGAGAGAACGACCGCGCGTTCTGCCAAGCGGCGACCGAGTGTGGAATCCTGCTGGCTCCGGGCGATTGCTTCGATGCGCCGACGCATTTCCGCCTAGGCTTTGCCGCCGCCGGGAAGAATTTCTCGAAGGCGCTCGACCGCTTCGGAGCATTCGTAAGGAGCTGGCCGGCGAAGATGGTGACGGCATGAAGGGAACTGGCTGCGACGCAATCAACAGTACTGACGGATCAGCAGGTATTACTCGGCGGCTTGGCCCGGAATGCGGCCGTAACATAGGATAATCCCACCGCACACACGATCTCGCCTCCCTGAAGACAAACGACCCTGCCGGGGGGAGATAGGACAAGTTTTGGTGACGCTGGTACGGCTAACGGTATCGGGTGAGTGTGGGCGGCCGCTCTCCGACCTTGGCGCGAGGTTCCCACGGGACTTCGATGAATTTTCAAGTGCTCACAGTGGACTGCGAACTGCAACCGCGATAGCCGCCGTGTGGCGGCTGCCTCGGTTGGAGGAAGGAATTGATTATGGGCGACAATTTGATGCTGATGCGGATAACTCCCACGCAAGTACTGCGGGACTGGCTGTTGAACAATACCGACACCCTGCCGATGAGCCCCGAGCGCGACATCATACTGATGGCACGCGTGGAATTGGGTTCCCAAATATCGGAACTGGATAACGGCGACATCGCCTGCGAAATCCACAAATGGGCCGAGACACACAGCCTGTTGCCTGTGAACTGGCAGGGCACGCCCGCGTTTCTGGTTCCGGGCAACGCAGGAGGCGCTCCAGTGCGGGCGGGCGATCCCGAGATTCTGGATGACTTGAAGGCTCTGTTGAGAACGCTCGGCTTAATCCCCACAGAACTCAAGTGGGTGGGAAATGGAGCAAGCGCGGGGATCTCATTCAGCGGGCTCACAGCCACCGTGGGAGGGAGTGGTGCGAAGGCGCAGGTGACCGCGGGCTGGGATCGCACAGTCGAGTTGAAGACCGACGTCTCCGGCATGTCCTTCTCGGCCAAGATTGATCCGGTCAATCAGAACTGGAACATGACATTCACCATCGGCCGTCAAGTGCCCAACCTGTCCGACGTGGCGAACGTGTTCCAGCAGGGCGAGGGCGCGATCCGTGGGGTTCTGTCGAATGCGGACAAGGTTGACTTCAGCAATCCGGGAAAGACGGTGCAGGTGTTCACTCCGTACGTGACCCCAATTAAAGCGGCTGTCGATGCAGCCAGTAAGATCGCCGCGCAGCGCCCTGGGGAGATCAGCTTCGGAGTATCGCTGAAAGGTGGCTTTGCGGGAGCGCCGTCAGGGTCCAGCGGGGTTACCGTGACGGGGGTGTTCACGATCGTTTTTTGAAAGGTTGGAGGCAGAACAGGTTGGCCCGCGCCGGATGTCAGTTTGAAACGAGGTTGTCGTCGATGGTGGACTATAGATATCGGCGCTGCTTGGCCCACTCCATCGATTTTATCAATAAGTAGTCGGGCGTCCTTTCAGGCCGGTCTGGGTTGTACGGGCTGTCCCGAAAGAAATGCCAGGTACCGTGCTTGATCAGTGCGTCGAGAATATCCTGTCGATTTTGGGGAATCACGGCCCGGGTTCTCTCTGCTTGTAGGCCGGATGACCTATCCTGACCAAAAACCGGGCGCGCATTTGATCTACGATGTTTGGGAGCACCACCTTTCTGTGTTCGTGTTCCAGGAACGGTTCTTGCGGGCCAGGTTGGACGAAGATTCTCTCTCGCCGAAGAACCTGTCGTTCAACATGGAAACATGGAGTCAAGGCGGGCTTCGCTATTTCGTGATCGGCGACACGAGTGCTGCTGACATCAATAGTCTTCGAAATTGTTTAAAACCGCCGCGTCACAGATTTGACGTCCGCCAGGCAACCGGTTATATGGTCGCGCACGACGAAGACTGCTCGCTGGTCGGGCCCTGAGAGAGCTCTCTTGACGGTATCCCGTGCCTACCGCCCTCTGTAACGTGACACAACGACACAACGGTTAAGGCACAACTTTATGGACCACGCCGTGTACTGTGAGAAGATGCGACGGGTGCGAAGCGTCGATCTCCAGTTTCTGCCGTAATCTCCGGATGTTGTTGTCCACCGTTCGGGTCCAGGGATCGCTCCGGTAACCCCGACGCGAGGGCATCTGCGCAGCCTCAGCGGCACTCTGCACGCGGATGCGCACACCGGAATCCATCATCTTTATGAGGGTAGACAGATCCGGCCGCTTGCTGGGCGGTCCATGCCGAAATCAGTCAAGCGGCGGTGCTTCCGTCGGACCCGCCTGAAATCATGAAAGCACTCGAAGGAGCGCGCCAGGATACGCAGACATTGAGCAACATCGTGGGCTGATGTTGTCTCCGGCGCGGGGATAGTGGGAACGGGCGGATTGCGGTATCCGCGTCTTGGGTAATTCCGCCACCGCCTTTGTCATTTGCTCAGTAGGTCCTTTACGCTTTGCAGCAATACGCGAGAGGGAGCGAGATCCCTTAGCTCCGCGATCTGGGATAGTGCTTTGTCGATTCCCGCGTAGCCACAACGATCTAACCATGCCGCAATCAGGATTGGAGACCGACTCATGCCCGCTAGGCAGTGCACCAGCAGGTTCCCTCGCCGGACGCCTATCGCCATCGCGAACATAATGTCCTCGAACTTTTGCGGAGAGATCGGGCGCGAGTCTGGGATTGGGATGTGAAGGTAGGTGATTTTCGGAGCTCGGTGAACAGACTGTTCCCGGCAGAGCGAAACGACGGTTGTGATGCGCTGCGGATTGGAACGCGCCAGTTGCTCCGCATCTTTGAGACTGCCGAGATAGATCCGTTCCCAAATCTTCGTCACTTGTTTCCTAGTCTTGGGCAGCCACGAGCCTACGGCTAGCCGTGTGAAACAGACCCATCCTTATCGCAAGTGCGCCGGCGGAACACACTCGGGGCTTACGCGGCTGCACGGCGCCGGCGCATTTGCGATAGCGCGCTAAGATTTTACGCTTTCGATGGATTATTTCGCGTGTGGCAGCAAGCCAACTTGGTTTGAAGTCCGCGCACCCTATTATGAAAACGTCGAAAAGAATTGCCAACGGCGCGAACACTACTGCGTCCAGTGCGCTGCGGTCTCGCCGATAGGCGTACTGTTCCGGCTGCAGATCGGACTCGAATATGGGTTCGAGAACCAAAACTGCCGCCCTTTCCGCTGCCCGATCGCGGATAGCGGGTACCCCTATCACCGGGCTGCGGAAACAGAGGTCAAGGTCTCGATGTCCTTGACGATCTCGGCGACGGCGCGTCGGAGGCCCTTCGGTTCGGCGACATCGAAGTGGCGCGGGCGAAGGTGGCCGAGCATGTGTCCGACCTCATCCAAGGCGGTAACACCGGTAACCACCGAATTTCTTCTACTAAACCAGCTGTACGAGAACTGGACATGGAAGAAGACGGCATCGCCCTGTTCGGGGGGCGATACCGGTTCCCTGTCGGCGCCGTTGGGGAAGATGAGGCTATCGCTGACGACGATGATCGCGCGGTCTGCTCTGGGGAGCCGTGGGCTGCATGCGGCATTGTTGCTGATGACCTTTTCGAGAAACTGGTGAAAAAACTCACGTGCTTTGGTCCTGCCCGCGAGGGTGTGAGCGTCAATCGTGGCATTGTCGCGATCGCTAGGGATTGCCTGCTGAATTTGGTTCAGATTCGACGCCGGGTCTGCAGAAGAACGATCGAGCACGACTCTAAGGCGAAGAATGTCGATGGCGCTCACGCGAACACAGCCTTGCGAAGGCGCGAGTTGCGAAAGGAGAGCAGCGGCTGCGCGCAGCGCCTCTTCCGCGTAGGGCGGACGAAAACTATCGATGGTATTGGCAGTGAGACTGAGTTGCTGGTTGCCGGTCAAATTGAAGACGACGTCGATTTGCACGGGAGCCTGCGTTTGAACGGGAAGGTATTCGGGAATGGGCGGCCTAATCTGGCTGAGATCTACGAATTCGACCTTAGGAAGATCGCGGTCAATGTCAGGTAGGACACTGGGCCGATCAACACGCATCATTTTCCCCCACACGAAATGTTTTTCGTTGATTGCGTCGTAAGCCACCAAAGCTACGCGATAGGTACCGGGCTGGACAAATGCATATCCCTGCCAGGAGACCGGCTTAGCCTTCGGCGGCATACGCCGCAGATCTACTCGAAAGTAGTCATAGCCCTGGAACCATCTACCCCTTTTGTCAGCGATGCGAAGAAGGATATGCCAGTCGGGACGGCGTTCCTTTCCACTAACAGGCAAGATGGCCCGCACACCTATGACGAGGCGCTGACTGTAGGTGAGAGTAGGAGGGTCGAAGTGAACATGCCAGTGGGGCGCGCGCTTGTCCGGTTCCTCGAACCAAGCGATCGGAATATGCCGGAGATCCGATTCCTGAGCCAGCCCGTGGGAAACCGACAGCACGCACGTGATGCAAAACGTGAATCGACGAAGCAGGCCATAGAGCCGATCGTCGAGGAAGGTATTCACGCCCATGCTTTGCCTTTCAGCTAGCATTCTAGGCGTTTTGCTTACCTGCAAGCATGAGCAAACCTTCAGAGCGTTACGCGCAAAGCACGACTGCGGGGCCGGACAACAGTCGAGAACAGGCGATCTCGCTCATTGAGGGGTGTTAAGCGTAATCGCACTATTACGCCACCTAATCGTGCCGCAGCGTCTCCATGGGCTCAATCAGAGTGGCGTGGCGAGCCGGGATGTAGCTGGCGAGAAACGTCACGGCAATCAGAAGTGATGAAACCAGAAGCAAAGTCAGCACATCGTGGGGTTTCACCCCGTATAGGAATTCGGCCAGCAGGGGCGCGGCGGCAAAAGATGCGGCCACGCCAATGATCACGCCGAGGAAGGAAAG
>Ga0210402_10003073_pt1 | contig 15858 bp, 10 predicted proteins | sample IncBWC7MmetaG_FD_161055 | JGI IMG/M metagenome (GOLD analysis project Ga0210402, IMG submission 161055) | Forest soil microbial communities from Barre Woods Harvard Forest LTER site, Petersham, Massachusetts, United States - Inc-BW-C-7-M | ecosystem: Environmental > Terrestrial > Soil >...
CGATTGCAAGCGGTACTCCATCGAGCTTGCGGCAAATCTCGGCTACCAGCGACGCGCCATCGTCGCCAAGCTTGAAATCGGTTCCACGCGCACTGGCTCGCTCAACGAACAGCTGAACGGCCGGATTTGAGAGGACTTGATCCGCCGCCAGCGCGGGCTGCTCGGGTGGACAGGCCAAAGGCGGAACGCGAAATACGCGTTCACCGATGATCTGCAGAGCCTGCCGGCTTGTTGCCAGGATTGCGATTTCGGGACAGCGCCGCAAGATGCAGCGGGCGATCGCTGATATTTCGTCGATGAGGTGCTCGCAACTGTCGAGAATGATGAGGCCCTTTCGACGGGCTAACACCTGGTGCAGCGCGTCTTCCGTATTCGCATGCCGCTCAGCTAGTCCCAACGCTAATGCAACAGCTCCAGAAAGCTGTTCTCGGTCTCCTACAGTCGACAGATCTACGAAGTAGACCGCTCCGTAAAAATCAGTGACCGCCGCGTGCCCGACAGCCAGCGCGACCGTGGTCTTGCCAATGCCACCAGTGCCAACGATCGTTATCAGCCGCTCCGTTCGAAGCAGCCGTTGGATCTCACGAACCCCCTCGTCCCGGCCAATCATGCGCCCCAGTGCGGCAGGCAGGCCAGATCGCCAGACAGACGTGTCGCGGATCTCGCTCTCCTGCGCTTGGCGCGTCACTGGTGCGACAAAGCGGTAACCTCGCCCCGGAACATTGGCTATGTATCTGTGGCCCACTTGCCGGTCACCTAGCGCTTTGCGCAGGGCCGACATATGAACACGCAGCGAACCTTCCTCGACGATGACATCGGGCCACACCTCCGCGATCAGTTCATTCTTGCCAACGGTCTCGCCGGACCGTTTGATGAGAGCCACAAGAAGGTCAAAGGCACGTCCGCCGAGCGGAACGGCCTCGCCTGCCTTCTTGAGGGAGCGCTCGAAGATGTTCAATTCGAAGGGCTTGAACAGAATCTTGATTGCGTTGGGTGAACGAAATTGATCGGGCGACATCGTTGGCCCCGCTCAAATATGAGGATCGTCTTCGTGCCCGTTTGACGTGAGACTACCAGCGAGCGGCTGCACTCGGTCATGACTGAACATCCACTCATGGCTTGAGGATTTGGCCACCGCCGACCTGCCGCGGCCAGTTAATCTCGGTTTGACACGGTAAATTGGTGTAGCGTCCGCCCAAGCGAGGGGCGCCAAGGCGGATGTTCGCTGCCCACCGAGGCTCGCGCGAACATCGGACCGCAGCAACCCAGCCGAGCAAGTGCGTCGATACGGGGCGCCCGCAAGAGCGCGGATCGGTGCCGGCCGAACGGTTGGGCTTCGCCCGGTCCTAATTGCTTTGCCTCAGTCAAGTAAAATTGGGTAAAAAAGGGTGGCCCTAACCCAAGGCCTCCTTCGATGAACGGACGCGCGATCTCGTTTGGCCCGTTCTTGCTCCTTGCCGAGCAGCGGCTTCTGCTTGAGCGCGACAGGCCCGTGCGGCTCGGCAGCCGCGCCTTCGACATCCTCCTCGTCCTGATCGAGCGCGCCGGCGAGGTGGTCGGCAAGGATGAATTGATCGCGCGCGCCTGGCCGCAAACCTTCGTCGAAGAGGCCAACCTGAAGATCCAGGTCAGTGCGTTGCGCCGAGCGCTCGGCGACGGCCAGGGCGGCAATCGTTACATCGTCACCGTTGTCGGTCGGGGCTACAATTTCGTCGCGCCGATCCGCATCGAGGGGCCATCGCGGGCCTCGCCGTCCCCGACGATTGCGCCGGCGGCGCCGCACAATCTGCCGTTTGCGACAACCCGGATGATCGACCGCGAGGAAAGCGCGGCAATACTTGTCTCACAACTCTCGCAGCGACGCCTCGTCACGATTGTCGGGCCCGGCGGCATCGGTAAGACCACGGTCGCCCTCGCCGTCGCCGAGCGGATGATCCGCACCTATGAACAGGGCGTCCGGCTGGTCGATCTGGCACCACTCCGCGACGCCAGCCTGGTACCGAGCGCGATAGCCGCCGTGCTCGGCCTGGAGATGAGCGCAGAGGATCCCCTTTCCGGTCTCGTCGCAGCCCTGAAAGACAGCCGGATGCTGCTGCTGCTCGACAGCTGTGAGCACGTCATTGATGCGGCGGCCCACCTGGCGGCGGCGTTACTCGGCGGAGTGGCAGGCCTCACTATTCTGGCAACCAGCAGAGAACCGTTCGGGGTACCCGGTGAGCGGGTGCACCGATTGGGACCGCTCCGCAGCCCCGAGCCGTCGCCTGAGCTGACAGCCACGGACGCCGCAGCGTTTCCCGCCTTGCAGCTCTTCGTCGAACGCGCAAGCGCAATCGTCGAGGACTTCGCGCTGACCGACGCCAACGCCCCGCTGGTCGCCGGGATCTGCCGGAAGCTCGACGGCCTGCCACTGGCGATCGAGTTCGCCGCACCCCGCGTAGAGGTGCTCGGCATTGAAGGCCTTGCCGCCCGCCTGGATGACAGCTTGCGGCTGTTGGAGGCACGGCGCCCCGCGGCCACGCCGCGGCACCAGACCATGCGAGCCGTCGTCGACTGGAGCTACAGCCTGCTCAGCGAGGACGAGCAACGATTCTTTCGCGCTCTCGGCGCGTTCAGAGGCGCATTCACGATGGAGGCGGCAGCGGCTGTTGCGATGGATCCGGGCGTCCGCGCGATGGACCGCTTGGCCGATTTGGCGGCGAAATCGTTGGTCGTCGCCGATGTCGACGGCATGAAACCGCGGTTCCGATTACTCGACACGACCCGCGCTTATGCGCTGGAAATGCTTGACGCGAGCGGCGAGCGCCAACCGATCGCGCGCCGCCACGCTGCATACTATCGGCAGCTTTTCGAGCAGGCAGAAGCCGAAGCGCCGGCGCGAGCGACGGGCGACTGGCTGGCCGACTACGCCCAGGACATCGACAACCTGCGCGCGGTGCTCGACTGGGCGTTCGCAGCTGGCGGCGAGGCATCGACCGGTGTGGCCTTGACGGCCGCTGCACTCTCGCTCTGGATTCGCCTCTCGCTGCTCGAAGAGTGCCGCAGGCGAGCCCAGCAGGCGCTCGCAGTTGCATCGACCGAGAACCCGCGGGATGCCATGCGGTTGCTTGCCGCGCTGGGCGCCTCGACGCCCGAGGCTTCCGAGATGCTGGCAGCGTTCACCGGGCTACGTGACATGGCGAGGCGCCTGGCTGATGTCGATTACCAGCTGCGCGCCCTGTGGGGACTGTATTTCTACTACATCGCCATCGGCCGCTTTCGCGCGGCGCAACCCCTCGCGCTGGAATTCCACGCACTGTCCCTGCGTGGTTCGGATCAGGACGACCAGATGTTTGGCAAGAGCATGATCGCCGTCGCCGAGCACTATGTCGGCGATCAGGTGAGTGCGCGGAGCCAACTGGAGCACCTGCTGACGCAGGGTGCCCTCGGCGATCGCAGGTTGGATGTCGTCCGCTTTCGCGATGTCGTCCGCTTCGGCATGGATTTTCGTCTCCTGGTCAAAGTGTTCCTGGCGCGGGTGCTCTGGCTGCAGGGATTTGCCGACCAAGCCGTGCGGATGGCGGAGCAGAGCCTTCGGGAAGCTGACGCGACCGGCCATGCCATCTTACAGTGCTTTGTCCTTGCCATCGCCTCCTGTGCGATCGCGTTCTGGGTGGGCGACTGGGTTGCCGCAGCCCGGCACACGGCCAGGCTGGTTGAGCTGTCGCGACAGCGCGCCCTGCCCCATTGGGCCGCTTTCGGCGCGCGGTTTGAACGCGTCCTCGTCATCCGGGCTGGCGGGCTCGACGGCGGATCGCGGAAGCAAACGAGCGGACAGGACGAAATGGCTGCGCCCAACTTCAGCTTTCGCTCCTTGAGCGGACTGACGCAGCTGGCGGAAGCCCTTGGCCAGGCAGGGCGGATCGCCGAAGGGCTGGCGGCGCTGGGGACCGGCGCCGAGCAGTTCGAAGACAGCTGCTTTTCGCCGGAGCTCATCCGCCTCAAGGGCGAACTGACCATGCAACAGAACATGCCCGGCGCTGCAGGATCAGCGGAGGCACTCTTGCGGCGAGCGCTTGATGGCGCGCGCGAGCAAGGAGCCCTGTCATGGGAATTGCGCGCGGCGACGAGCCTCGCCCGCTCGTTGCGCTTGCAAGGCCGCTCCTCAGACGCCATTACCTGCCTGCGGCCGATCTACGATCGCTTCACGGAGGGATTCGGCACCGCCGATCTCATCGCGGCGAAACAGCTACTGGATGACCTGGGCGATTCCAGAGGTCCCCAGTGAATCTTCTAGAGTGGTCGAACCATAGAGTGGTCGAACCAGGGCCTCCTTCGATGAGCGGACGCGCAATCTCGTTTGGGCCGTTCTTGCTCCTTGCGGAGCAGCGGCTTCTGTTCGAGGGCGACCGGCAGGTGCGGCTCGGCGGCCGCGCCCTCGATATTCTCGCCTTTCTGATCGAGCGCGCCGGCGAGGTGGTCGGCAAGGACGAATTGATCGCGCGCGTCTGGCCACAAACCTTCGTCGAAGAGGCCAACCTGAAGATCCAGGTCAGTGCCTTGCGCCGAGCGCTCGGCGACGGCCAGGGCGGCCATCGTTACATCGTCACCGTTGTCGGTCGGGGCTACAATTTCGTGGCGCCGATCCGCGTCGAGGAGCCATCGCAGATCCGACCGGCCGCGACAACCTCGACCACGAGGCACAACTTGCCACTTGCTGTGACGCGCATCATCGGTCGCGAGCAAGCCATGGCGACGCTGATCTCGCGACTGTCATTGCAGCGTCTGGTGACGGTGATCGGGCCGGGCGGTATCGGCAAAACGACGGTCGCCGTCGCCGTCGCCGAGCGATTGATCGCCGCATACGAACATGGCGTCTGGCTGGTCGATCTCGCATCTCTCGGAGATGCTCACCTGGTGCCGAGCGCGGTCGGGACCGCGCTTGGCCTTCAGATCCACAGCGAAGATCCGATCCGCGGCCTCGTCGCAGCCCTCAGAGACACGCGCATGCTCCTGCTGCTCGATAATTGCGAGCATGTCATCGACGAGGTGGCGAGCCTGGCGAGGGCGCTGCTCGGCGGAGCAAAGGATGTCGTCATTCTGGCAACCAGCAGGGAGCCGCTGCGGGTCACCGGTGAAAGCGAGTATCGCCTGGGATCGCTCGGCAGCCCGCAGGGCTCGTCCAAACTGACCGCCGCCGAAGCCGCAACTTTCCCGGTCGTGCAGCTTTTCGTCGAGCGTGTGGCCGCGATCGTCGAAGACTTCGCACTGAGCGACGAGAACGCCCCGCTTGTGGTCGAAGTTTGCCGCGGGCTCGACGGCCTGCCGCTGGCGATCGAGTTCGCCGCACCTGGGGTCGAGGTGCTTGGACTCACGGGGTTGTCCGCCCGCCTGAACGAGAGCTTGCCGCTCCTCGCGTCGCGGCGTCGTGGACGGGTCGCGCGGCACCGCACGATGCGGGCCGTGATCGATTGGAGCTACGATTCGCTGAAGCAGGACGAGCAACTTTTCTTCAGGGCGCTCGGCATATTTTCTGGCGGCTTCACGGTCGAGGCCGCTGCAGCCGTGGCCATCGATCCGGCCAAGGCAGGCATCGAGGCAATCGACCGCTTGGCCGATCTGGTGGCGAAGTCGCTGGTCGTCGCGGATGTCAGCGGCTCCAAACCGCGATTTCGGTTGCTTGAAACCATCCGAGCCTATGCGGTTGAGATCCTCGGCGCGCGCGACGAGCACGCTTCCGTAGCACGCCGTCACGCCGAATATTACCGCGAGTTTTTCGAACGCGCCGAAGCCGAATCGACGGCACGACCCGCGGACGATTGGCTGGCCGATTACGCCACCGAGATCGGCAATTTGCGCGCCGCCCTTGACTGGACCTCTTCGGCACGCGGGCATGAACCGACCGCGGGGGCGCTGACCGCCGCCGCGGTGCCGCTATGGATGCGCCTGTCGCTGCTGGAGGAATGCCGCAGTCGCACCCGGCGTGCGCTTGACGCGCTCGGTGGCGCGCCGCTGGACGCGGGCCTGGAAATGAGGCTCAATTCGGCACTCGGAGCATCCACGTCGGACGCCTCCGAGCTTGGAGCGGGGTTCACCAGGGCACTCGAGATTGCGCAACGCCTTGAGAATACCGAGTATCAGCTACGTGCTCTCCGCGGCCTGTTTTCCTATCACAATGCGAGTGGTCGATATCGTGCCGCGCTGCCGTTCGCGCAGCGGTTCCATGATCTGGCAGCCGCCGGAACGGCCGCGACGGATCGGCTGTTCGGCGAGCGAATGATGGGCGTGGCGAGGCATGTCGTCGGAGACCAGACCGTCGCGCGTCGCCATCTGGAGCGCGTTCTCACCTCGTTTGCGGCCAGCGATCTTCAATCGGACGCGGATCGCAGCCGGCGCGACTCGCACATTATTCGCTTTCACACCGACCTGCGCGTGTCGGCGCGCATGTACCATGCGCGCGTGCTCTGGCTTCAGGGATTTTCGGAACAGGCGGTGCGCGCCGCCGAACTGAGCATTGAAGAGGCTCAGGCAACCGGTCACGCCCTGTCGCTGTGTACGGCCCTGGCGTTGGCGGCATGCCCCATCGCGCTTTGGGTGGGAAATCTTGCCATGGCTGCGAAGTATGCACGCGAGCTGCTCGAGCATTCGAGAAGGCATTACTTGCCGCTCTGGAACGCCTATGGCTCGGGATTTCATAGCGTTGTCGCCATCAGAGCCGGCCATGGCGAAACCGGATCGCCCACGTCGGGCGTCACGCTCAGCGAGCTCCCCGCGCGGAACATCACGTTCCGGTTCTTGACCGGCCTGATCGAGCTCGCTGGCGCCCTGACGGATGCCGGGCGGATCGTCGAAGGACTCGCGGTTGTTGAGGCCGGAATCGAACAGTCCGAGCCGGGCTGGCTCACGCCCGAGCTGCTGCGCCTGAAAGGCGAGCTCTTGCTTATGCAGAACGGGTCTGCAGGTGCGGAAGCGGCTAAGAGCCTGTTCCAGCAAGCGCTGGACCAGGCGCACCGGCAAGAGATGATGTCTTGGGAGTTGCGTGCCGCAACGAGCCTCGCGCGCCTGCTGCGTCGTCAGGAGCATCCCGCCGATGCGATCGCTCACCTCCGGCCGGTCTACGATCGGTTCACGGAGGGATTCGGTACCGCCGATCTGATCGCGGCGAAACAACTATTGGATGAGTTGGGGGAGCGCAGGAAGCCGCCTCCTTGAGAGGTGGCTATTGTGATGCTTGTCGGTGGATAGGGCCGTACCAGTTTCTCGCAGCGGGGGTCGTAGCTTGAAGCCGATCGATCGCTTCCGCGAAAGCCTCTACCTTTATTCGCCGAAGGGCGCGCAATACACCGCTGATGGCCTGCGCACGACGGGCACCCGCAGCCCGTGCCCAGTACGAACTTCGGGCCGCGCTCCCACCACAGTGACTTCAAAGCCCGGCGTAAGCATTCCCGTCCATTGCGCGAGTGTGTTGGCCATTCCCAAGGCATCGAGCACCGTCGTAAGACCGGTGTCGAATACCCCCTCAAGCGCGAGTACGGAAATTCGCATGGCCCGATCGGCACCAAAAATGTCAATCGCGCCACTATCTGCGGGATTAGGCCGTTTGTAAAGCGGGCGACGTAGAAGCCAAACCCCGGCGAAAATCCAAATGTCCGCACTACGACATAAGCTTGCCATTGCCCTCATGCTTGCCATCGGTGGAACGATGGTCCACGCCAACGAGCCAAAGGTGGCGGCAAAAGACGTTGTCATCGTCCATGGCGCGCTGGTTGATGGCTCAGGCTGGCGGGCTGTCTACGACATCCTGTCTAAGGACGGATTTCACGTGACCATCGTGCAAGAGCCGCTCTCTGGCCTCACAGAGGACATCGAGGCCACCAAGCGCGCCCTTGATCAGCAAACGGGCCCTGTTGTGCTGGTCGGTCATAGCTATGCCGGCTCCGTGATCACGGATGCAGGCGCCGACCCCAAGGTCAAAGCGCTCGTCTATGTAGCCGCACTCCAACCCGATGCAGGCGAAGCGAGCGGACAACTGTTGTCGAAATTCGCTCCGCCCAACGATGCCATGCGGGCGCCCCACAAATACTTCTTCATTCCGGTGGCCAGATTCCGTGAGACCTATGCCGCCGACGTTTCGCCATCAGATGCTCAATTCATGGCAGACTCACAGCAGCAACTCGCAGAGAAAGCCCTGGGAGCAGCTGTCTCTGTGGCGGCGTGGCGAACCAAGCCGAGCTACGCTATCCTGACCACCCAGGATCACGTGGTGAGCCCTCAGCTTCGGCGGCGCTGGATGTATCAACGTTCGAATGCCAAGGTTACCGAAGTCAACGCAAGCCATGCTGTTTTTATCTCTCAGCCAGCCATAGTCGCTCAAGTGATCGAGACGGCAGCAAATCAGACGAATTGATCGCTGATTGTGTCTGTCCGCTTGGAGCCCAGGCTGTTTGAACAGCCTGGATCCTCCGCGGACCAAAAAGGGCGCATTTATGTACTGCCTGCATTCACTGGCGTGCCAACTGCAACTATTAAATCCCCAGCAACTCGCTAACGAAGTGATCGAGCAGGAAACTCTCTGTTGCACTGCATGAGTCCGCAGTTGGCCCGACTGAGAAGTCTACACGGCTGAAATCGACGTCTGCTATCGGTGGCAGCGCAGACCAGATTTTGCTCCGAGTGAGACTTTCGGCCGCTGACCCGAACCAGACTCAAAAAAGAAAATGGGGGATACTCTTCCGCCCCGCACAATCAAACTCCTCGCGTCAGCTGCTCGGGGTGAAGCAGATCTGTTATGCTCGCCGCGAGATATTCCGAGTCTGTGAAGGGCTTCGGAAAACCCTTCCATTCGATCTGATCGATGGCGTTCCAACCCAGCCGTTCGTAGCACTTGATCGCGCTATCTGTGTATAAATAGAGCGGGCGATTACCCCGCAGCCGGGCTTGATCCTCAATAGCTGCAACCAGCGCCCTTCCTATGCCGTGGCGACGATGCTGTGGCACGACGTACAGACCCGCAAGCCATGGCGAGACCGGATGGCGAGGCTCAAGTTCAGAGCGCACTAACAGGCAAGTGCCAGCCAAACGTCGTCTAGCTTCGCGACTAATCCAACCTGTGCGCTTTGGTCAGACGCAAATGCCTCCAGCGACTTCTTCTCGGCCTCGACGCCATTTTCAAGAACATCGCCGAAGGCTTCCACACGCCATTTCGCGCATGCTGATATCTCCGGAGAGGATGGCTGCAACACGAAGGTTTCAATTCGGGGCATCATTTGCTCTCTAAAAAGGCCAGTGACTTTATACTCATCGCGACAATGTCTGGAAATGGACCGATGCAGCCGATCGGCTTCGTCGGACCGAGCGTCAGCTTCTGGATGATGACCGGCCTACACGGAGCGAAGCCCTACAGGACCGAATCTGGGCGCTGGGCCGAACACTGCATTCAGATTGGAAAGGCTTTCAAGGCGCTTTCGGACAAAGGCAGCTCAAAGCACTATTGAACCGCAATGGCTTTTCCGACTTGTCCGAATTGGGAGAGGCACCCAGCTTGACGCCCTCACGCCCTCACCCCCTCATCCATGGGGCTGCAGGCGTCCCGAGCCAGAAGAGGCCTCGTCACCCCGGGCGACATCATCCTGGAACGGTGGGCGAGATCATTCCGGAACAGTGGGCAGCATCGTGCGGAATCAGCATCCATTTCCTCACGTCGTTGAATTTCTACCGTGAGGGCGTGAGCGATGATTTGCCTTAACTCTCCAAGGCGGACGAAGCAGCTTCTGTGGATGAGAGAACTGCAATCAACACATAATCGTTGGCGTTTCGATGGTCGCCCGCGAACAGAATGAACGGCGAGGCTGTTCTACCGCCGACAACGGCATGCTATCTTGACTGGCAAGCGGGGTCTCATGACATGGAGACGCACCGGCAACGGGCGAGGCGTTGGCTGAGCTGATCGCCGATGGTGTCACGCACACTACCGATTTAAGGCCCTTCGACCCGACCCGGCTTCGGCCGCGGGATCCCTCACTGCTGCGAAGATCACATCGTTGTTCGGCCCGGGGAACGCACCCTTTATTCCATCGGTTCAGCGCGGCGGAATGATGGGCAGCACGACGTGGGATGGCATGTCTCGGTCGAAGAACACAGTATTGCGTGCGATCGCCTTGCCCGTGGCGCGGGCTTCCGGCTCGCCAGTATTCCAATTGATGTCGAAACGCGGGAAGTTGCTGGAAGACACGTCAAGGCGGATGCGATGACCCGCTTTGAACAGATTGCCGGTCGGAAACGCCGATACGGTGATCTGAACCGGGCGTTCCGGCTCTAGCATTCGCGGCCGCTCCCAAGACTCGCGATAGCGCAGGCGCAGGATGCCGTCCGTCAAATTCATGGCGAAACCCTGCGGATAATCGGCCGACGGCGGGTAGACGTCGAGCAGCTTGATGCTGATGTCGGTATCGGGGCAATCGGATGCGACCCAGAGGCTTGCGACGATGGGACCGGTCACCTCGATGTCCCGGGCAAGCGGGGATGTCTGGAACACCAGAACATCGGGTCGCTCGGCGAGCGGTCGGTACGGCTGACGCGAGCCGAAGAAGCGCGGGCCCTCCACCTGATCGTATGCGCCCCCCGCCATGATCGGCGCGCCTGAGGTTATTGAGCCGCCGATGGAGGGCACGGGGTTGTCCGGATCGAACACGATGGTGCGCGTCGGCGCACCGGCCGCTGGCGGTTCGGATGTCAACGCGCCGTCGCTCGTGAGGTAGTAAAGCGTATTGTTTGTATCGGGGATCGGCCAGTCGGCTTCCGAGCGCCACCGTCCGCCGTGATCGAGACGCCCGGCCACGTTCTTTCGCCCACTGCCGCCGCCCATGATGAAGAGGCGCACGGCCGGCTCGTCGGCCACGCCGTTCGCCTCGCCCTTGAGCCAGGCATCGAACCAGCGCCCGCGCAGCGTCAGGAAGTCAGACGCGATGTTCCCGTCGATTGTTGCCGCCGGTCCAAAGTCGACGTCGCCGGCATAAGTGAGGGTGCGATCACCATGCGTCCAAGGGCCCACGATCAGCCGGACGGGTGCTTTCTTGCGTTGCCTCAGACCCACATAGTTGTCGGTCGCCGTGCGCGGATAAGGGTCGTACCAGGACGACATGTGCACCATCGGCGAGTCGGAGAACCGATCGTAGAATCCCTCCGCATAAATGCCGAGCTGCTTCCAGAAGCCGTCGAATTCGCCGTGCTCCCACTGTTCGAAGGTGTAGGTCTCGTACTCGGGCGCGGGTGTCAGCGGAGAGTTGCCGCGCGCCCACGGCATGCGTGCGAACCACTGCTTGATGTCGATGGCTTTCAGTGCGGCGAGGCGAGCCGGCTCACGCACGACAGCCGGACTGATGAGCGCGTTGCTGTAGGCCCAGGTCACCTGTTTCAATTCGAAGGCGCCACCTTGGCGGATACCGCCTTGATAGGCGTTCGAAAAGCCACCGCTGTCGAGGAACATCGCCGCAACGCCCGGGGCACCAGCACAGCCGAGCGCGCCTTGCGTGTGCGCCGCATAGGAGAGGCCCATGGTACCGATCTTGCCGTTGCACCAGGGCTGGGCCATGAGCCACTCGCAGCAGTCGAAGCCGTCATCGCCGTCGCTCAGATACTTGACGAACTCGCCTTCCGAGCCGTAGCGGCCGCGGCAATCCTGATAGACGACGACATAGCCGCGCTTCACGAAAAAGGCCGCCACCTCCGCGCGCGACTTGGGCTTGCGATTGGCGACATCGATCTCGGAGCGGCTCGGTTCCTCTCGGCCATAAGGCGTGCGTTCGAGGATGACCGGGAAGCGGCCGTCGAGTGGCTGGCCATCACGCGCGGGACGATAGATGTCGGTTGCAAGCCGGACGCCATCGCGCATCGCAACCATGACTTTACGTTCACGGATCATATCGCCGTCGCCGGCGGCCGCTGCTCTGGTGAGGATGCCCGACAATGCGAGCGGCACAAGGCCGAGTAAGCGTCCGAGCCGGCGGCGGGTTAGAAAAATTCGGTGGGATTTGGCGGTCTTCACGCAGCGCCCGGTGGTGATGGAATGTTCATGATAGGATCGTCGGCCAATCGGCGCAAGCGACGAGCTTCGCTCTCGAACCTCAGCGCTCTTCCGCACCGGAACTCGCGTCGCCAAGCAAGGAAACGGCTGACCACGTCGATCTGCTCCGGCGCCATCAGTGGCGGCACGTGTCCGCAGTTGTCGAACCAAAAGACGTAGGCCATCCGGTTGCGCTTTCTAAGTCTCGGCCGGCAGGTCGAGCAGATCCGAATGCACGCTGCGCAGCACCAGCATCAATAAGCGCAGAGGCGGCAAGAGACGTGCTTTCGATATTCCGCTTCCACAGGAAATGATCCGGTGTCTTATTCGGGCGATTGGCCTTTTTATCCGACCCAGGCGCAGGATTGGGCTTTCCCGGCCGACAGCGAGTCAGGACATGTATCAGAAACAAAGGAAGATCGAGGTACACTCTGCGATCTGGCGGACACACAAAGCCGTTCTGGGTCCCTTCTGACGTGTACCGCAATGCTCGGCGTGTGGTGGAAGTCACGGCATCTTCAGGACACGGCAGCCGCTGGAGCACGTCGTACGGGCTCGGTGATGCTGCAAAGCCTGAATCGGTGAAGCTGCAAAGCCTGCTAGAGACAACCCCCGCAATTGTTTGACCTAGCTTGACGAGCCCGCTGCGTTGGCAGGCGCTTGGGATTGCAGGCCCGAATGCACAATCTTCGGGGGAGCGCGACTACCAAAGTTGGTAGGTCGCTGCTCCGGTTGCAAAGCATGCAATCCCAGGATGTGGATGGCCCGGAACGGCCTGACACGGACAGCTTCACAAACATTTCAGAAAACAACGACTTAGACATCTCGTCGCAGCGAGAGCAATCCTTGGACTGCATCCGGTTACAGTCGTGATTTCGGAGTTCAACCTCACCTGATTGCTGCCCTGAGACACCATCTCGTATTGATGTTGATACGACTGAGCTGTATCGTCGGCGGGGACAGGATGAGACACCATAGCTGGTTCTGCTCGGAGGGCTCTTCGTAATCGATCGGCGAACCGCCCGCCGGTTGGTGATGATAATTCTCGATCGGAGATCGACGATGTCTTCTGATGAAGCCTCCCGAATCGTGGCCGGAGTTGAGTGGCGCGGCTCAAGCCCAGACCAGCGGGTAACAGAAGGCGGCGCCGATGCCGAGTTGGCTGCGCTGGGACAAGAATTCGAGGCGCTTTCAGCCAAACTCGCCGAACTCGTGGTCCTTCAAAGACAAGAGGTTGTCGCGCTCAACCGCGTGGTTCAACGAAGCGAACGACTGAATGGCGAGGGTATGATCAGCCCGTCGGTTGAACGTATCGAAGCGCTCCTGAAACTGCTTGAGCCGATTGAACGAGCGATTATTGCCATGCCTGCCGTGTCGGTCGTTGGCCTCGGCGTGAAGGCACGCCATGCGGCCCATGTGCTCTCGCACTATTGGACTGACTCACCGGAGAGGCTTGACTGGGATGCGCAGGCAGTCCGCCGTCTCATCGAGTCGACCTGCACCGTCGCTGGCGTGGCTTTGCTATCATCGCAGCCGTGAGATTCGAGCGTCACGAGGCGTTGCCAGGTTCACCCCAGTATCAGATCGTTTCGACGCCTATGGTCATGCTGACGTCGCGGAAAGGGGGCTGACGGCTGAGCGCTCAGGTCAGCGTTTGGTCTGGCGCGTTCCGATCACTTTCGTTTCTTGGCCGTCGCGCAATCAATGCCTGGAACTCGATCACCTCTTCGAGGCTGCCGTCAGTCGCGAACGGCGACATTTGGGTCAGGAGCTCTCGAGCAAGCTGGTCTGACAATGGGCCAAGCTGTTCTGGAGATGACGTCGACATCGAAAGCGCGCGATCGACCAAGCGCTCCAACGGAACGACCCGGCGCTCAATCGCGCCGATCCTCACAAGCTGACTGAAGGAGGACTCGAGCAGGACTGCCTCGTGCCGTATGCGCTCAGGCGGAATGCAGGCGTCCTGGTTGGCGTAACTGTCAACGAGCTCCGTGTACTGCTTTTGCCAGGCATTTTCGGGAACATCTGGGCGAACGTCGTTGAACAGGATGACGGCGCCGTCAGGCTTGATCAACGCGTCGAGCCTTCGCAACGCGTCAGCGCGGTCCATCCAGTGAAAGGCCCGTCCGATCGTGACGAGGTCAAACATTCCGAGTTGGGAGCCAAGATCGTAGGAACTGCCTTCCATCAGCTCGATGTGCACGTTGGCTTCTGCGGCGAGAGCACGTGCGGCTTCAAGCATGGCCGGCTCGGGATCCATCGCAAGCACTGACCCCACAAACGGAGCAAACGCAATCCCAAGCCAGCCGGGGCCACAGCCAAGATCAAGAAGGCGATGCCTGTTCGAAAGATGCAGGTGTTCCTTTACGATCCAGACTAGCGAAGGCCCATAGTTCGGGCGTCCAGCCACATAGTGCGGTACGGTCGATCGGAAGCTGGGGGAAAACATTGTCATGTACGAGGGCAATTTGGCTCGTTTGTATTGTCCTCGTGTCGCGCAAAAGTAAAGCGACGGGCTTCGCCAATGGTGGTTGCCAGCAATGCAAAAAACGGCAGAGATCGTGAAAGATGCTTGGATCAGAATCCGCCGATCAATGCCCTCTCATCACAGCTTTCGCAACCAGCCAACGCCTGTGCGTCGAGTGATGCTCGTTCTCATCGCTCAAAATCTCTAAGCGGCATCCGCAACTCGTAGGTTGCGGGCGGAGCCAGCAGTTCAAAGTGCTGTATGGGGCGTCCGGTCGTATCGACATGTATTCGCACCACCTTCAACAGGGGCGCGCCGATTGCGACATTGAGTCGCTCAGCAACCACCGGATCCGCTGCCGCGGCAGTCACGAGTTGTTCGCCCGAACCAAACGTAATTCCGAACCGCTGCAAGATCGCGTAGAGCGATGCCCCTTCCATATCCTTTGGACCGAATTGCCGGCCAATGTTCTCAGGGATGTAGGTGGTTACCTGCATGATTGGCTGGCTTTTCATATATCGAATGCGAACTGCTCTCTGAAACAGGCCATCCGGCTGCGCCTGAAAATGGCTTCGAACGTGTGGAGGGGCTGGCACAAACCCGAACTCAACGACATGAGCCGTGGTCGTGCGCACGATCATGCGACTTCGGGCCGCGAGATCCATGATCGGCACGCTCCAGGACTCCGGCCTGGCGAGCTCTCGCACAAACGTACCGGCACCTTGACGACGCTCGATCAAACCAAGCGTATTGAGGGTCTCCAAGGCTGCCCTGATCGTTACGCGCGATACACCAAAAAGCTTGGCGAGATCCTCCTCACTGGGCAGCGCTTCACCGGGAGCATAGCGGCGTTCCGCAATCCTGTCTTGCAGGACCAGGAAGACCTGATGATGAAGCGGGATGTTACGGCGCTTTTTCAATAGCAGGGTAGTCGGCGCCTCCACGCGTTTCGATTCACTCCTCAAGCCCTCGGCCGCCCCACTCCTTCGGGGATCGAGCGAGAGTTGCCGGCGGCGTGCGAGGTGTGGAGGCCCACGGCCTGCTCTCGGTGCCATAACAAGCGCGCTCCGATGCGCCTATCTCGTTGTGTCATTTTTGGACAATTGTTGCGCGGGCCTTGTCAACAAACTCGTTCGTGAACGTGGTTGCGAGATCAACCTTGGCGTTCTCCAGGCTCGGATCGACTGTCGAGAGGACACGAAGCGCGACTTTTGCTCCGTCAAGGCTGAATCGTCCGTCCGGTGAGAACATGTCCCTTGTGCCACGGATCGACGCAAGAAACAGGTCGCGGTTCGGCTTCGCCCACTCTTCAGGCAGGACCCCGGCGATATCCTCGGCGGATGCGCGATCGATC
>Ga0210402_10003074_pt1 | contig 15855 bp, 11 predicted proteins | sample IncBWC7MmetaG_FD_161055 | JGI IMG/M metagenome (GOLD analysis project Ga0210402, IMG submission 161055) | Forest soil microbial communities from Barre Woods Harvard Forest LTER site, Petersham, Massachusetts, United States - Inc-BW-C-7-M | ecosystem: Environmental > Terrestrial > Soil >...
ATCGTGGAGCTCCGAGCTCTCGCACTCAGTGACCGTTGGGAGCCCGCTATAGAATTGACACTTCGTCCGCTACGGATGGCTGTTCGCGCCGCTTGAGGTCGATGTCCAGGATGAGAGCCACACCCCTTTGAAGCCCTGATGAAGGCGTTCTCCGACAACGTCGCCGAGCACATCGCTGTGTATGGCCCAGATAACCATCTGCGTTTGACCGGTCTGCACGAAACGCAAGCCATTGACAAGTTCAGCTATGGTCTCTCTGATCGTGGCGCTTCGATCCGGATGCCTGTTAACTTCATCAAGAACGGTTACAAGGGCTATCTGGAAGATCGCCGTCCGAACTCCGAAGGTGATCCCTACCAGATCGTCTCACGCATTCTGAAGACGATCAATTGCGTTCCGAAGCCGGGAACGGCCGACTTTCCGTTGAAAATAGCGGCTCTGGCGTAACCCACTTTACTAGGTCTCCCGAATCACACCTCATCTGCCAATACATGGCTCCGGGGATCGCAATTAGTGACCGTGACTCAGACGTATTTGGACGACAACCAAACACCTGCTGGACTCAGTTCGTGGCCATTGGGTTTCCGCCACTAGGCCCACGCCCGGAGCGAATGTGGCGGTGGCCGCGGCGTCCTAACCTCCTGTGTTTCGGATTCGTGAGCGAAAAAGAGGGTTTAGTGCAGGTGCAGGTGGCGAGCTTCGGCCTTCTTGATCTCTTCCTTCACGGCAAAGAGGCGTTCCGGGCTCATGTTCTCCTGCGCCAGCGCGTTGCGGTTGAGCAGAGCCTTGATGTGGTCATGATCGGGGCCTGATCGATCTTCGTCGGGCACGGACCTCCGGCTGATCGCCGTAACGAATGGCCTGCATCAGGAGGTCTTTCAGGCTGAGGTCTTCAAAGACTTCGCGAAGGACGTCGAATACCCTGCCCCTGAGTGCGTCGCTTGCTACTTCCAGTTTCTTCAGCAGACGATTATAAACGTCGCCCTCGCGAGTCTCTTTGGCGACCAGATTCCACAAGTGGCAGACCTCGGTTTGACCGACGCGGTGAATGCGCCCATCTCGCCTCATCTCGCTTGGTTCGATTGCTTCGCGCTCCCCAGTTATGGTAACCTAGACCAACTTTCTCGCTGGCACTCCGCTCCGGAAGGTGTACTCAGGTGGAGTCGTGTTGGCAGCAGTTCCACTCCGTCTGTGCTCCTGCGTTTTCTCGCTCACCGTGGCCGTGCACCGTTCGCAACACCACCAAGACTGTGGAGGCACCCAAAACAAACTTGACCTGACCACAAGGAGTTTCCGATGATCAAACGGCTGGCAGTTGGTCTTGCGGTTGCGGCGGGGTTGTCCCTGGCGCAGCAAACCGGGATTACGGGACGAGTCACCGACCCATCGAATGCGAGCGTGGTGGCCGCCGCCGTGACGGCGACGGCGGATGACGGGTCGAAATTCGACACCGTTTCGAACGCCCAGGGAATCTACCAGCTTCCCGCACTTCGGGCCGCGAAATATGTGGTTCGCATCCAGTCACCGGGATTTGCACCGGCCGAGCGGACGCTTTCGCTCCTGGTAGGCCAGGTGGCCAGCGTCGATGTGACACTGCAATTGGCCACGGCCAGCACCACGGTTTCGGTAGCAGCCGCCGCCGAATCGGTGGATACCGCCACCTCCACTATCGCCGGAAACGTAAGCCCGGCCGAGGTGAGCAAAGTGCCGTTGAACGGCCGGAACTATCTACAGTTGGCCATGCTCGTGCCGGGCATCACCAGCAATGACGTGACGAATTCTCCGCTGGGGGCCACCGATAGCGGCAAAATCCAGATCAATGTGGATGGCCAGCAGGTGACACAGAATTCAGCCGGCGACGGGTTCGGCGAGCCGCAATACAGCCAGGATGCGATCGACCAGTTCCAGATCATCATGAACCGCTTCGACGCCACGCTGGGCCGGTCGTCGCGCATCCAGGTGAACGTGCAGACGAAGTCGGGCACTAACCAATACCACGGTACCTTGTACGGATATTTCCGCAACGACGCCTTCAATGCCTCCGATTCCGTGGCGCACAGGGTGCTGCCGTTTTCCGATCAGCAGTTCGGCGGCACATTCGGCGGCCCCATCCTGAAGAACAAGGTGTACTTCTTCTTCGCTTACGAAGGCGAGCGGCAGCCGAGCACAATTTTCAATACGCCCACCGGCTTCGGCGGGCTGACCTACACCTTCGCCAACAGTCTGCGCACCAACAGCTACCTGCTGCATGCCGACTGGGCGATCAACGGCGCCAACCGTCTGTCCGTGCGTGCCACCGGCTACAGCTGGGCCGTGCCCTTCAACAATGTGAGCGGGAGTGCGTCGCCAACCAGGGCCACCGATTCCACCCGAACCAGCTACGCCGTGCTGGGCACCTTGACCTCCACGATTACCCCGGCGCTGGTGAACGAGGCGCGGGTTGGCTTCAATCACTTCGATTGGCAGAACACGCCGCTGATCCAGAGCCAGGAATATCGCTTGCCTACGATCACGGTGGGCGCGCCGTACAACTATCCGCAACAGCTTGGCCAGAACGATTATCAATTCCGCGACGACCTTTTCTGGTTGAAGGGCGGCCACAGCTTCAAGACCGGCGTGGACTATCTGCACAACGTCTACTCGGGCAACTTTGGGCAGAACGTTCGCGGCACCGTGCTGGCCTTCTCGTCATCGGTGAGCGCGCTGAACCTGGCCGCAATTTTCCCGACCTGGAACGACCCGTCCACCTGGAACATTGCCGCGCTGAGCCCGTATGCCACTTCGTTTACGCAGGGCTTCGGCAGTTACCTGTATAGCATTCCGACCAACTCGATCGGCGCCTGGTTCCAGGACGATTGGAAGGTTACCCCCAAGCTGACGTTGAATCTGGGGCTGCGTTACGACAACGATCTCGGGATCTTCAATCCGAATCTCACGTTGAAGAGCGGCATCCAGACGCCGCACTACAACGACAATCTGCTGTTCCAGCCGCGCGTGGGCTTTGCCTGGGACCCGACCGGCTCGCGCAAGACGGCGATCCGCGGCGGGGCGGGGCTGTTCTACGCGGACATTCAGGCGAACCAGACCATCGATGGCCAGATCTTCAACGGCCAGACCACGATTTCGCCGGCCATTCAAGGAACCACCGCCAACCCCATCAACCTACTGGCGCCGTTCGGCGGCGTGACGGGCGACCAGTTTCTTTCGGGCGCCGTCCCGGTGAGCGCGCAGACCATCCAACCGCTGGGGCCGCGCGTTCAAACACCTTACTCGCTGCAGTTGAGCATCGGGGTGGAGCGCCAGTTGTCCAAGACCTGGAACATGTCCGCCGATTACATCCACTGGCGGGTGTATCACGATTGGATTCGCACCGATGCCAACCTGTCGTTCAACCCGGCCACCGGTTACCCTTCGAACCCAAGCACGGCCGGACGCCCGAACGCGAACTTTGTCGGCATCTTGAATTTCACCACGCCGGCGGCCGCTGGCTCGCTCTACGACGGCCTGCATGTGGGTGTGCAGCACCGCTTCTCGCAGAGCTTCTCAACGGCGGCGGCGTACACGCTGTCGCACCTGAAGGATTCCACCACCGGTCCTTTCTACTACCCGAACAACCAGTTCAACATCGCCGATGAATGGGCCGTTTCGCCGGACAACCAGACCCACACCTTGACCATCGCCGGCGCCTATGTCTGGAAGTGGGGGATTTCGCTGAGCGGCTCGTTCCACTACGGATCGGGGCAGAACTTCCAGGCGACGGCGAACCAGAATCCGTACAACGCCACGGGCGTAACCGACCGGCTGTTTCTGGCCACTGCGGCCTATTACGGGGCGCCTTCCAACGTGAAGGCCGCCACGGTGGCCGGGTATAACATTGTGGCACGCGATTCGCTGGTGGGGAACCAGATTGAACGGGTGGACATGCGATTATCGAAGACGTTCACGTTGAAAGAGCGGGTTCGCTTCGTGCCCATGGTGGAGGCGTTCAATCTCTTCAACCACTCCAATTTCGGCGGGTATCAGACCGTGGTCAACCTGGCGACGTATGGCGCTCCGACGCAGAATAGCGACCTGGCGTATGCGGCGCGCATGCTGCAGTTCGCTGGGCGGATTGAGTTTTGATGGCTCGGAGCCGTGCAGGTCAGCAAGCGGTTTTCGCGTTCCTGACGTTTGCTGCCGCCTTGCACGCGGCGGCGCCGGACTGGCTGGCACGGGTCGCGCCGGTGATGACTCCGGCCGAGAAGAGCGCGTATCTTGCGCTCCGGCTCGAGGCTCGCGCCAAGTTCGAAGCCGATTTCTGGGCCGACAAAGCCATCACGGCCGAGGAGTTCTTCAAGCGCGTCGCCTACATCGATTCCACGTTTGGTTCGAACCGCACCGGGTCCGGAGCGAACACCGACCAGGGACGGGTGTATCTTTCCCTCGGGCCACCCACGCGTGTTATGCGTCTGTCTTCGTCGCGCGTCTTTGTGCCGCTGGAGATTTGGTATTACGACAACGTACCGGGCGTTTTGAATACCGAGTTGCGCCTCATCTTTTACCGGAAGAACAGTATGGGCTTCCCGGCGCTCTACTCGCCGACTTTGGCAACTATCCGCACCCTGCTGCTTCCCCAGGCGTCAACCCGCGGCCTCTTCGGACCGAACGACAGCATCTCCGAATCGGTCATCCGGCAAAAGCTCAGTTTGGGCCCGGCTGAAGATGAGGTGATTTCGGCCTCGGTCAACGTGGCCAGCGGCATCAAGGCCACCGGCAACGACGAAATTCTGGGGCGGGTCCTGTCGCCCGAGGCCATGCTCGGTAAGCCACTGTTGACCGAGGTCAGGTCACGAATGGTGACCTCGCATCCGAAGCTAGATGTATTCCAAACCACCTCGCCGTACGGCGGATCGCAAGTGGATCTTCGTTTGGAAGTGGCGGCTCAACAGCAGATCGACCTGGAGGTGATGGCGGACGCCGCCACCCTTTATCAAAGCCAGCTTCATCTGAAATTCTCGAAAGCGGACCCGATTCTCTACCTGCACCGCCTGGACCTGCTGCCCGGAACCTACCGGCTGCTTTTTACGGTGGATGGCAAGGTGCATCCGTATCCGATCGAGGTTGCTAAAACGCCATCGATGGGTCAAATGGTGGGCCAAATCCTGCGAGCGGACTGGGGCGGCGACGTGGCCGGCCGCCAGACGCCCTTGGAATTTGCGGGCAGACAACTCGACCTGAAGCCCGACGGCCGGTACGCGGTGGTCGCCCTGGGCCAGGCGGGCAAAGTGACGTGGATGATTCGCCGGGGCATGGAGGTGCTATGGAGAAGCACCACCGAGGGCGGCCCGATTGCGATGGTGGAACTGCCCACCAGCGGCTTGGCAACTGGGTTATCCCAGGGGTTGCCCCAAGGGGTATACAAGCTGGAGGCGGTGACCGAAAAAGATTCGCGCATGGTCGATTTCGCTGTGAAGCCAGAATCCGGCGTGGCGTCTAACCTGGCGGTAGTCTCTTTCAATGCCAATCTGGCGCCCGCATCGCGCCTTACGTTTCTCGGCCACCAGTGGCTGCTGCGGGGCAAGCTGGTGGAAGCGCGCCAATGCCTGCGGGCAGGGCTTAGCAAGGGCGTGACCGAGGAGGCGGAGATCGAACTGGCGCGCGCCGATGCCCTATCGGGGAACCTGGACTCAGCCCGTGACCGCGTGCGGCGCGTGCTGGCCGTCCGGCCCGACAGCTTTGAAGCTCTATCGGTGTACGCGTACGTCGAAACGCAGTTCCAGGATTATTTGGTAGCGGCCGAGCTTTACCGCCGGGCTCTGGCTGTGCAGGACTCTCCGGCGTTACGGGCTGCCCTGGCGAAGTTGCCGGTGCAATAAATAAATATGAGGACCTTTCGCTTGTTCTTTGCCGCGGCCATCGCCAGCGGCCTGACGGTCGGCCAAACAGTGACGGTGAAAGAGGGCACCAACATCGCGGCCACCGTTTCGCCGGACCGCCGCACCATAGTCATGGATCTGCAAGGAGCCCTCTGGAGACTGCCGATCCAAGGCGGAAACGCCACCCGCCTGACCGACCCGCTATTGGAACCGGCCCGTCCGGACTACGGCCCGAAAGGCGATCTGATCGCGTTCCAAGCCTATCAGGGCGGCACCTTCCATATTTGGACCATGAAACCGGATGGGTCCGGTCTGCACCAACTTACCGACGGCCACGGTGACGACCGCGAGCCGCGATTCTCGCCGGACGGAACCAGAATCGCGTTCTCCAGCGACCGCGCCTTCAAAGGTAGCTACGACATCTGGGTGGCTGATGTGGGAACGGGGAAGCTGACACAATGGACTGCGGCGGCGGCCGACGAATTCGAGCCCGCCTGGTCGCCGGATGGATTGGAAATCGCCTTCGTGAGCGGCACCGGCATCAACGGGACCACCATTCAAGCCATCGACACAGCTGGCACGCTCCGAACCCTGGAGACGGCGCCCGCGGGCGCGCGCTTCAATTCGCCTACATGGTCGCCCGATGGCCGAAAGATCGCGTACACCCAGTTCCTCAGGAACCAGAGCCGCCTGATGGTCTCGGGCACGCCAGTCGGTGCCGACGACGATGTCTTTCCCTCCCGCCAACATGGATGTCCGCCAATCGGCTGCTGTGTACGGCCAACGGCAAGGTTCGCGTCGCAGAAGTAGACAGCGGCGCCACCAAGGACATTCCTTTCGAGGCGCAATTCACACTGCACCGGCCCGCCTACCAGCACAAGAGATTCGACCTGGACTCGACCGCCGCGCACGAGGTCAAGGGAATCGTGAGCCCGGCGCTCTCCCCGGATGGCAGACGCCTAGTTTTCGAGGCACTGAATCAACTGTGGCTCATGGAGATCGGCGGCAAGCCACAGCCGCTAACCAACGACAAGTATTACAAGGAGGACCCGGCCTGGTCGCCCGATGGCAAGCGCATAGCCTACGTGTCCGATAAGGCAGGCACGCCAGACCTCTACGTGCTCGACCTGGCCACGAAACAATCCCAGCAGGTTACGGCGTCGGCCGACTCGGCGGAAGTCTCGCCCGCCTGGTCGCCCGACGGTGGGCAGCTCGCATACCAGGATCAGAACGGCGCTACCTACGTACTCCAGCTCGCCACCGGGAAGAAGCGGCAGGTGGTGGGACCGCAGTTCGCGCCAGGAAAGCCGAGTTGGTCGGCCAACGGCAAAACGCTCGCGATCGGCGCGCTCAAACCCTACACCCATCGGTTCCGCGAAGGCACCAGCCAGATTCTAACGGTGGATCTCGACAGCGGCTCCCTTACCTGGTCGGAACCGGCGCCGTTCAAGTCGCTGAGCACTCGCGGAGAGGATGGCCCCATCTACTCGCCCGATGGGTCTTCCGTGGCGTTCGTCATGGACTCTGTGCTATGGATCCGGCCGGTGGACACTCACGGCGTGCCTGCGGGGCTGGCGCGGCAAATCAACCACGAAGTAACCGACGCCCCGACCTGGAGCGGCGATTCGAAGAAGCTGCTCTACCTTTCGAACGGCAAGCTGCGCACCATTCCGGCCGCCGGCGGCATGGGCACCGCGGTTCCGTTGGCACTTACGTGGAAGTTTGAGACGCCGCCCGAGCGGACCATCATCCACGCGGGCCGGCTTTGGGACGGGCGCGGCGCGGAGGTCCGCACGGATGTCGATATTATCATCGCCAACGGTCGCGTTCAGGGGATCGAACCTCACCGTGTCAGGGAGGCTGCGGCCGGACGCATGGTGAATGCCACGAGCCTCACGGTGATTCCCGGCCTGTGGGAATCGCACACCCACGAATGGATCAGCGGCAAATTCTATGGCGACCGGCTCGGCCGGCTGTGGATGGCGTACGGCTTCACGGAACTGCAGTCTCAAGGCGACCCCGTCTACCGGGCGGTGGAAACCCGCGAAGCCTTCGGTTCCGGCGAACGCGTGGGCCCGCGGTTCTTCGCCAGCGGGGAAGCGCTGGATGGCGAGCGCGTCTACTACAATTTCATGCGCCCTATCATGAGCGACGCTCAACTCGACCTCGAATTGTCGCGGGCGCGGGCGCTCGATTATGACCTGCTGAAAACTTACGTGAGGCTCCCGCACGCCATGCAGCAAAAGGCCGTGACCTTTGCGCACGCCCACATGGGGGTGGTGGCAGCCTCGCACTACATGCTGCCCGGCATCGCCTATGGTATGGACGGGATGACCCACGTCAGCGCCACAGCGCGCCTGGGTTTCGCCTATACCCGCTCCTCCGGCGGGGTCAGTTACGCCGACATGCGGACTCTGTTTCAGGCTTCGGGCATGTTCGATATCTCGACCACCTTTGCGTCATCGCCGCTGTACGCCGAAGACTCCAGAATGGTGGACGATGACCGTCTGCTGAAGCTGAACACGCCCTGGGACCAAGCCATGCTGCGCGCCAAGCGCGATCTGGCGGAAGGCAGGAAGCCAGCCGTGATGCCCGAGGGCCTGCGGGCCTTGGGCACCGATCCGGCCGTCACGCTGGACAGCCTCGAGAAGGAAGAGGCGACCGTGGCCGCCATCCTGCGCGGCGGCGGAGTCATGCTGGCAGGCACCGATTCTCCGCTCGACAACGTGGCGACGGCCTTGCACCTGAATCTGCGCGCGCAGGTCAAGTACGGACTCCCACCCTGGCAGGCGCTGCAAACCGCCACGATCCTGCCCGCCAAGGCGTTCGGCGTGTTGAAGGATCTTGGCACCATCGAGCCCGGCAAGTTGGCCGACCTGACCCTGGTCTCCGGCGACCCGCTGCGTAACATCAAGGATGCGGCCAACGTGGAGTTCGTGATGAAGAACGGCCGGCTTTATTCGGTGGCGGAGTTAATGGCGCCTTTCGCGGGCCAGTGACGATGAACCAGAACCCGCCAAACACGCCGTTGTCCGTCTTTCTCTGGACCCAGCGGATCGCCGATTTGGAGCGCTAACTGGCGGCCCGCAAAGCGCACACACCCGCCGGTTCTTGGGGTTAACGTTGCAACGGGCTTAGACGCCAGACGGTTTGTTCGTGGAGGTTGGAAAGCCGCAGGGAGCCGAGGCCGACGCGCACGGAATCGCCGCCCGGGCCTAACCACTGCTTGATCACCCGGTTGGTCGCAGGGTCAATCTCTGAGAGCGGGATCTGGAAGACAGTGGCCCAAACATGACCTTCCCCGAATGCCAACTCGCCCCCGGTGCCCGGTACACCCACCTGGATGTGCGTCACCACCTTGGCCGTTTTGGCGTCCACGCGGGAAACCGTGCCATCACCCTGATTGAGCGTCCAGACCGAGCCTGCGCCTGTCGTCAGGAAGCGCGGTCGCGGGCCGACTTCGATGGTATCGGTGACCTTGTTTGTTCTGGGATCGACGCGCGTGAGCAGATTCGTTTCAGGTGAAGTCAACCAGACCGCGCCCTCACCGTAGGTCAGGCCCGCGGAGTTGGGCGCGACCTCGATCTCAGCGCTGACCTTGTTACCAGGGGGCTCGATGCGCGAGAACACCCCCTTTGCGTCCGTCACCAGCCACACGGCGTCGGGGCTGGCCGCGATGCCGCCCTCGCTTGGTCTTGAGGTCGATGTGCGAGAGCGTCTGGTCGCCGCAGTTGGGAACCCACATGCTGCCGAATCCCGCCGCCGACATCCGCGTGATCATCACGCACAAGTGTTTAGGTTTCGCAAGGCGCGTATCACCGGGCCGCCGGCCAGGCGGAAACCCGCGCCTAAAAGGGCATGGTTCGCAGAACCATTTCCACCAGGCGCGTCATCTCCGCCAGGGTAGGTCCATTCGCCGCCTGAACACCCAGGCCAGTGAGTACTGTAGAAATGTAGCGGGCAAGGTCGCCGGCATCCACGTCCTTCGCCAGGTCCCCTTCCCTTGGCGCCCGTTGCAGGCGCTTCTGAATCTCGGACTCCCCCTGCTTTCTCCATTCGATCATCGCCTGCTTCATCGGCTCCGCATCCGTATTCCGCGCAGGTATGGAAGCCGCGGTGAGGCGCGATAGGCGACGAGATCCGCCACTTCGCGCACGCGGGTTGAACGTCCGATCGGGATGCCCGCCAAGGGAATCCATCGATGCCTTGCCGGCACCTTGGTAGTCAGTGCCTTTGCTGGCAGGCACGTTACGGGCTAGCTGCAAGATGGTTTCGCGCCAGTTCTCCCGGCGGCTCGGAGCGACCAGTGAGCAGGATGAATTCGCACTTGCAGCACGGATACTTCGAGCGATAACAATTCTCGATCCGCCACATAGAAAAATCATTCTTGAATCGCCGGCCCGAGTGCTTTACGCTGAGGCCCAATAGCTTCGCTGTAATTCCGCCGCGTCGCAGGCGCATTGTGTGCGCACAGCGGTCTCCCCGTCTAGAGCATCCAAGGGTCCCGAGTGTGACCGGAATTGCCGACGGGGAGAGCATGACCTTCACCGCTAAGACCTTAATTCTCATAACTCCCTGGCACAGGTAAACCGGTGCATTCCCGAGGTTCTGCGTGGTGTCCCTGAGCGCACGAAACGAATTTCGAAGGAGCAACTGATGACCAACCTGAACGCCGATCTGCAGAGAGACTTTCTTCAGAAAGGTTTCTCACGCCGCAACCTTGGAAGGCTTGCCGCAGTCTTGACCGCTGGGGCCAGTCTGCCGTTCTACAACGAGTTTTCGCTGGCGCGTGCCCAGGATCGCGTGGACCGGGCCCCGATGCCGCCGGATGCCGTTCGCATTTCAGGAAATGAGAACCCGCTCGGCCCTTGCAAAGAAGCCTGCGAAGCCATTGCCAAGGTGGCCAGCCAGGGCGGAAGGTACGACCCTAATGGGGAGAATGAAGAATTCCACCGTACGGCGGCGGCCATGGAGGGCCTCAAGCGGCCTTACGTGGCTGGATTTGCAGGTTCGGCCGATCCACTGCACCGGACAATAGCAGCATTCACTACACCGGATAAGCCGCTCGTCACCGGCAACCCGGGATATGAAGCGCCAGAGCGCACGGCCGAATTCATCGGCGCCAAGATCATCCGCGTCCCGCTACAGGCGAACGGCTCGCACGATGTCAAAGCGATGGTCAAGGCCTCGCCCACGGCGGGCCTGTTTTATATCTGCAATCCCAACAATCCGACTGGCACCATCACCTCGAACGAGGACGTCGAATGGCTGCTGGCCAACAAACCCAGGGGATCGATCGTACTGCTAGATGAGGCGTACATCCACTTTTCGAAGAGTGCCACCATGGGCAGCTACCTGGTTGCGCAGGACAAGGAGATAGTGGTGCTGCGCACATTCTCGAAAGCCTACGGAATGGCTGGCATACGCGCCGGCATGGCGCTGGCACGGCCTGACTTTCTGGCGAAAATCGCGCCCTACGGTTCGGGAAGGATACCGCTGACGGCGGCCGCAGCGGCGATCACCAGCATGAAGCTTCCGAACCTGATTCCGGAGCGGCGTAAAATCAACACCGATATCCGGGAGAGCACGCTGAATTTCCTGGAGCAGAAGAAATTCACCTACCTCGCCGGCTCGCAAACCAACTTCTTCCTGCTGGACGTGAAGCGGCCTGGGAGAGATTTCGCGGCGGCGATGGCGAAAGAGAAGGTATACGTGGGCCGAACCTGGCCAATTTATCCCACCTATTCCCGAATCACGGTGGGGACCAGGGACGAAATGGAAAAGTTCAAAGCGGCTTTGATGAAAGTCACGGGGTAGCTGGCAACCTGGATTTTCAAACCGGATTTTCAAACCGGATTTTCAAACCGATCGCAATTAGGGGATATTTATGCACTCTCAGGGGATTCGTGTGTCCGCTCTGGCGCTACTGGCGCTCTCTTTAGGGAGTTTCGCTTCGGCGCAGACATTTCAAGGAGGCATCCGGGGCACGGTGACCGATGCCACGGGCGCAGCCATCGCCGATGCGAAGGTGATGCTGACCGATCTGGGTACCGGCAGCGCGCGCTCCACCCTTTCCGGCAGTGGTGGCGAGTATACGTTCGCCGCTCTCAATCCGGCCACCTACACAATCGTGGTGCAAAAGCCGGGCTTCAAGCTGCTCGAGCAGAAGGGCATCGTGGTCAGCACGCAGGAGTATTTGATTGCCGATCTGAAGATGGCCGTAGGCGAAGTCACGCAGACCGTGAACGTGGAAGCGTCCGTGCCGCTCATTGAGGCGGATACCGCCTCCACGGGGCAGGTGATCGACACACAGAAACTCGCGGACCTTCCCAATATGGGCCGCAATCCGTTCTATGAGGGCGTCAAAATCTCCCAAAACGTGACTCCGGGCGGCAATCCTCAATTCAATCGCATGGAGGACCAGAGCGGCTCTTCACAGATTTCGATTGCTGGCGGCCCGGTTCGCGGCAATAACTACCTTCTAGACGGCATTTCGGTCACCGACTCCACGAACCGGGCGGTCATTATTCCGACCGTCGAATCGGTGCAGGAACTCAAGCTTCAAGCCAACACCTATGACGCTGAAGTAGGACGCACGGGCGGCGGAACGTTCAATCTGTTTCTGAAATCCGGCACGAATGCCTACCACGCCGCGGCATTAGGCTACTCATGGCTTCAGCCCTGGCTGGCCAACACTTACTTCGGTAATGCGGCGGGCCGCAACGTGGACGGTTCGCTGAAATCACCGATCGCGGATCAGCCTTTCTATAACTACGGCGGCGCTATTGGCGGTCCGTTGAGCATTCCAAAAGTCTATAACGCCAAGAACAGGACCTTCTTTTACGTAACGGGAGAGGCCTACCGGCAGCAAAAGCCGTCATCGACGGTGCTCGCCGTGCCGACGGCCCTGGAAAAAACCGGCGACTTTTCGCAGAGCCGCACCAGCAGCGGGGCGCTGCAGACGATATACGACCCGACCACCAATCCCCGAGTGCCGTTTCCCAACAACATCATTCCGCAGAACGCGCTGAGTTCCGTCGGATTGGGCATGGCGTCCTACTATCCTTTGCCGAACATCCCCGGGAGGCCGTTTGGATCTTCGAACTACAACACGACGGCCATTGAATACGACCGGGCGGACCAGGTGACTGCCAAGGCCGACCAGATGATCGCCTCCTGGTGGCGCGCCAGCGCATCTTACCTGCACTATGGAAGCCGCGAAGCTGCCTACGCCTATTTCGGTTATGCCGATCCGGCCTCCCCGGGACAGAGCATGCTGGTGCGCCACGTGGATGCCACGCAAGCGAACTCGACTATCACGCCATCGCCGACGGTCGTGATCTCCTTGCGGTTTGGCTTTAACCGCTTCCCGAACAAATCGTATCAACTGGCCAGCGATGGCTTCGATCTGACCAGGCTCGGATTCCCAGCGTCCTACGTCTCGCAGCTTTCCTACCGGGCTTTCCCCTCTATCGGCATGACCGGCGACGTGGCCAGCTTTGGAGGCGGCGGATTTAACCAGTCGAATTTCTACTCCCGCAGTTTTTCCAGCAGCGTCTCGAAGTTCATGGGGCGTCATAATTTGAAAGCGGGCTGGGACTTTCGCGCCATACACGACTCCGGCATCAACACCGTAACGCCCGGCTCGTTCTCATTCTCGCAGTCGTTCACCAGCGCCTCGGGCACGTCGACGGTCGCGGGTACGGGCGCCAGCATCGCCAGCCTGCTTTTAGGCTACCCGGCTTCGGGCAGCGCAACCAAATCGCTGCCCATTGAGGACCATGTCCACTACCACGGATTTTTCGTGCACGACGATTTCCGGGTGACTTCGAAGCTGACATTGAACTTCGGCCTCCGGTATGAATACGAAACCGGCCTCACGTCGGAACTGAATACGCTGGTGGTCGGATTCGATAAAGCCGCTGTCAACCCGATCCAAAGCCAGGTCAAGGGCATCACGACGAACGGAGTGATCGAATACGCCGGTCAAAGCGGGTACAGCACGTTTGCGACGCATCCGACGGTGGCCAAGTTTTCCCCGCGAGCCGGATTCGCCTGGAACGTTACGCCGAAAACCACCATCCGGGGCGGTTACGGACTCTTCTGGGCTCCCTATACCTTCGGACTGGCCAACCCGCTGGGCTACACCTATTCCACGCCTTATGTTGCCTCCAACGACGGCAATATCACGCCGGCAAACTCGCTCAACAATCCGTTCCCCACCGGTCTCCAGTTGCCGGCGGGCAACTCAGCGGGGCTGGCTGCCGGACTAGGAGGGCAGTCTTTCTCGTTTTTCGATGGCAACGCCCGTGCCGCACGGGTGCACCAGTACTCGTTCGATATCCAGCGTGAGCTTCCCGGCAATTTCGTCCTGGCCGTGGGCTTTACCGGCTCTACTACCCGGCACTTGATTCAGGGCACGCCGGATATCAACATCAATCAAGTGCCGGATTCCTACCTCTCCCTGGGCAGCGGGCTGAACACCAAGGTGGCGAACCCGTTTTACGGCACCACGGGCGGCGTTCTGAACCTGGCGGCTGCAACGGTGGCGCAGGCGCAATTGCTGACGCCGTATCCGCAGTTTGGCTCCATCTCGATGCAGAACTCGGACCAGAACCACGCCCAGTATTATGCTGTCTATGCGAAAGCGCAGAAACGCCTTGGCCACGCCGTCAACATTTTGACGACGCTTACCTGGTCGCGGAACATGGACCAGTCCAACGGCGGCAGTGGCAATACGTTTAGCGGCCAGCCTTCGACAGCCCAGGACAACTACAACCTTGCCGCCGAATGGGGCCTTTCGACCATCAACACGCCGATGCGATGGACCACGGCTGTGAACTATGAGCTTCCCTTTGGAACCGGAAGGCGGTTCCTGTCGAGGAACAAACTTGCCGACATCGCGGTGGGTGGATGGGCGGTGAACTTCCAGACCACGATGCAGACCGGATTCCCGCTGGCGATTTCCCAAAACAACCTGAATAGCGTGCTTGGCACGAGCAACCAAAGACCCAACGCCACTGGGGTTTCACCCGAGACCAGCGGGTCGCTCGAAGACCGCCTGGGGAGCTACATCAATAAGGCGGCGTTTACTACCGCTCCGCAGTTCACGTTCGGGAATGTGAGCCGCACCGTCGGAATGCGTGGACCGGGGATCTCGAACATCGATTTCTCGATGTTCAAGAGCTATTCCCTGGAGCGATTTAAGGCGCAGTTCCGGTGCGAAGTCTTCAACCTGACCAACACGCCGCAATTCTACGGCCCGCAGACGAATATTAACTCGTCGACCTTCGGGCAGATCACCTCGCAGGCGAATTTTTCGCGCATTTTCCAGTTGGGAGTGCGCTTCGAGCTTTGAGCGTTGATGGCGGCTTGCCCGCGCCATGGGCCAAAGCTGCCGCTGCTTTTCCCGCGAGCACGCGTCCCCGTGTAAAATTCGAGCCCGATCCCGGGGTTTTCCGTGCCCGCGGGGTGCTGTCGTCGATCTTGGGGCGGGCCACATCTCGCACACGTGCCGGCCACGGCGCTCATCGAGAAGAAAACGCGGGGCGGAACCGTGCGCATGACGAGGCGTCGGCCCCAAAAAGGGCTCCTTGTCAGAAGACCAGCTTCATTGCAAGCTGAAGCTGCCGGGACGAACCGGAGTCACCGGTCGGCCATCGGGTGTTGGTGATTTGGCCGAAGGTCGCGGTGGCGACGGTGCCGCCCGGCTGACCCAGATTGGCATGGTTCAGAATATCGAAGGCGTCGGCCCGCACTTGCCAGGAGAGGTTTTCGCGGAGCTTGAGGTTTTTGATAACAGCAAAATCGAGATTCGAGAAGCCGGGGCCGATCACCGTATTACGTCCCAGGTTTCCGAAGGCGTTGCCCTGGTCGTAGAAGACCGCCGGATTCTGTACATAGGCGACATACGTGGCATTGCCGTTGAGGGCGGGGCTGAAGCCGGTTTGCACCGGTCCGGTTACGCTGGCGCGGACGGTGCCCGAGCCGGTCAGAGTGC
>Ga0210402_10003075_pt1 | contig 15852 bp, 17 predicted proteins | sample IncBWC7MmetaG_FD_161055 | JGI IMG/M metagenome (GOLD analysis project Ga0210402, IMG submission 161055) | Forest soil microbial communities from Barre Woods Harvard Forest LTER site, Petersham, Massachusetts, United States - Inc-BW-C-7-M | ecosystem: Environmental > Terrestrial > Soil >...
AGCGAAGCCGATTTTGTCTTTGAGCAGGGTCGTGATGTCGTAGAAGAGAATTCCCGGCTTGGGAAAATCAGGGACAGTGCGGATGAGCGCTTTCAGCGGCTCGCAATTAAGAGTGTGACTCATAGCAGGTGTTACCAGGCTCCTTCAATCTGAAATGATCCGAGGTCCTTATCCTCCGCGTCATCAAGCTGGTGCTCGATGACCTGATCGACGCGGCTGCCGCGCGATCCGCGGTCGAGTGCGAGGCGCAGGGTGGCAAGGTCGTCCGGTTCGCCCGCGACAAGCACTTCGACTTGGCCATCCTCCGTGTTACGCACCCAGCCGCGCAGGCCCAGTGCTCCTGCTTCGCTGTGAACATACCAGCGAAAGCCGACGCCCTGCACGCGGCCTTTGATGAGGTAATGACGAACCATATCGGATGGACCGAAGTCAGTGTTGCAGATGTGCGCGGCTGGCGCAAGGTGACGAATCGAGTGACGAATCAGCTTCCGTTCAACCGGTAACTACCAACAATCCTGACCTGGAACTCATGCGTTACTCGCAATTCAATGTGTGAGTTGGCGATTTGCCGCGCGTTGAGAACCGGAATGCGCGAAGCTCAGCTGGACGAAGTGATTTCTGCTTTCTGAGTACAGTTCCTCTTAAAGACTGAAAAGCGATCGGCCTTGTGAGACATTCGAGGGTTCAGATGGATCAAGAGGAACGCACAGAAAGTCCAGATCGCAGCCCAGAGGTTCGGGCTCCTCGAACCCGCCGGGAAGATGACTCCTCGAACCATGAAGACGGTAAGCTGCAGGATGGCTGCAACAACCGCAGCCGGGATGAGCTTCAGCACCGATCGGACAAGCGGACTCTCACCGGATTTCGCGACCCACGGCGCCCCAATGAAAACAAACAAGAAGCACGGGAGGAAAGTGTAGAAGGTTGTGACCAGCAAGGCGATCGCTCCCATGAGAATGGACCCGTGGAAATGATGAAATCCAGCCATAAACCCGACGAATCCGACCACAATAATCAGTGGTCCCGGCGTTGTCTCCGCCAAGGCAAATCCGTCCAACATTTGCGCATGGCTTAGCCAGGAGAACTTCATTACTGCTACCTGCGCTACGTACGGGATTACGGTGTATGAGCCGCCGATGGTCACAAAGGCCGTTTGAGTGAAAAAGGCTGACAACCTGATCCAGAACGGGAAATCGCGCCCGAAGATCCCTAACAGAAGCAACGGAAGGCTTCCGATCGCGGCACATCCACCCACGATCCGCAAAGTTCGCAAATATACGACACTTGGTGCATCACCGGCTGTCTTCTGTTCGGATGAGGAACGGTCGATCCCCCTCAGGCGCTGGATAAGCCCCAGAATCGTACACACGGCGACGATCATTCCCATAATCCAGGGCAGGGGTATCTGCAAGAGGCTGAGAGTGAGGAACGATGCGATTGCAGCAAACCATTGCAGTCGGGACCTGAGAGCGCGACGACCGATTTGAAAGAGTGCGCGCAAAACCAAAGCGACGACAATCGGCTTCAACATGCGGAACAGGAGGCTTACCCACCCAATAGTTCCGTATCGGGCATAGAGCAAACTGAGTCCCAAGAGGATGGCGGTCGAGGGAAGAACAAACAACGTACCAGCCAGGAAGCCGCCCACTTTTCCGTGCAACTTCCAACCAATATAGATGGCGAGCTGCTGCGCCTCCGGTCCCGGCAACAGCATGCAGTGGCTCAGTGCGTGGAAGAAATGGTTGGAATCGATCCAACCTCGCTTCTCAACCAGTTCGGATTGCATGATGGCGAGGTGAGCTGCTGTGCCTCCGAAGCTGATCCAGCCTAGCTTCCACCAGAATCCGAGCGCCTCACGTAAGGAAGGATTGGATTGGCTCTCAGGCATAGAAAGTTTGTAACTCCAGAAGACATTATAACATCATAATGACACCGAGCTATCTCAACTATAGAGTTCGATCCAGAAGGAGAGATTCATGCCATCGAAAACCAATCCTGCCGCAGAAACCCGCATTTCTTTAGCCATGCAGCGTTACGCCGCGCTGCCACTTCGCGCAATAGCAGGCGGAGGCTTTATCCAACACGGTTGGGCGAAGATCGTCAAAGGCCCGGATGCCTTCGCGGCGATTCTGCAGGCCCTGCACATTCCTTTCCCGCATCTGTCGGCGTACCTCACGATTTCGGTAGAGTTGCTGGGAGGAGCAGCGCTTCTTTTCGGCGCGTTTATCACATGGGTAAGCGTACCGACGATCGTGGTCCTGCTAACCGCAATGTTTACTGTTCATCTCCCCTATGGCTTCAGCTCCATCAAAATCAAAGCGATCGTGGATGGGCGGGCGCAATTCGGACCTCCGGGGTATGAATGCGACCTTCTCTATATCGCGTGCATCCTGGCTCTCGTGTTCCTCAAATCAGGCCGGTGGTCCATCGACAGCTATCGCTCGCGGGAGCGCAGCGCTTGAGTTCTCCCCGAGTTTCCCGGATGACGAAGAAGCTTTGTGACGAAGCGGACGAGATCGCCCCGATAAGACAGTACCTCATAGTCGATCGGCTGATTGCCGGTGGTCATCGAGGTTCGCTCGATCTGAAAGATCGGAGAACCGACCCTTACCTGAAGGGCGTCAGCGATGGCTTTAGTTGCGATCACTGCCTCCAACTCATAGTCTGCTTCGACCAGTTGGACGCCATATTCTTCTTCGAGAAGAGTGAAGATCGGATGCAGCCGTAAATCATTGCGCACGATCTGCTTTCCAAGGGGCAGGAGTAAATAAGTCTCATCAAAAGAGATCGGGAGGCCACCGGCAAGCCGGACTCGCTTGATCTGCATCACTTTTGTGCCTTTTGCCAATTGAAGGTGTTCTGCAACTCGCGCCGAGGCTGCAACGATACTCTGACTTAACACACGGGCAGTGGCTTTTCGCCCGGCCGCATTCATGTCCTCGACGAAACCGGTTAGCCTTGTGAGCTCTGCTTCTATCCTTGGCGACAGAACGAAGGTTCCAAGCCCACGACGAATCTCGAGCAAGCCTCGACGAACCAAATTCTGGATCGCACGACGAACAGTGATGCGGCTCACCTGAAATCGCTGAAGCAATGCATCTTCAGTAGGTAATTGATCTCCGGGACGATACTCGCCCTGGGCGATTTCTGTGGCAATAGTTTCCTCGATCCTGGCGTACAGCGTTGATGCTGGCATGATGACAATATAACGTCATGCCGATCTGTTTCGACAAGGATCCAATATCCGCTCATGACGAAGGCGAGGGAGCCCGTAGTACGGAACCTGCGGCCTATTTGGTACGAGAAACACTTTAGGGAACCTCTGCACAAGTCCGCAACCCGCGTTGTATTTGAATAGACTTGAAGTATGAATCGAAAGGCGCGTTTTCAGCAGACGTTTGCATCGCAATCGAGTTTCGAGAAGCATGGGCGCAAGAGCAAGCGGGAGTTGTTTCTCGACCATATGGAGCAGGTGGTTCCGTGGAGCGAACTGTTGGCGCTGATCGAGCCTCATTACCCTAAGGCGGGCAACGGCCGGCACCCGGTTGGTCTGTCGATCATGTTGTGGACGTACTTTCTGCAACCGTGGTTCAGCCTGTCGGACCCGGGCATGGAAGAGGCTTTCTATGAGTCGCCGGTGCTGCGCCGCTTCGCTGGGGTTGACCTTGGTGTGGCCGCAGCGCCGGACGAGACCACGATTCTTCGCTTCCGCCACCTGCTTGAGGAGCACGATCTGGGCGGGGAAATGCTGGACATGGTGAACCGCTACCTGGAAAGCAAAGGCATCCGCATCGCCACCGGCACCATCGTGGAGGCGACCATTATCCATGCGCCCAGTTCGACGAAGAACTCCACTGGCGAGCGCGACCCGGAAATGCATCAGAGGCGCAAAGGCAACCAGTGGTGTGTGTCACGAACACGAGCGCAGGCTCGTGATGCTGTACTGAAGATGGGAGACGGCCTCCCGGAGCCGGCTTACAGGAGCAGGCTTCAAACCGCCCGGTGCTGCTGCGCTCAAAAGGCGTGGTAGTGAGCGACCGAGGAAAAGGCATCGACAAGATGTCAGGTGAGTATTGAGGAGATGAGCGAAAGCAAACCGTCCGATGACGCATCGTTATTGCCTCAAGGTACTGCCAGAACTGGGGATGACCATTGGCTCCAGGATAAGTCGGGACGATACCTGTTTACGGTCTCGACGGCAGTCGGTGTAAAGGCGGCATGAACTCAGTACAGGCTTTGGAACGGAACGTGAGAACCTCGTTCTGGATGGCAAGGGAAATGACAAATGGCAAACACCATGAGGAAGAATACCGATGCCAGGACGCGGGACGGAGCTGTCCGCAGTAGTGATGAAGCCCTTGTAATGAGGGTGGAGCGAAGGGGCAGCGTTATCCGGTCGATGAAGGTCGCCAACCCGTCCTGCGGGGATGAGTGACATGACATCGACAAAACCTTATTGCATTGCGAAACGCACTTTATGGGAAGCGTACCAGCAAGTAAAGGCCAACCGGGGTTCTGCGGGAATCGACGAGGAATCGATTGCGATGTTCGAACAGAACCTGTCGAGGAATCTGTACAAACTGTGGAATCGGATGTCGTCGGGTTCATACTTTCCGCCGCCGGTGAAGCAGGTAGAGATTCCGAAGGCAAAGGGCGGCACCAGAAAGCTGGGTATTCCCACTGTGTCTGATCGAATCGCACAGACTGTCGTCAAGCGAAAGATCGAGCCGACACTCGACCCGATCTTTCATCCAGATTCCTATGGATATAGGCCGGGACGATCGGCAAAACAGGCGATCGCCGTCACCAGAAAGCGGTGCTGGCAATATGACTGGGTGGTCGAGTTCGACATCAAGGCGGCTTTCGATCAAATCGATCATGGCCTCTTGCTAAAGGCTGTGCGCACCCACATCAGGGAAGGCTGGATACTTCTGTACATCGAACGGTGGCTGACTGCGCCGTTCGAGACTGCCGAGGGCGACCAACTACCGCGGAAACGCGGTACGCCGCAAGGCGGAGTGGTCAGCCCGATTTTGATGAACCTGTTCATGCACTATACGTTCGACGCATGGATGAAGCGAAGGAATCCACTATGTCCGTTTGCCCGTTATGCCGATGATGCGGTCGTTCACTGCCGCAATCGGAAGCAGGCGGAAGACGTGATGCAATCCATCGCATTGCGGCTAGCGGAATGTGGGCTGACGATGCATCCGGAGAAATCGAAGATCGTCTACTGCAAGGACAGCAACCGCACCGAATCGTCTCCGCGTGTGTACTTCACATTCCTCGGCTTCACATTTCAACCGAGGAAGGCACTGAGCAAACAACGGCAGGTTTTCACCAGTTTCTTGCCGGGCGTGAGCAAGGATGCCTTGAAGCGGATGCGACAGACCGTGCGTGGGTGGAAACTAAATCGACAGACTCATGTGACGCTTGCTGCACTGGCGACGCAATACAACCCAATCATCCAAGGGTGGTGGAACTACTACGCAGCGTTCTATCAGACAGCCATGCTCCATGTTTACCAGCACATTGACCGAGCGCTCGAACGGTGGGCCAGACGCAAGTACAAGGCCTTATCGGGACGGAAGCAGGGCAGTGGGCAGTGGCTGCGCAAGATGAAGGATGCTGATCCGCAGTTGTTTCACCACTGGCGTGTGGTTGGGGATATGGTTGGATAGCGGGAGCCGTATGACGCGAGAGTGTCACGTACGGATCTGAGAGCGGCTGAGGGGGAAGTTCCCTCGGTCGACTCGCCTTTTCGGGATGAAGGCGCACATCGGGGTAGATAGCAAGGAAGGCATCGTGCATTCGGTGTGCTCAACAGCGGCCAGTGTGGCCGACAAGCACATGTTGGCGGACCTCTTGCATGGTCATGAGCGCAAGGTGTGGGGCGACGGAGCCTATCAGGGGCAGGGCGAGGCGATCCGCCAAGCCGCACCACATGCCCAAGACATGACCTCGCGGCGAACCAGATATAAGCAGATGGTTGACGAGTTACAACGAAGAAAGAACCGGACCAAGGCCCGAGTGCGAGCCAAGGTGGAACATCCTTTCCGCATTTTGAAGCGCGTCTTCGGATTCGTGAAGGTACGCTTCCGTGGCTTGAAGAAGAACCACGATTACCTGTGCGCTGCCTTCGCGCTGGTTAACCTTTACATGCACCGCAACCGGCTGGCCCCTTTGGGAGCTTAGTGTGTCTGGAGAGCGCAGAAAACGCGCTCTCCGGACGAAAAACAGAGCCACTGAGCCGACCGTAAGCCTGGAACGACCCACCGGCTCAGATTCATTTGGAAGGCTGCAAAAACTGAATCTTAGTCAGAGGTTCCTTAGAGGACGACTTCGAAGACTCACGGATGAATTGCCCAGCGAAGTAAAACTTGTACCACCAGATCTCACCTCTTCTGAAAAGAGCCATATCACTCCTCTTTGGATCCCCGGAGCGCACCGCTACATCGGCCGCGGAGAGAGATTTGAAGCAGAAGGTGGATTCGGTCAAATCACAACATCGCTAACCGGAGGACTTTTGTGTGGGGAGGGATGATTTTGAGTCTCCTGGCAGGGAGCCTCAACTGAGCACGGTTGCTATGGATACAGTATCCGTTTTGAAAGAGCCTGGGCACAATCGGCACATTTTGAGGGTCGCCCATCATCCCTTCGCTGCTCTAAATTGTTGATTTGATTTGGCTCCTCAGGTAGGACTCGAACCTACAACCCTTCGGTTAACAGCCGAATGCTCTGCCATTGAGCTACTGAGGAGTGTCTGGCGGGTGGTTATCGCCTTTTTTTTTATATCAAATGCTCTTGGCGGAGTCAAAGAATGGTGTGCGCCGTCCACCGCACTGCATCATGTAGAGGCGTGAGTTTCTGCGAGGAAGCGGATGCTGGAAATTTATCTTTCGGGAGGGGCAATGAATGTTGCCTGAGCAAGATACGCAGAAAGCACAGCCTCGTAGTTCCAGAATTTCTGCTTGAGATCAAATGCAATCACCATCGGCAAAGCACTTACATCATTCAGATTCAGATGGACCAGCCAAGAATATCTTCCATGGCCCGCAGCATGCTAACAGTATTACAGAGCGTCGAATCGACAAAGCCATGTTTGATGTACGGTCCCATGACGAAGGCCGTGCTGCGACGCGCATCGACATGATCTCCGCCATCCTGCGCGTCGTCTTCAATCACAAAGGTGAGCGTGCCGTCTTCGTAGCGGCTGTGAGCGATAGCATCCACCACAAGTTCTACTGCGTAATCGTTGTCGGCAACTTATAATTCAGGCGTATTGACGCCGTTGATCGCCGCGTCGAAGTTGCCTGAGCGATCGTGCGTGATGCGAACCACGGAAAAGTTAGGCAGATTGGCGGTGGCTTCAAACTGCTTGAATTCGCACTGCACTCCGTGAAGGAATAGTCGGGGAATTAATCTTTGGCAATGTTCAGCGATCCAAATGCTGCGGGCACGTTATAGCGCTCCAAGTCGTATGCCCGGTTAAATTTTGGGAAGATTGAAATTCCGTTTGCAGGACATCAATCCTTAGAAGTCGCTGGCGGCGACCAGCAGTGTGGTCTGCGATATATCCCTCTGATATGAACCGATTTCAATCTAATCAAAGGGGGTTCAGCGGAAGCTCGTTGAGGAGATCTTGCTGACTAGACTTCGCGTTCGCTTTGTGATTTCGAGCGGAATGCTTTCGGAGAAGGGCGACGTTTGCGATACGAGCTGGGCTAGCTGGTCGGATTCGCTAGTACATCCAGCTGCAGTCGCGGGTGAAGTCGGTTGTTGGTGAACGTCGCCAGGTGTTCCCTGTCTTGTCGACTGCGAAGATTCCGCCGCTTCCGCATGAGCCGCCGCAGCTTTTGATGACCGATACGAGCGCCTGCGTGTGCGTATGGTCGAAGCCCGGATTTCCCAGGTAGCGGACATGCTTGATGTCTTTGTAGCTGGTGCATGCTGCGGCATCGCGTCCGTGGGTTGAGAGGCAGGCTTTGACCTGCGTGCGTTCGTTGAATGAAAGCAGGCGGTATCCCTGCGGGATTGAGAATTTCTGCTCCCAGCGATGGCTATGCTGATTGGCGGCGACGAAGGCGTCGGCCATCTCGTGTTCCTGGGGCGTGGAGGGTCTGAGACAACTGCCATTGACCTGCGGGATATCCGTTTCTGAATCGTCAGCGAATGCCAGCGGTTCCTGTGCTGGAGCCTGATAGAGCGCGGAGTAGACTTCGTATGCTTCGGCGGGAGCAGGCTCACTGCCTGGTTGGTTCAACGGGCTGGTCACTGAAAGATCGGTGATTGGCGTGGGGGCTGGCAAATGTGCGTGGCGATGCGAAACGAAGCGCGTCCAGATGAGCAGAAGCGCAATAAGTACCAGAGCCGCTCGCAGCCCCAGACGCCATGAGATTTGTGTTTTCAATGCTTCCCTTTTTGGCGGATTGATCGGCATTCGAAGCGCTGGTTTGAATATCCGCTATTTGACATTATGACAATCTCGTAACTCCTGCGTGCACAATTCGGACGCCGCATCGGAATCTGTTCATATCAAGTTTTCATCGCTTCGTCACAGGATGCTTGCTGTATATCGCTTCGCCTTCTACTGTTTGGCTCATGTCTCGATCCATCAAGATGTTCTTTTCCGCAGGCATCGTGTTGCTTCTCCTGTGTGCGGTAAGCGTCGCCGCCTGCGCTCAAGAATCAGCTGTGCCACCGTCGCAGAGTTTTGCTCTCACTGACACAAGCGATCTCACGTTACTCGGGGTGAAAGCGGACGCGGTGGAATATCGCGGACGCAAGGCTGTTCGTCTCATCAAAGAGGGCGATGGGGATGGAATTGCACTGCTCAAGGGAACACAGTTTCGTGACGGGACTATTGAGGCGGATATTGCGACGAAGGTCACTACACCGCCCGGTGTAAGAATGCCCGGCTTCATCGGAATTGCCTTCAGGACACGTCCGGATGCTTTGCATTACGAACTCTTCTATCTCAGGCCGGGCAACTCTCGGTCGGATGATCAGGCGATGCGCAACCATTCTGTGCAATACACCTCGGAACCAAATTTCGGATGGGAGACACTGCGGAGGCACTGGCCTTTCATTTACGAATCGTATGCGGAGTTGCAGCCGGAAGAATGGACGAAGGTGAAGATCGAAGTGCATGGCCGACAAGCCAGACTTTATCTCAACGGGTCTGCGAATCCGAGCCTTGTTGTAGATGGTTTGAAAGGCGAGGATTTGCATGGGGCCGTCGCTCTTTGGAGTGCTGTGGGAGAGGAATCTTACTTTTCCAACCTCAGAATCAGCAATGTGAAACCGGAATCGATAGAGAACGGTGGAGAAGCGGCCGGCACATGGGATGTAAAGTTCGCGAGCGATGCCGGGACTTATGCCGGGACCTTGAAACTGGTGCGGCAGGACAGTACTCTTGTCGGCATCTGGTCAGGGGCGTTTGGTCCGGATCAATCTGTTAGCGGTTTTTGGCGCGACGGTTATGTTGAGCTTACGTTCGCTGGAACGTGGCCCGAGCAAGTTGGAACCGTGATCGCGACCCTTGCCGGATGGATCGATGGGGATTCGGCGAAGGGACGCATGAAGGTGGAAGGTCGAGCGGACGGACGATGGACTGCTGTTCGGAAGAAATGAGCTTGATTTCAACTCCCTATTAATGCTGAAAAATCAGGAGTACTCCGTCTCACAATCGTTCGCGATGGCACGTTCCCATGCTCTGTGGGTGCGATGGTAGAATTTGCGCAGCCTGAGAGAACGCTATGCCGAGAACACCTCTGTCGTATCCAGGTCATGCGATGCCCTGCGATCCCGCTTTGCCGCAGGCAGCATTGAAGTTTCGCTTAAGTCAGGCTCCGCCGCTCACGACTCCGCGACTTCTTGGTGCGATCAATGTCACAGCGTGGCTCTATCAAGATAAAACCGGCGCGAAGAATATTCAGGTGAACCCGAATACCACGATCCAGGAACTGATTCGACAATTCGGGCCTGCCGACACACCGGATGCCGAGGTCGGGATTCATTCCGAAGGGAAAGCCGGCGAGTGGTTTCGCATCCGGCCTCAGTTTCGAGTGCTCCAGATATTTTCGGAACGCATCCCTTGCCCTAAGATGTGTGGGCCGATGCTAAGGGCCTACTTTCCTGGAGTGCCCTGGTATTACTACTACAACAGGCGGTCGTGGACTGCTCCTAATGGGAGCATCCTGAAGCGTCCGGCAGAGATATTGAAGACCGTTTATGGCCTGTAGCGTCGGTTACTCCAAATTCACAACGTCAATGCTCAACTGCTATTCAGCTTCCATTTCGTGCGGGTGTAGGCGATGCGGAAGCCTTTGCGCTCGGCGTTGCGCTGGGAATCGCTTCCGGGAAAAGCGACCATCATCGCTATATCGCATTCGTGTTGGAAGGCGTATCGCATGCGTTCGTGGAGGAGCGCTGCCTGCAGGCCGCGGCGACGCAGCTCGGGCACAGTAGCTGATCCGCCGAAGAGTGCAACGCCCTTGTTGACGCACAACGCGCCTGCTGCTCCGGGGACATCATCGTAGGAGGCCAGGAAACACCGGTTCATTCGAGATGCTGCCACGATGGGGCCGAAGTCGAGGAGAAACTCACGGAGTTCGGGATGCTCGTGCGACCAGCCTCGTGCGCTGATCTCGCTCCAGAGTTGCGCTTCTTCCTGAGCGACAACGCGCACGTGAATGGGATCCAATTGCGCATCGGGCGGCTGCTCCACCGTTCGATAGAGCACATTGCTGATTTCGACCGGGCGGTAATTGCGCTTGATGAGTAGCTCAAGCGCTTTGGTTCCGGCGAAGGGGCTCACCTCGTGAAAGACGGACGCTCCGCGGCCGAGAAAGAATTGCTCGATGGAATCGAGCCACGACTCATTCCACTCTTCGCTGAGACCGAGACCGAAGGTTTGCGTGACCGGAGAGTCGACACCGTTGAAGACAGCGTACACCCCGGCACATTCGATCCACTCGGAGCCGTTTTCCGGATGGAGCCGGCGGCTCGCTTCTTGCGAACTGCGCACAGGCAAATCCTTCCGCTTGCTCCAAGCGCCTTGAGAGTACGAGATCAGAAAAAAGCATCGCGCTCCATTGTCCACACTATGCAGTGTTACGGCAATCACTGTATTTCATGAGGTTGCGCCGGTACATTTCCACCGCAAATGTTTCTTCTGGAAATATCGTGTAAAAAGGCGACGGCTCCCTGCGAAAGAATTACACCCTCCACGTGTGGACTTCGTTTTGTGCACCAAAGGTTGCGAACCTTCGTGCGAACTAAGGTGAACAATTCGCAGTATCAAGGATTCTTTGCGACGAACCGTTTCGAGTTTGGTATGTGCTTTGCACCGAAGGGCGGCCAACAAACCACAGCAAGTGCACGACTAGATCGCTAATGAGGAGCACCCTCCCCCATGCTTCCAGCTACTCGGAAAGCGCTCGTCCATAGTGTGCCCGTCAATCAGTTAGCCGACAGACTGGAAAAAACCTTTCTCACATTTGTGCTCTGCACATTTACATTCAATTCGATACCCCAGCTATTTGCTCAGGTTAGGGTTACAAATCAAACCGGCGTGACGAGAGCGAGAGACCCGGGTCTGCGCTTTAGTTCGCCTGGAGCGGGCGCACCCATCACCGGCCTGACTGCCGGAGAGTTGAATATGTTTACGAAGGCGGCACCCATTTTTTCGGAAGTGGACGCTGTTCAGAACGGACTTGGACCTCGCTTTAATCTGGACTCCTGCTCGGGCTGTCACGCGTATCCCGCAGTGGGCGGATCAAGCCCATTCAAGAATCCGCAGGTGGCAACCGCGCCGACGATAGCTCCGGGAAACACGATACCGGCATTTCTATCGGCTTACGGGCCGATACGAGAAGTGCGGTTCGTGACCAATCCTGATGGAACCGCCGATGGCGGAGTGCACGACATTTTTACGATTACAGGCCGGAGTGACAATCCTCCCGGATGTTCTATTGAGCAACCTGATTTCACCGACACGTCCAACATGATTTTCCGCATACCGACTCCCATCTTTGGCGCTGGCTTGATTGAATCCATTCCAGATTGGGTGATCAGAGCAAATCTTGCGGCCGACCCGGCGGGGCAGAAATCTCAGAATGGAGTGAGAGGTCAGGTCAATGTTGGTTTCATTGGCGGCACAGTGAATACGAACCCAAACGATGGCGGCATTACTCGATTTGGCTGGAAGGCGCAGAACAAGTCTCTTACAGTCTTTGGCGGAGAGGCTTACAACGTGGAAATGGGCGTAACCAATGAAGTATTTTCAAACGAACGCGAAGACGATCCCGATTGCGCCAAGAATACTTTGCCGGAAAGCGATTCCGGATTTGCCGTAGACAGCGTGACTCCATCAGACGTCGCCGCATTTCGAGCGTTCATGAGGTTCCTGGCGCCGCCGTTGCCCTCCTGCACGGGAAAGGCGTGCTCGGCATCGATCCAGAATGGGCACGCGCTGGCTTCGCAGATCGGTTGTTTAACATGCCACACCGAGACGCTTACGACCGGATTGTCTTCCACGCCGGCGCTGAGTCAAAAGCCGGTGAATCTATTCTCTGATCTGGCCGTGCATCATATGGGGACGGGTCTCGCGGATGGAGTTACGCAGGGCTCGGCAGGCCCGGATGAGTTTCGCTCAGCTCCGCTGTGGGGATTGGGCCAGCGCATCTTCTTTCTCCACGATGGACGCACGAAAGATCTGATTCAGGCCATCAAGGCGCATCAAAGCTCTAACTCTGAAGCAAACCAGGCAGTCAGCAATTTTCAGAATCTGAGTCCATCGCAGCAGCAGGATCTTCTTAACTTTCTGAGATCACTCTGATTCATAAGCGCTGGCGGTGAATGACTGGCAAAATATCTCAGTCCATTGTCAAAATTGTCTTGCGCCGCGGCAACAATTAATTCAGGAATTCCTGAAACACATGCAAGCCTCGCTGCACTATGGCTCGGAATAGAAATGCGAGGTGTGTAATGACAAAACCTGGTGATCCCACGGGGCCCGGAGGTCCTCCGAATCAAGCAGAAAAGGATGCACTCAATGAAGTAAAGCTGAATGCCTTTACGGTGGTTCCGACCAAAGTCGATCCCTTTGGCAAGGTAACGGCCACATGGGACGTGACAGTCCCGAACACCGCATTCGAAATTGCTCTCGCGCTGAATGGACAAGAGGTTGGTACTACCGGCAGCAAAACATTTACCTTGGCGACCCAAAGCGTACACTTCACACTGGCGGCTGTGATCAACGATCCGCCACTGCCACGGGCGTCCAGAATATTGAAGACGATCCCGGTTGTGGTGAATACGACCGATTGCCAGACACAGTCGCTTGCAGCTTCCCTGGTGACTGTTCCGATAAAGAATGCGCTGGACGCGGCGTTCAGTGGAGGCGGAAATTTCTCGCTGAAGCCGGGCGGATCGACGGTAACTGCAGGCTCGAACGGTCTGGTTGACATTCAGATACCGATCGCGATTGATGTGCCGGACTGGTTCGATGCGGACATGAACATCCATATCCAGTTGACAATTTCAGGAGCAGGCGGCCGTGTGTTCGTCGCTGCGCCGCTTGTCGACCCAGAGGTGAGCTGGTCGCTGCTTTCAAACCTGTTGAGCTTTGGTTGCACGGACGCTATTGGCAGCGGCATGACCCAGATATCGAAGGTGTTTTTGGAACGCATTGTTGACTCGGAACTGCGACCGACCATTATGCAGGAACTCGTGAACCAGGTGAACTCGTTCGTTTCCGGGCTGGAGCAGAGCGATCCGCAGCACAGAACGTTTTTGATGACTTCGCTGCTCTTCTCGGCGGCACGCGGCCTGGAGATTACTGCGTGTCCGCAGGGAGCGTGAATTTCCATGAACAGGTTTCGGTGATGTGCAACTGGTCACTCCCTGCATGCTCCTCACCGCATTGAGCCACCGGCAGGTTCGCCATCTGCCGGTGTCTTTTTCTGCCTTAATAGAGCAACACTGCGATGCGGTAGGTGGTGAAGCCCTGGTTCCCTGCCTGCTGGTTGCTGCATGCGCCTACAGAGGCCGTCTTGTATCGTCCGGTGCCGAGGCGCTGCTCTAGCGGGTCGGGCAGGCGGTCAAGGCTTGAGCTTTCCCATCGCATGACGAAAAGTGGATGCGTACCGCTGGCATCGCCTTCATCGACGACACAGTCTTTGCGTGCGGCGTCGGGTGGACGGGATGGGTCGATGTTGTGCTGGCGCAGCATGGCGGCTACTTTCTGCTCGATCTGGTTCGAGTCCATGCTCTGGACAGCGCTGTCGAAGTCGACGACTGCGTACCAGTAACCGGCGTGTTCGACGACTCCGATGCCGATGTCCGTAAGTTTGGAGTCCAGGATGTTGGCGCGGTGCGCCGGTGAGTTCATCCACTCTCTTTGCACGCCTTCAGCGCTGTTGCCCATGGCCACGTTTTCGGCGATTTCGCGGAAGTGCGCTCCGGCTTGCGCGACTCTTGTCTGAAGATCGGGCTCGCCGGGAAGCTTGTGCGAGAGGGAGTGCTGGTCGAACATTTTTTGTGCGTGAGATTGCGCGGCGGCGGCGAGGGAGGGATCCCAGTGCAAGGGCTGTAGGCCCTGATCTGTGCGGGCTTTGTTGGTGAGATCGAGGAGTTTTTGCTGCTGGTCGTTGGCGAATTGCTGGGCTCGTGCTGTAAGTGCGGTTAGCAAGAGCAGGGCGATCAGGAGTCGTGCTGGCATAGTCACTGAATTTGGATGCGTTGTTCTCGGTCCGGGTTTTTGCTTCCCGCCTTTCGCTGTGCGAAAGAATGGGGCATCCCTTGGTGTGGCTGCCTTCGCAGAAAGGCAGATTTTCGCTGCGCTCGGGATGACCGCTTGTTATCGTGTGGCTGGGGCGGGTGGCGCTGTTTTGTCTGCCGGCTTGTCGTTCAGGGTGTAGATAACTTCGCCGGGGCGCGTGTAGTGGAGGCGCGAGCGGGCTTCGTGCTCAATGGCATCGGGGTCGTTCTGCAGGTGGTCGACGTGCTCTTTCATGCGGGCGTTTTCGTCCTGCAACTGCTGGATCTGCTTCTGCAATTCCTTATCGTCGATGCGCTTCTGCTCATAGGCAGTGACACCGTTTTGGCCAGCGATGACGTGGTATCCCAAAAACACTGCGAGGCCCACCGCTGCGGCCGTAGCGATGCGGCGCCGCATGCGGTAGACGAATCCGGCGGCACGGATGAAATTCGGATTTTGTACGACTTGTTTCACTGCGCTGCGTGTACCTTTTCTTCTGCTTCGATGCGCGGGTTACGGTAGTACCTGTTTTTTTCTTACTTATCGGCAGCTGGATTGATCCGAGCAACGCCGGGCACACCACTTCGTGGCTATGCGGCTGGTCGGCGTTGTTGGCATCCTCCTTCACCTTATCCAGTAAATTTTTCTTTCACTTCCGGCGTCAAGCGGAAGTTTCCCTTTATGTGCAAAAGGAACCAACCTTAGCAAATTATTTTGATTTCGTGGCAAGCTTGAGCGTCTAGGAAATGACGCGCCTTCGCCGGGCGCTTCTATCCTTTCATTGATTGTCGAGGTGATTGATGGAGCCTTATCGGGTTGTGCTTACGACGGTGCCTTCGATGGAAGAGGCGAAACGGATGGCTCATGCACTAGTGCAGGAACGGGTGGCGGCGTGCGTGAATATTGCTGGCGGAGTCGCGTCTGTTTATCGATGGCAAGGGGCGGTTGAGGAAGCCTCAGAATTATTGTTGCTCATCAAGACACGTGTGGAAAAGCTGGAGGCGCTGGAAGAGGCAGTGCGCAGGCTGCATTCGTATGATGTGCCAGAGTTTGTGATTCTAAAGGTAGAGGGAGGCGGCGCGGCGTAT
>Ga0210402_10003077_pt1 | contig 15844 bp, 13 predicted proteins | sample IncBWC7MmetaG_FD_161055 | JGI IMG/M metagenome (GOLD analysis project Ga0210402, IMG submission 161055) | Forest soil microbial communities from Barre Woods Harvard Forest LTER site, Petersham, Massachusetts, United States - Inc-BW-C-7-M | ecosystem: Environmental > Terrestrial > Soil >...
GCCGCGTTTCGTGCCGAGCTTGGCGTGTCCGCCGGCCGCGATCACCACGTATTGTTTGCCCTTCCAGACGTAGGTCATGGGCGTTGCCTGTCCGCCGGCCGGTAGGCGGCCGCGCCAAAGCTGGGCACCGGTCCTTGTGTCGAACGCGCGAAGGTAGTTGTCCATCGTCGCACCGACAAAGACGAGGCCGCCTGCCGTCACAATCGGCCCCCCGAGATTCGGCGTGCCTGTCGTTCCGAGCAGGTACTCGGAAAACGGCAGCAGGTCTTCCGTCGTGCCGAGAGGCACCTGCCACAGGAAATGACCGTCGTGCATGTCGATCGCGTGGAGCGTGCCCCAAGGCGGCGGATTGCAGGGCAGGTGGAAAGGCGAAACGATCAGTTCGCGTTTCATACCGAACGGCGCGCCCGTCTGCGGAGAGATTTCGGCATCCGGGAATGCGCGTTCCGTTTGGGAAAGCTGTGCCGAGGGTATCAGGGTAACGAGGTGCAGAAGACTGGACGTGTTGACGTAAGCAACGTCATGGCGCGGGTCGAAGGCGATACCGCCCCAGTTCGTGCCGCCACCAGTGAAAGGATAAAGAATCGTGCCGCGCTGCGAGGGCGGAGTGTACAGTCCTTGCGAGCGTGCGGCCGCAATCTTGTTGCGGCACTGGCCGCGGTCGTACCAGGTCAAGCCCCAGGCATCGTCAGGCTTGATCCAGTGCGGCGACAATGGCTTGGGCGCTATCGGAAAGGGCTGTGTGGGTGACAGCTCGTCGCCTGGCGCACCGCCTTGCGGCACGCGGCGCTCCTCGACCGGTATCAGCGGTTCTCCGTTGTCGCGATTGAGGGTGAACAGAAGCCCCTGCTTTGTGGCCTGAATGACGGCGGGCCTCGTTTCATCCCGGTAGGTCACGACGCCGAGTGTCGGCTGGGCAGGGACATCGTAGTCCCACACGTCGTGGTGGGTGACCTGAAAGGACCACGCAACTCTTCCCGTTGTGGCATGAAGCGCGACAACGGAGTCCGCGAAGCGGTCGTCGCCGGGCCGTTCTCCGCCGTAAAAATCCGGACTGGGACTTGTGGTCGGCACGAAGACGAGACCGGCCTGTTCGTCAACCGACATGGGTGCCCAGACGTTTGCCGCGCCGGTCTGCGCTGCACCGGCACCTGACCAGCTCGCCGCGTTTGCCGCTACGGGACTCCGCGGCACGGGGTCGAAGCTCCAGCGCAAACGGCCAGTCACCGCGTCGAAGGCAAACACAGTCCCGCGCGGCGCGCGCACCCGTTCGTTGTCGCCGATAGAGGAGCCCACGACGACAAGGCCGTGCGTAATGACAGGCGCGGAGGTGATCTGAACCTCACCGGGGTAGACCATCGCCGGCTGCGGCGCGATGCGAATGGTCCCCCTGTCACCGAAACCATCGCATGGCTTTCCGGTCGAAGCGTCCAACGCGATGAGCCGGCGATCGTCGGTCGCGACGAAGATGCGAGCGCTGCAGGCCCCGATCCTTTTCGACGTATCGTGCCACCACGCCACGCCGCGGCAGACAAAACTGTTTGGGTAGTGAACGCGTGCATCGATCTTCGGATCGAATCGCCAATGCTCGCGCCCGCTACCGGGGTCGAGCGCGCTTACTTCGTCAAAGGGCGAACAGAGGAAGAGTTTTCCGTCGTCAAGGATCGGCGTGGCTTCAAACGAGGCTCGTTGCATAGCCTCGCCTTTCGACGCCATGTCACCCGTCGAAAATGTCCACGCGATCGTGAGACCCTTGACGTTCGCCGGCGTGATCTCTGTTGCACCGGAATAGCGCTGGCCCCCGGCGTCGCCGCCGTAGAACGGCCAGCCCGGTTCTGCGCTCTGCGCGGCTCCGGCAAAAAAGACCGATGCTGTCGCGAGGCGGAGAAACCGAAAAAGCACGCGTCAGGTCTTTTTGGTTTCCCGCATCACCTGCACGGCCGCCTCCGCCAGGAGTTCTTCCATCTTGTGCGCTATGGCGTGATCCGAGATGGCTATGCCGCGACCGGCAAAATCCTCATGGAGTTTTTTGGCGATGTCTTCATCGCGTCCGCCGCGCACTTCCAGGCTGAGCAGTTCGTGCGCGTAGGATTCGGCGCCAGGCCCGGTCAGACCAAACTGTTCTGCCGCCCACATTCCGAGGAGCTTGTTGCGTCGGGCGATGGTGCGAAACCGCAAATCCTCGTCATGCGCCCATTTGGCCTCGTAGCTCCGCTCACGGTCTCCAAACACACCGGACATCAGCTAACCCCTTGAAATTGTGGCAGGGGCAACTTCCCTACCCGGCCGCCGGCGCATAGACTAGCCGAAGCGGTCGCCCCGCGCGACCCGGGGAAACGTTAGCAAGGGCGAAGCGTTGCCGCAGCATCTCGCCATCCGCTAAGTTGGTTATCGACCCGGGCGATGACTAGAGTTCCCGCATCGCTTTGAGCGGCCCGCAAAGGACAATTCCCATGAAACGCCGCCGCATGATCTACGAAGGCAAGGCCAAAATTCTCTATGAAGGTCCTGAACCCGGAACGCTCGTCCAGTATTTCAAGGACGATACGACCGCCTTCGATGCCACCAAGCGCGCCACCATCGAAGGCAAGGGCGTCCTCAACAATCGTATCTCCGAATACCTGATGAGCCAGCTCGCCGCGATCGGCGTCCCCACGCATTTCGTGCGCCGGCTCAACATGCGCGAGCAACTGGTGAAGGAGGTAGAGATTATCCCGCTGGAGGTCGTCGTTCGAAACGTGGCAGCGGGTTCGCTCGCCGCACGTCTTGGTCTCGAGGAGGGGCACGTGCTGCCGCGCTCGATCATCGAGTACTACTACAAGAACGACAAGCTGCACGATCCCTGGGTTTCGGAGGAGCACATCACCGCCTTTGGCTGGGCGACGCCGCAGGATCTCGACGACGTCGTCAACCTGACGATCCGGATCAACGATTTTCTCTCGGGCCTGTTCCTCGGCGCGGGCATCCGGCTTGTGGATTTCAAGGTCGAATTTGGCCGGTTGTGGGAGAACGACTACATGCGGATCGTCCTCGCTGACGAAATCAGCCCGGATTCCTGCCGGCTATGGGACGTCTCCAGCAACGAAAAGATGGACAAAGACCGTTTCCGCCGCGATCTTGGCGGCGTTGTGGAGGCTTATTCCGAGGTGGCGCGACGGCTCGGGATCATGCCGGAATCGGTGCAAAGCGAGCAGAGGGGCCCGGTACTGGTGAAATGACCTGCATGGCAGGTCATCCGGCAAATGAGTCGCAGCCGCGATCACGCTCGAATCGGCTTAGAAGCCACGCATGAAAGCACGCGTTTTCATCACGCTGAAGAACGGTGTTCTCGATCCGCAGGGCAAGGCGATCGGTCACGCGTTGAACAACCTCGGGTTCCACGCCGTAGGCGAGGTGCGCCAAGGCAAGTTGATCGATCTCGAACTCGCCGAACGCGACGAGGCAAAAGCGCGCGCGCGCCTCAAAGACATGTGCGAGAAGCTGCTCGCCAATACTGTAATCGAAAAATACGAGATCGAGTTTTCGCCATGAAATCGGCCGTAGTCGTCTTTCCTGCTTCGAACTGCGATCGCGACGCGGCCGTAGCGATTGAGCAGACTACGGGCAAGAAACCTGCGATGGTTTGGCACGCCGATACCGAGCTTCCCGATGTCGATTTCGTCGTGCTTCCCGGCGGGTTTGCGCACGGCGACTATTTGCGCTGCGGCGCGATGGCCGCCCATTCCGCCATCATGCGCGATATCAAGGCAAAAGCGGAAAAAGGCCTGGCGGTGCTCGGCATTTGCAACGGCTTTCAGGTGCTCACAGAAGCGGGGATGTTGCCGGGGGCACTGATGCGCAACGCCGGGCTGAAATTCGTGTGCAGGGCGGTCGGCATCGAAGTACAGGAATCGCAGTCGGTATTTTCCCGCAAATACGAAAACGGACAGCAAATCAGTTTTCCGGTTGCCAACGGAATCGGAAACTATTTTGCCGACGAGGAAACGCTCGACCGTCTTGAAGGGGAAGGCCGCGTGGTGTTCCGCTACGCCGAAGGCGACAATCCGAATGGCTCGGTGCGAAACATCGCGGGCATCCTGAATGAGAAACGCAACGTGCTCGGGCTTATGCCGCATCCGGAACGTGTATGCGATCCGCTGCTCGGCGGCACGGACGGACGCATTCTTTTCGAAAGCTTGTTCGAATCCCTGTCGTGACTGCGCAGAATGAAGTGACGTCCGAGATCATCCGCGGCCACGGGCTCTCGCCCGAGGAATACGCGCGCATTGAACAACTGCTTGGGCGCGCGCCCAACCTCGTCGAACTCGGCGTCTTTTCGGTGATGTGGAGCGAGCACTGCTCCTACAAATCTACACGCGCGCATTTGCAGCGCCTGCCGACGAAAACGCCCCGCGTGCTGCAAGGACCAGGCGAAAACGCGGGCGTGATCGATATCGGTGACGGCGATGCGGCGGTGTTCAAGATGGAAAGCCACAACCATCCGTCTTTCATCGAGCCGTACCAGGGCGCGGCGACGGGCGTGGGCGGAATCATGCGCGACGTGTTCACGATGGGCGCGCGGCCGATTGCGATGATGAATGCGTTGCGTTTTGGCGCACCGGAGCACGAGAAAACTCGGCATCTCGTGGCAGGAGTCGTTGCGGGAATCGGCGGCTATGGCAACTGCATGGGCGTGCCGACGGTCGGCGGCGAGGTGAATTTTCACTCCTCGTACAACGGCAACATCCTCGTCAATGCCATGTGCGTCGGCCTTGCGCGCGCCGGCAAGATCTTCAAATCGGCGGCGAAGGGCGCCGGCAATCCCGTCGTATACATCGGCTCGAAGACAGGACGCGACGGCATTCACGGCGCCACCATGGCGTCGGCCGAGTTCAGCGAAGATTCACAGGAGAAGCGTCCGACCGTACAGGTTGGCGATCCCTTTACCGAAAAGCTGCTTCTGGAAGCCTGTCTCGAACTGATGGAGACGGACGCGATCATCGCCATTCAGGACATGGGCGCAGCAGGGTTGACCTCGTCGTCGGCGGAAATGGCCTCGAAAGGCGGTTCGGGAATCGAACTCGATCTTGATCGCGTGCCCCAGCGCGAAATCGGCATGACCGCTTACGAGATGCTACTCTCGGAATCCCAGGAACGAATGCTCGCGGTGCTGAAGCCCGGCCGTGAGGCGGAAGCCGAACGCATCTTCCAGAAATGGGAGCTCGATTTTGCGGTCATCGGCATCACGACCGACACCGGCCGAATGGTCGTGCGGCACCAGGGCCTGGTCGTCGCCGACATTCCCGTACATGCGCTGTCCGAAGAAGCGCCGGTTTATCAACGGCCGCTCGCGCGCTCTGTTCCGCAAGCGGGTGAACCATCGTTCGACGATACCAAACCGATCGTCGCATCGCTGCTGCAACTTGTCGGGTCACCGGACATCTGCTCGCGCCGATGGGTGTGGCAGCAGTACGACTGGAGCGTAATGACCGACACGGTGCAGTCGCCAGGCGGCGATGCGGCCGTCGTGCGCGTCCATCGATCGAATAAAGCGCTTGCGATCACGACCGATGTCACGCCGCGCTATTGCAAGGCAGACCCGTTCGAAGGTGCGAAACAGGCGGTTGCAGAAGCTTGGCGGAATCTCACGTCTGTGGGGGCAACGCCGCTCGCGATCACCGACAACCTGAATTTCGGCAATCCGGAAAAACCGGAGATCATGGGGCAGATCTCCGCGTGCATCGACGGCATTGCCGAAGCCTGTCGTGCGCTTGATTTCCCGGTAGTCTCCGGCAACTGCTCGCTGTACAATGAGACCAACGGCGAAGCGATCCTGCCGACGCCCGCGATAGGTGGCGTGGGATTGCTGAGGGATGCGCGTCACATGGCAACGATCGCGTTCAAGCGCGATGGTGACGCAATCGTCGTGATCGGCGAAACCAGAGGGCACCTCGGGCAGTCGCTTTACCTGCGCGAAATTGAAGGAGCGGAGTCGGGCGCCGCGCCACCCGTCGATCTTGCCGCCGAACGCAAGAACGGCGATTTCGTTCGTGGGCTGGTCGAATGCGGTACAGTTGACACCGTCCACGACGTTTCCGATGGCGGGCTGCTCGTGGCGCTGGTGGAAATGTCACTGGCAGGGGAAAGAGGCGTGCGCGTCTTGCCGCCCCTCGGTCGCCACCCGATCCCATTTTTCTTTGGCGAGGATCAGGGCCGCTACATACTGAGCGTGCCCGCAGAAGTTGCGAAGTCTATCACCGCGCACGCAAGGACCGCCGGCGTGGCGGCCGCATTGCTGGGCAGTACAGGCGGGGATAGGATAGAGATTGACGCGTCGGGTGCGGTGGGAGTCGCCGCGCTACGGCGCGCGCACGAAGACTGGTTTCCTGGGTACATGGGGTCCGAAGAACTGCCCCCGACCAACTGACGAGTTGTCGCCAATGCCGATGCAAGCAAGCGAGATAGAGAAACTCATCAAGGAAGCCTTTCCCGATGCTGAGGTCTCGATTACCGATCTGGCCGGCGACAACGATCATTTCGCCGCGATGGTTACGAGCAGCGCGTTCAAGGGGAAAACGCGCGTCCAGCAACACCAGATGGTCTATGACGCGTTGAAGGGTCGCATGGGTGGCGTTCTGCACGCCCTTTCGCTGCAAACCGCGTCAAAGGGCTAGCGGGCCTTGACGCGCGGATGCCGCGTTCTTAACTCGTAGTCGCCTGTAACCGAGGTTCCCATGGCCGAAACCGCTGCCGATCGCATCGCGAGCGATATCAAATCCAATGACGTCGTGTTGTTCATGAAGGGCACGCCCGTGTTTCCACAATGCGGGTTCTCGGCCGCAGTCGTGCAGATTCTCACCGACGTTGGTGTGAAGTTCAAAAGCTTCGACGTCTTGAAGGACGCGGAGCTGCGCCAGGGCGTCAAGGAATTTTCCAACTGGCCCACCATCCCGCAGCTCTATGTCAAAGGCGAGTTCATCGGCGGCTGCGACATCATCCGCGAGATGCACGCGAACAACGAATTGGAAGGCGTGTTCCGGCAGCATGGAGTCGCCTTCGCCAGCGCCTGAGTGCCCTCCTCACGCTTCGACTGGCTCGGGGCTGAGGTCCTGGTTTTGGGTCCTCATCCTCAGCTTGTTGAAGGATGAGAACCCTTGTTGAACCCCCCGTCGCATTGGCCGTAACCTGACCAACTTCGCATGGCGCGAAGGAGCGGGGCAGGGGAATGAGATTTCATCGCATTGTTACTCTTGGCGCCGTCCTTGGTATTTGTTCGGCAAGTTTTGCGACAGCGGCTGTCATGGACCTGTCGGGCAGGCTGAGGTCACTCGCGGCTATCGACGGCTCACAGATCGCCAATCCGCCGCCCTCCGATTGGCTTTCCAACGGGCGCGACTACCGCGAACAACGGTTTTCGCCGCTTTCGCAAATCAACACAGGCAACGTGGGGAAGCTTGGTGTCACCTGGGAGTTCCGCACCTTTTCGACTCGCGCGCTGGAAGCATCCCCCGTCGTTGCCAATGGCGTCATGTTCATCACGGCGCCCTGGAGCAAGGTTTTTGCGCTCGATGCCAAAACGGGCAAGCAAATCTGGTCGTACGATCCGCATGTACCGGGCGCATGGGGCCGCTATGCCTGTTGCGACGTCCCCAATCGCGGCGTGGCAATCTGGAAAGGCGCCGTATTTGTCGCGACGCTCGACGGACGTCTTGTCAAGCTCGATGCCGCGACCGGCAAACCGCTCTGGGACATAAGCACGATCGACCGCGGCAAGGCCTACACGATCACCGGCGCGCCGCGAGTCGTCAAAGGCCTCGTCCTCATCGGCAATGGTGGCGCGGAATATGATGTGCGCGGATATCTAAGCGCGTACGACGCCGAAACGGGAAAGCTGCGCTGGCGGTTTTTCACCGTGCCAGGCGATCCGAAACAGCCGCCGGAGAACGCGGCAATGGCAGCGGCCCTGAAAACCTGGCCCGCTTCAGACAGCAACCTGCCGTGGTGGAAGATGGGCGGCGGCGGAGGTCCCTGGGATTCGATCGCCTACGATCCCGGTCTCGATCTTCTCTATGTCGGCACCGGCAATGGCGCGCCGTGGAACCGCGCCATGCGTTCTCCCGCGGGCGGCGACAACCTGTACGTTTCTTCAATTCTCGCGCTCAGGCCCGAAACGGGTGAACTCGTCTGGTACTACCAGACCACGCCGGGTGATTCCTGGGACTTCGACGCGGCCTCGCACATGATCCTTGCCGATCTTTCGATCGGCGGATCGACGCGCAAGGTTCTCATTCAGGCGCCGAAAAACGGCTTCTTTTACGTGCTCGATCGCGCAACGGGAAAGTTGATTTCGGCGAAACCCTATGCCGTTGTCACATGGGCGAAAGGAATCGACGCAAACACCGGCCGGCCAATCGAAAATCCAGCCGCGCTTTACGGGGCGAAGATGGCGGTGGTGATGCCGCCGGAAACCGGTGGGCACAATTGGCAGCCCATGGCCTTCGATCCGCAGACAGGTCTCGTGTACATACCGGCAATGGATGGAACGGCGGTGTACGTGCCCCAAAATCCGCCCCAATACAAACCGCGCGCGTGGAACACCGGCAGCGATTTCGCTGCCATTTCCGCCGGCGTCCTCGACGCGATCAAGCGCGGCAAGCCGCCGCCGCCGTCCCTCGGCTATATTAAGGCGTGGGATCCCGCGACTCAGAAGGAAGTGTGGCATGCGCCCATGGCCGGCAGCTGGAACGGCGGCCTGCTCGCGACCGCCGGCGGTCTGGTCTTCGGCGGCGGCGCTGACGGAATCTTCGCGGCGTACGATGCGAAAACCGGCGCGGTGCTGTGGAAGATTGATCTGACGACCGGCATCCTCGCGCCGCCTGTGAGCTATGCGATCGACGGAGATCAGTACATTGCCGTGCTCGCGGGCTGGGGTGGCGCGGGCGGACTGGCAGGCTTCAAGGATCCGAAATCGGCGCTCAGCAAATACGGCACCAATCAGGGTCGCCTGTTTGTGTTCCGGCTCGGCGGCCGCCAGCACGTGGCTGCTTTGCCGCGCGAAGAAGGCACCCTGAGCGAAGCGCCTCCGCCGCTCAAAGCCGACTCGGCAACGATCGAGATAGGCTTCGCCGCCTATCACCGCAATTGCCTGGTCTGCCACGGTTTTTATGCGCAGTCAGAAGGAGTCGTTCCCGATTTGCGTACAGTCCCCCGCCCCATCTGGGACAATTACGACGCCATCGTGCTTGGCGGTGCGCTTGCCGACGGCGGCATGGCATCGTTCAAGGATATCTTGTCGAGAGATGATGTTGCCGCAATCCGCGCCTACGTGCTCTCCCAGGCGCATTCCCTGTGGGACGCGCAGCAGCCCTCACGCACCCAACCGCACTGACACCGACGCGGCATTTGCTCCCGGCACAGCGGGCCGATATCTAGGTCCCTGCAGTTCAGGTTTTCTGATGACCGAGAAAAGGACCGATCGTCCCAAGGCCCGCGTGCCGCGCGGGTTCAGAGACCGCGGCGCGGTGGAGATCGCCGCGGAACGCGCCTGTCTCGATGCGATCCGGCACGTGTTCGAGTCCTGGGGTTTCGAAGCGCTCGAGACGCCTGCTTTCGAATACACCGACGCGCTCGGCAAGTTTCTTCCCGATCTTGACCGCCCGAATGAAGGCGTCTTTTCGCTGCTCGACGACGACGGCCAGTGGCTGTCGCTGCGTTATGACCTGACCGCGCCGCTCGCACGCTACGTCGCAGAGAATTTTCAGCATCTGCCGAAGCCATTTCGGCGGTATCAGGTCGGTGCAGTGTGGCGAAACGAAAAGCCAGGTCCCGGCCGATATCGCGAATTCACGCAATTTGATGCCGATACGGTCGGTTCGGCATCGGCGGCCGCCGATGCCGAACTTCTGCTGATGGCGTCAGATGCGCTTGAGGCGCTTGGCCTCGGGCGCGATGAGTTCGCAATTAAATTCAACAGCCGCAAGCTGCTCGACGGCGTGCTGGAATCCTGCGGTCTCGCGCTCGGCGATTCCAGCGAGGCCCAGCTGCGGCGGGACCTAGTGCTGCGCGCCATCGACAAGCTCGACCGGCTCGGAATTGCCGGCGTGCGAGCGCTTTTGGGCGAGGGACGCAAGGACGAATCCGGCGACTTCACCAAAGGCGCGGGGCTTGGGAAAGCGGAGATCGCGAAGCTCGAATCCTTCATTGGCGGCGCGCAGTGCGGCGAACACCAGCTTGGGGACATCCGTAGGCTCATTGAAGGAAACGCAGCGGGCGAGCAGGGATTTGCCGAACTGGCGGCTATCGCCGAGCTCACAAGGGATCACGAACGTATCCGGTTCGATCCAGGAATTGTACGTGGTCTCGACTACTACACGGGCGCTGTTTTCGAGGCGCAGCTGACGTTTCCGGTGAAAAATGAAGAGGGCGATCCAGTTATGATGGGCTCGGTCGCGGGCGGCGGCCGTTACGACGATCTCGTTGCACGCTTCACCGGTGAGCGCGTGCCGGCAACTGGAATTTCGATCGGTGTCAGTCGTTTGCTGAGCGCGTTGCGCGAACGCAAAGCCTCTGCGCTGCCGCCGCTCGTCGTTGTGCTGGCGCTGGACAAGGAAGACCGCTCCGGCAGTTTCGCGCTCGCCGCCGAACTGCGCGCGAACAAAATTCGCGGCGAATGCTATGTCGGCGACGGCGGAATGAAGGCGCAGCTCAAATACGCCGACCGGCGCAAGGCCGCGATCGCTGTCATCGAGGGGACCGACGAGCGCGCCCGCGGCGAGGTCACGCTCAAGGATCTCGTTGCCGGCGCGGAGTTCGCCAAATCGGTCGAGAGCCGCGCGCATTGGGTGAGAGAGCGTCCGGCGCAGATTTCCGTGCCCCGCGCGGACGTCGCGAGAAAAATCCGCGAGATGCTCAGTTCGCCGTAGCTGCGCTGCGCGTGAAATGCCGCTGCCAAATGGGTGCGATGCGCGGACGCGCCGCGACCGCATTCGCAATCGCGCCAAGCTTCGGAAGATTTGAATCGCGAAATTCTGCGCCGATGTCCCAGCGGCTGAACATGGCCGCATAAATATCCGCGACGGAGAATCCTTCCGGCAGCAGCCATGGGCCTGCCATCGCACGTTCGAGGATCAGAATGCGCTCGCGAAGTTTCTCGCGCGCGCGTTCGCGCAGCGCGTCGCTTTCCCCACCCTTGGGAGCGAAGCGTTCCGGATAATCAACGATCTCGACCATGGGATAGAGTTCTGTGGCCATGAACGCGAGCCAGCGCAAACCTTGCGCGCGCGCAAAGCTCGCCGGTGGCGGCAACAGCTTCGCGTCGGGAAAGCGTTCGGCAATCATCACCAGGATCGCGAGGCTCTCCGTCACGATACCACCTTCGGGCAGCTGAAGAGCGGGCATCTTCCCGGACGGATTGATCCTAAGAAATTCCGGCGCGCGCTGCGCGTTGTCCTTGAGCGAAACCGTACGGAATTCGTAATCGGCGCCGGCTTCCGCGAGCGCCGCCTCGACCGAGAATGCGCCCGAGCCTTTGTCGCCGTAAAGAACGAAGCTCACGTCAGCGGGAATAGAATTCCACGATCAGATGCGGCTGCATCTGCACCGGATAAGGCACGTCCGAAAGTTTGGGGGTGCGCAGGAATTTCGCCGTCATCTTGCCGTGGTCGGCATTGAGGTAATCGGGGACGTCGCGCTCGCTGCTTTTCACGCCTTCGAGGACGAGCGCCATCTCCTTGGCCTTGGACGTAAGCTCCACCGTATCGCCTTCCTTGACGAGATAACTCGAGATAGTGACCCGCCGGCCGTTCACCTTCACATGGCCGTGGCTCACCACTTGGCGGGCGGAATAGACGGTGGGGACGAATTTGGCGCGATAGACGACCGCGTCGAGTCGGCGCTCCAAGAGGCCGATCATGTTCTCGCCCGTGACGCCTGGCCGGCGCGAGGCTTCCTGGTAATACCGGCGGAACTGGCGCTCGGTGATGTTGGCGTAATACCCCTTGAGCTTCTGCTTCGCCTGCAGCTGGGTACCGAAATCGGAAAGCTTGCGCGCCCGCCTCTGCCCGTGCTGGCCCGGCCCGTAGGAGCGCTTGTTGACGGGGCTTTTGTTGCGTCCCCACACGCTTTCGCCCATGCGGCGGTCGAGCTTGTATTTTGAGGTCGTGCGCTTTGTCATTCGGTATCCGGTTCAGGGCAATTTCGTGAGGTTCCGCCGGGCCGGCGCCCGCGGAAGCCGGGCAATATAGTCAGGGCCGGACCGGTGTCAAACGCGGCGAGACGGCGCCGCCTTCCCGCTCTCCAGCGGCTGGGCTATGCCTCTTAGCTGCACAGTTTTGCGGGCGTGGCGAAATCGGTAGACGCAACGGACTTAAAATCCGTAGGGCCGAAAGGCCTGTGCCGGTTCAAGTCCGGCCGCCCGCACCACCATCGCGTACGCCAACCGGCCGCGTATGCGCGGCCGCGGCCGGCTCTTGCGTACGGTTTCCGCCTCTTACTTACGCAGCGTACCGAATGTCCACGGATCGGCGCCGCCGATGCGCAAGGTGACGTGCGCGCCCGCGGGCGCTGCTGCGTACTGATCCGGCGTCAGGACGAACACGATCCGGTCGCTCTTGCCCTTCGGAAACCGCGACAGGCGGTAGCTGTGGTCGCCGATGGTGAGAACCGGCAAGGCATCCCCGATCGGGAAAGTCCTCGAAGAGGCCAGCTCGATTTCAACGCCCGCGCTCGTCGGGCGAATCGCGAGGATCTGGTTGGAGTCCGGCGCGTGGGGTGCGGCAATGGCTGCGCTGGGCCGCAGGGCCGCGTACGCATTTTTGGCCAGACCGCCGGGACCCGCCGGTGTTTTCGTGAAGCGCACGTCGGCAAGAAAGATCGACGATGTGTTGGTCTGGTCGAAAGTGAAGCGAACACCGCGGATATTTGCCGGGTCAGCGCCCGTGAAATCGGAGACCGGCACGCGAACCGTCTGGAAGATCGTATTGTCGGTGTAGGCTCCGACCGGCCGCCGCACGACGGCAACAGATTTCAGCGTAATCGGCGTCGACTGGCTATCATTCGCGTCGGCAAGGGAAATCGAAAAATCGACATCTCCCGTCGGATCGGATTGCATGGTGCACAAAGTTCCGAAACAGCGCAACGCGACCCGGAATTCGAGTGCGGGATAGGAAGAGATATCGTCAGAGCTGCCCTTGGCGGCCGCGTTGACCTGAAGGTAACCTCCCGTCGTGGACCAGTTCACCGCGGCCGCGCGCTGCGTTGCGTCGTCGCTGCTGCTTCCCGGCCCATGAACATATTGCGTCAGCCCCGAGGAATCGTCGGGCACACCTTCTGACGACGTGCCCGTGGCCTTGTCGAAATTGTCGACAATGAAGTTCTCGCGCGTGTGAGGTGCGGGGGTAAACCCGCGCGCGTAGGCCGTGATGCGGGTGAGCCTGTTGGACAAGGGATAGCTGGGGTCGAACATCCGGGCCTTCTTGGGGTTGGCGGAAGGACCGAGATGAGCGAGGAAGAACGGGATCACGCTGTTGTACGCCGTCTCGCGCTGCTTCTTGGAGCCTTTCCACTGCCCAAAAAGCGGCGTCTCGCCGTCGCATCCGGGGGCATCGGATGTCTGCCACTGCGTGTTGTAGAAATCGTGATTGGCGCCGAACACCTCGAAGGTCGATTTGTTGAGTGCTGCACGTTCGGTGGTGATAAGCAGCGAGCGGTCGTAGGGCTTCAGGCCTTCTAGATCGCTTACGTCGCCGTCACAGCCTGGCAGCAACACGTTCCACTGCATGCCGGTGTTATCCAGTATGCGGCTGGTCTGACCGTCAACGGGGCCGATTTCGAACAGTGCTTCGAAGGTCACCGGACCAATACGCGTCGGCCAGCGGCTGTGTATATCCTGATATTGTGCCACTGCGGCCCGCATACCTTCTCCACCGCGGGAATGGCCCATCAGGCCAACATGACTGAAGTCCAGTATTCCCGTCAGCTGAAAGCCGAGAGAAGAGGGGGCGCCACCGGAGGTGTTCCATTCCGACAGATCCTGCATATGGCGCAGTACAAGACGTCCGCGCCGCAGATTTAGCCCTTCGTCGTCCGAATCGCCCGGGGCTCCATTGACACCGCGGTCCGCATCGACCGACACCACAACATAGCCGTAGCTCGCCAGATCGCTGGCAAAGTAGTCGTAGCCGAGGTGACTGGGAGCCACGACGTATCCGGACGGGCAGGTGCCATCGTAAGTGTATTGGTCATTGTCGTCGATGCGAACCTTGTGAACGGAATCGTAGTAGCCGCAGGTGCCGTGATTGCCATGCAGCATGATGATAAGAGGATACGTGCCGTCTGGGACCGGACGCCAGACGCGAGCCCACTCCTCGGTTTCGAGCTCGGTGGTGACTTCCTTGTCAAACGAAGCCGGCAGTTTGTATTCGCCCGTTTCCACGGGGAGCGCGGATGTGACGATCGGATAAGTGGCGGCGGCTGTCAGCAACAGCCCGAAAGCGGCATAGCGGATTTGGAACACGGGAAACCCCTCTGGTTGGCCGTATTATCCGAGGAAGACATATCAAGATCAACCTTTCATGCATCGAAATAAAAAATCGTTCTGAATCCATAGAGCAGATCAAGGGGAAGTGATTGTCCTCGCTGACCCGACTACGGAATTATTGCCGCACAACAGGGGGATTTGCGATGCGCATCACCGGGCTTGGTCGGGTTCTCTTTGCAGTAAGCTTCGCGCTGTTGGGCGCGTTCAGCATCTTTGTTCCCGATTTTGCGGTGACGTGGCCGACACTGCCCAAATGGGTCGCGTGGCACGACACTCTGGCAACGGTATCCGGCGTGATCCTCCTCGCCGATGGCGTTCTGCTTCTCATACCGCGTACGGCGAGACCCGCGTCGCTCGTGCTCACCCTTATCCTGCTTCTCCGCATGCTGCTGTTGCAGGTCCCACACGTCGTCGCTCATCCGCTGATCGAGGGCGTGTGGGAGGAGTTGAGCGAGAGCCTCATTTTCGTGGCGGGCGCGTGGACGATCTTCTCGACGCTTCCGCGTCAAAGCAGTGCGGTCGCAAATTCTGGCAACGTGCGAGCCGGTCAAGTTCTCTTTGCGCTGGCGTTGCCTGCGATTGGGCTATCGCACTTCTTCTATCTCGGTGAGACGGCACCACTCATCCCGTCGTGGTTGCCGCTACACGTTCCGCTCGCCTATTTCACCGGCGCCGCCTGGATCGCCGCCGCCTTGGCCATTCTCTCAGGCATGCTGGCGCGCCTGGCCGCAACGCTTACGGCAATCATGGTGAGCCTTTTTACAGTCCTGGTGTGGGTGCCGATGGTGATCGCCGCACCAGCGAGCCGCGGCAACTGGTCGGAGATTTGCGTGTCGGCAGGAATCTCGGGTGCTGCCTGGGCGGTGGCGGAGTCGCTTCGCGACAGAAAGTGGCGCCCGGCTCGAAAGGGATGAGCGAAGTCCCGCGCGGAAACGCACTTTCCTTGGCGGCGAAGAGACGGAGAGCCGAGCCTACCAGCAGGAAGCGGAAGGCAAATCGCACCACGGCGGCCGTCGGCGGGCGTGAGAGTTCCCTTGCATGCAGACGGGCCCAAGCACCCGAAAAAAATAGGCGCGCAAACGGAGATCCTGATCCGACAGCGGCGAACGGGCTGGAAAAGTATGCGGGTTCAGTGACTTGGCGGTTCGAGGAACTGCAGTCAAACAAACAATCATTTGTTGGGTCTGGAACGCCTTATAGCCGCTTCCAATTCATTTCATGATCGGAGGGGCGCCGAAAAAGGAGTGAGCGATGAGGCGAACTTGGTTTGTGGGATTGGCTGCAGCGGGTCTTCTGGCCAGCGGCAGCGCGTTTGCCCAAATGTCGACA